>Ga0082212_10002243_pt1 | contig 28358 bp, 17 predicted proteins | sample TergutNt197P3_FD_71548 | JGI IMG/M metagenome (GOLD analysis project Ga0082212, IMG submission 71548) | Neocapritermes taracua P3 segment gut microbial communities from Petit-Saut dam, French Guiana - Nt197 P3 | ecosystem: Host-associated > Arthropoda: Insects > Digestive system > Gut ...
GCACACATGGGATTCTCCGCGGCGTGGGCAGGCAAACTTTTGAGAAGCTCCATACGTATTAGGATATCCCAGCTAATATCATGTGTGTTTTCAACGATCATATGGTCTTCAAGATCGACGATATGATCCGTACCGCTGAATTTACGCATCAGATCGATTTCAGACACGATATTCTTGGCGGACACGCTAAAAAACTTGCGAATCGAAGCCTCATCAAGGCCTTCGAGCTTCAACCGCTGGATCTCTGATTTGTCCTGGGGGATTGTAATAATCTTGACCGCGGAATCGTAGGGTCTGCCCAATTCCGTTCGCCGGACTTCGTAGACTTTGCCGTATGAACCCTGGCCAATGAGACCTTCTACATACCATTTTCCCCAAAGGGGTTCGTATTTCTTGATGTCATCATACATTGTTTTTCACGCTCTGTTGTTGATGATTACTTTCTTGTAATCATCATACTTGATAAACCTTTGCGATTCAAGGGATGCTAAATATTGGCTTATTTACAACGTCACACTTTCCAGCTTCCATCTTTGATAAGTACTTGTGGGTGAATACGTTTGAACAACAATATTCGTATAATTAATAGCACTGGTTGTAGCCAATACCTGATTTTTGTTGGTAGATGAGCAGATGATAAACCACCCTTCTCCGACATCATAGAGTTGCCAAGCCTGTGAAGAATTCAGACCTGCTTGGGCGTACCCGTTATTGTTTGTGACATAATAATACTTTTCCCTGGTCACGTAAGATCTGATCTGAAAAGTTCCTCCTGATCCGGAGAAAGAGAATTTCTGCCAGTAACCCCCATTTAGATTGTCAAGACAAATGTTTACACTTGATGCCCAAGGGCCACCGGAATATGTGGGCTTAACAGCTACCACAGCATTTTCTTCCCCCCAGTCCTCAAACGCATTAACGACCATCACTTTGTTCGAATACTGATTTCGAATAGTGTACGCTCCCGAGAGGGAACCGGTAAATAGCGTGGGCCCCTCAAGAACAATTTTGGTCACAGGATCTTTCGTGTTCTCTGCGATCACTGTATTGTCAACAAGATCATCATTGTTGGTTACATAGGAATATGTGGTAGTCTTTGATCCTTTTACCCCTTTCCGCTGCACTTTTGTTTCGTCCAGCCCCAAAGCCGGATCCTTTCTGGTCTCAGTCTTAAAAGCCAGTTCTTTAACAACATCATATTTCCCATCCACAATCACATGGATGATTTTCTTGTCGATCAAGGTTTGAAGAGCCTCCTTCTTTTCCATAACCTTGTCAGCAAGCTCCTCAGACACCTCTATTCCAATAATCTCTATTCTTTCTTCGAATTTTGCGGATGTCACTGTATAACCTTCATACGAGCTCTGGGCTTTCTTCGTGGCAAGTTCAGTATAATAGGCTTCCAAATCTTTGAGGATGTCTTGTGCTTCCTCTTTGCCGGACAGAACGAGTCTGATCTCAGAATTCACACTGATGCCGTACCCTGTGACCGTTTCCGTGTCAACGAAAACAACAACATGGTTCATCATACCGGCAGGAATGTTGGCCATCTCCTGCAAGGCGGTAAGAATAGCAGCTTCATCTAGGGGTTCATTACCGGATCCTTGACCACGACCAAATTCTAAACCGGACGTCATGATGAAGACAGTTGCCGCAGTCACCAGAATTGCCAGAAGAAACCCCGCAGAAACCAAGATGGCTGTCTTCTTATGCCTGTTAATCGCGGTTAGAACACTTGCGATCGGATTGGGTCGGGTGGGGCGGGGTTCCGGATCCTGAGAATCCTGATCAGGAAAGAGCTGATCGAGATAGTTCTGACCAGGAGCGTTCTTGCTTGGGACGTTATTATCGGAAGAATTCCGCAATTGACCGGCAGCCACCCGGGAGGACCGTCGAACACTTGGCAGAGCGTTACCTGGCTGCGCGATCGCTGGGACCCCAGAGTGTCCGTTTGGTAGTCGCTTATCACTCAATGATTCTGACTCGTCTCCTCCATCTCTGTCTCTGTCTCTGTCTCTGTCTCTATCTCCATCTCTGTCTCTATCTCCATCATTCTCTTCATCCTCGTCAATAAATTCTTGATCCTCTGTTTGCGGTAATACGGCTATAGTCACATCCAACCCTTGTTGGGGTATCAGGTTCAATGTCCCTCCAGCCATAGGATTCAACCGTGCTTTCTCCTGTGCCGTATTCCATCCATTCCCGGCATCAGTATTCCCGAAAGGACCATTCCCGGCAGTACCATTTCCGAAAGTACCATTCCCGGCATCATTATTCCCGAAAGTACTATTCCCGGCATCACCATTCCCGAAAGCGCCATTCCCGGCATCATTCCTATCCATACCGGCAATCGCCTGTTGCCAATTATCAACATATAGCTCCGGCAGTTCTGCCACGAGCTCTTCCAACAACTGGCGCATTTTGGAGGGAGAAGAGAACCGATCCTGCCGGTTATAAGAGCAAGCCCGCAACACCAAGGCATTGATCCGGTGATCCATCCCTTTGAGAGGAGGGATTTCTTCGCTACCCATCCGCCTTTGTATAGCTGTTTCGCGATCCTGTGGCATAATAGGCAACGGAAACTCGGGCAGAAAAGGCGCCCGGTTCTTATTCAACAGAGTGTACAGAACGAGGCCCAACCCATATGTATCCACATTCGCGCCATATTCCCGTCCATGAAAAACCTCTGGGGCCATATAGGTGTATGTGCCTTTTTTCGATAACCCGGACATCGTTCGTTCAATTTGGCGCGCAATGCCAAAGTCGCCGAGCTTGTACTCACCGTGACGGGAGATGAAAATGTTTTCAGGTTTGATGTCTCTATGGATAACATTTCTGGTGGCGCACAGCTCCAAGGCACGACAGATATGGATACCGAGCTTAAGGACTTCACTGATTGGCAGAAAACTTTCCTCGGCAAGCGCGTTCAGACTTTTCAAGAGTTCCATGCGGATGAGAATATCCCATTGGAATAATGTCTCACCTCCCAATTCGATAACTCTGTGATCCTCGAAGTTGACAATATTGCTATGGCCGGAGAATTGGCTCATCATATCGATTTCACGAACGATATCCTCAACTTGGGCACGGAAAAATCTCTGAATATCCGCTGTGCCCATGCCTTCGACCTTCATCTGTTGTATTTCGGATCTGTTCTGAGGAATAGACAAGACTTTCAGAGCGGAATAGTAGGTTTTGCCAAACTCTTCGCGACTTATACTATAGACTTTGCCATAGGCCCCTTCACCGATCAGGTTATCAATGTACCATGTCCCCCAGAGAGGTTCGTATTGTCTAATATCGGCCATTGTTATCACCTTCAACTTCTTCGTGGGATTTAAATAATCATATCATAGTTTCACAACGGTGTATAGAATTTCTTGATTTGTACATTGGCGGAATTATCGACTCAAATGCCAAACAGCCTTTGTGTTCCACGCCAAAACGTGGTATACTGGTGACAGAAATAGAAGAGGAGATAAGTGTGAAATGGAGATCATGGAGACGGAACAAGAAAAGCGTAAAAGCATACTGTCCCCTACTGACGACCGCCTATTTAAGCTTCTGCTCACAAGTCCCGAACTACGTGAGAGTCTGGCGGATATCGTTGCTGGGGTTATCAGGAAACCTGTTCACAATCTTGAAGTGAGAAACAACGAACTTCCCACTGATGATATCAACGATAAACAAGAACGTTTTGATGTGAACTGCGTCACCGACAACGGACAACAAGTCAACTTGGAAATGCAAGCTTCGCGGATGGCGGAACTTGTGGGAGGAAATCATGAAAACCTGAAGAACAGATCAATATACTTTTTATGTGACCTGTTCTCAACTCAAAGCATTCGTGGCAGGGACTATAACAAATTGGCAAGAACCTACCAAGTCACCTTCTGTTCTTACACTGTGTTTCCGGATCGGGAGAGCTTCATCAATGAATTCACCCTGCGGAATGAAGATGGCGAACCTCTTAACGATGCTGTGACCATTATCTTTGTGGAACTGACAAAGTTACAAAAGGTTCTGGAAAAGCCCATTGAAGAAATGAACATCCTTGAAATGTGGAGTGTCTTTCTCCAGTATGTAGATAAGGAAGAATACCGGGACATCGTAGAACAGATAGCTGAAGCGAAAGGGGAAATTAAAATGGCAATGGAAACCTTGATCCATGTCAGTCAGGACGAGCGCGAGCGTGCTATCAATCGCAGCCGCCGTATGTGGCAGTGTGATTATGAGTCCAACATGAATACATCCAGAGAAGCGGGACTGATATTGGGCCGTGAAGAGGGCCGCGAAGAGGGCCGTGAAGAGGGCCGTGAAGAGGGCCGCAAAGAGGGCCGTGAAGAGGGCCGTGAAGAGGGCCGCAAAGAAAACGCCTTGGAAACAGCCAAAAACATGGCTGCAGACGGTGAGCCAGTCGAAAAGATTATCAAATACTCCGGCCTGACTCGCGAGGAAGTGGAAGCTTTGCTATTGCTCCCGATTGACAGTAATCCGAAATGAGGAAAAAAGAAATTGCCTTTCTTATAATAATAACAGCACTGCTTGTCATAGGTTATGGTGGGAATTATGGCAATGTTGAATGGAGGTCCAATGACATAATTAGAAGTCCAAGAAATATTTTTCAGAGGTCCTATTGATATGTGATCGTGCAGTTAGGCAAGCTCTTTTTGAGATCGCTTGCTATTGCTTCGAGTTGAGATACTACATTGTTCTCTCTAATGTCCAGTTCCCTAAGTCGCTTTAATGATTTTAGGGGAGCATAATCTGAAAGACTCTGGATTCTGTTGTTTGATAAGTTTAGTGTTGTCAGATTTGTCAGCGAACCCAGGGCGCTTATACTGTTGATGTTGTTGATTCTGTTATATGACAAGTTTAACGTCGTCAGATTTGTCAGCGAACTCAGGGAGCTAATACTGTTGATGCTGTTGTTTGATAAGTTTAGCGTTGTCAGATTTGTCAGCGAACTTAGGGCGCTTATACTGTTGATGTTGTTACCAATGGCGTTTCCTTGCAAATTCAATTCTGTTAAACCCGTCAATGTTTTCAGAGAAGAAAAATCAGAGATGCGATTAAAACTCAAATCCAAATGTGTAACGCCCTTTGGAATTTCGCCACTGCTGACCATTTTGGCAAGTTGCTCATTCGTTATCTCTTTACCTGCAGCGTCAAACCTTAGCGGTTTCGTCCCCTCCAACACAACCCGATCCACAACCTCCTTAACAACCTTCTCCCCTCGATGGATACTCTCCACAACGACCCCATTCCGCGATACATAATCATAGGAGATGGTCTTGCTCCCTTTTTCACCTTCCTGTTTGACCTCGGTGGTATGGAGGGTCAGCTGATCATCCTTCACAGTCTGGGTCTCGAACACAATCTCCTCTGTCTCCTCACCGACCCAAACCACTTTCACATGGAAATAGGGCCGCGTCGCAACCACTTTGATCTCCGTGCCTTCCGGCAACTTGGTCGCGGCGGTCAAGTCTTCCGCTTCACCGTCGGCGGTGATGAGGATCAATCCCCGGTTTGCCTCAAGGATGGCCTCTGCCGTGATGTTATCCTCTTTATACAGTTCGGCGATATCCTTGATGGTTTCTCCCTCCGCAGCCGGGTGCTTGATGGTAGTCTTCTTCCCTTCGATCAGGGCGTCAACGGCTTCGTTGATTCCGGTGACTCTGGCTTTCGGGGATTCCTCTATATTCGAATCAGGATCTGTATCTGTATTGGGGTTCTCATTCGGATTGGCGTTGGGATCCTTATTCGGATCCGCATCCGTTCCCGGTGTCCCTATGCCTTCCAATTCACCCATCTCCGCCACGATCCCCACAACCTCAAGTTGCTCATTGACCCGGAGCTCCACAACCTCAACAGCTTCTTCGATTTCCGCAGACAGGATCTTCTCCGCAACACCTTTCACCAGATCCTCATAATAGGCTTTGAATCTGTCAAGGACATCATCTGCGGCGGCTCTGTTGGACAACACCACATCGATATCGCTTTCCCCGGCGGCTCTGATACCGAAGGCTATTTGCGGATTGTCCTTGGCCCCTAAGTTGCTTATCATATCGGTGAGGGGTCTGAAGAGACCAAGCCCATACCCGGCTCCCAACGCCGCCAGAAGGGCAAGGATAATTCCCGCCGCGATAAGCGGTTTCTTCTTGCTTTTCTTCTTGGGGGTATCTCTATGCTCAACTCTGTTGTACTGTCGAGAGGTCTCCTTTGCGGCATCCTGCGCGGTATCCGGCGCGTCTGTTTCATCAGGAACGACCCCGCCGTCTGATTTCGCCATGCCGGTGTTGTTCGCTGAATGGTTAGCGGGAGGGTATTGGGCTAAATCAGCTTGTGTAAGGTCGGCGATTCCATCTATATGTTCGTGTTCGTCACTTTCGTCGTCTTCGTCAGACAACAAATGCAGTGTGTTTCCGTCAGCCCCCGGCGCAAGCTTCCGCTTGTGCTTGTTTGGTCGTCCCCGACCCCGTCCCTCACAATCAACCACCCCTTGTCCCTTCTCAATGGATTCCAACACCATGCGCATAGCTGTCGGATCGGTAAACCGATCCCGCCGGTTCGCGGCACAAGCCTTCAGCACCACAGCATTCAATTCCGGAGTGACACCGTCGATTTCAGGAATCACTTCTCCGCTCATCCGCCGCGCTTGCGCACTCTCCCGGTCCTTGGGGGTTATCGCCTCCGGATAAGGCGGCATGAACGGAGCGCGGTTCTTGTTGAGAAAAGTATACATAACAAGACCCAACCCATAGGTGTCCACACTGGCTCCGTAGGGTTCTCCCCAAAAAACCTCCGGCGCCATGGTTAGATAAGACCCTTTCTTAGATAATCCCGACATCGTACGCTCGAGCTGTCGTGCAATACCGAAATCCCCAAGTTTGTAATCCCCCCGGGGAGAGATGAAGATATTCTCCGGCTTGACGTCCCTGTGAATAATATTCCTTTGAGCGCAAAGCTCCAAGGCCCGGCATATGTGAATGCCAAGTTTCACAACCTCGGCAACAGAGAGGGGATTGCCCAACCCGTGCGCAGGCAGACTCTTCAACAGTTCCATTCTTATGAGAATATCCCAACCCGGTTGGGAAGCGGCAACGGATTTATCAATAATCATGTGGTCCAAAATGTTGACAATATGGCTGGTTCCACTGAATTCCCGCATCAGATCGATCTCGGAAACGATATCCTGGGCCGACTCATAAAAAAACCCGCGCACCGAAGCGTCATCCAACCCTTCAAGCTTCAGCCTCTGGACTTCGTTCTCATCCTGGGGCACAGAGATAATCTTAACCGCGGATTCATAGGTTCGGCCAAACTCCGTCCGGGAAGCTCTGTAAACCCGACCGTAGGAACCCTGACCGATGAGGGACTCGACATACCATTCTCCCCAGAGGGGTTCGTGCTTTCTGATATCCTCGAACATCAATTGATCATCTCCTTCCCTTTCCAGAACATTCTAACACATTTCGTCACAAGAACATAGAATTAGAAATAATTTTCTAAACAGAGAGGAATCTGGCATATTACGTTGAAATTAAAAACCGGATACCTTTGAAAGGGGAGAAGGTTATGCCAGAAGAAACATTAACTAAGGTTGTGTAAGTTGACCAAATCTTCTAAACCATAAAACATCTTTAGCAATCTGAAGAGGCAACCGGCAGAACCAGGAAAGGGGTCGATAGACTTTGCGAAGAACCGCTCAACGAATTCTGTTGCTATCTATCATAACAATCTTGATAATAGGAGTGAGTGGATGCATGTTATTTCAGTTTGACTACAAGAAAGCCATGATGACATATCTCGAGAACAAATACCCGGATGATACTTTCCATTTCATTAATATCGGTACCGAACTCTGGAATGCGAATTATGTAGAGATGATCGTGTCGTCGGACAAGTTTCCGGCTCCCGAATACTATATACATGTTCGCATGGATGAAAAGTCACATGAGATTACGGAAAACTATATTGAATTCTATTATCGTGAGCAAACCAATTCATACCTCAAACCAATAGTCGACAACGTTTATGGACCCTGTCAAGTCAGAAACGGTATTTCTGGCGTTGGTTTGCTTCCCTCGAGCTTGAGTCCTGATATGGAAATAGTGGAGTATCTTCAAAACGTTAACAACACAACGGCATGTGTTTTGGGATTGTCTATTCATACCACAAATGATTCTGCCTACAAGGAAGAAGATATTGAGTCCCTTCGACAAGCATTAGCAAGCCAAAATTTTCGCCTTCGATTGACAATTTATTATGTTAATGAGTTAAATGAGGATCTTGATATCATGAACGGCATACAGATCCGTCATTGGATGAAAGCGCATTGCTCGCTAGTTGGGACATTCAATATGAATGAGGATTGTCAGTTCAAATTTGAAGACTGGAGGGAATATATTTAATGGTTGATGTACAATCACTACAAGAACAATCAGCAATAATCGACCTCATTGTCTATTCGGGCTTTAGTCCTGAAAACAAATATGAAACTCCGACAATAAAGGATATCCTAGACAATACTGAACAAAGCAAACTCGATTCAGAACTATCCCATAAATGGGACATCGTAAAACGATACGCGGATAACCATCCGGATTTCCAGAACATCCAACTGATAGACCATAGTATCCACGCCCCCATGGATGCCACAGGAGAAACCTATAACCCTGATGCCTTCCTCGCGATGACCTTCTATGATCCGGCGAACAATCAATATACCGTAGCCTACAGCGGCACCCCAAAGCATGCTTGGGTAGAAAACGCCAACGCTTTTGGTCCCGCCCGAGACAACACCTACTATACTTACGACGTGACTGGCGTAGCCTCTGAAACCGTTATCCATGAGCACGCTTCCCAATCTCAATCTTTCGCCTTGAACTATTTGAACTACGTCAAATCCAAAGAAGGTCTGACGAAAGACGATTTCATCATCACCACCGGTCATTCCCAAGGCGATAACAGCGCCAAAACCGCCGCGATCAAATCTGATCTCGATATTGACCTGTGCTTCGGATTTGACGGTCAGGGCTACTCTCCGGAAACCCTCGCCGAATTATCCCAATATCCTAATTTCCAGCGACAATGCTCCAGAATCCATCAGCTTCGCGCCGACAACAACGTCATTGATGCTTTCGGGTATAAGATAGAAGTTGCCCCTCCTGAAAACATCACGTATATAGAAGGAAATTTCTCCAGGGGTAGGCCCTGGCCTATTGATCATGTGTTTTCCATCTTCAACGACAACTACAGGGAAGGGGAGAGCATCTTCAATGACCAAGTCGAAGGACGAGGCATCCTCAGCAACTTTGCCGCCAGTTACAGCGAACTCCTCCTTCTCCTGCCCCCCGAAGTCCGGGTCGTTGTTGGGCGTGGGGTCATGCAGCTTGTCCAGCTTGCTTTAGGAAACGGCGGAGAATCCGGGTTTGACGACCCAGCCAAGCTCTGGGAAGTCTGTTTCTCGCTCCTGGTTTCCATGGCTCTCATACCACCCTCTGCCGTCGAAGCGGTTATGAAAACCTATGATGTCAAGATGGACGCCGCAACCTTGTTCATTGGTTCTGTGTGTATTCTCGGTTTCGTGTGCATGTTCCCGCCCTTAGCGTTATCCATGCTTTTATTGACAACAAGCATAATGCATTTGGTGATGGACGCGGCAATTATCATAGCCGTTATTGGTCTTATCGACTATCAATGGGAGCAATTCAAGAAAGTGTACTACGTTTCCACTGAGTTCGCTCTGAAGCTGAGTCTCATTGTCGCAGATTTATCTGTACAACTTCAAATCAAGTTTGACCGGTACAATAACGCACCCGGGTATCATTATGCAACTGATAATCCACGTTTCAACGTGAACCCAATGAAGCTCAGAGAAATGGCGCAACGCGCCAAAAGAATCCAACTACGACTGGATAACCTGGAAAGTGAGTTGACATGGCTCAACAGAGAAGCCATGGCGACATCCGTTTTGGAAGGAGCTGTCGCCAAAACCGTATCCGGCTGGCAGAATGTATGGAACCTGCTCCGCGTCAAAGACGATATGCTCGGCAGCAAGACGCTCAAGCAAACCGTGAAGTATTTGAATGAGACAGCGGATGAATTCGAGGCTGTCGAAAAGGATCTTGTTGATAAGTTCTCAAAGTTGCATCGTACTTGAAACCGAAACGGAGGACGCTATGACTGAGAATTGGTACGCTAAACTCCAGCAAGCTGCAGACGAATTGAGAATCATTGACAAAGAGATTCAGGTCTTACAAATGGATCTCAGAACCTATGATTATTGCAGGAACATCGGCAATGATGTCTGTGCCAACCATTTTGACGACATATTGGCAGCCCATGTCCGCACTCTAACCAGATTAGAATCCATTACACCGCCAACAGCGAACAACTCTTCTTCTCACCGCCCTCGCGTGTGGATCTGAGGAAGAGGAGAGACAGGGCATAACCAACGCGGGCTACACTGTGAACCGGCAAGTGGTCAGTGACCACCAGAAAAGACGACGATGACGACATAAGAGGAGGTAGAATTGATGTCTGACGAAATCCGGATTGATACAGAAATGGTGTCACAAATCGCCATGAATATCGAGAGATTGAATCAGGAAATGCTTGACACTTTCAATGGTTTGGAGGATTCCATGGAATCCCTCTTCAGCGTTTGGAAAGGACAAGCCGCCGGCAATGCCAAGCAAGCTTACCGATCCGTCAAATATGACTCCAATGGGTCTTACAAGACTCTTAAGAGTGTGGCCAACTTTCTCAGAATACAAATTGGTGAAGGGTACGAAGAAACAGAAGAAAGAAATACCGATTTGGCCAGCCTGTTCAAATAGCCCACAGCTCACGGGCACCCAGCACATTTGGTGCAGCACATTCAATAAGGAGGAAAGTCTATTGTCATCGATAAGTATTGACCACTCCCAGCTTGAGCGCAACGCAGATGCTATGGATAAAGCCGTTGAAATCTATCGGCAGGACTTTGCCAGAATTAAGCGAGATGTGCAGAGTCTTTCGGAGGCATGGAAAGGCAAAGACTATTTGGCTTATCAGGCGAAATGGGATGAATTCGCCGGGAAGAACTCACCAACCGAGAAAGCGATCTCTATGCAGGAAGAAATGAGCAAGTTTCTGCGCTATGCCGCAGTTAAGTACAAACAGGCTCAGGCTCACGCGATAACCAAAGCGACGAAGATTAAGGTGAAGTGAGTTAGCCTCCCGTTTCATTCCCATTTGTATCGCCGTGTATGCGGCAGAAATGTGAGGTTAAAATGAAAAAGCTCGCAATTATCTTGCCGATTCTGGCGGCGCTGGCTACACTCACCGGTGTTGACATCCTAAAAATCGTCGGGTACATTATTTCAAACAGAACGACCATTGATGTCCGGGAATCCCTTACAGGTATCGTTGTCATCGCAATACTTGCCTCCTTGGGATATGCTCTCGGCAAACTGTTTCAAGACAACTCCGTCATGAAAAAACACCGAGGTAAACTCTCAGCATCCCTACACGGAAATGATTTCAAAAGGAAGAGAACTGCTTTTTGCAACTCCTTGCAATCCGATATTGAAACCATGGATCTGCGCGAAGGATGGAAAGATTATTATTTTACCCAATTGGAAGCTCGTGTTGTGGTCAAGAAAAAATATCATCAAGAGAAAACCACCATAAGCAACTTGATGTCGGCTTTGAAAAAAATGTCCCGTGACAATACTGTCATAATCGTCGGGCCTCCCGGATCCGGCAAAAGCACAATCCTGCGCAAATTAGCCAAAGACTTGCTCAAAGAAGTTGATAAAACAGACAAAATCCCACTCTATATCGACCTGAAACACTGGAATATCAACACGACCTCCCTTCTTACCGATCACGCGCCAACCGGCGCTCAGATACCTCTGGCGTATCTTCTGGATTTTATTAAGGAAACACTAACTGCAAGGCTTGGTGGCGAAGGAAGTCCGGGTTCTTCATTCCTGGAAGAGTATTTCCGGGAACTTTACCGACAAGGGTGTTTCTATTTCATATTTGATGCATATGATGAAATCCCCGCCCTGTTGGATGAACCGAAACCCTCAAGGTTCGCCGACGAAATATCCTCACTGTTGTACAACCTCTGTTCACATGGCCGCAACACAAGGATTATCCTTTCAACAAGCGAATTACGGCAACCAGCCGAAACCTTCCGGACACAAACAAAGATGTCCATTCAACCCTTGAAAGATTTGCGCCTGTGTTTGACAAAACATCAGGGCACCACCAAATTGGCATCAAAGCTGTATTCCGAGCACAGAACATTGATGAATCGAAAACCATATCCTTTTCACGCAAAACTGCTTGTTCAGTACTACAATCACACCAAGAGTCTGCCAAAATATGAAACCGATCTCTTCGATCATTTTGTTCGGACACAGCTGGAAAACAACACTCATTCTCTGCGCGAAGGCTCCATCCGCGACAGCGCCTACCGCGACAACGCCCACCGCGACAACGCCCACCGCGACAGCGCCTTCCGCGACAGCGCCTTCCGCGACAGCGCCCTGCGCGACGATGCCCTCCACGACGACGCCATCCGCGACAGCTCCTTTCGCGACAGTGTCGCCATATCGGAACTCAGATACTATGCCCAAAAAACAGCCCGAGCACTATTTGCGCAAAAACACAAAAGAGATATACCATACCAAGCCTTAGTAGATACCGGCATTCCGGAGCATATCCTGACATCGCTGACGGAATCGGGATTGGTCAGAATTGGTAGCGGCGCGAAACGAGCTGTAAGTTTCGTCCATAGGGGCGTTCTTGAATACTTTGTCGCCAACGAATTCATGACTGAAGATTTGACCCGTGAACAGTTTACATATATCTTCACTGACCCACTATGGCGAGACACCTTAGCTATGTATGCCCAAATGTGTTCCGACGACAAGGCCCATGATCTGGCCGAATTCTGCTGCTCCTTCTTGACAACAATCGACATCATTGAGAAACCCCTTAGAGCTCAAGGCTCCAAGAAACTCTCAACACGGTTAACGCGCCTTGCCGAATATCTCAATATCCCTACACAAACAAACCGGCGCATTGAAGAAAACGACAAGTTCCGCCAAGCAGAACATGCCCTGATGTTTTTGGTTGACGCGTTTTCAAATCGGCCGGAGGCATTACTCCCTTTCGAGGAAGTCGTCACCGAAATGGCTGCCTTGCTCCTTGACGAAAACAGGTTCATCAACAAGAAATACCATGAAATCGCCCTTCAAACCGTACCAATTTTGCCCGCAGACAAACAATCCCTTCTGCTGGAGAAGGTTCTAACCAAAAACATACCTTGGATAAACGAAGCCGCCATCCAGAATTGTGCCCACTTGAAAACCATAACCCCCAATATGTTTTTGAAAATTATACGCTATTTTGCGTTTATGGACTCAACAACCTTTATCAAAAACCTCAAACGCAATCTGTTCAACATCTTCCATGTCGCTCTATCCCCAAAGATCAAAGGAATCTACATCTTCCAATCAACCCTCATGGCGCTGTCTGTGATCGTTGTTCTCACCGCCGGAATCTTTTCCGCACTTGATTCGGCCCGCTATTTGTCCTATATTGAATTCATAATCATCCTCATTCTTGCCGGTATTCTTAAACTAGCCTTCTCCTGGATCTTTCGAAAAGGTGTCCCCAACGAACTTGGGGTTCTATACAACGTCATTGATTTCTCCTCCATCTTGCTGTCATACTCGCTCTTGCTGATATACATTGGTGTTTTTTGTCTGGTGAAAGGGCAGATCGGATTGGGCCTTATGTGCCTCTTGTTCCCGACCAACTTTTGCGCCTATTTCTTTGCTGTTATCTGGCTAAGACTCCGCTTCAAGAGGGTCCTTGTTGAGTATTATCGGTTGATTATCTCTGCATCCATCGTGATCTTGACTTATGTGTGTTTGATTATTTTATGGAGAACTCTCGTCATTCGGCTGCCGATTCTGCTGGCACCACCAATTCTGCTCATTCTTGGACTTTTGCTTCACTCTCTTTATCAATCTCTCATCAATCATTGGCAGGATAGAAAGCGGTTCCGCACTTTCGCGGTCTCTCAGACAACCGACAGAGGCAACACCACAGAAATGTTGGAAGGGCTGCTAACAGCCCGGTATCAAAAGAAGTACCTGAAGCTATTGCGAGAGCGCGAAACAGACTTCCCGGCAAAGTGATAATAACAAAAAGAGATGCAAGGAGATGGATTCTTTGAGAGAACAAACACGATTTCGGCAGTTCCGTTATGGTATTCTACCCGTCCTGCGCAAGCACACAGGGATTATTGTGATCCTGTGCATATCCCTGGTATCACATATCTTGGCACTATGGAGCCTTGGGGCGACATATACTTTGGACAGCGACGACGCCGCGTATATAATCAGTGGTATCCGGTTTCTGGAAACTGGCGAAGTCACGATGCATGATGTGATTTCTGCACAGATTCTTCCGGGAATGACATGGCTGATCGCGCTATTCGCTTTATTTCTGGGAACGGGCACCGGACTTTGGCTGGGTCTAAAACTCCTCTGGCTTGTTATGGGCGTCGCCACCGTGCTGGGCGTTTATAAAATTGTTAGATTGTTTGCCCCCAGTCTTTTTGCCTGTCTGGCTGCAGCCTTTTTGCTTGCCCCTGACTTTATCTGGATGGATAATCTTATCCTTACAGAAACACCTTTCATGTTCTGTTTTGTCTGGTTGTTTTATTACAGCTTTCGACTGGCAGAAGAAGGTCGACTCCGTTACTTTGTTATATTGTTGTTCTGTTTCTTTACAGGATTCCTCATGAAGCCTGTTCTGGGGATTTTTCCGGTATTCCTGATCATGTATCTACTGTGGAAAAAATACGATATCAAACGGATGGGCAAGCAGTTTGTCTGTGCCGTTTTGCTGATGCTTGTTTTCCTGGTTCCTTGGACAGTTCGTAATTACCAGATTTTTGATGCGTTTATCCCCCTGACATATGGTACAGGCAACCCGCTGCTTTTGGGAACGTATCAGGGAAGGGGCTATCCCCCGGATGAGGAACTGGATCTTCAGGGCATGGTTTATAACACGCTTCCGGAAGACATCAGGATAAATCTTGGCCTTGATCCCGAAAACCCGGCGGACTTGGAGAGTCAGAACAGTTACCCGGGACATCTGCGTAAATACAACGAGCTGGAAGTGGACGGCATGGTCGCCAAATACCGTATGCGCGAATGGTGGAACCGGGATCCTGTTTCCATGCTTGAGAGTTATTTCGTACGCAAACCCATCATCATGTTGGTGCATAGTTTTTACTGGGAACCTTTGGCAGGTATTCCCAGAGAGTTAACCTTCGCTCTGCGCGGCATAGATCTGGTTCTTGCCGCCCTCGGCTTCGCGGGAATCCTTCTGAACCGCCGCCATCGGAAAGAGGCGGTATTTGTCCTGGTCAATTACTTGTTCCATGTGGGGTTGTACAGCTATACTTTTGCGTTTAGCCGTTACGCCCAGACGCTGTTCTTCATGCGCTTCATCTTGTTGGGGTGGGGGTTATATGAGTTGTCATGCTATCTGGCTTCAAGAAATAAGCGCCCGCCATCAGAAACAGAAGCCGTATAATAATTGCCCCTTACAAAACCTACACCGAAACCAACCTCCACTTTTGCGAACTGTTGCTCCCTGTGTAAGGTTTAATATCTATGAGGGAATAAGAGCTTGTGGTCCGTGTTGTAACCACCAGTGTCTGGTTCATGATAATCTTATCGCTGTTGGCAATGACAAAGTATCCTCCTCCAATATCGAAGAAATACCATCTAACCGTTGACGGTGCCGCTCCTAAGGCATCGCCGCCGAAAATGCCAAGATAATATTCGGCAACGCCGCTGTTATTCCGATAATTCTCATGATAATTAATATAGTAACAATGGCTATCTTGACCTGACGGATGCTGCAACCGGAATTGGTGTAAATAGGATCCCCCCTGGTCCACCGCGGCACGGACCGGTTGACCACTGGCTAAATTATCCCTAAACGCATTGGCGTCCATGACATAACCGGTGGCAACGCAATAGAATTTGTAATAAGATGATGAGAATCCGCTAACGGCCACCGGATTATTCGGAGAAGGTTTATTCCCTTCCGCAATAATCTCTTTCACAGGCTGTTTGGTTACAGTCTCTTTCAGTTTGGCCTTATCCTTTTCCTGGACAACCCCGTTTTTAGTGGTATAGCTCCAAGTAATGACCTTGGTTCCCTGGACCCCTTTCTGCCGGGTTGCGGAAGTCCCCACATCCATAGACTGGTCCTTCACCTTTTCTGTTGTGAAAGGTATCTTTTCTGAGACTTCGTACGTCCCTTTCACAACGACATTGATGATTTTGCCGTCGATCAAGGTCTGCAATGCTTCCTTCTTGCCGACGATCTTACCGCCTTGCTCCGTTCCGACGATCTCGACTTTTTCCTCAAAAGAAACTGATGCTATACTGTACCCTTTGGCTGTGGCCAGAGCTTTGTAATGGGCTTCCAGCTCCTTGAGCACGGCCTGAGCTTCGGCTTTGTCTGCCAGAGTCATTTTGATTTGCGAGTTAACACTGATACCATATCCCACGGCTTTTTCTTTCTCGATGACAGCCGTTTCTATCGGATCAGAGTCGTCAGCCGGGTCGGATAACCCGTTCTCATCTTCAGGATCGATCCCGTTTCCAATTACACTCACAATCCCGTTTTCGAATATGGCCCCAATCCCGATTCCTATTTCGTTCCCGATTTCTTTTCCGGCTTCGAGACCCATCTCGATTCCGGCTTCAAGTTCGGTTCCACCGGTTTGGCCGCTGCCCAGGACAGCGGGTAAGAACAGAAGTGCCGCTGTGGTTATCAACACGAAAAGGACCGAAGCGGAAACCAGGAAAGAAGCCTTTCTATGTTTTTTCAGAACTGTCAACAGAATAGAGGGACGTGTCTCTTTGCCCTTTTGGGTGTCCCGGTTGGCGTTTGAATCAGACGCGGGGATCCTACCGGGTTGTATCCCACCGGGTTGTATCCCACCGGGCTGTATCTCACTGGGTTGTGTTGTCGGTTCCAAGGGCGAGGTATGAGCTTCAGGATTTTGCCCATGGCCGCTATAATAACTCCCATCTGCTTCTGTGTAATTCGTATCCTGGGCCTCAATCAGACGTAATGTCCCGGATGGTTGTCTGCGCTCAAAAGAATACGCCTTCCCGTCCCGGCCCTGGCGCAAGCCGTCTTGGCCTTGGCGCAAGTCCATTTCCTGCCGGCTCAAATTAATGGACGCTGTATCAAGTTCATAACCTTCGGCGGCCGCCAATGCCTCCAGAGACTTCCGCATGACGGTGGGATCCGGAAATCGGTCCCGGCGATTATAGGCACAAGCTTTGAGGACCAGCGCGTTCAGTTGAGGGCTGATTCCGGGGATGGCGTCTTCCTGCCTGAGATCGGGAACCGCTTCGCCACCCATCCGCCTTTGCAAGGCGTTCTCCCGGTCTTGGGGTCTGATCGATTGCGGATACGCCGGCAAGAATGGCGCGCGATTCTGGTTGAGAAGCGTGTACATAACAATACCCAAAGCATATGTGTCCACACTGGCACCGTATTGTTGGCCATTGAAGACTTCCGGTGCCATGGTTGTGTAGGTCCCTTTTTTGGATAACCCGGACATGGTTTGCTCAATCTGCCTGGCCACACCGAAGTCTCCCAGTTTGTATTCACCGTATGGAGATACGAATATGTTTTCCGCTTTGATATCCCTATGAATGATCTTTTTCAGCGCACACAGTTCCAACGCTCTGCACATATGAACACCAAGCTTGACAACTTCACCGACAGTGAGGGGATTCGCGGCCACATGGGCAGGAAGACTCTTTAAGAGCTCCATACGTATTAGGATATCACAGCCCAATGTCTCATGTTTGTCAATTATCTCATGGTCTTCAAAGCTAACGATATGGCTGTTGCCTCTGAACTCGCGCATCAGATCTATTTCAGAAATGATGTTTCTGGCGACTTCATGATAAAATTCTCGAATGGAAGCATCATCAAGCCCTTCGAGTCTCATCCGCTGTATTTCAGCCTCGTCCTGAGGGATAGAGATGATTTTGACCGCCGAATACCAGGTCTTATCGAATTGCTGACGTCGGATTCTGTAGACTTTTCCGAAAGACCCCTGGCCTATGGCTTCCTCGATATACCATGTGCCCCAGAGAGGTTCATATTTCTTGATGTAAGAGGCTCCATGCAAGTCTGACATTGTTCTCCCCTTTACTGTTGCTATGCGCCAAAAGTCGCATATTCTTCATGAAAGTTGTGTGCTCTGCCAAACATTCTGTGATCATTGGTTTTTCACACTTTCAGTAATCGATATGACAACTGTCAATTTGTCAATTGCCTGAACGCCTCCAACACCTTCTCCGCCACAGCCTCATCCTCATCCACGCTGCCGCCGCTGATCCCCAATCCCCCAACCGTCTCCCCCGCCACCTTCAATGGGAACCCGCCGCCAAAAATCACCAACTTCGGAAATGTCACATTAATCCCGAAAGCCGACGCACCCGCCTGCGCTATTTTACCAAACTCTCCGGTAGACTGCCCCAGCACCGCTGCCGTATAAGCTTTGTTCTGCGAAATCTCCAAACTCGGCAGAATCGCGTCTCCAAAACGGAAACAATACCGCAGCGCCCCATATTTATCGGCAATAGACATCGTAATCCTGACCCCAAGTTCCTTCTGAGCTTGTTCGGCCGCAACCGCTAATTTATGACACAAATCCATCGTGAATTCAAAATCGCTCATAACCTCATGTCTCCTTTGCAGAATATATCATTATTCTACATAATCCTTTTGTCATAGTCAATTCAACCCAAGGTCCCAACCTGAGGTTCCACGAAGGTTCCACGCAGCCCAAGTGCCTTGCAGCCCAAGGGTTCCAGAGGCAAACAACGCCGCCTCTTTTTGCTATTTTTTTGCCTTGCTCCATTCCCTCAATCTTTTTGTCAAAGCATATATTGTTGTACAGGAACACCAATCGGACGGTTTATCGCCTGAATGAATAATATGGCGTTCATGCCCAATCTGCGCCCATTCTTCCGCAATGGTGAGCCTATTTCCGATTTTTTCGCAAATCCTCTGTATAGTTTCCGCGCCTTTGTCATACTCAAAACCGAGTTTTCTTTCAAGTTCTGAATTGAGTGTATTCCGTGACATCGCTCCTGTTTTGTTTTCAAAATGCAGAAAGAACCAATATTCAATCGCTTCATTTGAAAAGGCACAGTTTATTCCGCTATCTAATGCAAATATAATGGCATCATTAAAATCCATAAAATCATCTTTGTCGAATACTGCCCAAACCTCGTCATAATCGGCTTTTTGCGCCAGCGCGGCCTGCACTACCGCCATAGGGTTACTCTTTTTATGAGCAACGACTTTTATACTGATATTCCGCAAATCTCTTTTGTGCTTATTCTTAAAATGATTGAAATATATTTCCTCGGTTTCGCCTCCGCACATAATAAGAACTTTGTCCCGGATTTGCAACGCAGGAGGTTTGCGCCTGTATTTATCCGTACTCACAGGCGTCCCTCCTGAACCTTTTTCACCAAAAAATAATCTTGGAGTTTTGGAGTAGCGCCAAACGCTCCGAGCAAATACTGTTTCAAAAGTTTGCTTTCCTTACGCACACCCTTAAAATCAGTCAACGAATACAGCTTGCTTACTCCATATTCATCCTTTTCGGTAAAATACACTTGGTCGCGGCGAATGTCCTCATCAAGTAGCAAAACATCATGCGTATTACATATTAACTGCGCATTTTTAGGATTTTTACTTATTGAATTGAACATCATAACAAGAAATCTTACAAGCATTGGGTGAAGCCGTGAATCTATTTCGTCAATGAACACAACGCTACCGCTTTCCAACGCCTTTATGATTGGTCCGGCAATTTCAAACAACTTTCTTGTTCCGGCCGATTCAAAAAGAACCGGAGTGGAAACAACCCCTGTCTTCTCCCATTTAACATCATAAAAATGATGTTTCGTTGTGAGAGACACCGTTCTAGCCGGTAGCATTTTTTCGGCATAACTCTTTTTTAGAGCCTTGTTCATAAATTTATTTTGTTCATTCTCCTCAGACAGCTCAATATCAAAATCAAGTATATTAACATCCGCTTTTTGCAGCAGATTAAGCACATTATTTTTACCGTCTTTGCTTTCTTCCAAATAATCAATAGTGGCAGTCAAAAGGCGGCTTATATCCTCCGTATCAAAAATTTGTATATTTTCAAACCATCGGCATACCGTCATAGCCATTTCATTATTGCCTCCGTTTGCCCAATACAAAAATAATGTGTCGCGGCGGGTGTTTTTTGTAAGCTCCTTAACATTATCCATATCCTTGCTTAACAATATGTCTTTGAAATCGGGGCTTGTACGAGTGAAAACAGGCGTTTTTCTCCTTGTTTTCTTGTGCAGATACTCTTTATTTACTTCGCCGTTCAAAAGCTCAAACCCGTACTCATACACCATGCCGTCAGCAATAAACTCTGCTTCAAAGATGCTCGGCGTCACGCTTGAGGTTTCAGAGAAAATAAAGTTATCTATATTGGCAATCATTCTGCTTTGCAAACTAAGTTCGGCAAGCACAATATTTTTCATGTAATCAATCGCGCTTATAAAATTAGATTTTCCGCTGCTGTTAGCGCCAAGGACGAACGCGCTTTTAATCAGCTCGCCATACTTGGTTTTTACGGTGTTTAGTTCGCGGAATTTTGTATCGGCGCTTGATTTCATGGTAAACACGTTTTCGCCAAAAAAGGACATGAAATTTTGAAACGTAAATCCGATGAGCATAAAACCACTCCATTCATAAATGCGTGTATATCGTATATTATAGCCTATAGATCTTCACTCGTCAAGATCTTATTTTAATATTCGCAAAAGTATTTCAAATATCTAATTAATAATACTTGCGATACAAAAAGGGCTTCTGTGAAATGATTTAGGCAAACTCACGATCCAAGTCCCAACCTTCATATGAAGCCTATATGTATCGCCTGCTCTGCCATAAAGAGATCGGCGAGTATGACAAAGCCTTGGAATTGGCTGATTATCTTGAGACTGGGCGCCGGAAGTGGATAAATATATTCAGATCACCGGCGCCATTGTGTCTATGCTGACCTATGCGGTTCAAGAGTATCAACATGTGGAAGATGAGGCAAAAGGGTTAAGATTCTAGGTTATTACCCCTTAGTCCCTTACGGACGCGAAGCGTCAAAAAAGAACAAGAAAATCAACCATTCTGAATACTGAATCCTGGATACTGAATACTTGCGGGCGTAGCCCGCTTTAGGGATTAAGAAGATGAACCCATGGCTATTTCTTGCATGGCTTATCTTGTGAATTGGATGTCAGGCTCTTCAGGTGGCGGTTCTCCCTTCATAACGGCTTCCACATACGCCTCATGCCATTCCAGGAACGGACGATACAGTTGCTCTTCTGCCTGCTTCCTTGCTTTTATGGCGTCATTGATGTCGTCATAACACCCCAATGAATAAAACTTCCTCTTAAAAGTGATCCTTGCTTTCCATTTCCCGCTTCTCTCAACCCAAGACACACCCTTGACACCGGATGTATTGCGCCTAGACAACTGTTCACTTTTGAGAAATGCGGCATTGGTTCCGCCAACATATTTAACAGACTCATTCCAACAACCGCATGATTTTTTATATCCCTTGCAAAGTATTTGCCTGGTAGCCTCAACGATTTTGCCACAATCGCATTGACATTTCCAAATTATACAATGATCCTTTGTTCGTTTTTCTGTTTTTTCTAATACAATCAGGCGGCCGAACCGCCTTCCGCATAGATCCTCTCGCACCGGCACTAAACACCCACAACTTTTCACGCCTCCATTTTTTAGGGCGCCTGCATTCACATAGGTCTCATTGCCACATTCGCACTTGCAGACCCAGTAAGGTCTGCCGTCCCGATGTTCCCGGTACAAGGCGGTAAGTCGGTTGAAGGTCTGCCCCGTTAAGTCTTCGTACCGTGTCGTCTTTACTCTATTCTTAAACCAATCTATAAAGGAACCGTCAGCTATTTTAGCTTCTGCTTGCTCTCTGGCTAACCGTGCTTCTTCGACATCGGTGTAGAAGCCGAGATTATATGTCTTTTTATTTAATGAAATATGCGATTGCCATTTGGATCTGTGCGTATTCCAAGTAACACCTGTGATACCCGATTTTTTCAATGTACACACCACCTTTTTGTCCTGATCCGAGTTACGATCCCTGTTCCGGCTTGATAGCTGCTCTGATTGCAAAGTCTTGATGACAGGGATTCGCCTACCAAGACATTGCCTCGTATTCCGCCAATCCTAAATCACTTAAATCACTTGCAAGACATTAAGTGATTTAGGCTTGACGGGGTACGAGCGGCTTGATCAGGGCTCCTTGTTTGAGCAGCTTAAGCATGCGCATATTCTGCTGGGCAGTCCCTGTGTATCTGGTAATACCGTTTTTGGCGGCAATTGTGGATCGGTAGGCGAAGGAATTATCAACGCCGATGGCCTTTAGCCCTTCTGTGATGGAATTCCCGGTATAAGGAGTTTGAGGGAAGTGTTCTGTCTGAGGTTGAGGTTGAGGTTGTGGTTGAGGTTGCGGTTGCGGTTTGATCGGCGGTCGGAACGTTTTTTGATCCGGTGGTTGAATGGGCTGCAGAATTGTTGGTTGGGCAGGCGGTGGGTTATGAATTATGTTCCATTTTTCATAAGCGTCTTTGTAGGAGGTTCCCCACCAGGTGTATTCACGGGAATCAAGCCTTACCTTTTTGTTCTCAACCAGGTTGCTGAGATTCATTTCTGTCAGAAAAGTGTACTCAAGATCTCCGGCTGCATTCTTCGGAACAAAAAATTTCAGGGTTGCCGTATATTCACCGGTCGCGCTTCCTTCCAGCAATTCTCCGTTGACGTCGGGGTTATTATGGCTGCCCCGTTCAATATAGTACTTACCGGTGGCATGGCGAAATCCAACACAACTGCCGTCTTCGGCTATCCAGCCGCCTTGAAGTGATTGCCAGATGACTCTTTTGGCATCGTCATGAGGAAGTTCCGTGATGGCGTTGCTAAGGTTGTCAATCTTGCTTCCTTCCAAGATGATTTCCAGAATGGGTTCCTTGAGGACGATTTCTGTGAGCAAATCTTTCTGGAGGGAGGTTTCGTTTTTTAAAACGAAACGGTACGATGATTCTTTGCTGTCTTTTTGGCCTGCTTCTTCTTTACCCGCTTCATCTTTACCCGCTTCATCTTTACCCGCTTCATCTTTACCCGCTTCTTCTTTACCCGCTTCTTCAATATCGGTGGTATCTGTGGCCACAGAATCCATACCAGGAACAGCCTCCCCTTCCACGAGGACTTCGTACCCCTTGGACTGGTAGATACTGATAAGTCTTTCGAGATCAATATTCCCTTTCTTTGGCGCCGGGGCGACAGTCGGCTTCGGATTATAGGTCTCGTTGCGCAGAAGCATAAAATAGATGGCAATCAAGAGTTGTTTCGCGATAGCGATAATGGCCTTCTCATGCCCCCGGCGTTGCTTCAGAACCTGGTACTTCTCGCCTATCTCAGGGTGTTTCTTATCCTTTATGGCCGCGTTGGCGCACCGGACGATGACCGGCTTGAGCCACGTATTGCCATGCGCCATCCCAACAGAATTCTTCTTTCCGGCTGATTCGTTGTTTTGCGGAACGACTCCCACCCAGCCGAGAAAGCGGCCAACAGATCCAAAGGCCTTCATATCAGCACCAATTTCTGCTAAAATAGATATGGCGGAGATGAAGTCGACCCCAGGTGCGCTGCACAACAGTTTGAGTTGGCGGCTGAAGTCCCCTGCGAGGGATTCCATGGATTGCTCCAGCTCCGCTATTTTATTTTTATGATCGAGGATGGCCTGGTCTGTCTTTCCGAACAGATCGCTTAGGACTTCGTCCGGTTTGAGAGAAGAACCCGTGAGACAGCCGCTCATACGGTTTTTTTCAGCGGCAACCGTTTGAACGACCTTGCGGTGGTAGCGGCAGATGTCGCGCAGAGCGAGGATTTCGGGCGGCGGCACGATGCTGTACTCAACAATGTGATCCATCAAGTACATCTCAGCAATACGCTTGGCGTCCTGCTTGTCACTCTCCTTGCCCCACGGCACTTTGACGAACTTCGGATGGACGATATCGACGTGGATACCATCGCTGTACAGAATCCTGTAGATGGGTTCCCAGTATTTACCGGTTCTCACCATGCAGACATCGTTACAGTCTTGATCTCGGAGCCACTCCCTGAATTCACGGATGCCTTTGGTGAAAATGGAGAAACGTATCTTTTTTGAAAACCGGATGTGCCCTCCGTTCAGAAATGCGACGCAAGCGATGATGAATGTCTTGTGAACGTCGACTCCGCAACAGCATTCCTTGAACTTGGCCAATTGCGCCCCCCCCTATTGTGGTTTTTCCGGCAGCGACTGCCCTCCTGCAGTGTCAAAGCGCGAGTGAACAGCTTCACGAAGATCCACATTCTGAATCCTGAATACTGAATACTGGATACTTGCGGTCGAAGACCGCATTATCTTACTCAAACACCACCTTTTTAAATAATGTGTCATCTGTATTACTCATATATGGGATCCAATGATAATATTCCTAATGATAATATTCCTAACATTCTTTGTCAGGGTTCGATGATTTGCTCTATTCCACGCTCTTCAACGATTCCACCATATCAATCCCAACCAAATTCCGATACATCACAACATTCACAAACAACGCAAACAACAACGACAACACAGTCGCCATAACATAGCTTAGAACCTCAATCCCTTGGGGAAACTTCAGAAGGTCTATCTCCACCGAAGTCAGCACGAACCTGTTCAAAAAAACCCCCGCTACCAACCCCACCAGGATCCCGATGAACGTCACAAGGAAATTCTCCCGATACATATACATCGCTGTCTCAGTATCCTGGAACCCAAGAACCTTAATCGTCGCCAACTCACGTTGCCGTTCATTGATATTAATAATCGTCAGATTGAACAAAACGACAAACGCCAAAGCACAAGCCAGCACCAACAACACAATGGTCACAACCCCCAAGGCGTCTGTTGAATCCTTTAGGTTCTCCAACAAATCCGCCGACAGGATAGCGGTACGAACATCATCGTTTTTCATGAGATCTTCGTAATTGGCGTCACCCAGCAACAACAACCCGTTAGACACAGGCTCCCGCCCAAACAAACGGGTATAATACTGAGGCGCCATATACACATAATGGATTACATAATTCTCAACAACACCCGCTACGGTGGCTTCTACCGTCTCATTGTCAACTGTTAACCCAACCACATCTCCCAAGGTCAGATTCAAAGTCCTAGCGAGTTTCTCCGTAACCAGCACCCCTTCCTCCGGTATCGCGACAATCCCTCCACCCGTCGGTTCGAACAGGTGAATATATCCGTCCACAAGGTCAGGTTCCTCCGGGACAATCAACGAAGGCGTCATCCCGGCGCCGGAAGCACTCCGGTTTGATCCAACCTCAAGATCAGCCGCCTCCTCCCGGAAATACAGCCTTGTATCCGGCGTCAACCCGTTCAAAACCTCCCGCTGTTCAGGCCGAGTTATCTCCTTCAGGTAGATCTTGGCGTCAAAAACCGAGATCTCCCCATATTGGGCACTCGATACGCCGCCAATGCTGTCACGCAATCCAAAAGCCGTCAAAAGCAAAGCGGCACACCCGGCGATCCCGGCCACCGTCATAAAGAAACGCCGTTTGTATCGAAAAATATTCCTTAACGTCACCTTGCTGATAAACCCTAACCTGTTCCAAACCAACGTCAACCGCTCCAGCAAAACACGTTTGCCCGCCACAGGCGCCTTGGGCCGCATAATTGCCGCCGGTTCCTCCACCATAGCTCCGGCACATGTGGCCAATGTCACCCCCGCTACTGAGGCAACTGCCGCCGCCACGGCAAACACTGCCAATCCAAAAGGAATCCGCGTACTGATAGGCGGCATCTCATACAAATACCCATACGCGTCCGCAATAATTCGCGGCAACACCTCGCTGCCAACAAGTACCCCCAAGATCCCTCCCAGACCTCCCGACAGAAAAGCGTACAGCACATACTTAATAATGATCGCCCCCGGACGATACCCCAACGCCTTATAGACGCCGATTTGAACCCGGTGTTCCTCCACCATCCGGGACATGGACGTCAACGAAACAAGTATCGCCACCAGAAAAAAAACCATGGGGAACACATACCCTACCTTTTCCAACCTCAATGAATCCTGATAATACGATTCATAAGTCGCGATATCCTTCCGGGTCATCAGATACCAGACCGGCTCCGGCGCGTTGCTTAGAAACGCCTGGGCCTCCTCCAACAGGAGTTTGGCTTCCGCCAGCCTTTCTTGCGCATCCGTTTCCTCAGCCGCAAGCTGTTCCAGCCCGGAATAGTAGTTCTGCAACCCTCTATAGTACTCAGACCACCCTCTGCTGATTTTTGTCTGAGCCGCTGTTCTCTCATTTTCCAAAGTCGTCCGTGCCTGGACCAACTCGACCCCACCGTCATCCAACTGCTGCAAAGCGGCCACCAGGGCTTCTCTGCCGACGTCTAGGGCAGCCTGCCGGGAAACCAACAGAGTCAACCCGTCATAAACAGCCTCATACTGTTCATCTAAAGCCGGAAGCTCTCCGTATTCACCCAACAGCCGGAGTTCCTCCAGAATCCCGGTCAACTCCGCCCGGGCTTGATCAATCTCCTCCTGTCCGTTGTTGAGATCGTCACGCTGACTCTCCAAAGCCGCCAGCCCGTCACGCAACTCGTCTTCCTTCTTCGCGATCACCGCCAAACCCTGACTGATTTGATTATTCAAGGTATTTTGTGAGCTGATAAGTGAAGAACGTGCCCTATTTAACAACGTCCAGGCCTTATCCAATTCCTCGCGGCCGCCGGCGATCTTTTCCTCCAACTCCTGCAACCCATCGGCATACTCCAACCAGCCTTGATCGATATCATCCTGGGCGTCTTCCCTCTCCCCTTTCAGCACACGGACACGCTTATCGCCGGTATTCTCAAGGGCTTGTTTCCAGGAATCCGCCAAATCGCTGTACGCCTCTGTAACATTGTCCACTTCCAGTGATCCCTCCATAACCACATAGACATCCGTAAACACAGACAATCTGTAAGCTTCCTTAGGCAAATAGAGATAATAGGACACCCCACCCGATCCCAGAGTCGTTTTGCCCCGGTCTCGAGAAATATACAGCGGCGACGACATAACCCCCACAATCGTAAAAGTATCGGAAGCGAAAACCTCATCATACTGCTCCATATTGTCCAAACTCAGAGTCAACCGATCCCCAAGGGCAAACAACCCCTCTTCATACAAGTTTTTCTCCACCAGACACTCATCAGGCTTAACCGGCATGGTCCCTTCCAGAAGGGTCACAGCGTTAAGGCCGTCGGGTTCAGGCAGGGAATGGGTACGGACAGGACAGAGCACGCCATAGACTCGGGCATACACATCAAACCCGTAAGCCCCCATAACTGACGCAACCCCGGGGGTTCCCCGAATCGCGTCCATATCCGCTCCGTCGAAACCCGTGGCGGATTTCAGCTGCACATCAAAAAGCCGCTTCTCTTTATAAGTTTTGTCGGCGACATCACGCATATCAATCGCGGCTGCCTGAATACCGATCACCGACATCGAGCCAAGCAAGGTTATAAGGATCAGCGATAAAAACCGCGCCTTCGTATTCACGATTTCCCGAACGATATCTTTCCAAAAAGGGCTCATCTATTAATGCTAACAAAAATCCCGTACCTATGCAAGAGAAATTGACTAAGAAATTGACAGACACATCATGGTTGGCTATAATAAGAATCGTGCTCAGGGGATTAGTTCAATGGTAGAACAGCGGTCTCCAAAACCGTCAATGTGGGTTCAACTCCTACATCCCCTGCCATCTAAAGACATCAGGTTTGATATAATTTGAGAAGGCTGAAAACCCCCGCCGACGGGGGTTTTAGAGTATATGAGGTCCAAGAATGTGCGTGTGTTCCAGAGCCTCCATCGACGAAATACTGAGCTGAGTGCCAGTTGGGCTAATGGCGAAACTGCGGCCATCAGATAATCCAGGGCTCTTGTACCAAGATCCTGAAATCCCGTCCAGTGTAACTATGATTGGACAGAAACCCCAAAGGCATCCATGATAGATCTGTGTAACGGATCAGTCTCAGTAATGAGGCTGCCATACTTACCCGAATATTTTACCTCAACAATTGACTCCATCGCTTCCATGATTTCTCT
>Ga0082212_10002244_pt1 | contig 28354 bp, 23 predicted proteins | sample TergutNt197P3_FD_71548 | JGI IMG/M metagenome (GOLD analysis project Ga0082212, IMG submission 71548) | Neocapritermes taracua P3 segment gut microbial communities from Petit-Saut dam, French Guiana - Nt197 P3 | ecosystem: Host-associated > Arthropoda: Insects > Digestive system > Gut ...
AAAAAGCGTCAAAAAATAAAGCAAATAATTGCATCAATACCTTCATCATTCAACATTTTTCTCTTATCTTTCATTTTTCCATTAATAATATTTTTTATTATTTCCTTTAAAAGAAGCATCGGACTACATTGGATGATTTCTTTCTATCCTTTTATGTACATACTGGTCTTCCACTTATTAACCCATGATGAACTATTGAAAAGCCTGAAGTTCATTTTTTTCTTCTCTCTGGCGCATCTTGCGGCCATAGCCGTTGTCTTGGCCCTGCCGGTATCCCTGGCAAAAAACAACCGGCAATACAATTCCATCATACTCAGCCTGCACAGCTGGGAAATCGTGGAACAGCTCAAGGCCGTGAACGGCTTCACCCTAGCGGCCACCAGCTACGCGGACGCCGCGATCCTGGAATTTGCCGGAGAACGGCGGGTCATCGTCTTTGGCCAAGGATCGCACCACGCCCGGCATGACGACCTGCTGACGGACTTCCGCGCCCTGGCCGGGGGCAATATCCTCATCCTGCGCAAATCGCCCTATTCCCTTGAGCAATATGCGCCATTCTTTCGTGAAACGGAAACGGAGCGTATGGAGATAAAGGACGCTATTTTTTACCTGATCAAGGGTTATGGCTTTGATTACGAAACTTACCGGAAACAAACGCTTATCCCAATAAAGGAAAAATATTACCGGATCCCGGCCTGGCTGCCAATGCCAACGCAAAGCCGCTATTTCTTCAACAGGTACTTCGAACAGGAATGACAGATTGCAAAAGCGGCCAGGCGGCGATATCCAGGGTTATTTTGCCGCAGAGCGTTTGCGGGAAAGAAAGGCCGCGAAGATCATGTCGCCGTCGCCCAGGGACGGCGTCCAGCCCAATGCCTGTTCTGTGGCGGAAATATCCAACAAATAGTTCCGGTCGGCAATCATATATTGTTCCTTGTACATAAGCTCCAGTCCCAAAAATCCCGTTACCCCAAGAACAGTCTTAACCGCTGGCCCCCAGGTTGGTATAAGAAGGGATCTGGACCCGGCTGCGAGGATCAGTTGCCGCAACAGCTCTTTTACCGTAGGGGGATTTTTGGAGCCTAGATTGTATTCCCCGGAAGGGCAGCCTTTTTCCATGGCCAGCAGGATAGCCCGCGCGCAATCCTCCACCGCCACCATCTGGTAGCAATTTTTGCCAGAGCCGATCATGGGCACCGGCAGATTACGTTCAATAAGGGCGAAAAGCTTGTCCAGAATGCCCAGCCTTCCTGGACCGATAATCATCCTGGGCCTGAAGATGGTGATCGCGAATCCTCGTTGCCGGTAAACGGCGCAGAGATCTTCAGCCTCCATTTTGCTCCGCCCATAAGGCCCGAACGGCGAGCGCGGATGATCCGCTGGCACCGGAAGCGCACGCGGATACCCATAGACCATGTCCGTGCTGAAATAAATCAGCTTGCGCGCTCCGCACTCCTCCATGCGGGCCAGGACATTCCCCGTTCCAATGGTATTGGTGCGCCTGAAAAACTCTTCCCGATCCCGGCGCGGCGCTTTCAGATGGTATTGATTGGCCGCAAGATGGATTACCACATCATCGGGGGCAAAGGTAAAGGAGAGCCGTTCGCGGATGTCCTGCTGGACAAAGGCAAGATCCGGCACGGCGGGCGGCGCGATGTCCAGCGCGACAAGTTCATGCCCCTGTCCGGCAAGAAGGGCCGCCGCGGCCTTCCCCAAAAAACCTGAACCCCCTATGAGGACGGCGCGCGGCATATCTCCACGCCCGCTCAACGTCCGGTATCCGTAACCACCCCAATGCCCAGCTCGCGCAGTTGCTTGGCGTTCACCGCTGCCGGCGCCTGGGTGAGCAGGCAGATGGCCTTTTGGGTCTTTGGAAAGGCGATGACATCGCGAATGGAGCTGGATCCGGTGATCAGCATGGCCAGGCGGTCAAAACCGAAGGCAATGCCGCCGTGGGGCGGAGCGCCTTGCTCCAAGGCGCGGAGCAAAAAACCGAACTGCTCTTCAGTCTGCTCTGGGCTAAATCCCAAGGCTTTGAACAGGCGGCGCTGGCTTTCGGCGTTATGGTTACGGATGGAGCCTCCGCCCACCTCGGTGCCGTTGAGCACCAAGTCATAGGCCCTGGCCTCCACCGCCGCTAGATCGCCGTCCAACAAAGAGACATGCTCTGCTTTCACCTGGGTGAAGGGGTGATGACAAGCCACATGGCGTTTTTCCTCGGCGCTGTATTCAAACATGGGGAAATCCGTGACCCAGAGAAAATCAAGACGATCCTCTCCGATAAGCCCGAAGTCCTGGCCCAGGCGCAAGCGGAGGTTGCCGAGCACAGCGTTGACCATTTCCGGCTCACCGGCCTGAAAAAATACGATATCCCCTATTTCCAGATCCAGTTCCCTGACCAAGGCCTCCCGTTCGCCGTCGCTTAAAAACTTGGCTATGGGCGACTGCCATTCCTCCGGACGGATCTTGATCCAGGCCAGCCCTTGGGCCCCGTAAATTTTACAAAACTCCGTATAGTCATCGATCTCCTTACGGGAGAGCCTTTCCCCGCCGCTTACCTTAAAGGCCTTGACCAGCTTGGCGCTGGCAAAAAGCCGTAATGAACTCCCCCGGAGCGGGGTGGTGACATCATGCAGGCGCAGGCCGAAGCGCGTATCCGGCTTATCCACTCCGTAATCGCGTATGGCCTCGGCATAGCTCAGGCGCGGGAAAGATCCCGGCAAATCCCGGTCCAGGGTCTCTTTGAAAAGGGCGCGCATCAGTCCTTCGGCCAGATCCATCACCCCATCCTCATCCACGAAGGACATTTCAATATCGATCTGGGAAAACTCCGGCTGCCGGTCGGCACGCAAATCCTCATCCCGGAAGCAGCGAGCCAGTTGGAAATATTTTTCCACCCCGCCCACCATGAGCAACTGTTTGAAAAGCTGCGGAGATTGGGGCAGGGCGTAAAATCCCCCTTGGTTCACCCGGCTGGGCACCAAAAAATCCCTGGCCCCCTCCGGTGTGGAGCGGGTCAGCATGGGCGTCTCCACTTCGATGAAACCCTGCTCGTCCAGGTAACGGCGCACCGCCTGGGACATACGGTGCCGCAGACGCAAATTTCTGAACATGCGCGGACGGCGCAGATCCAGATAACGATATTCCAGACGCAAGTTTTCCGCCGGATCCAGGCGATCATCCAGCATAAAAACCGGAGTGCGCGAGGTATTAAGCAGCTTCCAGGCGGTCGCCACCACCTCTATCTCCCCGGTGGGCAGGTTCGGATTGGCCATGCCCTCGGGCCGGGAGCGCACATAGCCCCGCACCGCGATCACATACTCCGCCCGCAGGACATGCGCCTTGGCATGGGCCTCCACCGCGGCCTCCGGGCTGAAAACCACCTGGGTCAGCCCCTGGCGATCCCGCAAGTCCACAAAAATCAAACCTCCATGATCCCGCCGGAACTGCACCCAGCCCATCAGGCAGACCTCACCCCGCAAGTGCTCCATTCCCAAAGAAGAACAATCATGGGTGCGCTTCCAGCCGCCCAGAGGCTCCACCAATTTCTGGTGCTCCAATTGAATATCGCGTTCCTGCCCAAGATCCTGCATCGCTTCCATAATCCACTCCGTATGATCGTCAGTCCAGCGAAAAATTCTCCAAAAACATTTCCCTTTGTCCCCCCTGGCGCATATCCTTCACCAGCACCACGCCCTTGTCCAGCTCCATGCCGCCGAGGATCAGCGTGTAAGCCGCCTCATGTTTGGAGGCGGCGCGCAACTGGCTTTTCAGGCTTGCGGCGCTGAAGGCGCAAAGACCAGAGCGCCCTTGGGAACGCAAACGCGCGGCCAGGGACATGGCCGTAGGCAGCGCCCGGTCCTCCAGAACCGCGATGTAAAAATCCGGCTCTCTCTCCGGTGAACGCGGCAGAAGCAGAGCCAGGCGCTCCATGCCGCAGGCAAAACCGATGCCGGGAATATCCGGGCCGCCCAAGGCGGACACCAACCCGTCATAGCGTCCGCCGCCGGCAATGGCGGACTGGGCGCCGACCGCGCCGGAAACCACCTCAAAGGTGGTACGGTTATAATAATCCAGGCCGCGCACCAAGCGGGGATTCAGTATATAAGCCCGCCCCAGGCTATCCAGCAAACCGCGCACTTCCGCAAAATGCGCCCGGCAGTCCGGGCAGGACAGGACAGCGATCTCCGGCGCCCCGGCGCTCGTTTTCCGGCAAGAGGAATTTTTGCAATCCAGCACCCGTAAGGGGTTTGTTTCCAAGCGGCGGCGGCAGTCCTCACACCAGCCCTCCGCCGGACGGGAAAGAAGAAAACCCCGCAGGGCCTCGCGGTATCCCGGACGGCACTGCCGGCAGCCCAGGGAATTTAGTTCCAGGGTGACGGCCTTGATGCCCAGAGCCTCCAGGTAGTGCATGAGCATAAGGATCACTTCCGCATCCACGCGGGGGTCTTCGGCTCCCAGGCATTCGCAGTTGACTTGGTGGAACTGGCGCATCCTCCCCTTTTGCGGGCGCTCATACCGGAACATGGGGCCGAAGGTGAAAAACCGGCTCAGGCTCTCCCTGGCGTGCAGGCTATGCTCAACATAGGCGCGCATGATTCCGGCCGTGGCCTCCGGCCGCAAGGTCAGGGAACGCTCCCGGCGATCCGGAAAGGTAAACATTTCCTTGCGCACCACATCGGTATCAGCCCCGATGGAACGGGCGAAAAGATCGGTGTACTCAACGATGGGCACATGGATCTCTTTGTAGCCATAAAGGGAAAAAACCTCTCTGGCCTTGCCGCCCATGAAAGCGAAACGGGCGGCTTCATCCGGCAGATGATCCGCGAAACCCTTGACGGTCTCTATTACAGCCATGATAACCCCTGATATGCTTTGAAGCCGCCTTTTTTATATAATAAAAACAACCTTGTAAAGATTCTCAGTCGGCTTCCAACGGAACATAGCCAACCCTGGCCACCAGGTCCTGTCCTTCCGGGCCGCGCAGCCAGCTCAGCAGAGTCTTGGTCTCCGGACTCGCTGGCCGGCAGGTGACCGCCAGCAGCTCTCCGGTCAGAGGATAGCTGCCGTTGCGGATATTTTCCAGGCTGGGCAACACGCCGTCAACGGCCAAAAAACGGATATCCAGCGAAGGAAATTGCTCGGTGGCATACCAGCGGAAAGAATAGCCCAGGGCGTTATCCCGGTTGCGGTATTCGGCCACGGCCCGGATCAGCTCGCCCATGCCCTCATGGTATTCCTCATGCAAGGGAGTGGCCAGGGAGCGGCCCCGCATGACCATAGTCCGCATGGCGCTCTGGCTGCCTGAACCTTCGGGCCGCTGAAAAGGCAAAATACGGGCGTCCGGCCCGCCAAGTTCCCGCCAGTTGGTGAGGCGCCTGGAATAAATGTCGCGGATCTGCTCCAGGCTCAAGCCGGTTACCGGGTTATCCCGGTGCACAAAAAAGACGAAGGCCTCCAGGGCCAGAGGTATGAGTTCCGGGGTAAGACCGGCCCAGCGTAGGCTGTCCATTTGCTCCGGCGAGGGTCTGGCCCCGAAGAAAATATCCGCCAGTCCATTTTCCAGGCGTATCAAAGCGTTCCTGGTGTTATGGCAGGAAACCACTTCACGGATAGCCTTCTCATCCAGTCCGGCGTAAAGGACCTGGGCCGCGGCTCCGTAAAGCGGCAAGGCGGCGATGGCCCCGTCCAGCCTGGGATGGTTGCGCTCCAGGCGCAAGGATGTAGACGCGGCGGGAAGGACCAGCTTGTTGCCCGGAGCCAGGGGCATGTAATCGCCTACGTTTACCCCGTGCCCAATGTCCTCCGCGCTGGGACGGCCAAAAAAAGTATCCCGGTGAATGAGCCAGATATTCAACCCGGCCGCTCCCATCCCGCAAAACAGGAGCGCGCCCAGATAAAGCGCCCCCCGCCTCCGCCCGGCGCTGGGCCGGCGGCGGCAACCCAGGGCAAAGGCCGCCAGATGCGACACATACAGCAAAACCGCCGCGAGCAGAAAAACATTCAACAAACTGGACAAGCCGGCCATCCGGAAAAACGGAATGCTGCCGGCCAGGAGGCAGAACAACGGCAGACACAGGGGTAACCAGCGGATCAAAAAGGATCTCGGCAAAGGCCCCCAACGGGCCAGGAAAAAACCTCCAAAAAAAACCAGGGCCAGGGTTATCCCCAGTTGGATAAAATCATTAAAAATATGAAAGTTCCCAAACCATACGCCGCCCGCCGCCGCCAGAGGGGGCAGGATAAAACTCAGCGGCAGGCTGATCAGCAAATATTTGCCTTCCGCACGGATACTCATACCCCCTCCACCAAGAGAATCTCGCCGCGCGCCCGTACTGGCCGTGCCGGGATCAAGACTTTGCCCGCCTGGTCTTTCCGGCTTTGTCCCGTAAAACGGCACAGGGAATAAAATTCGTTCACGCCTCGATCCGGCCGGCCTTCTTCCAGGGCCACCCGCACTACAGGCAGGGCCAGTTGGGCGCGCAAAAAAGCGGCCTTCTTGACCGCCACCAGGCGGCGCAGACACATAGCCCGCTCTTTTTTCAGTTCCGGGGGAAGCTGATCCCGAAAACGCGCCGCCGGGGTTCCCGGCCTGCCGGAAAAAGGAAATACATGGGCATAGCTCAGGGGCAGGACCTGGGCCAATTCTAGGGTCGCCGCAAAATCCGCCTCGCTCTCGCCGGGAAAACCCACAATGAAATCCGCGCCCAAACCGAAGAGAGGCCAAACTTTGCGCAATTCTTCCAAAAAGCCCGGCACCGCGGCCGGATCATAATGTCCCCGGCCCATGCGCCGGAGTAGACGCGGGCTGCCGCTCTGCAAAGAAAGATGCAAGTGCGGCGCGATCCAGGGGCTGACGGAAAGCGCTTCCAAAGCCTTGGGGCCAAGCTGTCCAGGATCCAGGGAACTCAGGCGGAAACGCGGGCCTTCCCCAAAATCCAGAAGATCGGCAAAGCTCTTCCCCAGACGAAGCGTCAAAGTCCATAGATCTTCGTAATCTCCCAAGTTCACCCCATTCAGGACGATTTCCCGGAAACCGGCCCGGATCAGGCGATCCGCCTCCGCCAGGACCGCCGGCCAGGGACGGCTGCTTGCGGGGCCGCGCCCTTGCGGCACAATACAATAAGCGCAATGCCTGGAACAGCCGTCCTGGATTTTGAGCAACGCCCTGGAGCGGGCATGGCCGCTGAGACTGAATGGAGGAAAAGACCCCGGCGCGCTGTCCGGCCTGGATATTCCGGCTTCTTCCGCCGCCCCGTCTGCCTCCGCCCAAAGATCCGTCCGGGAAGAAACGGCCCCCGGAACTGCATCCAGCAAATCCCGCACGGCCGCGCGCAAATCTCCGGCGCTGGAAACAACGGCCGCTTCTTCTCGCAGGCTGGGCAGACGCTCTAAGAGCCGCGCTTCCTCCCCTCTGCCCACCAACTCATCCACCGGCAGAAGGCGCAATTCCTCCGGTAGGGCCTGGGCCGCGCAACCCGTGACCACCAGTTCGCACTCCGGGGCCTGCCGGCGGATCCGACGGATCAGCGCCCGAAGATCTCCAACGGCTCTGGCGGTAACGGCGCAACTGTTCACCAGGGCCAGATCCGCGCCCATCGGCGAACCAAGCTCCTGGTGCCCGGCCCGTAGCCAAGCCTCGCGCACGGACTCGGATTCGTACTGGTTTACCTTGCAGCCCAGGGTAGCTATAAAAAATCTTCTGGGAAGCAAAAATTTACTCCATAATTACAAAGGCAGGGGCGTAGGCAAAGTGAACGCAGGAAGCAAGTCTTTTTAGCGTTAAATCAGCTCCCCGGCAAGGCTTGTAAAAGCGGGTCGGGCAGAGTAAGATACCGCACGGATATTTATTGATATGTATAAAATAATTTTCCTCGCCCTGGCCCTACTTTACACCTATCCGGCCTGGGGCGCGGCCCCGGTAGCGAACCAACCTGAAATTCCCCTGCTCTCTCCCCCAGCCCTGCCGGAAAAGAACGCCTGGCCCATGTCCGGCCTGACGGAAAACCCCGCCTGGCACAAAACGGAAATAATGCGGCTGTATGAAACCCAGCCCGACGACAACGAACTGGAACGGATGTATCTCATCTGTTTGCGCGAGGCTTGCAACGGTAACCCGCTGGCCATGATCCTCCTGGCCCACGCTTATGCGCGAAACCTGCACCCGAACGATCCTTTGGCCGACTTCTACCCACCCATGCACCACGCGGGTTACTGGCTGAGTTGGTCCGAACGCCTGACCAACCGGGCCTGGGTGGCCAGACGCCTGGGAGATCTGGCCCAGGACCACGATAAAAAAATCGCCCATTACACCGAGAGTGCCGCCTTGGGAGATACGGAAGCCATGTACCGCCTGGCACTATTGACCGACAGAGTGGACGCGCTTATGCGGGCCGCCCTGGCCGGACATCCCCGGGCCGCCTTTCTGATTGCCGCGACCCTGAAAAACGGCGGCCCGGATTCTCCGCCTCAATCCCGCCTGGCCGTAAATTATTGCTGGTTAGCCGCTCTGGGCGGCGACAGCCAAGCCCTGCAAACTTGCAGCGAATATTTCTCAAACGGAACCCAGAACTTTCCCAAAGACCACCGGCGAGCCTACATGTTTGCAATCCTGGCCGTGGACGCCGCCGGAAAGGACGAATCCCGCGCCCGATCTGCCTCCCTGCACCTTAAAGAACTAATCCGGAGCACACGATTTAGCGGAGAAACAATCTGGGAAATCCGCCAGGAAACGGAAATTTTCAAGGCCATCGCCCTGGAGGAAAGGCATTCCCGTCTACTCCGCGAAGAACAGGCGCGGGATATAGTCCTACAGGAGTTAAAACTGGAACTTAAAAGCGTGCACGAAATCCTGGGTGATACTCCCGGTGAATTCAACGAAGAACGTTTACGCATGGCCGGACAGGGACAACATGAAGAAAGCTCTGTCGCGGATATGGATGAACAGACGCAAGAAGCTGGCGGTCAGGACCTCGGCCGTTCCCTTGCCTGGGCAGGGCTGGCCGGATTCGCGGTCTTGATCCTGGCCGGACTTTTGCCACAATCCAGCCTGGTTGAAAACTTGGCGCGTTTTTGGGGCGGACCGGCCCTGCTCCTTTATGCCTTTCTGGCCTTGGGGCTGATCTGGCCGGACACGGCCCAAGCCGGCCAGCCATTACGCCAGGCGGAGGAAACGGCCAAACGTGAAAACGCGCTAATCCAAGCTATAAAAAATATCTACATGCCTCCCAAACCCGGATTTATTCCGCCGAACAACGAAATTCCCCTTACGCATGGCTGGGAGGACCCGGACTGGGATACCCCCCTTGTCCAAAGCATTTATAAAAATCCGTATAGCTACGGCAATAACCTGGACAACTATCTGCCCTGCCTGCTTGAGGCCCTGCAAGGAAATCCCAAGGCCATGCTGGCCCTTTCCATGTTCTATTATCTCTGGGGTTATGTAATCATGGACATGTATCCTGATTTTCCGCCTCAAATACACAGCAGCGAATACTGGCATGACTGGGCGGAAAAATTGACCAATCCGGGGTGGGTCAGGCTCGGACTGGGACATCTGCACCGGCGTTGGCCGTCCAGCGCCGAAGATTATTACCGGCAAGCCGCTGAGTTGGGCAACGCCGAAGGTATGTTCCACTATTACCAACTGCATGGGGAACGCAAGAGTTATCTCTATCTCAGCGCCAGCCTTGGTTATGCCCGTGCGGCCTTTACCCTGGGCGAAGAACTGGAGCTGCAAGGCGGCATTGAAAATATGCTCCTGGCCCGGCGTTTCACCTGGCTTTCGGCCCTGAACGGCGATGAATGGGGGCTGCTGCGCGCCTCCATTGCCTTTTATAACAACGAATTCGGACACGAATTCAACAACTGCGAAATGGGCTACCTCTATGCCCTGCTTTCCCAACGCTACAAGCAGAGCCACGGCTATCCGGAACCTCCAACGGACAAGGTCTGCCTGTTCAACCGGGCCCAGACCAATATCCTGGAAAGCCGCGCCGATCTATGGCAGGTCTGGCAGGAACAGCGCAGGCTGCCGCAAATACTACGCGGCCGCAACCAACGACTCCGCCTGTTGGAAGAATTACAGGAGCATCTGGCCCCGCTGACGCAAATTCTTCAGGAGCGCCTATCTGAAGAAGACCGGGATGAAAAAAACGGACTCCCTGAAGATCCTTCCTACAGCAACTGGGGAACCTGGGTCGCCAGACTCCGCCTCCCCTGGCATCTGGGTTTTTACCATGAAAATACCATGATGGAGAACCCCTTTCCCAGCTACCAAGACCTGCGCCGGAATCCTCCCCAATATATCAAGCAGCGTTTTATGGAACTGAACGCCCAACAAACACGCACGCTATATACACTCATTGGCGCCATTCTGAGCGGCTCCCTGCTGCTCCATCTCTACCTGAGCCTCAGCAGGAAAAAATAGCTCAACGATCCTGCGGTTCTTTCTTCCGCAAAACACAGCCCAGGCTTTCCAATTCGCGCAAAGCCGCCCGGCAAAGGGTCGGCAGGGCGGCCGTAGCCGTGGGAGTCAGTTCCTGATTCAGGTCGTCCATATTTTCCGGCTCCATGCCCAGAACCACGGTTACTGGACGCCGACCGCCGGAAAGCTCACACAGGATCAGGACGTCTTCCAGGCTCACCTGGTGCATGGAGTCGGAAAGTCCAAGGCTTGAACACAGTCCCTCGCCTTCCAGGCGGCAGACAGTGCCGGGCTTTTGCCCGGCACGCACCGCATCCAGCACGATCAACACGTCGCAGGCCTCAATATACCCCATCAGGCCGATGCCCAGGGTGCCGCCGTCCAACAGACGGACGCCCGGCGGGAAAAGGTATTCTTCTTCCAGCTTGCGCACGGCATGCACCCCCACCCCCTCATCGCCAAGAAGCAGGTTGCCTACTCCCAAAACCAAAATTTCCGACATCTTTTACTCCCCGAAGATCAATTTTCCGCCCGCCTCTTAACATCGTCGCGTTAATTATTATATAGAAAACAATTCCAAGATCAAATCGCTCAGTCCAAGGGTGAACTACATGACCAAAAAAAATCCCTACGAAACGGCACAAGAGGCGCATAGTCAGGCGGAATGGCCCAACTCCCCGGAAACCGAATATGAATACATCCCGCCCCTAGCGGAACCAGGCACCGCCTTCCTGAAAGATCCCCTGCCTGAATGCCCGCGCTGTAAAGCCACGGAAGAAGAGGCGGCCAAGGCCATAGCCGAGGCAACTGATATTCGCCTGCGCGCCTTGGCGGACCTGGATAACGCGCGCAAACGCCTTTTACGCGAAAAAGAGGAAGCTACCCGCTACGCCGCCGCCGCCGTGCTTACGGATATACTCCCGGCCCTGGACAACCTGGATTTGGCCCTGGATCATGCCAAAGGCAGCGACGCCTGCAAGGATTTTCTAGTAGGCGTGGAAATGACCCGCAAGCTGCTCCTGGAGTCCGTAAAAAAACACGGACTGGAGCCGGTCGGAACCCTGGGAGAACCCTTTGACCCCAACCTGCATGAAGCCATCAGCATGACCAGCCACCCGGACATCCCGGACGGAGCAATCTGCGCCCTGCTCACCCGCGGCTATAGGCTGCACGATCGCCTGTTGCGCCCGGCCAAAGTGGTTGTATGTAAAAAATAAAACTATGGTTTCTCAGGGTAAATCTTCCAAGCGAAACAGGCGGGAAAGGGCATGGAGCAAAACAGAAATTGGCTGAATATGGCCAGGATGACCATTGATGTGGAAATGGAAGGCCTGAACGCGGTCAAGGAACGCCTGGGCGAATCCTTCAACCGAGCGGTGGATCTGCTGGCCATCTGCAAAGGCCGGGTGGTCATCAGCGGCCTGGGAAAATCCGGCCTAGTGGGGCGTAAACTTGCCGCCACCTTTTCTTCCACCGGAACCCCGGCCTTTTTCATGCACCCGGTGGAAGCCCAACATGGGGACCTGGGATCCATCCGTGAAGAAGATGTCTTCATCGCCATTTCCAATTCCGGCAAAACCGATGAACTCAACGCCCTAATCCCGGCCCTGCGCTCCTTGGGCGTAAAAATCATCGCCCTCGCCGGCAAAACGGATTCCCCTCTGGCCGCCCTTGCCGATCTGGTTATCAGTACCGAGGTGCCGCGCGAGGCCTGTCCGCTCAACTTGGCCCCCACGGCCAGCACTACTGCGGTCCTGGCCGTGGGCGATGCCCTGGCCGTCTGCCTGATTGAGGCCAAAGCCTTCACAGAAAACGATTTCCGCAGGGTTCATCCGGGTGGGGCGCTGGGTAAACGTTTGCGCCAATTTTTACATGAACTCATGCGCTGTCCCGCGCCTGCCGCCTTGCATACGGCCTCGCTGGCCGAAGCGGTAAACGCTCTGCACCAGGGAGGCTTGGGCGCCATGCTGATCCTGGATGAACAAGGAATCGCCGCCGGTATTCTCACCGATGGAGACCTGCGCCGAGCCTTGCTTAAACGTGACTTCAACCCGGAACACCCGGTAAAAAAATATGCGACCGAAAAATTCCGGCATGCCACCCCGGAAATGAGCGCGGCTGAAGCCCTGGACAGCATGGAACAAGCGGCCATTACCGTGTTGCCCGTCCTGGACGGAAACAACCGCCCCTTGGGCATGATCCATCTGCACGATCTTCTGGGTAAAGGCGGGATTAATTTCTCGGGCATGAGCGAAAACCAGGATTAACGCCCTGAAAGAGCAACGATCTGTGTCAGACCCGGTTATTTCCTCTTTGTAGCCGATCCCGCAACAGGATCGCCGCCAGATTCATACCCAGAGCCAGACCCAGAAGGGAAAGAGCCGCTCCGTATTGCAAGGGCATGGTTTTCTCCATGTCCACCCCGGCGGTGGAAAGCACGTAAATATGGTTGGACAAGGCCATGACCGGGCGGAAGATGGATTCCAGATTTCCGCTGGTAAAAAAAACCGTAGCCGTAAACATGATGGCGGCGGTTTCCCCGGAAGCCCTGGCCAGGCCGAGAATGGCCCCGGTAAGCATACCAGGCATGGCCGCCGGCAGGAGCACGCGCACAATGGTCTGACTCTTGGTAGCCCCCAGGGCCAGGGAAGCCTCGCGCCAAACCCCCGGGACCTGGCGCAGAGCCTCTTCCGCCGTGCCGATAATCACCGGCAGGGTCAACACCGCCAAGGTCAAAATACCGGAAAGCAAGGAAATGCCCAGGCCGCAGGTGATCACAAAAAAGCTCATACCGAACAATCCGAAAACAATGGAAGGCACCCCAGCCAAGTTGTTCACCCCCAGGCGGATATAGCGGGCCAAGGGTGAAGCCCCGGCATATTCGTACAGATAAATGGCCGAAGCCACGCCTATGGGAAAGACCACCAGGAGCGAACCGATGGCCAAAAGCATGGTTCCCTGGATGCACGGCCAGATGCCGCCCTCGGTCATGGAATTGCGCGGCGCCTGACTCAAAAACTCCCAAGAAAGCGCCGGCAGGCCGCGGATGAAAAGATAGACACAGACGCTGAAAAGAGCCGCGACATTGATCATGGCGGCCGAACGCAGCAACCAGGTCATCACCCTGCCGTGCCACCTGCGCCAGCGGTTAAAGCTCTCTTGGGACATCTAATTATCCTCCCTCCTGATCCCCTTCCTGAAAATCTCGTGCCGCGAAAAAACTGGGACAATTTCAGTCAATTCAAGGACCGGCGGTTTTTCTCCGAAATATGCTGGGCCACGAGGTTAAAAATCAACGTGAATATGAAAAGGGTCATGCCTATGGCAAAAAGGGCGTGGTAATGCTCTCCGCCGAAAGGAGTCTCGCCCATTTCCGCGGCTATAGCCGCCGGCATGGGGCGCACCGGATCAAAAATGGACATGGGAATAAGCCCTGCCCCACCGGCCACCATCAGAACCACCATGGTTTCGCCCATGCTGCGCGACATGCCCAGCATACAGGCCGTGCCTATGCCGGAAAAAGCCGCCGGAATAACCACCTTGGAAGTGGTTTCCCAGCGGGTGGCCCCCAGGGCCAACGAGGCTTCGCGCAAAGAAACAGGCACGGCAAAGAGGGCGTCTTCGGCCACGGAACAAATGGTCGGCACGCTCATAAAGGCCAAGGTCAACCCGGCGTTGAACAAGTTAAGGCCGGTATCCGCATCCAGGTATTCCTGAAGGAAAGGAGCAAGCACGGCCATACCGAAAAACCCCAGTACCACCGAAGGCAGGGAGGCCAGAAGCTCAATCATGGGTTTGATCAGACGGCGCAGATTGGGATGGGCGAATTCGGCGAGCCAAGCTGCAGTCATAACTCCCAAAGGTATGGCAATGGCCGAGGCCAGCGCGGTCACCGCCGCCGAACCGACGATTAGAGGCAGAATGCCTAATTCCGGTGGTGCGGACGTGGGATACCAGCCATGCCCCAGATAAAAATCCGACAAGGAATGACCATAAAAAACCGGCAGGCCTTCCTTAAAAAGAAAGACCATAATCAGGCCCAGAAAAAGCAGGGAACACCAAGCAATTCCCGCCAGCGCCAGACGAATGATTTGTTCTTTCATGCCTTGCCCGTCTCCTTTCGCGCCAGGAGCCGGCGGCGGGATGCGCCACCGGCGATCCGGCACGACCTTATTTCACAGGCAGGGGGATAAAGCCGGTTTCCCCGACAATCTTTTGTCCCTTCTGGGGATCCAGCAAGAAATCAATTACTTTTTTCACATTGCCCTCCGGAGCGCCGTTGGTGAATACATAGAGTTCACGGGCGATGGGCCAGGTGTTGGAAAGCGCGGTTTCAGTGGTTGCCTCCACTCCGTTGACGTTAATCTGCTTTACAGTTTTCCCCAAGTAGCCGAAGCCTATATAGCCGATAGCCCGGCGGTTGCCGGCCACCGTCTGTACCACTCCGCCGTTGGAGGCCTGCATCAGGGCCGCGGGCAGCACCTTTTCACCCTTCATGACAAAGTCGCCCCAGCTCTCAAAAGTGCCGGAAGAGCTGTCTCTGGAAACGACCACGATATTCCCGTCCTGGCCACCCACTTCTTTCCAGTCGCGGATTTTACCGGCATAGATGTCACGGAGCTGCTCCATGCTCAGATTCTTCACCGGGTTGTCGGGATGCACCACCGGCAGCAAGGCGTCCACGGCAACGGCGATACGGAAGTGATTAACGTTCCGCCCCTTGCCCGCCTCCACTTCAGAAGACTTGATATCCCGCGAAGACATGGCGATCTGACACAGTCCCTCGTTCAAGGCCTTGATGCCGTTGCCCGAACCGCCGCCGGAAATGGCCAGGGGAATGCCGGGGTTGACGGCCATAAAGGCTTCTCCGGCCTTCTGCATGATCGGCAGCACCGTGGTGGAGCCGGTAATCAAAATGTCACTCTGGGCCGCTCCGGCCGAACCAGAAAAACCTACCGACAGTACCAAGCTCAGAAAACCGGCAAGCAATACCGCCATGAGTCCTTTTTTTACAAAGAAAACCGCTTTGTTGGACATAATTTCACTCCTTTTGGTTGTGCTGGCGACACTATCCTCTTTAATTGTTACAAAATCGTCACGAAAATGTGGATTTCGAAAGACATCCCCGTAACAAAATTGTAACTATTTTTTCATACGCCTGACACGCTTACGATGCAGTATGGCTCATCGGCCTCCTCCAGCGTGCGGAGCGGGAAGCGAAACAAGGACCCGGCACTATGAGCAATCAGACCATCCTGGTCGTGGAAGACGAAAAGGATATCCGTGAACTTCTGGCCTTTAACCTGAAACGCGAAGGATTTACCGTGCTGGAGGCCGGAGATGGGGAACGCGCCTTGCCCCTAGCTCAGGAAAAAAAACCCGGACTGATCCTGCTGGACCTGATGCTGCCCGGGCTGGATGGTCTTAGCGTCTGCAAGGCTCTGAAACGCGATGAAGTCACTGCCGGCATCCCATTGATCATGCTCACCGCCAAAGGAGAGGAAGTGGACCGTATCGTCGGGCTGGAGCTTGGGGCGGAGGATTATGTGGTCAAGCCCTTCAGCGTGCGGGAGGTGATCTTGCGCATCCGGGCGGTGCTGCGCCGCGGCGAGGATACCTTAGCCGCCCTGCTGCGTTGCGGCGAAATCACCCTGGATACGGAAAAACACAAAGCCTTGGCCGAGGGAATGCCCCTGGAGCTGACCATCACGGAGTTCCGGCTCCTGGAAGATCTACTGCGCCACAAAGGCCGGGCGCGCAGCCGCGAACAACTGCTGAACACCGTATGGGGATACAGCTTTGAAGGATACGCCAGGACAGTGGATACCCATGTGCGCCGCCTGCGCGCCAAACTCGGAAAAGCGGCGAATCTGATTGAAACGATACGCGGTCTGGGCTACCGAGCCAAGGAACAACCGTGATCCGTTTCGGACTCTCCCTGCGGGTCAAGCTGTTCTGCGCCTTCGCGTTGATCACGGCTATCGCCGCCGGTTCATCGGTGCTATCCTTCCGTGACACTCTGTACAATGAACGCCTGGAATTGGCGGAAAGCGAAGCTCTGGGACAGGCCGTATTCTTCGGCAAGCTCCTTGAGGAAAACGATGCCCAGGGGATAGAAAAACTTTTCCACGGAGCCAGAGGACAGTCCCTGCGGCTGACCCTCATCGACCGCCAGGGCAAAGTGCTGCAAGATTCCCAGGTGCTCCCGGAAGAAATTCCGCTCATGGACAACCATGCGGATCGGCCGGAAATTGAAAAGGCCATGACCCACGGACAAGGCACGGCGCTACGTTACAGCCCGAGCCTGAAATTTGAAGCGGTCTATGCTGCCACTACCCTGAGCAACGGTCAGATGCTGCGGGCAGCCGTGCCTCTGGGCGACATCCGGCGCGGCCTGGAAAAAACCTTTTCTTCCATCAGCCTGAGCATTCTGGGCATCACCCTTTTTTGCATCCTCCTGTCCATGCTCATCACCGACCAGGTACGACGCGCTCTGGAAAACATGACCGCAGTGATCAGCTCCATTGCCGGAGCTAAAACACACTTGCGCCTACGCCAGGTGCCGGGCCGTGAATTTCTGCCCCTGGCCCAAGCCGTGAACAGCATGGCCGATGCTATTGAAAAACATCTGCATACCGTTAACGACCAGCAAAGCCAGTTGAGCGCCATTCTGGACAGTATGCACGAAGGCGTGCTGGTGCTGGATCCCGCGGGGCGCATCCGAGGATGGAACAAAGCCCTGGACGAAATGTTTCCGACTGCGGCTGCGGCTGAAGGCAAAGCGCTGATCGAAGGCCTGGCGGTTCCCGCTCTGCAACGTGCGGTGGATGAATTTCTGAATAAAAACGAAAACCGAAGGCTCGCTCCAAACAATAAAACCGTACACTTTGAATGGCCCTCCGGGCGTTTCCTGGTAGCCGGACTGTCCAGTCCCACAAAAAGCACCGACACGGTGGGGGCGGTAATCGTGATTTATGACGCCACGGAACTAATGCGTCTGGAGCGGATTCGCCGGGATTTCGTAGCCAATGTCTCGCACGAACTGCGCACCCCGCTCACAGTGGTGGCCGGTTATGCCGAAACCATGATGACTTCCGGGGATCTTCGCCCGGAATACCGGCATTTTTCCGAAACCATTCATAAACACGCCCTGGCCCTGGACGGAGTGTTACGCGATATGCTGGCTCTGTCCAAGATTGAAAACCGGCATGAAGCCATGGAACTTGTCCCGGCCAGCGCTCGGGACGCGCTGGAAAATGCATTGTCCTCATGCCGGACGCAAGCCGAAAGCAAAAACATCACCTTCAGTCTGGATCTGGCTTCGGTTTCAGTGCTGGCCAACCTTCCCATGCTTACCCAGGTCTTCCGCAATCTCCTGGAAAACGCCTGCCGCTATTCCCCGGCGGGAGAGCATATCCGCATTATCTCCAGGCAAAACGGGGCGGAGGCGCTCTTTACCATTTCCGATAACGGCCCAGGAATCCCCAAGGGAGATCTGGCGCGCATCTTTGAACGTTTCTATCAGGTGAAAAAAGAACGCAACAGCGGAACCTCCGGAATCGGTCTAGCCATCTGCAAACATATCATCGAACGCCACGGCGGACGCATCTGGGCAGAAAGCCCTTACGGCGACGCCGCCACCGCCATGCTCTTTACCTTGCCGGCCGCTCCGCAACAAGAAGATCCCCATGCCCCAGCAAAATCCGGTTAACATACTCAGCGCGCGCAACGTAAATTTTTACTACGGCCGCGCACAGGCCTTATACGAAATCAGCCTGGATTTTCCCCAACACCAGGTCACCGCGCTCATCGGTCCTTCCGGCTGCGGCAAAAGCACTTTTTTACGTTGTCTGAACCGGATGAACGATCTGATTCCAGGCATACGCGTTGAAGGAAAAATTTTGCTGAACGGCGAAAACATCCATGCGGGACGAACCGATGTTGTATCCCTGCGCCGCCAAGTAGGCATGGTTTTTCAAAAACCCAACCCCTTTCCCAAAACCATTTTTGAAAATGTGGCCTACGGTCTGCGGGTAAACGGCATGAAGAACCAGACGGAGATCAGCGCCAAAGTGGAAGAATCCCTGCACCGAGCAGCCATCTTTGAAGAGGTCAAGGATCGCCTGCACACTTCGGCCCTCGGGCTTTCTGGCGGCCAGCAGCAACGCCTGTGCATAGCCCGCGCCCTAGCCGTGGATCCCCAGGTATTACTCCTGGACGAACCAGCCAGCGCCCTGGACCCCATCGCCACGCAAAAAATTGAGGAAAGCCTGCGCGTACTGAAGGAACGGCTGACCATCATCATCGTGACGCACAATATGCAACAGGCCGCGCGCGTTTCGGATCACACCGCCTTTTTTTATATGGGTAAGCTTATTGAATCGGGCTATACTGAAAATATCTTCACCCGCCCTAGGTTAAAACAGACTGAGGACTACATCACAGGCAGGTTCGGATGAACACCACGGAAACAAAACTGCTTCACGATCTCACCACCCTGCGCACCCGCCTGCTGGTCATGTGCGCCGCCGTGGGTATAGCTCTGGACAAAGCCAGCGCCATCCTGGTTGAAGGCCAGGACAGAACGAAAGAAATGCGAGACGGCGATGCGGCCATCAATACCCTGGAAATGGAGATAGATGAGCTGGCTCTGACCATCCTGGCCTGCAATCAGCCGGTAGCCCAGGATCTACGTTTCGTGGTAGCCGCCCTGCGTATGGTCCTTGACCTGGAGCGTATCGGAGACGAGGCCGTGGACATTGCCGAACGCGCCATGCTCCTGCATGCCGAACTGCCCGCCTCGGGCATGGTCATTGTCCATTCCCTTATGGATATGAGCATATCCTTATATAGCCGGGCGGTGGAGTGCTTCAGGGATTATAACGCGGAAAAGGCCATGGACCTTTGCCGGGAAAGCGAAGACAGCGGTCGGAGGGAAATCTTGGCCGTGCAAAATATGGTGGATTTTCTGTGTTGCCGGGAAGATCTGAGAGAAAACTGGGAGCCATACGCCGGTCTGCAAGGCCTCCTGACCTGCCGCGCCCTGAACCGGGTCTGCCGCCGGACGGTGAACATCGCCGAACAGACTTTCTTCATTGTCCGTGGTGAAAACATCAAGCACATTTCGCTCAAACCCTGACCCCACTTTGCTCGAAATCAAGACGGCACGGGATTAGCGGCCCGGAAGATCATATACCGTCACCTCCAGGCCCTGGACGCAAATCGCCGCTTCAATCAGGGAAGCCATTTCCTCCCAACTGCCTCCGGCCAAGCCGCAACCTATGCGCGGCATATGCAGGGAAGCCTCGTTCTCCTTGGCAAATACGGCTATACGCCGCAGTCCTTCTCCCACCGCCGCGTAACGTATGGGAGGATTGCCATGCCGATCCGGAACAAGGCCGTGTTGTCCTATAAGATTGGCCACCCAGATCTGTCCGGCCGGCCTGCTCTCCACCAGCACGAAACGCGCCTGCCCCAGGACAAAACCTTCCCCGGAGGCGGCCCAGGCCCGGTATTCGGCCTCAGGAGCGATCCAACGCCTGGACAAGGCCAGCACGAATCCGGCTCCCCAACCCCCAAGATCATTGCATATATGCACTATGATTTTGTTCCCCCGCCCCAAAGGGACGGTGGCGTCTCCATGGAGATACCTTATGCCGGTTCGCACGTCAGGTCAGATAACCAGCTGAAATCAAATGGCCTTGGAAGTGGCCATCAAATATAGTTCATGCGGATCCATGATCAGGATCACGCTACCGTCACCCATGATGGTGGCCCCGGAAATTCCCTTTAGATCCCCCAGGTAGGCTCCCAGGGGCTTAATGACAATTTCCTGCCGCTCCAGGAGCTTATCCACCACCAGGCCCAAACGGCGGTCATTATCCTGGATCACCACCACCGAAAGCATGGAGTGTTCATGCATGTGACAAGACACGCCCAGAAGTTCCGCCAAGCTGATGATGCCCAGCACTTCGCCCCGCAGGGTGACGGCCTTGCGGCCTTTGACGTCCGTCAGGCGGCTGGCCTCGATTTTGGTGGTTTCAGAAACCGCGTCCAGGGGTATGGCGTAAAAAGCGCCATCCACATTGACCATCAGGGCGTCTATGATAGCCAGGGTCAAAGGCAGGGAGAGGGTGAAGCGGGTCCCCTTGCCCAATTCGGAAAAGGTATTGATGGTGCCTTTAAGGCTTTTAATGTTGGTGCGCACCACATCCATGCCCACGCCCCGGCCGGAGATATCCGTAATTTGCGCGGCCGTGGAAAAACCAGGGGCAAAAATCAGGTCAATGGCCTCACGATCATCCATGGCTTTGGCTTCTTCCTGGGTGGCGATGCCCTTGCGCACCGCCGCCTCGCGCATCTTTTCAGGGTCAATGCCCTTGCCGTCATCCTCAATCTCAATGGCCACGGAATTACCCTTGTAATAGGCGCGTAGCCAGACCTTTCCTTTAGGCGCCTTACCGGAGGCCTGGCGGGCCTCTTCATCTTCGATGCCGTGATCCACGGAGTTGCGGATGAGGTGCACCAGCGGGTCACCGATAACTTCCACCACGCTTTTGTCCAGTTCCGTTTCCTCGCCTTCCAGAATGAGATCCACCTCTTTGTTGCTTTTTCTGGAAAGATCCCGCACCAGGCGGGGAAAGCGTGAAAAAACGGAAGAAACCGGCACCATGCGCACTTTCATGATCGTGTCTTGCAGATCGTCGGAAATGCGCGCCATGGAATAGGTAGTCTCAGAAAGATCCTGAGCCACCTTGCTGACATCCACATTGTTGGGATCGCTTTCCAGGTTGCGGGCCAGCATGGTGTAACGGTTTCGATTGATAATCAACTCGCCGATCAGGTTCATCAAATGGTCAAGCTTTTCGTGATCCACCCTGATGGTGGAGGAGGCTTTTCCGGCATCATCCTTGCCCGGGACTTTGCCTGACGGGGGCGGAGCCGCAGGGTGAAGGGCGGCAACCGGGGGCGGAGCCGCTGGAGGAGGCGCAACGACCGAGGCAGCTTCGGCAGGCGGAGGCGCGGCGGCCTGAGCCGGAGCCGGACCTGGCTCCGCTACCGGAACAACGGCGGGCGAAGCAGCGACGAGCGATTGTTCCAGCCCGGCAATGGCGATTTTTAGCATATCTTCAATAATGCCGCTCTCCTGGCCCAACAAATCAACCATAATCCCAAAATCAATACCGCTTTTGCGGGCTTGGTCCACTATGCCCGCAGTGCGCTCGGCATACACCTTGATATCGTTTAGGCCCATGTAATTGGCGCTGTTCCGCACGGTGTCAAGGCTACGGAAAAGGGCATCGGACAAGGAATTGTTCGCCCCGTTGGTCTTCAGCCCTTCCAAGGCCGCCTTGATGCCGATTAATTGCTGGCCGATGGTGTCCTTAAAAGTCTCCAGATCCGAGACCGCAAGCTGTCCAACGGTTTCGGAGCCAGGTCCAGGAGAGGCGGGGAGTGCGGAAGCCACAGGAACGCCAAGGATGCTGGCGGGCAGTTCAATAGACCCGCCGCTGGTGGCCTGACGCAATCTATCAATCAATTCAGCCATATTAAAAGGAGTGACCTGGGCCGAGGAGAGATCGATACGGGAGAGCAGGCTATCCAGAACATCGGCCACCAGAAATAAAATGTCCACCAAGGGCGAAGTAACCGGCTTTTCTCCCTTACGCACCAGATTCAGCAGGGTTTCCGCCTCGTGGGTCAGCTCATAGACCTGTTGGTAGCCGATAATGCCGCTGTTCCCCTTAAGGTTATGAAAATAGCGAAACATGTCGTTAACCGTCTCGCCGTAGTCCTGGGGATTTTTTTCCAGAATAAGAAGGCCATCGCCGATACTGGCCACGTTTTCCCTGGCTTCATCCACAAAATCCTTCAGATGCTCCGCGCCGAAAGCGGAAAGAGTGTAAACGGGCACGGCTTCCAGGCTTTCAATCCATTCCGTTGGATCTTTTTTCAAAATCGGCTGGACCGGCTGGCTCGGTTGAACAGGCTGGACCGGTTGGGCAGGCTCCGGCGCCGCAACCGGACTCTGGGCTGCCGGCGCAGCGGTCGGTTCCGGGTGAACGGCAGGAGCTGCGGGGGCCGCAGGGGCTGAAGCCACGGCAACGCCGCCCCCGGCCAAAAACGCATCCAGGGAGGCAATAATACTGTCTGTGGGAACTTCCCCCTCATTACCGCTGGATTCAAGGCTATCCAACATCTTGCGCAAAGCGTCGGTGGCTGAAAGGATCACATCCATAATCTCCGAAGTCACCACCATGGTCCCTTTACGCATTTCATCCAAAAGATTTTCCGCCCGGTGGGCCAAAACATTCATGCGATTCAAACCCATAAAACCGGAGGCTCCCTTCAGGGAGTGCATGGGGCGAAAAATCTCATTAATCAAATCGAGATTCCCCGGAGCTTTTTCCAACTCCAGAAGGTTTGGTTCTATGGTTTCCAGGTGTTCCCTGCTTTCAATGATAAAATCAGAGAATATTTCCGGATCATTGAAATCCTGGCTCATTATACGGCCCCTTCTACTTTTCCCCGAAAAGCATTTTTATATTCTGGATCATTTTGTCCGGCTGGGCCGGTTTGACCATATACACGTTGGCCCCCAGCTGCATGCCCAGAGCGATATCCGACGGACGCCCCTCGGTGGAAAGCATCATGATGGGCGTATCTTTATACGCTTCTTGCTCCCGGACATTTTTCACAAAGGTAAAGCCGTCCATGCGCGGCATATTTACGTCCGAAATAATCAAATCCACCTTCTCCGAGGAAAAAAGCTTCTCCAACCCCTCCAGACCGTCTTCAGCCATCGTGACCCGGTATCCTTCATTTTTCATAATGAAGGAAAGCATATTCCTTACGGTCTTGGAGTCGTCCACAATCAAGATATGCTTATTCATACTCATTCCTCTGACTATTAACCATTATCGCCTTTTTCCAGGACATAATCCACAATGCGATCCGCCGAAACAACCGGGACCAAGCTTTCACCCAGTTTCAGCAATCCGGAGATCAATTCCACATTGATGCCAAGATGCGCTTCAATACCCCAGTCAATATCCCGCTGCGGCACTCTGTACATGGTATGCACCCGTTCGATGAGCAAACCGAACTGCAAACCTTTACGCCGGCAAACAATAATAAAACGGTCCTCGGATTTGCGCTCCTGGTTGACTTCCAGCATATCACGCAAATAGACCAAGGGAGTCATTCTGCCGCGCAGATTGATCACCCCGGCCACAAATTCAGGGGAAGCCGGCAATTTAGCGGGAATCTGGTAACGGATGACTTCCTGCACGGCAATGGTCGGTACGGTAAATTCCTGTGATCCCAGATAAAAGCCCACCATCTGCAATTCCGACTCCGAACGCATGATGGATTCCAAATCTTTCTCAACCGCCATTTCTTCGTGCAGATCCAAAGTCTGCTCGTTGAGAACCTGCATTCCGGCAAGATCGTCAGTAGGCGCAGAGGGTTTGGGCGCTGGCGCGGAAACCACCGGGACCGTGGGAGCGGGTGGTACAGGCGCTGGCGCGGCCACAGGAGGGGCCGGGGAAGGAGCAGGCGCTGGAGCCTTGGGAGGCACGACAGGCGCGGAAACCACCGGGACCGCGGGAGCGGATGGTTCAGGCGCAGGCGTGACGGATTCTGGCGCGGGCGCGGCCACAGGAGGAACCGGGGAAGGGGCAGGCTCGGGAGCCTTGGGAGGCACGACAGGCGCGGAAACCACCGGGACCGCGGGAGCGGATGGTTCAGGCGCAAGCGTGACGGATTCTGGCGCGGGCGCGGCCACAGGAGGAACCGGGGAAGGGGCAGGCTCGGGAGCCTTGGGAGACACGACAGGCGCGGAAACCACCGGGACTGCGGGAGCGGATGGTGCAGGCGCGGGCGCGGTTCTGGTCAAGGCACCGGCAAATTTGTCCAAAAGATTTTTCACATCGCCTGACGCTTGCGCCACGGCCGGCCGGGATATGGCAGGCTGGGGCGCGGGAGCAGGGGGAACCAGTGGCGGCGCGGGAGCCTTGGGGGGCACGACAGGCGCAAGAACCACTGGGACCGCGGGAGCGGGTAGTACAGGCGCGGGCGCGGACAATGGGGGCACGGGAACCACAGGAACAACCGGAACCTTGGGAGGCTCGGGGACCACAGGCGCATCCACCGGCGCGGTTCTGGCCAAGGCGCCGGCAAAATTGTCCAAAAGGCTTTTCACATCACCTGGCGTCTGCGCCACTGCCGGCCGGGATACAGGAGGCTGGGGCGCAGGGGCGGCCGCCTGAGCTTGCGCCGCTGAGGAGGGAGCCATGGTCTTCTCCGTCTTGACGGCCTGGGTCAAAGCCTTGGTGAGGGCCTGGGAAAAATCGTCCAATACCCCTTTCGCGGTTTCCGCCGGGGAAGCCGGCGTGGCTGCTCCGGAAGCGCCGGCCACGGCGGGTTCGGCCAAATAAACGGGCATCGGCCTTTCCTCTCGCGCCGGTCTGGTCTCAATGCCTATCTTCCGCAAAGTATCCACGGTTTCCAGACCCATGTACTTGCGCATAAAGGCAAGTTCAGCATCCGAAAACATGACGCCCTGTTTTTGAGGCGCCGGAGTGAAATTTTGTTCCTGGAAATATTCTTCGGGCGACTTATTCATACTCATAGCTTAACAACTCTTTGGCAACGGCTTCGTATTCACGGCCGCCGCGGGTTTCCATCCCCAAATCGTAAATGACCCTTCCCTGGGCGCTGGCCTCACGAAATTTGGTATCAATACCGATAACACTACTGAAAATATTGCCGGGCATCTTGTTCCGCATCAGGGCCAACACCTTCTGGCAAGCCCTGGCCCGCCGGTCAAACATGGTGGCCAGAGCCTTATAATTGATCGGCGCCGGCAATACTTTATTAAGAAGATTTACTGTGTCAAAAAGCAGCTTCAAACCGTGCAGGGCCAGAAAATCCGTTTGAATAGGGATAATCAGCAAATCAGAAGCCACCAGGGCGTTGACCAGCAAAATGCCAACATGGGGCGGACAGTCCAGCAGGGCATAATCATATTCCCGCTCCACCATCTCCAGGGCCTGTTTCAGTATCGCCCCTTTGCCCGGACGGTTGCTCAAATCCACTTCCAGTTCGGCCAGACGGATATTCGCCGGCACTATGTCAAAACGCTGATCGTAATTGGCCCGGACCTTCCACCAAAGGGCCCCCCATTGAGCCGGGTCCGCGATAAACAGATCGTAGCCGCTATAAGTTTGCATCTCCGGATAAACCCTGAGATGCACCGAGGCATTGGCATGAGGATCCAGATCCACCAGAAGAGTCCTCTTGCCCAGACGGGAAAGGGCGGCGGCAAGACTGACCGCGGTGGTGGTCTTGCCGACTCCTCCTTTCTGGTTGGCAATGGATAGAATCTTCATCCGCCTTGGCGGCTTTGCCTGCATAGACACAAAGGGAACCTCCGACTTTTCCGGTAATTTCGCCCCGCCGATCTTTTCAAGCCTCTTTTATGTAAACAATAGAGCCCGGATGATACTCAGGCTTAAAACTGCGTGAAATATTGTGCAGCGATTCAGAATGGCCGATGAAAAGATAGCCCTTGGGCAAAAGATTGTCGTAAAAAGAGGACACAACCTGCTTTTTCATGTTATCGTCAAAATAGATAATCACATTACGGCAAAAAACAAACTGGGAGCGCTCCACACCTTTCAGGGCCACTCGATCACTCAGGTTTCCCTGCGCGAAATTGACCAACTTCTTCAGTTCCGGTTTTACCTCATAAAGATCATTGCGGAAGATAAAATATTTACTAACTATTTCCTTTGGAGTGGTACGCAATGTATAATCGGAATACACCCCGCGACGGGCGGAAGACAACACCGGCTCAGACAGATCCAGGGCGTTGATTTTTATATCCCATGTGCTTATTTCCGACTGTAGAACTTCATGCAGAATAATAGCCAAAGTGTATGGCTCTTCTCCGGTGGAACACCCTGCGGACCAGATGCGCAATTTCTTGGCGCGTGCGGCCCGCAGTTCATCAAGCACTTTTTTCAGTATATTCTGAAAAACTTGCAGTTGCGGAGGATTACGGTAAAAACTCGTCTCATTAGTGGTAATGGCCGCAAAAAGTTTGACCAGTTCATCTTTACGGCGCACATCAAAACGCAGGTAATAGGAATATTCGCTGAAATTCTTCAGGTTCAATTCCTTGAGCCGGTTGCTCAAGCGGTTTTCCACCAGATACTTTCTGTTTTCCGCAATGTAAATGCCGGATTGCGCATAAATAAAATCACGCAACTGGACGAATTCCTCATCCGTAACCCGCAAATCTTTTTGCGCGGCAACCGTCTGGCTGGCAAACAATGATGACATGCCTACTAATCCCCCGCTGGTTGCCTACGAATTTTTTCAATGCCTTCTTCCGCCGCTCTTTGAACTTCCGGTTCCGCATGCCCCAGCAGAGGCAACACATATTTGAAAGACATCTTTCCCAAAGCCGCCAAAGCCTCAATGGCCTTGATCACTACCAGTTGATGCTCGTCTTCCAGCATCGCGGCTATTTCGGAAAGCATCGCGGGATCACGCTTTTTACCAAGACTTTCCACGCAACGCGCCCGGATCCAGGGATCGTGATCCCGCAGACCGCAGGCCAGATATTTTTCTCCAACGTCATCCTGGCACATACCGAAGACATCAATAACCGCGAGGCGCACATCTTTATCGTCATCATTCAGGCAAGGAGCCAAATAATTCAGGCGCTCCATCGTAAGGTCGCGCCCGAAATTTCCCAAAGACTCCACCGCCACCCGGCGCACCTGCGGAGACTCGTCATGCAGTCCCAAGGCGATATTAGGCACAATATCCAGTTCTTCGTTATATGAGCGCAAGGCATAGTACGCTATCTGCCGCTCCAGAATATCCCCCGACTGGGTCATCTTGATGAACTTGGCGCGGATTCCCGCGTCCCGTACAGACATGAGAGCTTCCAGGGCGGCATCCTGCACATCCGGATAGGCATGCCGGAGAAAAGGCCATACCTTAGCGTCAATCAAAGCCGCGTCCCCGGAGCGTCCCAGAAAATTCAACACGTTTTTCAAACTGGTCTGGTCTTTTTCCTTGGCCAGCACTTCCACGAAGAAATCCACATCCTTCATGTCGCCGCTGGAAGCCAGGACATACAGGCTGGCGCGCCGCACATCGCGCGTCTGCTGCCAATAATTGGCCTTAAGCGCCTCTTGGGCGCGCCGATCATGCACATAGGACAATATATCCACAGCCAGTTGTTTTTCCGTATCCTCGCCGCTGGCCAGGATCTCCTCCAAAAAATCATTATAGCCCATCCTGGCCAGGGACTGGACTATGCTCAACATACGTTCATGATCTCGATCCGGTTCCAGACGGCTGAGCAATTTGAACACCGCCGTGAAGGCTTCAACGGCTCCAGAGGCGGTCAGGCCGTTTATGGACGCGTCCTGGATAGCCACATCTTCATCATCCAGGGCAGCGCACATATGCTTTACCAATAGTTCATACTCGCTGTTATCCAGCAGAGTCAAAGAATTGGCCCCAACCAAATGGATTATGGCCCGTACTATTTTATTGGCCAAAGGCCCGCTACACCAAGCCAGACGCTTGATCAGCATGGGAACGGCCTTGATGTAACCCATCTCGCCCAAGGCATCCACGATATTCGCCGACACCAGCTCGGAACTGTTGTTCAGGGCCTTGAGCAAGGCTCCCACCGAAGCCTCGGCCCGCACCTTGATCATGGCCTCAATGGCGGCGAAACGCACCCATTCGTCATCATTCATGGCCTGGTTAAGGGCATGGACGGATTCGGGACTGGCCAGGACCCCCAGGCTGACCGCCGCCTGATAACGCACATTGACGTCCGTATCATACAAGAGGGCGTGAGAAAGCAGGGATACCGCAAGAGCGCTGCCGGTAGCCCCC
>Ga0082212_10002245_pt1 | contig 28351 bp, 24 predicted proteins | sample TergutNt197P3_FD_71548 | JGI IMG/M metagenome (GOLD analysis project Ga0082212, IMG submission 71548) | Neocapritermes taracua P3 segment gut microbial communities from Petit-Saut dam, French Guiana - Nt197 P3 | ecosystem: Host-associated > Arthropoda: Insects > Digestive system > Gut ...
GCTTCCCGATACTTCAGCCGTCCAGCCGTCGGGGTAATCGGTGGTAATTTTCAGAATGTTGTACATGCTACTCATATTTTGAGCGGCAGAAGATAATATGAAGGGATTATGGCTCACACCCAGTATATACTGGTCGTTGAAAGTAATTTCGTGTATCTGACTTTCGTCCCATGCAATGATTTCGGCTGCCATATTGAATGGCTTGGCTCTGTAAGCATCATCAACAGTGGGCAACCCCGGTCCGTTGACTGCTGTGATATTGCAGATATACCTGTGGTTACGGAGAATATCGAGATGCGTTTCGCCGTCGGACGCAAAAAAATCAAGACGATAATAAGTGTCCTGAGTGTCGCTACCATAACGTCCGCCAACAACAATACAGGTTTCTTCGAGGAAATTTCCTGCGTTTTTGGCTGCCGTTTCAAACAGGTAAATCGCTCCCCGCATGGCAACGTCGGTCTCGCCGGGCAGGGTAAAGTCCGTATATCCCGTTGGTCCAACCACATTGGTTACGGAAGCGGGCAGCGATGCTTTTATAGCAATCATGTCCGTACCGACATATTCCGTACCGGGTTTCGGCACGATACGTCCCGAAGTATTGGTATTATAAACGTGTACGCTTTTCAGTTTGAAAGCGTCTGTCAGACCGCCGATGGTTTTGTCAAGCTGTACCTCAATCTTGGCAATCATGCGCAGCATTTTTATCGGACTTTCGCTGATGGAGGTAGTTGAAGAGCTGATGACTTTCGGATCACTCTGCCCCCACATTGGGATAGCAGTGTAGTTCGCGTCGTCAATGGCTTTCCAGCGGTCTGCGCCGTTCAGGTTGACAGTCAGAAGTCCGAGCATCGCATCTTTTTCTGTTCCTGCCCAACCTTCCGAAGGACGGCTGCCGATAAGCTCTGCAATCTTGCTGCGGGCGTTGCTGACGAACACAAAACGCTGCTGTTCGTCCTTTATACGCAGTTTGGCACGGAACGACTGCATCGAACCGGTGCCGCCTGTAATCGTTGCGTTTGTCCAATACAGGAACGTTTCCACTCCGCCTTCCACCTTGAAGGCGAGTACGTCGAGGGTTTCGATGGCGTTTTCCCTGTCAGCGCTCATGGATTTTGTAAGGGAACCCACAGGGGCCGTGTAGGGTATGGCTAATTTGAGCGTCACGTCCTTTTCATCGTCGCACGGACAAGGAATGGAATCGTCAAATTTTTCCTGAAGACAGGAAACAACCGCAAAAAGCGGAAAAATAATCAGATATTTTACAATGGATTTCATGTTATTATTATATTAATTTTCAATTTATAATTTATAATTTTCAATTAGCTCAGCTCGTCATTCTGGTCACGCACCTGCCATCCATTGATGTAGATGGTTACGGTGAAACGTGTCGGGGAATCTTCGCCGCCGCCGTCCGTGAAACGAAAAACGATATTGTATATGTGTGTTAATTCAAAGTCATTATCAGGATTGGCGTTTCGGATCAGTTCGATCAGATCGCCCGACTGCCCGCCGACGGGGTAGAGTAATGTGCCGGCAGTTTTATTGTATATCTGCAACTGCGGCGTGTGGCGGTCATCAGCCAGACGCATCACGTTGAGCGTTGAAAAGAGTTGATGCATATTGTCTTTCGTGCAATCTGCGACATATTTGAAACCTGAGTGTTCACATGCCACAAATGACCGGTCGAAATGATATTTGCAGTTGTTGTCTGCAATTTCGAACGTGTAGGCATTGGCGCTGGCCGGAAGCCCTTCGGTGTAGATATTGATTGTATTGGTATGTTGTATCAGCGGCATATCGAAACGCTGTACTTTTTCCCTCGTAACCGTTGCCGGTAACTCTGAATGAAAAAGATGATGCAGCCCCGCAGCAACGATCCCATTGGAATGTTTCAGTTCCAGCAATGCCTCTTCAAATTTGGTTTTGCCTTTTACGAACGGAGCCGGCGTTGCGGTATAGTACTGCTCATCCTTGCCTGCCCAGGCAATAAACCGGTACTTTCCGGGAAGAAGGTCAGAGCAGTCAATAAAATAATCGGCGTTGAAATCGGTGATATTATCATCTTGGTATTCACCCAGATAGTATCCCTTGCTGCAAAAAATGTAGAGGTTCATTCTGTCAATGTCTTCGGGGTTGATGGCGTCACCTGTGGCGCGTGAGGTAATGTCAAAATATACCCGGATCTGTTCCGGACAGTTTGACGTATCCTCTTTCAGACATGAGGGCTGCAGCAATGCGCCGGCAAACAGTATTGCAATTATATATGATTTCTTACACATGATTATTTCTTTTTTTAATACCTCACGATGGGGGAGAGTATTGGAGAGTGTTTAGAGTGTTTGCTAACTCTCCCCATCGATCGGTATAAGTTATTTATTCAAGTACATATTCGGATTCAATCGGAGTGTTCCAGAACAAAATCTCAATATCGGCAGTGATATCGGTGCTCACATCAGGCGGTAATTCAGGGTCTTTTACGTCAGGCGTACTGCTTCCGGGAGCAACGATACGTGTGACAATGCACTTATAGAAATCGTTGCGCAGAACGTCCCAGCGGTTTATCGGGTTCAGGGCATTCTTGTTCAGGAAGATGTTCCAATAACAGTAACCACCCTGGTAGGTAATTACCGAACCGCCTTTTTCAGCAGCGAAAGCGTTCGCTGCGGTTATATCAAAGAAGTATGAAGTACCTTCCTCAACCGAAGGAGTAACAGCGTAGAACGTTCGGACAGTGGCGGTTTGCGTGCTGTTCACAGTGAAATTACCGGTAGTCCCCGAAGTGATATCGCGCGGGATGAATGTAGCGCGGACGGTAGCGCGGGTAATCTCTTTCTGACGTTTGCCTTCCGAAGTATTTTCGGCGGCATAGCGCGGAGTGTACTGACCGATTGAAGGAGTAGCAAACACCTTGCGATCAAGTATGACCGCATAGTCGGCTTCCGTAGCGGCGTTGAAATCGCCGGCAACGTAACCGGTCAATAACCAGTTGGGGTCTTTGTACTCATTAGCCTCGCCCTGCATCATGAATATCTTGGTGTTGAAGTTATTGATGGCGAATTTCAAATCGCTCAATGTTCCCGGAACACCGGCTACGTCGAGTGTCGCCGAAGTTTCAACGGTTACTTTTGCCACGAGACGCTGGCACTTCACTGTCAGACTGTTTGCCGGGTCGTTTTCGTCCTCAACAAAATCTTTGTTAACAGCCTCCGTACTGAACATGACGAAACCATTGGATCCTGCTATTTCCGAGCGGCTCAAAGTCTGAACGGCTGAATGGAGCGTATTCATGGACTGGTTCAGTAAGGTGTTCACCACGCTTTGCGGCAGATTGATACCTGCAAATACGCTCTTCGCACCTGTGGTGGTAGGAATCCTGGTCGAGACGGTATACTTGTCGGCAATACCATCTGAACCTGAATAGGAAAAATCTCCGGCTACCAGATGCTTGTGTGTCCCGAAAGAGCCGGAATTGGTGTAATAGACGAATACATCAACGGTTTTTACTTCTGCTTCGTCATTCGTGGCATTTAAATCTCCGGTGGCCTTTTTAAGGGAGTTCGGAAAATTGATAGATACATTCATGAAGGTTGCTTTTCCGCTTTCTTCAGAATTAAATCTGTCATTGTCCTTGTTGCACGATGACAACATCGTGGTTGCAGCAAGGGTTGCGATTACAAAAAAATTGGCTTTCATAAAAATTTGAATTAAAATTAAATTAAACTATTATATATTAAAAGAATATGGGTTTACTTTTGGTAGTGCTTGTTCCTATGGATTCAATCGGCGCTAAAGCTTCAACAGTCCATGGATTGATTTTATTGATCTCTGCCAGGTTTTTGGCAGCCTCCTGAATGCCTTTTTCGGCAGCCATCCGGAAATATTTTTCTGCTTCCGCATATTTTCTTTCCATGGCATACAACACGCCAAGATTGTTTTCAAAAGTGGCGTCGCGTGTGGTTACCATATTCAGAAATCTTCTGGCGTCGTTGAGATTCTTTGCCTGCAAAGCGTTTGCTCCGGCATTGAAATTGGCTAATTCATCATGAGGATAAGTGGCTGCCGCAATTTCAAAAACACGCTGAAATTCAGGGCTGCCGGTCGGATAGGTTTCGGCGATCAGAAACATTTCATTCAGACTCAACAACGACGGGTTGATTTCAAGTTTCTGTTTGCCTTCTTCCACAGTAAACGGAAGTACTGTGTATTGTAATTCGTAATCTGTACGACGCAGTTCAGGGAAAAAATATTCGAGCATATCCAGATAAGCCACTCCGCCGTTTAATTCCTTTAACTTCTTCTCGCGCAGGTCAAAATCGTCCTTGCTGCGAATAATTTCAAGCGCCTCCGTTCTGTAAAGCACATCCGAATTGTCCACGAGTTCCTCGAACGTTTTCCAGTCTTCGCCATGCCCTTCTACGCTGATCAATCTTTCATCTATGCCGTATGTCCTGAGAAGGAAGTTCTTGAGTGAAGCCACTCGTTTTTTCGACAAAATCATATTATTAGGGTAGGTACCTTCGGGCGATGCGTAGCCATTGATGATTATTCCCGTGACGGTGAGATCCCTGTTCGATTGCGCTTTCTGCAACATATCGCCAATCTTGGCCAGTTCGGTGGCGTTTTTGCGGAAGTCAGGATTTAACTCGTGACTGTTCACAATAAAATCGAGATATGCTTTCCCCGTTTCGCTGCGATGTTTCACAGGCTCGGGATTGGGTTCCCTGAACGCAACCGTTAAATTGAGCGGGTTCATATCATGCATCCGTCCCACAATCAGATCGAAGCTCATCTTCACTATCGGACCGCCACATTCACACTGGTCTTCGCGAATACTGAAATCAGCGTCTCTCATCCACGGTTCGTATGCAACTGTTGTTTTGTAATGATAAGGACTCAGCTCGTTATCTCCCGCATTGATCACCTGTCCAATACCATTCGGCACACGGTTCGTCGCCTCCAGACGACGATAAGCCAGATGTCTTTTTTTGCCGTTGATCATCACCGCAGGCAACTCCATTGATGTTTCGCTGTGTTGAATAACAGGTGTCAACAGGACAAAACGGTTTGGGGATATTTCGGCGTCGTTCAGCCCGATCACCAGTTCAACGTAGACCGAATCGCCTTTTAGCGCATATTTGGTTTGATTTACTGTCACGCGGTTCTTTCCGTCCGCTGAAAATGTATCCGCCATTGTTGTCCAAACGCCGCATACTGTGACTATCATTGACAAAATCAGATATTTTTGAAAACGTTTCATTTTATTTTTATTTTATAATGAGATATATGATGTTTATTTCGATTTTTTAAAAAAGATAAAGAAAAGTCAATCCGGCGCGGGTAACGCCCCAATAATTTTTCGTTTCGCTTGTAATCAGCTTGGTGCAGGTTTGACAGGGAAATTTATCGTACCACAGCCGTGCATAACCCGCGCCGATTTCAGCTTCAAAACTCCAGCGCGGACTAATCATCCAGTGATACCCGTAAGACACCCCGGCGCCTGCAAGCTGACCTTCAAAACGATGCGTGCTCATTGTTTCAGAAAAGAGAAATGCAGGCAAATGACTGACATTATAGTAAGCATAATGCCCGTGAACTCCGAAAAAATGTCCGTTAAACGGCTCGCATGCCCAATAACGCAACTCCGGCTGCAAGAGAAAAAATTTGAATTTGGTATTCTCCTCTTTATTGTATGTCCATGGATTCAATGTGAACGGAACATCGAGAGTCAGTTTTCGCGACAATCTCATCTCAACACCTAAGTTCAGGGACGTGGTCAAGTCATACAAAACGTTTGACTTGACAGCAAAATACGGCGTTTCTCTCAGTCGATATGCCGGTGCAAACTGCATATTTGCCAGTGAAGAGTTTTTATTCGGCATGTAATGTTCGAGACCGGAAAGCGCATGAGCGACTGTTTCCTCATGTTTTTCTTCCAACGCAAACTCATGAATCCGAACGGACATTTTCTGACCATCATTTGCTAACGCTTTCATCACCAAAAGCATTAAGACAATGAACAGGAAAATCTTTATAGCGATATTCGCCAGCCATATGAGAATTATTTTTAACATTTTTATCAATTTAAAATTGTTCTTATACTACTAATACAACTAAAAATGAAAATCGGGTAGGTCCAACTGAAAAAAAAATGATATTTTTTTAAAAAATCGTATATTTGCTTCCGTTTTTGAACATATCAATCATTCTATCTGACGGTATTGTCATGTTGACCAAACTATATTCTGAAAATCCGAATCCTAAACAGATTGAGGCTGTTGTAAAGCTTCTTCAGGAAGGAGGCGTGATCATTTATCCGACTGACACGGTGTATGGTATTGGCTGCGATATCCATAACCAAAAGGCGGTGGAACGGATTGCCCGTATCAAAGGCATAAAACCTGAAAAGGCTGAATTTTCGTTCATTTGCAGGGATTTGAGCCATTTGAGCGAATACGCCCGACAAGTGACCAATCCGGTATTCAAATTAATGAAACGTAACCTGCCCGGCCCGTTTACCTTTATCCTCAACGCCAGCAATAAGGTACCCAAAATATTGGAAAGCAAAAAGAAAACGGTAGGAATCCGTATTCCGGCCAACGATACTGTATCAGCCATTGTTGAAGGGTTAGGCAATCCGTTGCTGACCACCTCGGTACATTTAGATGTGGAGATGATTGAATATGCCACCGACCCCGAACTGATTCACGAAAAATATGCTGATGCAGTCGATCTGGTAGTTGACGGCGGGTATGGCGGCGTCGAGTTTTCAACCGTTGTAGACTGTACCGGCGATGAACCGGAAATCATCCGGCAGGGATCGGGAATTTTAGAATATTAAATCAATCAAATGAATCCATTTTTGCGTTTACTCAGTTTTGCCAGGCCATATGGAAGATATTGGCCTAAATACATCTTGTTTACCCTGATAGCAACCATCCTGGGGACAATTAATTATGTATTGGTTATTCCGGTATTGAAAGTGTTATTTGAAGGAACTTCAGCAGTTGTTGCAGAAAAGCCTGAAATGACAGAAGGCATTATCACATATTGCGCCAATATGTATGATTACTGGTTATCCAATTTTGCAATACAATATGGACCAAAAGGAGCGTTGATTTTTGTAATAGGCATTCTACTGTTGGCAACGTTGTTAGCCAATCTATTCGGTTATTTGTCGCAAAGAACGCTTGTTTCCATGCGAACCCATGTTGTGCGGAACATACGTAAAGCAATCTACGACAGGATATGCAGTTCCAATGTCGGATATTTTCAGGATAAACGCAAAGGCGACGTCCTGTCGAGCGTTTCAACCGATGTAACTGAAGTACAGGCTTCGGTAGTTAATTCGTTTCAGGTGTTGTTTCGCGAACCGCTGATGATCATCGTTACGATGGGAGCGCTTTTTTTTATGTCGTACAGGTTAACGCTTTTCACCCTGCTGGCTTTACCGGTTGTATCGCTGCTCATCGGAAGGCTCATCAAAAAACTCCGTACCCATGCCAAAGAAAGTCAGGATATCATGGGGCAAATTCTCAGTGAATTTGAAGAAACCATTTCGGGCATCAAAATCATCAAGGCTTTTAACGCTGAAAAACAGATGACTGACAGATTTGACCGGATGAACAGCCGACACCGGCTGGTCAACAAAAAAATCATGAACAGGATTGAACTCGCTTCGCCGCTTTCCGAATTTCTGGGCGTGAGTGTTGCCGCCTGTATCATTCTTTATGCCGGAATGTTACAAATCAACGGTCATTTAGGAATGTCAATGCAACTTTTTATTGGTTACATCATTATGTATTACAGGGTGATAGCGCCTGCAAAAGCCTTGGGTAACGCTTACGGTAACATTCAGCGCGGTTTGGCTTCCGGCCAGCGTATTTTTACCATTCTGGATCAGGAAAACGAAATCAAAGAAATAGAAAACCCTGTGTCGATCAGCAATTTTAAGGAAAATATCGACTTTCGCGATGTAACGTTCCGATATGGAAGCGAACCTGTTCTCCACAATATTAACCTCACCATTCCCAAAGGCAGGATGTATGCGCTGGTGGGACATTCGGGTGCAGGCAAATCCACCATTGCCGACCTGATACCGCGTTTCTACGATGTGACCGGCGGTGAACTGTGTATCGACGGTGTGAATGTGAAAGATTACAAACTTAACGATCTGATTGATTTGATGGGTATTGTCACGCAGGAACCGATACTGTTCAATGATACCGTGTTCAATAATATTGCTTTCGGGATGAGCAACGTGAGCGGGGAGCAGGTGATTGCCGCCGCTAAAATTGCCAATGCCGACGAATTTATCGTCAATTTAGACGAAGGCTATTACACCAACATCGGCGATCGCGGTATGAAACTGTCGGGCGGCCAGCGTCAACGTATCGCCATTGCACGCGCCGTACTGAAAAACCCGCCTGTACTGATCCTCGACGAAGCTACGTCGGCGCTCGATACCGAATCGGAACGTTTGGTACAGGACGCCCTTACCAAACTGATGGCCAACCGTACATCCATCGTCATTGCGCACCGGCTGAGTACCATCAAGCACGCCGACTGCATCTGTGTACTCGAAAACGGCCGCATCGTCGAACAGGGAACGCATGACGAATTGGTTGCCGTTGAAACAGGTATTTACAGGTATTTACATTCATTACAGGTGAAATAATGGTACACAATCTAACCATCAATGCCGTCAACCTTTGCGTCTTTGCAAGAGATTGAAACCTTTTTGATCAAATTTCGTATACACAATGGAAAAAAGAAATAATAATAATGACAATTTTGCGAAAATCAATACCGATAGTTCTATTCCTGTGTTTGTTCGCAACCCTTTCAGCCCAAACTGCAAAAATTGACAGCCTCGAACAGGTTTTGGTTTCGGGCAAGTTGAAAAATCAGGAAAAAGCTGAATTGCTGATAGATTTAGCCAATGCATCAGTGTACATAGATACTGCAAAGTGCAGGATATATGCCATGGAAGCGCTTATATTGTCGCAAAACAACAATTTTGAAATACAGGAGGGACACGCTCATATTGCTCTGGGTAGTTACTATTTGCACACGAACCATGATTACTTAGCTCTTTTCCATTATAAAAAAGCAGAAAAAATATTTCTTAAATTTAAAGATATACAAAGTCTCTACACAGTCTATCATAACCTGACCATTCTGTTTGATGATAATAATCAAAAGTTATATGCCGGCAAGTTATTAGAAGTAGCAGTAGAACTGGGTGATGAAGCAATGGAACTAAAGGCCCGAAGTATGCTTTTTGATGAAGATGATGGCCATGAACATTTGGAATACTATCTGGATTTGTATCGTAAATCATTACAACTGAATTCTGTTTATACAAACAGGTTTGCATTAAATTGCGGAAGATTACTTGTACAGATAAATCGTCCCGAAGAAGCATTGCCATTCTTACATCAGGTACGAAAATCTGCCGAAGACGGTATAACCACCGAAAACATATCAACTGTTTACAATTATATTGCCGAAGCATATACTTTGTTGAACAGGATAGATTCGGCAGAATATTACATCATGAAAGCACAAAATTCATCCGATATGGACGATTTGACAGAGATGAATATATATCGTACCTGTTCTTTGATTGAGTCAGCCAGGGGTAACTACCAAAGCGCTCTGGACAATTTAATGAAACATCACCATATATCTGACAGCTTGGCAAAAGCAGGAAAAACAACAGAAATATTGCGTATAAAAAACTGGCACGAATTAGAACAGAAAGACAACGAAAACGAAATACTGCAATTAGAAAAGGAAAAACAGCAGCAATTAATTTTGATACTGGCAGGATCATTAGTGATCATTATTGTGTTGTTTGCATTGTCGGTTTTCCTTTATCTAAAAACTGCCGAAAAGAACCTCGAACTAAAAAAACTGCACACCGTCAAAGACAGACTCTTTTCGGTAGTAGCGCATGATCTCCGAAGTCCTATGAGCGTATTGATATCCGGACTGAAATTGGCAAACAAAAATATGCTGGATACAGAAAAACAAACCCAGTTGCTAAATGATATTTCTATTCGGGTAGATGATACTTACAGCCTGCTCGACAACCTGCTCCGCTGGTCGAAAAATCAGATGCAGGGGCTGGCTCCATCGCCTGTGTACTTCGATGTACAGAAAGAAAGCCGCATGGTAACAGATGGCTTGCAGCATATTGCCAGGTTAAAATCGATCACTCTGAACAATCGTATCGAAAATCATATGGTATATGTCGATCGCGACATGTTTGCCGTAGTAGTGCGCAATCTGACCACCAATGCCATCAAATATTCTTCATCAGAAACTGAGGTAACGCTCGATTCGGAACTGTCGGGTGATATGAACATGCTGACTATTTCAGTAAAGGATTACGGAACAGGTATTTCGCAGGAAAATCAGGAACGACTGTTCATGCTCTCCGAAACCAATAGCCAAAACGGAACCAATAGCGAAAGCAGTATGGGATTAGGATTGGTGTTATGCGCCGATTTAGTGAAAATCAACGGCGGCAGCATCTGGTATACTTCCATGCAGGGAATAGGTTCAACGTTTTTCTTCAGTATGCCGGTAAAAGAATAATATTACGGGGTTCATCTCAAAAAAAGTTTAAAAAAAATTACTGTATTATTTTTTTTATTATTTTTGCGATTAAATAATAAAACAAGTCTTCTTTTAATTTCTAATTCTTAAAAAACAATCACATGAAAAAGTTTTTGGCAATATGCATCATGCTGGTGGCTACGGCTTCATTTGTCACAGCGCAACAACGTCAAATGGGAACGCCCGAAGAGCGCGCTAAAGCCCAGACGGAAAGGATGGTCGACTTACTCAAGTTAACGGCCGATCAAAAAACCAAGATACAGGCGATTGACCTTGATCTTGCGAAACAGCAGTCTGCAAAAATGCAGAACAGCCAGGACAGGCGTGCGGTAATGCAAGAGTTTGACAAACTCCGCGACGAAAAGTACAAACCTGTGCTGACTGCTGATCAATTCAAAAAATACCTGGAAGACAAAGAGCAACGTCAAAGAAACAGAGGCAATTAAAGCTTTTTGGTCAGTTTATAAAAGTCATTCAGAAAGTCGAAAACAGGGACAACAGACTTTTTGAATGGCTTTTTTGTGCGTTATATTCAGTGATTTGTTTTCAGAAAATGAAACAAATCATTTATTATATTCGTATACAAGTAAAAATATAAACCAAGCAATCAGCATGAATAACAATCGTTTTTTGGCAAAAACAGCTTTCCGGTTGATGTGTATGGCTCTGCTACTGGTGGCGTCGTGTAAGAAAGATCCGGAAATGGCTGTTTCATCAGAAGAAGTCATCATTGATGCAGTCCCAACTGAAACAGTGACTTTTGGCATATCCGCCAATATAGAATGGTCAATTGAGGTAATTCAGACGGAATTTTGGTTAAAAGTCAGTCCGTTGAATGGAAGAGGCAATGCAACGATTACGCTCGAAGCCACCGAAAATGATGAATTTTCTGAACGGACTGCACTCATTATCATTTTGGGTGAAGACATGCAAAAAGATACCGTTAAGGTAATACAGTCACCCTGTTTAGATATTGCGTTAAAAATTGAAGATGAGATTTTCAGGCAATATTGCCTCGAAAAATTTGATAATTCTCCGATGGATGGCAGAATTAGCCTGAAAGAAGCCCTGACTGCAATTGAAATTAATGTAACAGGGTTGGATATATATACCCTTGCCGGTATTGAGTATTTTACAGGAATCAGGAAACTGAACTGTTCTGCTAATTATATAGAGGAAATGGATATCAGCAGGAATATAAATCTTCGAGTAATAGATTGTTCCGCTAATCCGATCAATAAGATTGAAGTTGATGAACTGCCAAGATTGACAGATTTGCATCTTCACTCTACAAATATTGTAAATTTAGATGTGAGTAAAAATCTGCTTCTGGAATTGCTGACCACATCCAGTAGTCCGATCACGGATATTAATTTGACTGAAAACAAGGAATTGACTGTATTATTATGCAATGATAATCAATTAGAAAAACTTGATCTGTCTAAAAATACGAAATTACTGATGCTATATTGCGCCAATAACAGGCTAACTAAACTCAATCTTGATATGAATACAGATTTGGTGAATCTTTGGTGCAACAACCAGACTGATGGTAGCCGGAAACTGCTCACTGAACTTGATATTAGCAATAACAAAGCATTGCAAACATTTTCATGTGCCCAAAACGGTATTACAAAACTTAACCTGACCAATAATCCGGAATTGTTACAATTACGTTGCGAAGAAAATCAGCTTACTGCTCTTAATATCAGTGAAAACATAAAACTTGAGATATTAAAATGCAATAACAACAACCTTACAGACGATATTGACGTCAGTAATAACAAGTTATTAAAACAGATTAATCTTCAAAAGAACCCTGACCTGTCTACAATTTATGTTTGGCAGGGATTCGATAAAGATAACAGCTACTATGAAAAAGACAAAGATGCAGCATATGTTGTAAAATAAAAAAGTAGAGACGTGGCTTGCCAGGTCTCTACAATATTTCAATTTTCAATTATTTGGGGTATCCCACCGGATTGTTCATCAGCAAAAGATGCTGGTCAGTCAGTTTCAGCGCGGTTTTCAATGTTGCCTGATCCATAGTGCCGCGAGGTACTGTGGCAAGCCCCAGACCTGCACATGCCAGATTGATGTTTTGACAAACAATCCCGACATCCACGGCAGCCATCAACTTGGAATTTTCGGACATATCGCCATACTTGGTCATATCTGCCACCAAAACAATGCAAAGCGGAGCTGTTTTGGCAAAATCCTGTCCTGATGCTACCGCAGCGCGATAATCTCCGGCAGACACAGGATTCAGGGCATGTGCCACGGCGTCGTAAAGATAAGCGCCTTCGGGAAGAACCACATACAGTTCAACATCCTGGAAATTACGGCATGATGGGGCTGTCCGCCGGCCATCTTCGCGATTGATACCATTGGCAGCCCAAAGCAAATCAGATAAATCTTGTGGCCGGAGGCTTTCAGCCCGATATTCACGGACAGACTGACGGTCGTTCAATGCTTTCATAACGGCCGAACCACGGGTTTTGTCCGGCGGATTCAATTTGATGATTTTTAATTCCTGTGCCTGAATGTTGATGGCACAAAGAAAAATGATAGAAATAAGGATGTTTCGTATCATGGGAAATACATTTGTGGTTACTTAAATTTTTGAATGTATTTCAAAAATTCTTTTGCCGTATAGTCAAGGTTTTGTATGGAGCCTCCACCTTCCAGCACTTCGCACATCTCATATATCAAATAACCCTGATAACCAATTTCTTTCAGAGTTCCAAAAAATGTGTCATAATCAATAACGCCCTTTCCCATTTGGGTAGCGCGCATTACCGGGGTTTCCGGAATATAGTTGGTCAGTCCGCTTTCATAACGATAACGCGGCATCCTGACATAATCTGCCGCTATGGTCATAGCAATATAGGGTTTCAATTTGTGAATGGAAGCCTTAATTTCTTCCTTCGACAGTCCTTCCAGATTGGGCGACCACGCATCCCACCCAACTTTGACGTTCGGCATGTTCACATCCTGCATCAGCCAGTACATGGCTTCGTGATGCAGCGCAATATCATGATGATTCTGTACAATCAAAGTTACGCCGTATTTTTGCGCCTGAACAGCTGCCAACCGTATGGCTTCCACTACTGTTGCGTATTGCCTGTCGTAAGGTATTCCGAGTCCGGGACGTTCATAACCGGTAAAAATACGTACCATGTTGGTTCCCAAATCAGCGGCTAATTCAGCAACTTGTCCGATATAGGCAGCCTGTATCTCCGTATGAGGAATCCCGCCTTTATCAAGACCTGCCGTAAAATCGGAATAACCGGCCAGACCTACAAGGGTCAGTCCAAGATCGGCAATCCGTTTCTTCAATTTTGCGCGGGCTTCCTTATCATAATCAAGCGGCGAAAGATGGGGCTTTTTAGCCATGATAATCACTCCTTCGTAACCTAATTCCTTTGCTTTGACAAGAAATTCATCGACTGAAAGAAACGACTGTCCGCGCCAAAGACCGGAATAACCAATAGAGTGCAAACAGGTTTTGACTTTAAAGTCTCTGGAATTACCGGTAGGTAACGGTGGTTGCGCCAGTAAAGAAACAGGCAGAAACATGACACACAATAATACAACGCATATCCATTTATAAATTTTCATTGTTATAAGATTAAAAATGAGACAATTATTTATTTACATTTTAACACAGTTTCGATCTGGTACTTAGCGCCTGCCTGAAATGGTCCTTCTCCTATCTTTTTGAAGTATTCACACGCTTTGCCATTATCTTTTTTACCGGCATATGCAGTACCAAATTGAAAATGAGCGCCATCCAAAGACCATCTGTCTCTGTCGGTTCTGAATTCCAGCGCTTTTTCCAGGTTGGCAATAGCATTATCCCAACTTTTCTTTTCGTTATGACACACTGCCAATGAATAAAATGCAGTAGAATTTTGGTTGTCAATTCCTGTGGTTTTTGAAAATGCCGCAATTGCGTCGTCCCATTTTTTCGCTCCCTGTGCAGCAGTTCCGGCGCTATTAAAATAAGTGACTAATTGTGCCTTGGCTCTTTGGACAGTCGCCGCATCATTATTGGCAGTTCCCTTTTCAATGGCAAGTTGATAATTTTCTTCCATTTTGGCTTCATCTTTCAGAGACTGGTAACTTGCTCCTCTGATAAAATAGGCCATGGACATATTAGGATCACGTGCAATGACCTGGTCAAGATTTTGGATGGCTTCATTGAATTTTTGGGCTTGAAAATCTGCGGCTCCCATTGCATAATAGATTTGTGGAATGGTTTTTTCGGCTGACTCCTTGATACCCGGACTGTTATATTTTTCAGCTGCAGCAACAGCAACCTCAAGAGCCTTCAACGTTGCAGGAAAATCCCTCGTAGCATTTATCTTGGTGGCCTTCTGCATATACAAATTGGGTAAGGCGCTTTCGGCAACTATCTGATGTTCCTCTGCATCTTCCCCTACTTTTTTTGCCAGATCAACACATTTTTCAAGTTCGGCAATAGCGCCGTCCAAATCGCCGGCGGCCATCAACTCTGAACCTTTGTTACGCGCTTCGACAACTTCCTGAATAGTCTGAGCCGAACTGACTGCTGTTATCCCGAATAATGCCATCGCAATACTCAACATTTTAATACATTTCATATGATTTTCTTTCTTTTTGGGTTATAAAATTTTATTATTTATGATGTTCGCAAAAGTAGAAGATTTTTACATACGTTCCAAATTTTTTTGACAAATGTAGAAAAATGTTACATTAACTGCCAAAAATACGTTTTGTATTTCCATAAAATATTTTATCGACAATCGTCCGGGTCAGGCGTAATCCTTCCATTTCTTTCGGTGCAGATTCAAGCGTGAACTGATTGGAGGGAACAATATCGCCGGTGGCAAGAAATTTCCAGTGCGATGACCATGTTTCCAGAAGCCCCTTTTGTTGTCGTTCCTGTCTGTCCGGATTGATTTCGCGGATTCCGGTATCCGAACCGTATAAAATTCTGTCCTGGTATTTGGTTAAAAAAGACTTCACTTTTTCTCTGTTGTGAAATGAATGAAGTTGTACGTAGGACATGCGAGCCGATAAGTCGATCATAAAATTCGGATGCGCATCAAAACGTTTGGCTACTTCGTCAAGATCCCATTCAAGACTTCCGATATGCGCACCCACAAACGTTAATTTGGGATATCTTTCCAGCAAATGATCGCGCGCAATGATCTGATCTTCATATGATGGTTTTTCCGGATGCTGAAACATGTGATATTGAGGATTTTGCCGATAATAACCCAAATCGCCTTTCATGGTCATATCATCGTAAGACAACCAACAGTTTTTGGGTTCGCCCAGATGCGCCATCACCGGAATACCCTGCTTTTCAAGATAAGTAAAAACAGGAGCAAATGCAGGGTTGTCGGCCATTACATAATTACCGTGTTCGTCCTGCAAAGTCATGCCTATGTTTTTCCAAATCTTTATTCCCCTGGCTCCGGCGTTCATACACCGGTCAATCCTGGCGATGGTCTGATCAACAAAGTCTTCCTTTCCAAAGTCATCCACAGAAAAAGTTCCTAAAAAACTCATCATGCCCGGATGTTGCTTTTGCAGATGAATAACAATATCTAATTGTTCATCAATAGATTCTCCTGCATCAACATTTACAGAAACGAGATGCATACCCACTGAATTAGCATACATCAAACAAGCATCATCATATGTGCCATAATGAAAATGGACATCCGCCTTGGGCGCATCCACAAAATCAGCCGCTGAATAATAATCCTTGCGGCAACCAACCAATGCAGGGGGCAAACCTAATAATGCCGCACAAGCCGCACTGTTTTTTAAAAAAACTCTTCTGTTCATATCTTAATATTAATTATTTTATTTTGAAATATGTTATTTTCATTCTGATGGTTTTATCTTTTCGATGAGGATATTGGCTAAATCAAAACCCCGTTTGACAACGATTGCGTCTTCTATTCCATCGTAATAACCGGATAAATGCAGAATTTTGTATGCAATATTAAGATTATCCAGCATTTTCCTGTCCTGCATACCGAGATTTTTTTGATAGTATTCGATGGACTTTCTTGTTTTGGATGCACGTTTATGTACGCCTTTCAGTATAAAAAAACAATCCAACGCAATAAGAACACCGCAATATGCTGTTCCACATGCTGTTCTGACATATTTGGGGTCACGATAAATATTGCCCTCTTTTTGGGCATTTTTCAGGTATTCTTTGGCGTTGTCCATGTATCGCATGGCTTCGCTGTAATACTCTTTTTTTGTCTGTTCTTGCCCTTGTATTGACATGGATTTTATATAACTGTTTTCAGACTGCAAAGGTAATCAAATATTTCGATAATTCGTATATTGAATTAAAATGTATCTGCTTTCCTTGGCGGTTGTATATCCATAGTTTGGAAACAGCATCATCAACAGTAATATCTGCATGATGTATGTTTTCTTCTTTCCGGACGGCAAATCCTAAACGTTCCAATGCTTTTTTTGTCCAGAAAAAAGTTTTTCCTTCACCGGCAAGTTTTATGGGTGACATTTCCTTGTGTCTGATGTTAAATTCGCCTTTGCTGTCGTCAAAATGAAGTTTTGTTCCTTCAAATACGCGGGCAAACTGCCGGTTGAGTATCATATCTTCCGGTGCGCCCTCATGCAATCTGCCATCGACCATGAGCCAGAGTTTATCGGCCTGATACATGGCAATATTCAGATCATGAGTAGAAAACAGAATGGTTTTTTTCTTTGTCCGCGTTAACCGCTGTAACAGGTAGATGATCTCGTACCTGTTGGGCATATCGAGGAAAGCGGTAGGCTCGTCGAGCAGGATCAGAGCGGTATCCTGTGCCAGGGCACGGGCAATCATTGCCCTTTGTCGTTCGCCGTCGCTTATTTCATGCAGGTTTTTATTTCCAAGCGATTCGATTCCCACTAATTGCATTGCTTCTTCTACCAAGATAGCATCTTTTTCTGTCAGTTTTCCAATCCAGTTGGTGTGCGGAAAACGACCGAAAGCGACTAATTGTCTTACCGTAAGATGCGATACGCCAACCGGTTCGGTAGATACAATACTCAACAAAGCAGCCAGTTCGCTTCGTGAATACTGTCCCAGCGGTTGATTTGCAACCGTTACTTCTCCCGATAGGGCAGGTTGCAGGCGGGCAATAGTCCGCAAAAGCGTACTTTTGCCCAATCCGTTACGACCAATCAGCGCAACCAGCTCGCCTTCAGCTGCCGACAGGTTCAGGTTATCAAGTACTACGCGACGACGATAACCGACAGAAAGATTTTGAGTTTCAAGTTTCAAGTTTCAAGTTTCAATTCTCCTCATCCATTTTTCCAATTCATCAAAAGCAAAGCCACGAACCTCCGGAAATGAAAGAAAAATATCGTGTTTTGCTTTGGGGATAGCTATAACATTAACATTTTTCCCGATTGTGGGAGCGATTCCGGCAATGTCATTCACATTCAGTACCACATCGGTAACAGGTATCATGTCATTCCACTTATTATCGGTTCCGCTTTTGTCTGAATGTATCACTAATACCGGACATTCAACTGACAGGCCCTTACGGACAGTTTTATGCGCTTTTCGTATAGCCCGCAGCCATCCTGCGCGAGGCTTGTTGTTCAACGGTTTTAATGCTATATCGTAATCCCATTCACCACGATAATTCTTATGTAAACTTTCACCATAATATGACGTACCGGATACCGGAAGTTTCATCTTCGGGAAAATACCGCCCAGCATCGTAAAAACAGGCGTCACGATATTACGCAGCATCCATCCGGCGTTCAGTTCAAAAAACGGGCTATTGAGAAATAAAGCATTGATGGTTTGGGTTCCGGCACGGTCGGAAGCATACAGGGATGTAACAAGTCCGCCTGTGGAATGTCCGTTGAGCAATAAAAAAGTGTTGTGGTGTCCGTTACGAATGATGTCCACCGCCATGTCCAATTCCTCGTAATAATCGGTAATGCGGCTAACGGCACAGTGTACCTGTTCGGGCAAAAGAGCGCGCCCGTAACGGCGCAATTCCAACGCATAAAAATTGTATCCTTGCGCCAGATACCAATCGGCCAAATGGTACTGAAAAAAATAATCATTATAACCGTGCACATAAAGTACTGCTTTTTGTGAAGTCTCCGGACACGATTTACTGATGAGCACCGCTACGGGAACACCGTCGAAATCGGGTTTCAGAGCAAGCGTTCTTACGGTATATCCCTTGACGATGAGCATACTGTCAACGGCAACACAAAACTGCACACACAACAGAAAGGCAAACAAAAGCAAAAATCTGATTTTCATTTTTGATTTTTTTTGCAAATATAGCGTAGAATTTCGATATATATATGAGATGTTTAAAGAATACTTTTGTAGAAGATAAAGGTTTTTTTGAAAAAATAATATTAGTTTTGATAAAATCATGTAGGTTTGAAACTTTAAAAAAAGTTTGAAAAATAGATGAAGTGTTTGATAATGACAGTCATGTTGGGATTTTTTGCTTTGACAGGCAAAGCTGATGATCAACCAAAAGGAAATGCTGCAACATTTCCACAATTTCCCGATTTGGTATACGAATACCATATTGCCGAGCTCAACAAGGCCACACCGCTCAATTTGTCGTACAACCGGTATGTACGTCGCTACATCGAAATCTTTACGCTTGAACGTCGCAAACAGGCAGAACAATTTTTAGGGCTTGCTGAATGGTATTTTCCTATTTTCGAGGACTATCTGCAACGATACGGTTTGCCTTTGGAACTGAAATATTTAGCCGTAGTGGAATCGGGACTGAACCCGTTGGCGCAGTCGCCGTCTAACGCCATCGGACTGTGGCAGTTCCTCTATCATACTGCACGAATGTTCGACTTACAAATTACTTCTTATTTTGATGAACGTTGTGATGTTTACAAATCAACCGACGCCGCTTGTCGTTATTTGCAATACCTTTACCGCACATTCGGAGACTGGAATTTAGCATTGGCTGCATACAACGGCGGTACGGGCGAATTGGAAAAAGCCATTGCCCGAAGCGGCGGGAAAAGAGATTTTTGGGAATTGTATCCATACATATCGGAAGCCATGCGCAATTATGTGCCGGCTTTCATTGCATTGAACTATGTATTCAATCATGCCGACCAGCATTTACTCGTACCGACGCCGCGCAATCCCCTGCTTAACAACCTTGACACGTTACAGGTGCACCAAAAAATCAATTTTTCGGGTATAGGAAAAATCATCGGCATGAATGAAAGCGATATCCGTGAACTGAATCCGTGTTACCTGCTGAACGAAATACCGTACATGGGGCAACCGATGACATTAGTCTTGCCACGCGATAAGGCGATTGACTTCCTGAAGTCCGAAAATCAAATCATCGCAACGCATAGAAATACCAAAAACATCCTGCCCGAACAACTCCCCGGTATGATTTCTGTACAATACACCGTGCAATCAGGCGATTTCCTGCACAAAATAGCCGTGCGCTACGAATGTACAGTCGATGATATTTGCAGATGGAACAACCTGACCGATAGAAACCTTTCAGCAGGAATGAAATTGCTGATATGGACAAAGAATTGATTTAATTTTTTTTATTATTATTCAAAAAAAAATAGTAATTTTGCCTTTGTATAATATAACAATAATCATATGAAAAATATTTTTTTAGCAATTGCGATAATGGCTTGTTTTATAAGCCAAATCAATGCCCAGTTTAAATTTGGGATCAAGGGAGGCGTCAATTTTGACAATTTTGCGATGAAGGATGCTTCGGACAATTTAAAATTTGAAAACTCGACAGGTTGGCAGGCAGGCGCTTTGTTGCAGATCAAAATTCCGGGAGTGGGAGTGGCTCTGCAGCCCGAACTGCTTTACACTGCAACCATGGCAAAAGTAGACGAAGCGTCGAACAGTATCCATTATTTTGAAGTCCCGATCAATGGTCAGTTGGGACTCAATCTTGTGCTTCTTCGCCCGTATTTACAGGCTGGACCGTATTTCGGTTATGCCTTAAAAGTCGATGGCGAAGCATTCAAAGACAAGATCAATAAATTCGACTGGGGCATCGGTTTAGGCGGCGGCGTTGAAATATGGAAATTTCAACTTGATGCACGCTATTCGTGGGGGTTACAGAATGTGTCGAGCGTAAAGGAATTTGAGATGAAAAACAATCGTTTCACCTTGTCGCTGGGCATTCTGTTTTAGTCGTATAAGGTTCCCATAACACAAAAAGCCTCCGGATAATCATGAAACCGGAGGCTTTTCTTCAATAAAATCTCAAAGATTTTACATCATTCCACCCATGCCGCCCATTCCGGGATTAGGCATCGGTGGTTTTTCTTCTTCCTTTTCGGCCAATACGCACTCGGTAGTGATGAGCATACCGGCTATGGAAGCTGCATTTTCGAGGGCTACGCGGGCAACCTTGGTAGGATCGATTACGCCTGCAGCGTAGAGGTTTTCGTACACGTCGGTGCGTGCGTTGAAACCGAAATCGTCTTTGCCTTCGCGTACTTTCTGTACCACAACGGCGCCATCAAGACCAGCGTTTTCAACAATTTGGCGAAGCGGTTCTTCGAGTGCACGGCGCACGATAGCGATTCCGGTAGTTTCGTCGTCGTTATCGCCTTTCATACCGTCAAGCGCGTCGATAGCGCGGATGTAACCAACGCCGCCGCCCGGGATGATACCTTCTTCAACGGCTGCGCGGGTAGCGTTCAAAGCATCGTTTACGCGGTCTTTCTTTTCTTTCATTTCCACTTCGGTAGCGGCGCCAATGTAAAGGACTGCCACACCGCCGGCCAGTTTGGCAAGACGTTCCTGAAGTTTTTCCTTATCGTAGTCCGAGGTGGTATTTTCCATCTGGGCTTTGATCTGTGTGATGCGGGCTTCGATTTGTGTTTTTTCGCCGGCGCCGTTCACGATCGTGGTGTTGTCCTTGTTTACGGTGATTTTTTCAGCGCTGCCCAGCATGTCTAATGAGGCATTTTCGAGTTTCAGGCCTTTTTCTTCAGTGACAACAGTACCACCGGTGAGAATGGCAATGTCTTCGAGCATTTCTTTGCGACGGTCGCCAAAACCGGGAGCTTTAACGGCACAGATTCGCAACGAACCGCGCAACTTGTTCACTACCAATGTGGCAATTGCTTCGCTGTCTACATCTTCTGCGATGATCAGCATGGGTTTGCCGGTTTGGAGGGAAGCCTCAAGAATCGGCAGAAATTCTTTCATGGTGGAGATCTTCTTGTCGTAGATCAGCACTAACGGATTATCGAGCGTACATTCCATCTTTTCGGTATCGGTCACGAAATAGGGAGAAATGTAACCGCGGTCGAACTGCATGCCTTCTACTACATCAACGTAAGTTTCAGAGACTTTTGCTTCTTCTATGGTAATCACGCCTTCTTTCTTAACTTTGCTCATTGCTTCGGCAATCAGTTTACCGATTTCGGGATCGTTGTTGGCCGATACGGATGCAACCTGTTCTACCTTACTCAGATCATCGCCTATTTCGATTTTCTGCTCATGGAGATTTTCAACAACTTTTTCAACGGCTTTGTCGATACCGCGTTTCAGATCCATCGGGTTAGCGCCTGCAGTAACGTTTTTCAAACCAACTGTAACTATTGACTGTGCCAATACGGTGGCTGTGGTGGTTCCGTCGCCTGCATCGTCGTTGGTTTTGGAAGCAACTTCCTTTACCATTTGCGCGCCAAGATGTTCCATCCTGTTGGTCAGTTCAATTTCCTTAGCTACCGTTACGCCATCCTTCGTAATTTGCGGAGCGCCGAATTTCTTGTCAAGCACTACATTACGACCTTTAGGACCTAAGGTCACCTTTACTGCATTTGCCAGCTGATCAACGCCTTTTTTTAAGGTATCGCGGGCTTCTATGTTAAATTTTATTTCTTTTGCTGCCATATCTCTTTATGGTTTTTTGATTTGTTTTGTTAAAAAATAAAGTTACTACTAAATTACTGCTAAAATGTCTGATTGCCTCATCATCAGATAATCCGTACCATCGACGTTTATTTCAGTACCGGAATATTTCCCGTAAAGGACTACATCGCCCGGTTTCACTTGCATTTCTTCGTCTTTAGTACCCTGTCCGGCGGCAACTACAGTGCCTTTCTGGGGTTTCTCTTTTGCGGTGTCGGGGATGATCAATCCGCTTGCGGTTTTCGACTCGGCTTCCATCGGTTGAACGAGAACTCTGTCTGCCAAAGGTTTAATATTTACATTTGCCATGTTTGAATATGATTTAAAGTTAAACATCAAAAAAAAATTCTATTTTGCAAAGATACATATTTTGTGCCAAATACAATTTAAATTATTTTTCTGCCATTTTTTCAGGAGGATGTGGCATTGTGTCAGTTATTGTGTTGCGAAGACATTTTCTTTTCACATCACCACCATAATTATTCTATTACTGTTCTTCCTGCTGTCTCTGTAACCCTTTCTTTGTCATCACCCATGTACAGTCGTTGTTTGAACGCCAGCGAAAATAGCGTCCGAAAATACGGTCGTGGCATAATGCTTTATCGGCAATAATGACGGTTCCTTCCGGTACGTAGAGAATTATATCCATCGTTTGGAATTTCCATTTGTCCTGTGGAGTTACCGTGAAATACGGGTCGAAAATCAGCAATGAATCGCTTATATCCACTGAATAAGCTATGTTTTCTGCATACTGATAGGCAGCCCGTTTGCTTTCGCCCCGCGATTCGCGGCTGATGCTAAGTTTGGTTCTGTCATCGTCGCTTTTCTGTATGCGCAGGTTCGGCTTGCCGTAGAAACAACGGTTGTCCTTATCAAAATAAATCTCCATCGGGTTGTTTGATATTTTCAGTTTCGATGGCGCTAAAGCAAGGCAGAGCGTATCCGACGGGGCAATTTGCATCGTTTCCGCAATCTGTTCGTTGCGCCATGCAAAACTTCGCACTTGCGTGATACATACCATAATGACCGTAACCATCGCCGCTATCCAAAATACGAACAGCGCTACATGCAACAGTTTACGTTTTACATGAAAACCGGTCATCAGTTTTACGCCCCAGAACAGCAGTGCAAATATCAGCAATGCCGCCGACAGAATGACGAAAATCAGCAGTATGGTATACGACGCAGGGGAAATGATGTGCCGGAACAATTCGGTGAACGACAGGAAATCCCATTCCACCCAATGATTGAAGACAATATCCTGCATGAAAAGCACGCTCATCAGGAGAATGGCGAAACAGACGCCAAAAGAGAACAGAATCAATCCAAACAGGACGCCAACTAATCGGCCGAAGATACCGAACAGTTTTCCGAAAAATTCGCCGGCTTCATCTAAAAAATTACGGAAAGAGTGTTTGAGTGACGGGTCTGTAAAACTTTCCCTGATGCTTTTTTCTATATTGCTGATGTTCACCGGTTCGCCGCGCATTTCGAGTTTTTGTGCGGTGGTTCTGGCTTTGGGAATGATGATCCACAGAATGAAATAAGCCAGAAAGACAGTACCCTGAAGGCCATGTAAACCATGTATTCCAAAGATAAATCTGGGAAATGGCAACAATACCAGTAAAACAATGATCAGCCGTATGATGACGGGACTGATTCCCAGCCATGCGCCCAGTCCGGCGCACACGCCGCCTGCATAACGCTGATCGGGATCGCGGAACAGGCGTTTCGACGTCTTTGATGTTTGTGCCGGACGTTGCCGTTTTTCATTTTTCGGCTTCTCACCCGCGTCCGAATCTGTATTCAAATCCGCATCCGTACCTGCAATATCTTCCGGCGTACCGAGCGTATCGAGCGCCTTTGTGACGTCCGCAAGGGTAATGACCCGGCTGGCGCCGCCGGTTCGTTCGGCAAACAGTTCGGATATCCGCGCCTCAATGTCGGCAATGATTTCGCGGCCTCCCTGTTCCTGTCTGAAATATTTGCCCAATGCATCGAGGTATTCGCCCAGTTTTCCGAATGCATCGTCTTCGATACTGAAAACGATACCGTTGATATGAATGGTTTCTACACGTTTCATTTAATTGTGATTTAGATGGTTTGACGATTTACGAAGTTGATTCACCGAATCGACCAATTCCTGCCATGAGGCATCGAGGTCAATCAGAAAACGTTTGCCTGCTTCGGTGATGGTATAATACTTGCGTGGCGGCCCCTGTGTCGATTCTTCCCAACGATAGGACAACAACCCTGCGTTTTTCTGCCGGGTAAGCAGCGGGTACAAAGTCCCTTCCACGACAATCATCCGGGCTTCTTTCAGCCGGTTGATGACGTCGGAAGCATACGCATCGCCATCAGATAATACGCAGAGGATACAATATTCCAGTATCCCCTTGCGCATCTGGGCTTTTACATTTTCGGTGTTCATGGTTAAGCGGATAACGGTTTAGGCGTTTTGGGAACGATGATCCAAAGGATGACGTACAGCCAGAAACCAATACCCCCTGCGAAGAATGTGGCCACAAACAGTACCCGTGCAATCACAGGGTCGATTTCAAAATATTCGCCCAAACCGGTACATACGCCGCCAATCATTTTGTTTTTCGGCTGACGGTACAGCCTTTTCTCGCGCAGGGTAGCCGTAGCCGACTGATATTCCGACGCCGAAAAACCAAGTTGATACAGCGCGTCCACCACATCGGGATAGGTAACTACCGTTTTGCTCCCGATGAGTTTTTGTTCTAACCGTTCAGCGATCTGCGCTTCTAATTCCTGCTTTTTCCACTGGCTGTTCAACACATTGTTCAGATACGCATAAGCGTCTTCTTCGATTTGAAACATCTTGTTATTCAGATGTATTGAAATAACTTTTTTCATAATGAAATGATTTTTAAAAATGAATAATTAATTTGACGATGCAAAGATATGAAATATTTTTAGAACTATGCAAAACAAAGTACTATTTTTTGAAAATATTTTTTTTACATGCGTAGTTTTTTAATCATTATTCAACATTTTTTTACAAATACCGTAACTGCGCCGACATCATCCTCCATTTACCGTTGATATCTTTCCGGGGCGTAACATCTGAATAGAGGTTTTTCTGTAATATATCTACCAGTATATCAGGAAATGTTTCGTTGATTTCAAAAAATATCCTTCCCCCGTTTTTGAGGCATTTTGTACCAAACGCTGCAATCCGTTCATAAAATATAAAGGGATGATCATCGGGTGTAAACAGAGCAACATGCGGCTCATATTCCAGCACATTAGGCAGCATCCGGTCTTTTTCGGATGGCATTACATAGGGCGGGTTGCTGACAATCACATCCAATGATACGGGTGCAAATTCCGTCAGCCCGTCATTCAAAACATCTCCTGAAAGAAAATTTACTTTTACCCTGTTTGTCAGGGCATTTTGTTGAGCAACGACCAATGCTGCTTCAGAAATATCCACTGCCCATACGCAGGCATTGGGAAAATTTTTTGCCAATGCCACGGCAATGCAACCACTTCCGGTACCGATATCAATAATAGTCATTGAGGTGTTTCGGTTGTATTTCCGCACGATCCAGTCCACCAATTCTTCCGTTTCGGGGCGGGGAATGAGCACATCGGGAGTCAGTTCAAAACGTAATCCGTAAAACTCTGTTTCACCAAGAATGTATTGTACCGGTCGGTTTTTTTTGAGTTCTTCAATGGCTGCAAGTATTTTCTGTTCGATTCCGGAAGGCAATTCGCCGTCTTGTGATAAATGTGCCTGCGCCGGAGTCATTTTCAGATAATGCCTGAAAAGTATCCGCGCAAAACTTTCAATTTCCGTTTCGGGATAATGGCCGGTCAATTGCAGGAACATTGCTGTGGTGATTTGACGAATGGTCATGAAGTGATTATTTTTCTTTTTACAAAGTAACCCATTTCTTTCGGAAAAGAAAAATGAATTTATTTTTGAAACATAGTTGCTGTTTGTTTGACAAAGTCTTGCAAAAGTCGTCGAACCGTTTTAACTTTGCAAAGTTAAAAATAACAATAACTGTCATGCAAAGAGAATAATTCTTCTCATGTTCATCACAATATCCATATTAGTCATTGCCGTCATTTTTTTCGTCAGCGGTAAAATCCGCTCTGACCTGGTTGCCCTGTGTGCGCTCATCCTTCTGATGTTGTTTGAGATATTGACGCCTGCCGAAGCGCTTTCGGGATTTTCAAGTTCTGTTATCATCATGATGATAGGGCTGTTTGTGGTGGGCGGCGGTATTTTCCGCACAGGATTGGCCAATGTCATCAGCAGAAAAATATTGAATCTGGCAGGCAACAATCAGACAAAACTTTTTGTACTGGTCATGCTGGTTACTGCTTCTATCGGAGGTTTTGTGAGCAACACCGGTACGGTAGCCCTGATGCTTCCCATCGTGGTAAGTCTGGCCATGGCTGCCGACACCAGTCCGGGCCGTTTCCTGATGCCATTAGCTTTTGCCAGCAGTATGGGCGGTATGATGACTTTAATCGGAACGCCCCCAAACCTAATCATTGACAGCACGCTTCGGGAGGCGGGATTCGGGGGACTTTCATTCTTTTCATTCCTGCCCGTAGGTTTGATTTGTGTTACGTTGGGTATTGCGGCGCTTGGCCTGCTCAGCAAAATCTACCTCGCCAAAAACAAAGATACCGGCGATATTCACAAATCAAAATCACTGAAAGATTTAGCCAATGAATATCAGTTGTCGCATCAATTGTTTCGTGTGCGGGTCGTTCCCAAGTCGGATTTATCAGGCAAACGGTTACAGGAATTGGATATTTCCAGGCAATACCATATCAATGTGCTGGAAATTCGGCGTCGCGCCAACAGTCATAATCCGTTTCTGAAAACCATCAGCCAAAAGTTAGCCGGTCCCGACACGGTTATCGAGGTAAACGATGTGTTGTATCTTTCCGGTTCGTTCGACAATGTACGTTTATTTGTACTCGAACACAGGGCAGAAATGGTTGACATGCGCGAATCGGAGGAAGAAGAACCTGACTTTGGCGGCAAAATACGGTTTGACGAGATTGGGATTGCCGAAGTGGTAGTGCTTGCCACCTCGAAATTAGTCAATCAACCGGTGAAAAAATCCGGTTTTCGCGAAAAATACAAGGTCAATATTCTGGGGATACAGCGTCAAAGGCAATACATTCTGCAAGACCTGAAAGATGAGAAAATACAGTCAGGCGACGTGCTGCTGGCACAGGGCGAGTGGAAAGACATAACGCGGCTCACCGAAGAATCGTCCGAATGGGTAGTCATCGGGCAGCCGCTTGCCGAAGCGTCGAAAATAACGCTTGACCATAAAGCCCCGATTGCCGCGATAATCATGATCGGTATGGTTGCGTTGATGATTTTTGATGTGGTTCCCGCCGTTGCCGCTGTGATGATGGCTGCTCTGGGAATGATTTTTACAGGTTGTTTCCGCAATGCCGAAGAAGCCTACAAAACGATTAACTGGGAAAGTATTGTACTGATCGGCGCCATGTTGCCGATGTCGTTAGCGCTTGAAAAAACCGGCGCTGCCGCATCCATATCACAAGGGTTGGTAGCAGGGCTGGGTAGTTTTGGCCCCACAGCGCTGATGGCAGGAATTTATTTTACTACCTCGCTGCTCACGCTTTTTATCAGCAACACCGCTACGGCTGTGCTTTTCGCTCCCATAGCGCTGCAGTCGGCTATTGCCATCGGCGTAAGCCCTTATCCGTTTCTGTTTGCGGTAACGGTGGCGGCAAGCATGTGTTTTGCAAGTCCATTTT
>Ga0082212_10002246_pt1 | contig 28348 bp, 25 predicted proteins | sample TergutNt197P3_FD_71548 | JGI IMG/M metagenome (GOLD analysis project Ga0082212, IMG submission 71548) | Neocapritermes taracua P3 segment gut microbial communities from Petit-Saut dam, French Guiana - Nt197 P3 | ecosystem: Host-associated > Arthropoda: Insects > Digestive system > Gut ...
TTTCAACGATACATTCGGTGTTCATATTCGTTATACTGCTTTGAAAAATGTCGTCGTATGATGCCAGCGATATGTTTTTTATATTACTATTTTTCACTACCCAACACCTCCGATGTCAACATTTCATACGCTATTGCCGCTTTTCCATTCGGGTCATGTGTAAAAATGCTTTTGCCCTCGACGCTCGTTTCAGAAACTCGTACCGACTGCGGTATGTTGTTACAAAATATTTTTATTTTATCCTTGTAACTTTTTTCTAAAAGGGTTATAATGTCTTTGTTATAATTCGTTCGGGCATCTGTCATAGTTATGAGTATGCCTTCTATCGCAAGAGCCGAATTTATTTGCCGTTTCACTTTTGCTATGGTCTGCAACAACTGCTCCAAGCCTTTCAATGACAGATATTGCGCTTGAACTGGTATTATCACGCTGTTCGCCGCCGCGAGCGCGTTCACCGTCAGCATACCGAGCGACGGGCAGCAGTCGATTATAACGTAGTCGTACTCATGGCTTATTGCATCAATGTATTGTTTCATAATCGTTTCCCTGCTCATCGCTGTCACTAACGACATTTCAAGCCCGGACAATTCTATGTTTGCCGGTAATATATCTACGCCTTCTTTGTGATGTAATATACTCTCTTTACCGTTTATATCTACGTCAGTCATTATTTTTTTCATCGCCGTCGTTAATGTGAATGTCAGTTTATCCGGTTCGCGCCAACCTAAACTTGCTGTAAGCGACCCCTGCGGGTCTGCGTCGATTATCAATGTCTTTTTGCCTTTACGGGTCAATCCTATGCCCAGATTTACGCTTGTCGTTGTCTTGCCCACGCCGCCTTTTTGATTCGATATTGCTATTACTTTTGCCATTTTTTTGCACCTCCACTTATTTTGATGATGATGACGGTTAGAGTTTAAGAAGATAACGGGATTGAAATCATTTTACAGATTCAATCCCATTCTTCAAAAAACTTTCCTCCGTTCTGTTATATTTACCCCGAATGGGTATTGAAAAATAGGACTAAACCTTCAAAAGCTCCTTTTTATCTGGCTTTTGGGTTTAGCCCTATTATAACAGTATCACCCCATTGCGAAAGCCCCGCGCATGTCGCCGTCGTCCCGTTGCAGAAAGACGTGAAAAACGGGGCGTATTGTCCCGCGCGCCTGACGTATTGGTTAAATATCTGGTCTACTATCCGGCTTATTGATTCATATACAGTACCGCCGTAAACAAAATACTGGTCGTACGCCGTGCTGTTTGTGATATCGAAAGCGTATCCGCGGCTTCTGTACCATTCGGTGAATATACGGTTCAGCGCGAAAGTTACGATGACGTGTATATTCGCAGTCAGCGACGCTGCGGGCCATGTCGCGTAAATTTCGTGGCTTGCGACGTTTTTGATATAGTCGATAAATCTTACCCTGACGTTTTGCGCCGATACGTCGGGGCGTCCAAGATGAACCGTGATTATATCGGGAATGATAACGTGGCGCAGGACAAATGACTGTATCATTGGGGTAAAACCTTCCTGTTGCCGGGGGGCGTCCATCTGGACGGCGTTTTTGCCTATGTAAATATTAAACTGCGAGGGCTCTGTTTCGCTGCTGAGCATGGGTATCATATTAACGGGCTGAATAGCGGTCTGCGTGTCAAAAATATGTACCCCGTGGATAAAAATAGTTTCAAAGCCGTCGGCTGAGATTTCCAAATTGTATGAAGTATAAGGGTCGCCCTGATAATTGGGGTCAAGCGAATATTTTTTGTCTACGGTTTCTAATGCGACTGTCGCGGTTTTGCCGTCTATATCTGTAAGTAAATCAAAGATTATATCTCCGTCTGTATTTTTAACTAATACTCTGGCGTTTGCCACGGGTATTTCGTCAAAATTTGTTCTGGTTTCTACGCGTAAATAACCTAATCCCATTTGTGTTTTTGTCTCCTTTCGGTTTATAAGTTTTAGATTTTTGTTTAATTAATATATATTTTTATATATTTATATGATATTCGCGTTCAAATATAAATGTTAATAAGAGAAAACAAATAAAAACGGGAAAAATAAAAATATTGACATTTGTCTTTTTTGTGATATAATATTTTCAGGATATAAATATATTTAAAATTATAATTTTCAGGGAGGATATATATTGATTATGAAATCAGAATTTATTAAAAAATTATCTTTTATTATTTTGTTCGCCGTGATTTTTTCTGTTTTCGCGCTTAACTTTTCAGTTTTAACTGTCAGCGCGGAAGAAGGCGACGAACCTAATCCGTCCGGGGCATACTTAAAATATACGGTCAACGTAGAAAAAAAAGAAGACGACCCAAGGCTTGCGTATCATTTCATGACGCTGAGAAAATTCGATTATGTTATTCAGGAAGGCGATATGCTCGAATACGACGTATATAGTTATATCGACGAAAAAGGCTGGGGAGCTATCGACGGGGATATTTCGGGAGTGGGGACTATCAGGGATTCCGGCATGAGCGACACGGAGGGCAACGGGATACACACGGGCGTTGACTTATCGACTTCATGTTTTGAGGAATGGTGGCACAGGGTTATACCGTTCGGGATAACCGAGGACGAAAACGAAGAAAAATATACCGTGGGACGCACGCTTAAGCAAATCCAGCTTGCCATGCACCCGGAATCCGACGAGGATGTTTATACGGGCGTGGTTTTATACGACAATATAGTCATAACAAACAACGGGGAAGTCAAGCTTGTTATTTTTAAGGACGAAGGGGATTTTGTTCCCGAAGAAGTCAAGTTCAGCCATGGGCAGGGCGTAAAAAGAGACGCCGGCACAATAGAATGCCTTGTTTTCACCGACGAAGAAATGCAGGCGTTCAAAGATGCCGAAGAAGCGAAAATAAAAGAGCAGGAATCGAGGGAAGCGGCGAAAGCCGAGGCTGAAGCCGCAAAACAGGCAAGTATTGAGCAGGCGAGCATAGACGCGTCAATCGCCGAGTCGGAAGCCGCGAATAATACTGAGGCGATAAACGAAAATCCTGCGAATGATTCCGGTTCTTCGAGTGATAAAGACGACGGCGGCGGACTGCCTGTCGGGCTTATCATAGGGATTATTGCGGGAGTCGTCGTGATAATCGCGGTTGTCATTGTGATTATTATGTCGGGCAAGAAAAAAGACGGGGAAAAATAAGCTTTCAAAAGCAAATATAAAGAAAATCCTCCGGATTAAAAATTTCCGGGGGATTATTATATTTGTATATTGAAATATAATAATAAGAAACCCCTCCGTCACTACGTGACACCTCCCCTTTCAGGGGAGGCTTGGTTCAAATTCTTTGCCTCCCCTAACAGGGGAGGGGGGACCGTCCGCAGACGGTGGAAGGGTTTTTCTTGTTATTTAGTATTTTTTATTATATTCTCAGTCAAACGTATGATAACCCGCGCTCCTTGCCTTGATTTTGCTCAGGATAGCGTCTTTATCGCCGCCAGTCGCGAGCATGGGCTTGAAATTGTTTCTCGACATATTTGATATAGTAAGTATCGGGATAAGATTTATACTGCTTTCGACTATTTTTGAGCCGTTTAAAATAAATTTCTGCTGGAATATTACGCTCGTGCGGTTTTCTATATCTGATATAACGTTGCCGTCAAAGATAAAATTGCCGATAGAATACGCTATATATTTGCCTTTGTATATCTCTATCCCCTGCAATACATGCGGGTGATGCCCTATGACTAAATCAGCCCCGTTGTCTATTACGTAATGGGCGGCATTAACCTGACTTTGATTCGCAATACGCTGGTCCATGATTCCCCAATGAAACGACACGATTTTTATCTCGACGCCGTTTTCGGCTAAATAATCAAGACCGTTTTTTACGCTTGACAGACTGCCCGTCCCGACTGTGCCGACAAACCCGACTTTTATACCGTTTATTTCTTTGATTAACACAGAATCATAGCCGTAATGGTCTATGCCGGCTTTATTTAACGCGTCTGTCGTGTCGTTATATCCCGACTGTGAATAATCGTAACTGTGATTGTTCGCCCTGTTTACTACGTCGATGTTGCTTGCGGTTAGTATATCCGTATATTTCGCAGGTCCTTTATAAGCGTATACGTTGCCTTGCCTTGTCCCCCCGTCGGTCAGGGCGCACTCCAGATTCGCGACTACGCAGTCGCTTTCTTCAAAGATATGCGCCACGTTTTCGCAAAAATATCCGGGACCGTATAAATCGTAGTATTCGTAAAACGAATTTGCGTAAGCTTTATTATAATTGCTTGCGAGAGTCAGGTCGCCGACTGCGCTGATTAAAATTTCACGGGTTTGTTCGGGGTCATATTCATAATCTTCGAAAGATTCCGTCGTGTTTATTGAATTTATCGGTTCTATAATCTCAGTTTCTATATCCGGTATAACTTCGGGGATTTCAAAATATTCCGTAGTAGTAGTCGGGGGTTCGGTAATTACTAAAATTTTTAACTGACCCGTTTGTTCCGGTATAGGTTCTTCTTTTAAATCTATTAAATCCAAATCAATATATTCTTCATATGGTTTTTCGGTTTCCGGTTCGGTTTTTATTTCTGTTGAATCTGTTGAAATTTCGGGAATTTCCGTTGTTTCATGAACTTCCGTTTGTTCCGGTATAGATTTTTCGTATTTTCTATAATTTTCAGAATCGACGAAAAAAAGGGTATTGTTATACTCGTCTGTAATTATACTTATACGGGAATATAAAAAAACGCATATAAATATCATAGCATAACATATACAAAATTTTATGATTTTACCGATTATTTTTTTCGCCTGAATCATATATCATACGCTTTCCGTAAATTATTTATAACATGATTATATAATAAAATATTTAATTTTGCAATAAAAATAAAACGAAATATGTTGCATTTTAAAATATTTATGTTAAAATAATAAATATACTATTTTTACAGGGGGATTTATATATGAACGGGTTATATGAAAAATTTGAAAAATACTTTGATTATTATGCTTTATGCGACGAGGGCAGAAAAGTTTTAAAAGAAGCGGCTAAAAAAATATGCGGCGACGAAAATCTAAGAGAAGAAGCCCTGCAAATCAAAAACAAACTTGTCGATTCGCAGTCTGAATTTAATCCCGACGAAGAATTTAAAGACAAATCCAATCAGTTCGGGGCGTTTGTCTATACTCTGGCAATAGAAGACATGGAGAAACTATATCAGGAAAAAAATATACCCCATGATATTTTAATAGAGACAATAAGCGATTTGGCTGTCTGGATAAACCGTCATCACACATGGTTCGGCGAATGGGGATTTTCGCAGTACGGCTGGATTATACATCATCTGCGCGGCAGATTGTTTTCCCTTGGCAGATTGCAGTTTGAAATGTCAAAAGTAAAATTTGAGGAATGGGATTCTCCGTCTGACGAGCTAAGACTTGTTTTAAAAGACGGCGACCCGTTTTTGAACGTGCATATCCCAAGAGGCGGGAAATTAGACGAAAACGCGTGCCTTGAATCTTTTGAGAAGGCAAAAGAGTTTTTCCCTGAAGTTTTAAATTATGATTTCAAGGCGTTCGGCTGTTTTACGTGGCTGTTTGACCCGGATTTTAAGAAACTTCTCCCCCCCGAAAGCAACATATTAAAGTTTCAGAAATTATTTCCTTATCTTTGGGTATATGAACGCGAGGCTTACTGGGGTCTTGACTATGTTTTCGTGAACATAACAAAAGATAATATAAAAGATGCTCCGACTGATACATATTTCAGAAAAAAACTTGTCGAACATATTTTATCCGGCGGAATAATGCGTTCCGGCGGCGGATTCAGACTGGTGTGAATGGTGTGAAAAATTTATGCAGATAATATATAATAACGACACAGGGTTTTTAAGTTCAAATACAAATAAAATAAACAAAAAAACAGCCGTGGCTCTGGGCAATTTCGACGGACTGCATATCGGGCACATGATTCTGATAGATAAAATAAAAGAATACGCCGAAAAAAATCCTGAAAACACAGCGTCATGCGTCTGGACGTTCTCAGAGCATAGCTTAAATATCTTAAACAGCGATTATTCCGTGCCGTATATAACCGCGAAAGAAGAAAAAGCCGAAATATTAGATAAAAAAAATATAGATTATCTGATATTTCAAGATTTTAATTTCGTGCGTTATCTCAGCCCCGAAGAATTTATAGAAAAAGTTATAATTGATTATTTAAACGCGGAGCTTGTCGTCTGCGGATATGATTACGGGTTCGGCAGGAACAAAAAGGCAAACGCCGGGTTTTTACGCGACAGTCTGGCGAAAAAAAACATAGAGACTATTATAATCCCCCCGGTCATATGCGAGGGTCAGGCTGTGTCGTCGTCGTTTATCAGGACGCTTATAAAAATCGGCGACATGCAGCGCGTAAAAAAATTTCTCGGCAGACCGTTTTCTATAAATTTCCCCGTAGTTTACGGGGAGCAGACAGGCAGGAAAATCGGCGTCCCCACGATAAATCAATTATTTCCGGAAGGGCATATAATCCCCGCGTTCGGGATATATTTATGCACATGCGAAGTCGGGGATAAAATATACAAAGCCGTCACAAATATAGGGACGCGACCTACGGTCAACGGCGAATTTTTAAATTCGGAATCGCATTTAATAGATTTTGACGGGGATTTATACGGCAAAAATATAAAAGTTAATTTTTACATGAAGTTTCGGGACGAGATAACATTCGGCAGTCTCGACAGTTTGAGAACGCAGATACAAAAAGATATAGAGTTTGCGAAAAGCTATGATTTTCAATTAGAAAAAATAATAAAAAAAACTCTTGACAGACGAATAAACTTGTGATATACTGTATAAGTCTGATATTTATTTAATCAAATAATCAAATTGGGAGAGTTCCCGAGCGGCCAAAGGGGGCAGACTGTAAATCTGTTGTCTTCGACTTCGGTGGTCCGAATCCACCCTCTCCCACCAATAGAAAAATGGCGATACTACGAGTTTTTTCGTATATCGCCGTTTTTGTTTTAACGCTTATTACCTGTATTTTTCAGCCTGTAATCTAAACATTTCAGCATACTTGCCGTTTTTTTTCATCAGTTCGTTATGGCTTCCGTTTTCTATAAGCCTGCCGTTTTCAAACATATATATTTTATCTGCCGTTTTTGTCGTCGAAAGCCTGTGCGAAATAAATATCACGGTTTTATCGCGTCTGAGTTTGAGTATCGTGTTATTTAACTCAAATTCAGCGATAGGGTCGAGTGCGCTTGAAGGCTCGTCAAGAATAATAACGGGGCTGTCTTTGTACAAACTGCGGCTTAAAGCGAGCTTCTGTCTTTCGCCGCCCGAAAGTTCTTCTCCCTGCGTAAATTCTTTGGTGATTTGAGAATAAATCCCGTCCGGCATTTTCGATATTCTTTCGCTCAGTCCTCCCGACGCGAGAGCCAGTTCTAACCGTTCCGTATCGGGAATTTTATCGTCCGCAAGCACGTTTTCCGCTACGCTTGCGGCGTATATCTGATAATCCTGAAACAAAGTCGCGAAAATATTCCGGTATTCATAAACGTCGTAATCCCGAATATCCTCCCCGCCATAGCTTATTTCGCCCTTGCACGGGTCATAAAGCCGCATAAGCAGTTTTACAAGCGTAGTTTTGCCCGCGCCGTTATAACCCACTATTGCGATTTTTTCCCCCTGATTTATAGTAAACGTCACGTCTGACAAAGTTTCTGTTTTCGCTCCGGGATATGTAAAACTGACATTCTTAAGTTCTATAGTTCCGGCAGAATCCGGTATGGGCTTCGCGTTCTGTTTTGTAACGACGGTTTGCTCATATGCGAGAAACGACCGCACTTTTTCTATATACAAACTCTGTTCCTGTATATATGCTATTTTATCCGAAAGACCGTTTATCGCCCATTTTGCCGACCCCGACGACCTGTATAATCCGTAAAGCGTCCCAAACCCGATAGTTTTCTTTACTATCGACAAAAACATAAGATATAAAAGAAACAAAAAATCGAATATAAACGCATTGCATATATATCCCCGTAAAAATTCCAGCACGGCGATTTTACGCGTGCGTTTTTTTAACCCCGCGTAAATCTGTTTTTCAGTCTCGGCGAAATCATCATACAGTTTTTCTTTTATACGGCTCAGGCGTATTTCTTTCACGTAATCAGGGAGATAAAATACCCTGCTTATATAATCGCGCCTGCGTCTTACGGGAATAAGCGTTTTTTCCAAATCGAACCGGGTCTTGTTTATTATTATATTCAAAAAATACGAAGCGGCAAACGATACAAGCACAAATATCAGAGCCATAGTATTTTTAAGAATTATATATCCCCCGACGACGCCCAGCATACTTATATCCCGTATCAGACCCCCCAGTCCGTTCATGACGTTCTCCACCCGGACAGACGCGTTATCCATAGCAAATACAAAATCGTTATAAAATTCGGGATTGTCATAACAGGCTATATCCATTTTTTTAGCTTTTTCGTAGAGTTTTTCACGGACGGCGCGGGTTATTTTTTCCTGCCCTACCGGAGATATACGCGACTTCATTAATTCGTTTACCGTGAATCTGGCGACGACGATGGCAACTATAATCAACACAGCCCTCAGCGCGTTTTCAAACGGTTTCTGATATTGTATGCAGTCTATCAGATACGCGACTAACCATGTATGCTCAAAAAATACCGTCACGTCGTGCATCGTTTCCCTGAGCAATGCGTAAAGCGCGGTTAAAGGGGCTGTTTTGAACGCTATTGCCAGAACAAATAAATTGTTTGACAAAATCCGTTTTACCGATTGTTTATCTTTTTTAATTTTATTTATTTTTTCTTCACGCATTATAATCTCCCCCCTTCCACGCCGTCTAATTCTGATTCTTCCTCAAGTTTATCCACAAGATAAGATTTCGCCTGTTTGTTATACATCTCAGCGTATGCCCCGTTCATCGCGAGAAGTTCCCTGTGCGACCCGGATTCTATGACTTTACCCTGTTCAAGCATATACACCCTGTCCGCCCCGACTGCCGACGAAAGCCTGTGTGAAATAATAACGGCGATTTTATCTTCGTTCTCTTTGCCCGAACAAAGCCGCATTATAGTCTCGTACATCATATGCTCCGCGACAGGGTCGAGCGCGCTTGAGGGCTCGTCGAGGATAATCAAACGGGCGTTTTTCGCGAATGCCCTTGCGGTCGCGACTTTCTGATATTCTCCCCCGGATAAAACTGCCCCGCTATCGTCAAATTCACGGGTTAATATAGTGTCTTCTTTATATTCGAGGGCGTCTATTTTTTCATATATCCCGCTCTGCGATAACGCGTCTACCGCGCGTTTGCGGTCCTCCTGATTATTGATTCGGCTCATGATAACGTTTTCGGCAGCCGACAAAGAAAACATCTGGAAATCCTGAAACGCCACGCCTATCATAGCCCTGTATTCCTGTAAATCATATTCTTTTATATTAATCCCGTTTAAAAGTATCTGCCCTTCAGCCGGGTCATAAAGCCGCATTATAAGTTTTACAAGAGTAGTCTTGCCCGCGCCGTTATGTCCGACAAGCACGATTTTTTCCCCCGCTTTTACCGTCATCGAAACGTTGCTCAATATTTCCCGTTCGGTTTCAGTTTCAGTTTCGGTTTCGTTATATTCGTTATAACGGAAACTGACGTTACGCAGTTCTAAAATATCCGCTCCTTTTACAGGCAATCCGGGCTGTTTTTCGTTTATCTTCGGCTCGTAAGCCATGAAAGTTTTGAAATTTTCTATGTATCTTGCGTTCTTCATACTATCGACAATGCCGTCCACGACGCCGAAAAGCATCCATGTCGTGTTGACTATCGCGCCGGATAATACTATATAATCGCCGACAGAAATCGTTTTTTCCACTATCGCGAGATACGACGCAAAGAGCCACATGCCCTGAAAAGGCAGGGTAAAACATGCCAGCATTCTCGATTCGCCGAGTACGAACAGCTTTTTCCAGTATTTAAGAAAAGTTTTTACCGCTCCGTCAAAGGCTTCGCCATAGATTCTTTTCATTACATTAAATATATTCGACAAACGCATTTCTTTTGAATATTGCTGCAAATAAACCACGCGGTTGACATAAGCCATACGCCGCCTGTGGGGGACGTTTTCCATGTCCATATCGTAACGCAGTTTATTTAGTATCCTGCCGAATATAAAAGAACCCACAAACGATATGACCGCAAATACCCCGGCTATGACGTTTATATCCAAAATGGTGTAAATAACAAAAGCCGACGAAAGCAATGAACTGACAAACATTGAACAGTTGCCGAGAACAGACTGGGAGCGTTCATAAACTTCCGTTGCCGCTTTCGTGTAATTGTCGTAAAAATCCGGATTTTCATAACAGCTTATATCAACGGTCGTAGCTTTGTCGAACAATTCACGGTTCAGCGCAAAAGTGATTGTCTGGTCTGTTCTTTGCGCATATACGTTGTTAAACCATGCGCCATAGGCTGAAATGACCAACATAACTATTGCCGTCGCGGTCAGAAATATTACCACGTCACTATATGTCCGTGTGATTTCGTCCGCCCCGAACAGATACCGCATGAAAACTACCGTAAAAAAAGCCCATTCGGCGCGGGCTAAAATCTGCGTCAGGAAAGTGTGAAATACCCTCCACGGTGATATTCTGGCGATTTTGCCAAGCATATACAAATTATTTTTAATCGTATGGGGACGTTTACTAGTTTGTTTTTTGACTTTCACAGTTTATTTTTACCTTTACAGATTATATTTTTACTACGACTATAATTATACGAAACAGTTTCACCGAATTAAACGTCTTTTTGTTAATTTTGTCAATCTATCTATTTAATGATTAATTGATTTAAAATCCCCCGATAAAATAAATATCGGGGGTTTTGACGTTGTAATATGCGCCTATAAAATTTACGCCGGAATTAAAAGCGCGATTTATAACCCTTGCGCCGTCTTTAGCCGAAAGATTGGGCTGCAAAGGGCACCTATGAAAAGAGAACCAACGCAAAGTCTGGAAATCTTTAATATTTCTTTTATTTTGCCGGACCGAAAGTCGGGGCTATATTTAAGTAGTGCTTGACCATAACTTTTAAAAGGTCGTCGCGGTCTATTTTCCGTATTTCAGAGCGCGCGTTGTTATAGTTTGTGATATACGTCGGGTCTTCCGAGAGCAAATATCCGACTATTTGGTCTATCGCGTTATATCCTTTTTCCTGCAAGGCGTTATACACGTCGGTCAGGGTACTTTTCATTTGTCTTTCCAATTCTTTTTTTATCGAAAAAGTTATCGTCGGGTCAATAATATCAGGCATAAGAACACCTCTCAAATCAAAATTTATACAAGAATCATTATATTATAATAAATTAAATCCAATATTTCTATATTATTAATAAAAAACAAATATTTTCCTTTATGTGATAGAGCCGTTTGTTATATTCTCTAAAATATTTTTTACAACAGAACAAATAAAATGTATTTCTAATGTGTTTCTGGTTTTTAAAAGTATAAATAATTCTTCTAATTCGTAGTTGAAAGATATATTATTTATATCATCAACATTTTTTAATAAATCATTTACGGATATTTTCAAAGTATCGGCAATTTTATAGACAGTATCAAGACTGGGTATCCTTGACGCGCTTTCAATATGAGAAATAAAGACGGGTGATAAATCTATATATTCGGCGAGTTTTTCCTGTGTTAAATTCCGCATTTTCCTTGCTTTTTTAACATTTTCGCCTAAAATTTTATAATCCATAAACATATACCTCGACTTTACTTATAGTTCATGGTATATATTATATAACAATTAGTGTTCAAAGTTTATTTACTATAAGATAATAAATTTATATACACTATAAGCTATTTTTTTGATATAATTTTATAGATAAAATAAATTTTGGAGGAATAATTTATGTTAAAACAAACAAAAGGCTTTATTACGGGCTTTATAGTCTGCGCGCTTTTTTCGGTGTTAATTATGAACGTGTTCGCCGCACCGATTGAAAAAGTAATCACAGCGACTTACAACAATATAAAAATTTACGTAGACGGAAATAAAATCGACCCGAAAGACGCAAACGGAAACGCTGTTGAGCCGTTTATATACAACGGCACTACATATTTACCTGTTCGGGCGATTGGAACAGCGTTTGGCAAATCCGTAGAATGGGACGGAGCAAATCAATCCGTTTATATTGGTAAAAATCCAAACAGCGATACTCCGAGTTTATGGCTTGATGATATGGATTATTTTAATTTTCAAGTCAGTAGTACTGTTGCAGGTTATAAATGGAGAGTTTGGAATAGTGCAAATGATAAGGATTCTACTGGGAATACTCACGAGCATGGAATATATTATACTATTCCTTCCCATAGTTATAATGGTTGGCAATATACAGAATATTTATTAAACGCCAAATATACAAAATTTAAAGGCGAATTTTCTCTTACATACGTTTCACGTTCATGCGCTACCACTACAAAATTGGAAATATACGGTGATGGTAAATTGCTATATGAAGCAATAACAATCGGGGGAATATTGCCTCAAAAATTTGATATTGATGTGACTGGTGTAATTAAGTTAAGAATACATCTTGGTAGGACTTATAGCGATGCTTATTATGTTGGCATAACTGACGCAGGATTTTATGAATAGAAATAATAAAATTTACAGAGAGGATTGAATTATGAAATTTTGCAGTCATTGTGGTAAAGAAATCGAAAATGATTTTAGTTTTTGTAGTTCGTGCGGTAAATCGCTTACATTAGATGAAAATGTTCAAACACCTCAAATTATGCCTCAAAATCCGATAAATCCTAAATCTAATCCGATTAAAAAATTTATTCGTCAAGTTGGAATCGGTAAAATAATCGTTGCGATTTTGATAATAGTGGGAATTGTTTTTTTAATTAATATAATATCTAAACCCTCAATTATTGGCACATGGATAGGAGATGATATTGCTAATTTTGAATGGACATTCACCGAAGATGGTACGCTTATTGGCATGACATACGCTGGCGGTAGTAAAAATACACCCGCAACATACACAATTTCAGGTAATCAATTAGAAATTCGATATAAACTTTTAACCAACTGGCATAGTACGGTTTATAAATATAAAATCAACGGAAATAAACTTATTTTAATAGATGAAATGTACGGTCAGATTAATACATTTACAAAGAAATAGTGTGATAAAATTTAATATGGAGGCTTGAAGTATGAAATTTTGCCCTCATTGTGGCAAGGAATTACCAGTACAAACAGAATTTTTTTGCCCGTATTGCGGTAAACAATTAAGCGATAATAAAAAAAATCCGTCGGCGAATATGTTAAGCGAAAGTTTCAAAAAGAACCCGTATTTTTATATATCGGGTATTTTATGCTTTTTTTCAATAATAACATTATTTTTAAAATGGGCAAATGGTTCGGAAGATAATACGCTTTTTTATTTATTCAAACAAAGTATACAAATGATAGAATGGCGTTCGCAATACAGTATGCCAGTTTCCGCGGTTTTTTTTCTGTACTTTTATAGCATAATAATATTATCAACAGGAATTTTTTACGGTATTGTAATTTTTCAATTATTTAGTGTAATCGGCGAAAAATATGCGTATAAAAAAAGAACCGTTTTAGGAACTGTCAGAAAAGTTTCTATGTATGCCATTATCGTTTTTATATTACAGATATTTATAGGGTTATTAATTAATGGCGGAAATCTTTCAATTATTTTTAGTTATTCGTTAGGTGCATACGCCTATTTAATATTTGCAATAGTAAATCGTATAATAGCGCAAAAGGGTATTTTACAGCCGATAGAGTAAAATTTGTCTAAATGAAATTTGTGGGGCGGGGAATCTTTCCGCCCCTACATGGCGTTTTATTTTAACACTTCCGGCATCGCCGTAAACATATTTTCCATGAATATGCCATAGCCCTTGGTCGGGTCGCTCACTAACACGTGAGTTACTGCGCCTACCAATTTGCCGTTCTGTATAATCGGCGAACCGCTCATTCCCTGAACGATTCCTCCCGTTATCTCAAGAAGTTCGGGGTCTGTTATTTTTATAAGAAAATTTTTCGAGTCGTTTGTGTTTTTGTAGATTTTTATTATTTCGATGTCAAATTCACGCACGCCTTTATCGTCTACGGTCGAATATATAGCCGCTTTCCCCTCTTTTAATTCAGAACGCAGTCCTACGGGCAACGGGGTCGCGTCTTCGGGAGTTACAGGCATGTTATTTAATATGCCGAAGATTCCGTTTTGCGTGTTTGCGAGAAGAGTACCAATGTTATCTTTGAATTTGCCTTTTAACTCGCCGGGGAGGTCAGGTTTGCCTTTTACCGAGCTGTCAATTATCGCGTCAACTATCGTGCCTTTTTTCAGGGGCATAAGATTTCCCGTGTCAACGTCGCATATCCCGTGACCTAACCCTCCGAAAGCGTAATTTGTGGGAGTAATAAAAGTCACCGTGCCGATTCCGGCAGTAGAATCCCGGAGCCATATGCCGGATTTGTATTTGCTCTCCGGGACAGAATAGACGGGTTTTAATTTCAATTCCAGAGTTTTGCCGTCCCTTAATAATTTCAGATATAACGTGTCTCCTTTGCTCGATTCTATGATTTTCGCGGCTTCTTCCACGCTGCTCACCGGTATTCCGTTTATTTCGGTTATAATATCAGAAGTTTTTATCCCCGCGTTTTTAGCGGGATTCACAAGCCCTTTTTCTGTTTCTATGTCAGACACCCCGACGACGACGACCCCCTCGGTGAAAAATTTCACACCAAAAGGCATTCCTCCCGGTATAAGAGAAGTTTGAGGGAATACGTTTACCTGAACTTTTTTTATGGGTATGATGCCGAGAAGATTCGCGGTGTATATGTCGTCGTTTTCGGCGTTCGCAGATTCTTCTGTTTCTTCTTTTTGGTTTTTCATGTTTAAGTCAAACCAGCCGACAGACTTCGTATTACTGCCGTATGAATTCAAAAAATCGGTTATAACCCCGTTTGATTTTGAATAGATAATAAAATTATTTTTGTTGATTTCGTCTATGTTGAACACCGTGATAGTTTCCGGGGTAATAAAATCCGCCGCCCCGAAAACCGCCGCGAAAAAAATAAACGCCGATAATATAATAACAGACAAATATTTGCCCATGCCCGAATTAATTTTCAAATAAAATCACACACCTTAATTTTTAAATTTTGTATTAAGTTTCTCCAAAAAGCATTTTTTATATACTTAATATAAATTTTGTTTATATCACATTATACTGTACGTACATTTATTTTAATGTTTGATAACGCAAAAATCCGGCGAATTATGGGCGAATTATATAAAATGCATAAATTAATCCCGAAAGGCAATAATATTGTTATGACAAATTAAAGAATATTAAAAATATATTGCTCAATTTCCAGATTTAACAGGTTTAAAAAGAGAGGATAAAAAAATGCTCGATAGATTATCGCTTATATTTATTATACTCGGGGCTCTTAACTGGGGTTCCGTCGGGATATTCAGATTCGATTTCGTCTCGTGGATATTCGGGGGGCAGACAGCGACGTTCAGCCGGATATTCTATACTTTGATAGGTCTTGCCGGGATATGGTGCGTATCGCTCTTATTCAGGAGGCGCAATACCGTTCTGGACGACGAAATATAACAAAATATAATTGAATATAATTTGGTTGAAAAAACAAGATAAAGAACAGGAGTTTTGATATTTCTGTTCTTTATTTTCGTTTGTTTCTGGTTTTTATTACATAAATCTGTCAGGTTTTTCTGCATTGATTTTACATATATATGTAGAACGAAATCTATATCTTGTGTTATAGAAATTATTAATACACAAGATGTCTGATTTTAATTAAATATCATAGCATTTGGATTTATTTAGATTTAAATGTCGATGGTCTGAACAAATATTCCGGAATATGTTTAGTTATTAATTTTTTGCGCCGGTAAATTATCAAATCCGAGAAAAAAAACTATTGATTTATTAAAATACTTGTTGTATAATTTGTTTCGATATATAAATTTATCCAAATATGGGGTTATGGGAAATATATATCAAAAAATTTAATATTATAATAAGGAGTTTTTATTTATGTCAATTAAAATATTGCTTGCGGATGAAAATTCGGATTTCAGAACGATATGCGCGGAGCATTTAAAAAAACAAGGATTTGAGTTGCTGCCGGACGCCGTCAACGGCGAGGAAGCCATTCTGAAAATAGCCAAATTCAAGCCCGACGTCGTAATGATTGATTTGTGGCTGACAAAATACGACGCGGCGGCGGTCGTCGGGCATTTCAACAAATCCCAGTCTCAGTCTTTATCCGAGCATAAACCTGTTTTTATAGTTTTAAGCGCGATAAACAATCCGTATATGTTCGCGCAGGTAGTAAAAAACGGTCCTGCCTACTGCATGACCAAATCATTCGATTATAATATTTTATACGAACTGATAAAAAATCTTGTAAACGATAAATCTTTTTTCGCGAAAAACGAAAATTCTTTGAACATGCAAAACTCAAATTCCCGCAATTCCGCCGATATTGAGACCCAGGTCACAAAAATGATACATCAAATCGGCGTTCCCGCGCACATAAAAGGCTATCAGTATCTGCGAACCGCAATCATACTCGTAATGCAGGACTCGAACATAATAAACTCCGTAACAAAACAATTATATCCGTCAATCGGCAAAATATTTTCGACAACATCGTCAAGAGTAGAACGCGCTATCCGTCACGCAATCGAAGTGGCGTGGGACAGGGGCGACTACGACACCATAACCGATATATTCGGATATACTATACAAAGCGCGAGGGGCAAACCCACCAACTCTGAGTTTATAGCCATGGTAGCCGACAACCTCCGGCTCAGAAACAAAGCTTATTAGTTTTATAAAACAATATCAAAGAACTCTCTTCCCATGAGAAGAGGGGAGTTTTAAGAGGGGTGTACTGGTTGATAAAAACCAAACCGCAAGTGCCCCGCCTATCATTTGATTTAATTATATCAAAAAATCCCGCTTAATGCAAGGTTTTTTTCAAAATTTATAACACGCTGTAATATTCAAAATTGATGTCTTTTTTCGTTCCACTTCCGGGAAAAAGTTGCAGACGTGTCTGATAAAATTTCTTTTTCTGCCGTAACTACCACGAACAAAACAAAAAAGACTTGTCAAGGGCGCGTAGCGTTCATCTCGACCCTTGACAAGCCTTTTTTGATTTTGTTATACTTCGGCGGGGCAGAAAAAAGATTATTGCACATAATACGGCACTTTGTCTACTCTAAAATAACCATGCGGCGATAACAACACAATATCCCGCAGTACAGCGAACTCCGACGGCTTGATGATTCGCTTTTCCTCGGTTGATATGTTTTCGCCTATACCAGTTGGCAAGCCTATATATGGGTCGTAATTCGTATTGTTCGCGATTCGCATTTTGTCGTATGTATCGACTAACTTCGAGAAATATTCCTGTGTGTCTGCGTCTGTCGCACTTAGAATGGCTCTGTACCCGCAAGTGTCAGATATGACTTTTCGCTCGTTATGCCCGTATATAGTGTCTAACTGTGCCAAACTCTGGATAACAAGGCAGATTGATATTTTCTTACTACGCAAGGTTGCCAGTCCGTCAATGATAGCGGGGATTTTACCAAGTCGCGGGAACTCGTCAAGCATGAACAGAATCGGCGTGTTGTTGTATTCGTTGCGTTTCTCAAAAAATGTAAGGAACTGACTGACGATGAGCGTCAACAGGTTTTTCCATTGACGGAGCAGGTGTTCTGGTATATTGATGTATATGTCATTGCCATACTCCAAGTCTGCGGGGGTGATGACTTTCCTACGTGAAAACGCCGATACAATGTTTTTATCTGTTACAAGGGTAACAATGCCCCGACTAAGCTCCGCCATTATGCTTGATAGCGTTTCGTCACGCATATCGACAAAACTGTTAGTGTATAACTGTGCCTCCGGTACAGGGCTTTGTGATATGATATTGATTAAATCGTGCGGCGGTGTTCTTTGTATGTTTATCAGAGTATCAATAAAAGTATGGTCTGCGTAGTAATGCAATATTGCCCCTGTCAGTATGTTCTGTGCGCTTTCAATCCAAAAGGGGTCTTTCGTTTCGGGTGGCAGGGGTATGACAGCCTGTGCGATTGCGTGAGCTTCCTGTGCGGGGTTATCACTCTTTCTGATTAGGTAGTATGGGTCATAGCCGTAGGAACTATCATCAATGGGGCTGAAAACCTTTATAGTCTTGCGGTAAGCCCTTGTATGCTCGTATAACTCGCCCTTGATGTCTATGGCGAATACCCTCGACCGCCACGCCCGCATGGTAGGAATGGCAAGGCATGAACTCTTGCCGCTGCCAACGCCGCCGATTACTAATATATGCCCGTCTGTGGTTTCGGGCTTGATGATGTATGAGCTGTCTTTTGCCCCGAAGATAAAGCCGTGCGGGGTGCTACTGCGTAGGGTATTTGCCGGGCGTGGATTGGCGATTTCTTTTTCGGCTTGTACCATAGCGGACTGTTTTCGTTTGGTGCGGATATACTTAACGCCGCGAAATATAGCTTTGAATATCCATGTTATTAACTTCCAGAGTATTCTGAAAAACCATGATAAAAACTTGGCGAATTGCTCCGCCCATGCTTCCTGTATCATTTGTATACACCTCGCATTACGAATATAGTTATTTGTACAATTATATTCATTTTGCGACATTTTTAGACATGAAACTCTCCGGACTTTTACGCCCGGAGAGTTTTTTGATTTTAATTATATAACGGTTTTCAAAGTCGTCTTTTTTCTGAAACCCCTACCATACACAGGATTCCAGAAATAACATACAAAATCATAGAGAAATAAAACGCAGGGGAGAATTTTAACGAGTACATTCCGTCACTATTTTCCGCAACAAGTATTCTGTTCACTTCAGAATAAAACATAAAGAATAATATTAAACCAACAATAGATAGAATCAGTCCTGCTATGTATGCGGATTTACTTTTGGATAAAAAGGTTATGAATAAAATAATCGGGAGCAGTAGCAATAATCCTGCGTGTAAATAGCTTTCGGTTCTTTCGGACACGCCAAATCCCACATTTATACTTTTTCCAATAGTACAATCAAGTCCGGAAAAGGATATTTTGCCAAACCCGCCGGAACAACTAACAGTAAACATAGGCACAAAAAACAATATAGCCAAAACTACCGCGATTATTTTTATTATTAGTCCGATATTAGGTTTGATTTTTGTTTCTGGAGTTATAGGGGCTTGTTGATATGGCGGTTGGAATTGATTCTGGGGTGGTTGAGGGGTCTGATATTGTTGAGGTTGAGGATTTTGCTGTTGAGGTTCATTTTCAACCTTGAATTTGTTTCCGCAGTTAGCGCAAATTAAAGCGTCATCTGCTTTTTGAACGCCGCATTTCGGGCAAAACATATTTTTCCCTCCGTGATTTTTTTATTTTATTTGATTTGAAAGCAATTTATGCTAAGAATTTTAGTTGTCTATATAGAATCTGGGATTTCTTCGTCGCAAATTACATTATTAATTTTCCATTTTCCCCTACCCCAAAAGTACACGCCTATAATTGATAAATACACCGACAAACATATTAGAACTGCGTTTATTTTAAACAAACGGGCTAAAAACAACGAAAGGGGCAAAAACGGGACAATGAAACCATACCATAAAATGTTAAATATAACTTCAACCATGAATGCAATGGAATCTGTAAAAAGTAGCGCAATCACGCCAAATGTAAGCATACCCGCAATTTGTATAAGTGGTGTAATTAATACGATTTCAAACCATTTTTGATTGTTTTTTCCACATAAAAATGCTGTTATTAATAGTATTACAGTAAATAAAATCGACAATACTAACTGTAATGATACAAATCGAGAATTTCCAAAAATCCCCTTGCCCAAAGCATACATTATAACGGAGATAATTACAATTAAAATTACATCTAAAAATTTAGTTTCATTTTTTCTCATCTAAAGTCACTCCCTAAAAAGAATTTTTTACTTTATATTTGATAGAATATATGGTAAATAAGTATCTTTAATATAATGCCGATTACCATTAGCAAGATAATAAGTCTTTATATCAGAATCTTTAAATCCCTTAGGCGAACTTGCGAGTGTATAGGCTTCAATACCTACATAAGGAACTACATCGTGCGGAGAAAATATATCACTTTCGTGACATAATTTATGGATTCTATTCCCCATACATTCGATACCATAATTCGCCATTAGTTCATTGACAAGAGGAGGCGAGGCTATGCCATAACAAATAATGCTGTTCTTATCAACGCCCACTTCATTTAATCGTAATGCGTACAATTCAGCCATTGCACCGCCTAAACTATGTCCGGTAATTATAAATAAACAATCATCAAGAGGATATTTTTTCATATATAAATCAATATTTTTCTTTAAATCACGTGTTATAAAACAATCCGCATAATTGAAAAACCCTCCATGAACGGCGTAATATTTATCTGAGTTTAAATATGGTTTATAGATTAATTCACCATTATTCAATCCCCAGCGAGAAATCAAAGTATCGCCTGTATAAATTTTATATTTCGCAATATCTTCTAAACGTTCTTCCGGTTGTTCATACCAAGCAACAGGGGCGGCTTTTAAAATATTATCTCTCCAATTTACCTCATTATTAGTTCCCCTAAAAGAAACCATTATAATATATTTTTTATCTTTTCCATTTATAGGTATAGGAGTCCTTAAAGTTTTTATTCCGTAAATGGCTTTAATATCACCATCTTTTATTATTATGCTTTCAATCGGAAAAGTCACAGGCTCGCCGACCTCAAAACCCATTTTGTCCATTGTCTGAACTGAACGCGAATCTGGTTCTGAATTCCAATAATTCGCCTCATATGTATCTTCTGAAGCCAGTGCCATAAAATAAGCGAATCGCCAATATAAGTTGTTAGGTTCGTCATACAAATTAGCGTCTGAAAAAATTATTTTATATTCATCGTCTGTTATTGTTTTATACTTTCCCTCTATCAAAGAAGCAACAGAGGGATTAGGAGAAACTTTTAATAAGTTCCATATACGCATAAAAGTAACAATACTCTGTTCGCGAGTATACTTACCATGTGGGTCAAATCTATTATTTCCTACTCCGCCCATAATTTTTGAAGATTGCATTTCTCCAATATAATTAAGAGCCCAAGAATCTGCGTTTTTACTTGTGTCTTGTTTCGGTGACCATATTAAATTATGTGTTATATCATCTTTGGTATCGTCAAATGTTGGCTTAATTTTCGCAATAGAATAGCCTAATACTTCCATAAGCCGCCCAAGCATAGTTGCGGCTTCTTGCCGGGAAATTTCATTGTTAGGTTTGAACGTTCCGTCCTCATATCCCGTTACAACGTCAAGATATGCCATTTTTAGAATATTATCATTTGTGGTATCAGTAAAAGGGTGAAATATTTTCCCCGAAATCGTAAACATAATCAACGCACCTGTCATTTCAGAACGTTGGGAATGCGGGACAGGTATAATTGTTTCTGTAATCTTTTCATACAAAGGCACGGCAAGGTCGCAAAACTCTGCACGCTTTATGTTTTTCGTAAAATTATTGTACAAATTTGCGGGTATCAATTTAAGCTCATCAGCACGCTTAATATCTTCTTGTGCCCATGATGACGCACCATTAACATTTGTAGATTTGTCGTCTTTAGTTTCAGAAATAGGCGGTTCTGGTATATCGGATTTGTTTTCCGAAACTTTATAAGCAATAAAACTATCCGGGAATCCAAAGAATTTTTCTAACCAACCTAATTTTAATTTTACATGCAATATATCTCCGTCAAGTATTCCCTCTGCATCGTAATACATATAATCTGCCGGTTGCACTATCCATGCATACGAGGTAAAAGTATAAATATTACGTACTGTATCATAACCTATATTCACATAAAAACTTCCATATTCGCCATTATCTTGTCCGAGCATATTGTAAAATTCAAAAATACCTTTATATATATCGGATTCCTTGAATACTGTACAAGTGAACGCTTTGTCCTTTTGGGAATCGTTATAATAACCCTCCCAAACGCCGAGAAGTTTATCAAGCATTTCGGTTTTATCAAGCGAATTTGCGGAAGTTACTGTAAATATACTTGTCGGGAGTAATGATAAAAGTATAGTTATTACAAGAACAAATTTTAGAATCGTCAAAGAGTTCCTTCTCTTTGAAAATAAAAGATTATCCATAAAAATTCTGCCTCCATGCAGTTTTTATTATTTAGTTTTCAAACAACATCGCCATAAAGTGTATTTTTCATATAGACTTATCTGAAAAAGTACACTTTTCCGGAAACACAGATTTATGATGTGAAAGTGGAAATTTATAGGCGGATTTTATAGATTTGATGAAAAAGTTGTAGAAATTTCAATAAAACACTTGACTTTTCGATTGTTTTTGTGTTAAAATATCTATATTAAAAGTTGTCCGGAAAAGTGTACTTTTTCGGACAGTTATTTTTTTCTACGGCATAACAGCCTGTATTCTTTCAGTTTTGCGTAGAAAGTCGAACGGCTTATATTGCACAGGCTAACAATATCCGCCGTTCTAATCTGCCGCCGTTCCCATTTTCTCACCAACTCCCCGAAATTGTCGGGCAAATCCTTATTAGGTCTGCCAAATCTCACACCGCGCAGTTTCGCGGCACTTATGCCCTCTGCTTGGCGTTGTAATATGTATTCCCTCTCTAATTCCGCAACCGCACCCAGAATTGTAAGCATAAATTTGCCTGTGGGCGTAGTGGTATCAATATTCTCTTTAAGGCTGATAAATTCTACGCCTTTTTCGTTCAGCTTATCAATCAAACTAAGTAAATCCCGTGTATTCCTCGCAAATCTGCTGATTGCCTCGACTGTTACCGAATCCCCTGTTTTCAAAACTGACAATAACCTTTGCAGTTCGGGACGTTTAGTATTTTTCCCGGATTGTTTATCAATAAAAACGTTGTTCTGTGGCACTTTCGCTGTTTTCATGGCAATAAGCTGCCTGTCCTCGTTTTGGTCTGTGCTTGATACTCGTATATAGCCGTATGTACTCATATATAAAAACCCCTTTCTGTATTATATATTCTACAAAAAAGGGGTTAAAAATATTACCTCGCCCGCGAACGCTCACGTCCGCGCTCGTGTTCTCTTTTATCATCGCACCCAAGTGCGTAATTGAGTATCTCCCTACGCTCCCGCCGCTTAACTAACGCTTTTATCTGTTCTTCGGGCATATCGTCCGCTAACTTCTCAAAATTACGCTCCCTCACCATATCAAGGTCGTGTTCGCAACGTACCCATATGAGCTTGTCTTGCGAAGATTGGCATTGTAAAATGGTTTTATCGCTTAACTGCGTTAGTTTGTATTGTATATCTGCTCCGTCCGGTCTTGTATCGGCGAGTAGCCGTTGATGTTGATACTCACGCATAATTTGTTCTTTGTATGCGTCAATTGTGGGTAGTCTATCACGTTCTTGCTTTTGTGTGCGTTCATTCTCTCTTAGTTGTTGTTCAATCCGCTTGACCTCTGCCGCCGCTTCGCCTATGGTGATATTATAATGTTGCCTAAAATACGCCGTTGTGTTGTTATACAAAAACTCAACTCCACTTATTTGCTCGTCAATATCTTTTTTACTCGCAAATATGCCCATTTTCTGCCGTTGGGTGTTCAGCTCGTCAAGCTGTTCACGCATACGGAGTATATCAACGGCGCGGTCGGTTATTTCTTTTGCCCTCTCAGTCAAATACTTCATTTCACGCTGTATATTATTGCCTTTTTGCTGATGTGCGGAGTATTCCCTGTTAAGACTTGTATAATTAAGTTTCAACTCGTGCATATATGCCGCTATATAGTCGGGGTTTGTGTCTCGTTCTTCATGTGTTCGCATATTAATATTCCCCCTTGTTCTCGATGTGTCATTCCTGTCATGCTCACGCTCCATTTTTTCTAACAATTCCGAATACGGCTTGATGTCTATGTTTTCCAGCTCCCTCGATATTGTTTCCGTTTGTGCCTGTAACCGCTTAATAACCGCCTGCGCCTTGTCGGGCGGTATTTTGTATTCTCTAACAAAATAATCATGTGCCTGTATGTACGAATGTGCAAGCAATATATTATCCTTATTGTTTTGCGAAATTTGGCGCAATTCGTCAATCTGCTCTTTACGATATGAAATATCTTGAATAGTAGTGTTAATCCGCAATAATTCACGCTCCTTGCCGTTTTGCTCTGCGTGTAGCTCCTTAATCTTCTTTTCAAGCAGTACACAGCCGTCTTTCAGCTCGTATATATATTCCTTGTTTCTCTTGATAATCTCGTCATTTTTCGCCTTTAATGTAAACGAATACCCATGATGTATAGTCGGCTCTCTGGTTATACCCTGCGCCGCGAGTGTTCTGTGGTCGATACGTTCATGTAACCCCTTGCGCTCAAATTCACGATTGCAGATGTCCGCCCACTTTTCCCGCCATTGACCCAATAACTCGACCTTGTTCCAGTCGCGGTTTTTCTTGCCGAACCCCGCCCATGACACCTCTCGCGTAGTCAGCATGATATGGGCGTGCGGGTTGGGTCGATGACCCTTGTTATCCCTTTTATCGTGTATGGCAAAATCGGCAGCCATGCCTTTGTCAACAAAATTATTTTTGATATAGTCCCGCATAAGCCCAATTTGCTCCTGTTTGTCAAGCTCAACAGGCAAAGCCATATTAATTTCGCGTGCGGTCTGCGCGTCGCAACGCTTTTCAGCACGTTCTACGGCGTTCCATAAAGTGGTTCTGTCGTTGTATTCTTTCGGAGCATGGTCGGGTAACATTATTTCGCTGTATACAACACCCCTTTTATTTGTGTAGTCGTATATAGTGCCGTGTTGGGTGTTATGTAACTGCTCTCCCGAACGGTAGGCGGCGGCATTTACGGCGTTTGACTTTTGGGAAAAGTCATGAGTTGCACGGTCATGCTCGCTATGCAACTTTTCAGCGGCGCGATAAGCGGCGGCGGCAACTGCTGACCGTCCCGAACTCCGGCTTATTATGCTTACATGAAGATGATATATAGCCATGACAAAAACCTCGCATAAATGTCTTTGTTACATGATATGCAGTAGCTTGGAGTTTAGACGCACGCATTACGGAGTAATGTATAAGTGCGCCTTTCATGATTTTTGCGGTCGTTCGTGATTGTCGCGCCCGTATGTGAAAAGCGTCAGCTTTGAGCGTGCGGAGTGCGGCAATGCGGACGGCGGAAAAATCATACGTGGGCGTAGTGTCATTAAGGAATGCGAACATGAATATGTTTGAATTAGTTAATGGCGCGGAGAACACGTCCCCGCCGCGAGAGGATTTTGCCATTATGACCGAGAGAGAAGAAAAACAACTCCAACAGATATGTGAAAAAATGAAATATATAAAGTCCAAGCAAAAAGAGATATTAAGCCGTGAGAAAAAACGACAACGCGCCGCACGCACCCGCCGTCTTATTCAGATAGGCACACTCGCCGAAAAGTATTTCGACTGTAGAGATATGCTCCCCGCCGAGTTTGAGAAGTTTTTACAGGCTCTTGTTGATTACAAAGGAGCTAAAGAGATTATTGACTATATAAAAAAATCGTTGCCACAGTAATTACTGCGGCAACGGTTGTCTCTGTGCTTTGAATTAAGATTATAAAAAAACAACGTCTATTTTTTTAATATGTGCAAAATGTTCGCCTTTTTCTTTTCCGCTTATTAGCGTGATTTTCTCCACAAATTGCAATAAAAATTGTCTGCGTTCGCTTGCTGATAAAAAAAACCAGTTTTCACGAAAGCTGTTTATTATATCAGCCTTGTTTATTTGTGTTTCGTCTGCTACCGCTTGTAATCTTTTCAATTCAACATCAATCGCGCCTTTTTCCTTATCTACCAGCTTTTTAATTTCGCGATAGCTTTCAAATTCCATTTCATTTTCTACATATAACGTCAAGGCTTGGCGTTCTTTAATTTCCATTTGATGATATTTTTCTTGATAAGCCTGTATTTGCACAAGGTTTTTTTTCTTCTTTTTTGCCTCTATTTCAATTTCCTCTGTTATATCTAAGTCCGCAATTTGTGTTATGTATTCCTCAAAGGCTTTTTCTACTTTTTTATGACTTATGCCGGTTGACGTGCAAACGCCGAATTTTTTCTTTTCACAGAAATAACTGCCGGTTACAGATTTTGCGCCGTCTTTTGTCGGCTTGTATATATTATGCGTAATCATTTTATAGCCGCATTGACCGCATACTAAGAACCCCGAAAAATAATTACCCTCTCGTGGCAGCTTGCGCGGCGTTGCTTTTTTATTGTTCACCAAAAGTTTTTGCGTTGCGTCAAATAATTCTTGCTCGATAATTCCCTCATGGAGACCCTCTACGGAATATCCGTTCTCTTCGTCGCGGATATGATGGCGTACATTGCCAATATAATTACTATTCCCCAACATACGTCTAACGCCGATACTTCCCCATACAGAACCTTTTTTTGTCGGAATTTTGCGAACATTAAGCCGTCGTGCAATATCATTTATGCTAACGCCTTGATTTGTGTACATATCAAAAACTTCTCTAACAATTTCGGCTTCCTGTTCGTTTATGGTTTGGATTTTCTGATTTTTGGGGCGGTCATATCCATAACTTGCCAAACCGCCTATTGCGTAACCCTCGCGGATTTTGCGCTCAATGCCGACTTTTACACGCTCAATAATATTTTCGCGCTCAAATTCTGCAAATATGCCTATAATTTTCAAAAACATTCGCCCCGACGCTGTTTGCGTGTCTATGCTTTCCGTTAGTGAATTAAAAGCACAGTTATTGTCATTAAACAAATCAATCAAGTAAATTAAATCGGCGGTACTGCGTGTTAAACGGTCGATTTTGAACACCAATACATTTTTTACATGACCTTTTTGTATGTCTGCAATCATTTCTTGTATGGCGGGGCGGTCAACTAAATTTTTGCCGCTTATTCCTTCGTCCATATAGATTTTGTAGATTGACCAGTCTTTAATCCCTACAAAGTCTTTTAGTTTCTGCTCCTGCGCCCTGATTGAATACCCCTCTTGCGCCTGTTCTTCCGTGCTGACCCGTACATAAATTCCTGTTTCCATTTATTTTTCGCTCCTATCATTTGTATTTGATAGGCGCGATTGTTTTTCTCTCTTTTTCCTTGGAATGGACGTTTTCAAAAAGAATTTCATCATCTCCGTTTGTACTTCCCTTGGTAAGATGATTTTTTTCTGTTCCTTTTGTTCGTTCATTTCCTCGCCCATATTCTACCCCCTTGACAAAGTATATGCAAGAATGGTTGAATATTAGCACATAGAAAAACCAAGAGAATAAACACTTTTCTCTTGGTTTGGTTTTTTTAGACCAGTAGTGGGGAAAGCGTTCCCCTCTCTTAATTTCTTTTTTGTTACTTTTTGTGAAACTACAAAAAGTAAATTATCTTTTATCTTATAAATTTGAATTAATTATACGCCCCGGAATTATACTGGCCTTTTGTCAGTACATTCGAAACTTTCAAGCCTGTTTTGTTGTCAGAAACAAGCCTGTAAATTACAGGACGCGCTCCGTCGTCGTTGAATTTAAGGTCGTTTCTGAACGTACCGTCGTTGTCTTTTATCCTGTAAGTCAGTTGTATATCCCAATAATCCTGATTTCCCAACTGTCCGTAGTCTATATACTCGATTTCGATCTCAAATAATTTCTGCATTGTAAACCGTTCTCTTAAATCGTCCCCGGCTTTTTTAATATAATCGTCCGTAAAAATTTTATTATATTCTTCATAATCCCCGTTTATAATCAAATTTACGACATCATACATAAACTGAGCCTCGACGGGATAACTTTTAAGATTTTTCTCTGTCATAACAGTTTTAGCGACCCCGTCTTCGTTGAACCATACGCCTCTGTCCAATATCATATACAAATCGTCGTCGAAAATATTATAATCGTAGTCAGGCTCGGGATATTCATTGGTTCTATTGAGGATTTTTTCTTCCCTGTCTCTTGTTTTGCTTTTATTATTATTATCTATCGCAGAAAGAATAAAAGTAATTAATCCGATCAATATAAAAATCCCGATCACAGCTCCAATAGAAATCAAAACAAGTTTTTTTCGTTTTTCTCTTATTTCTCTTTTTTTTATTATTTCTTCTTCGTCTTCGTTAAGTTCTTCAAGCATGTCTTTTTTATCGTTATTATCGTTATTATCCATAAATTTAAACCTA
>Ga0082212_10002247_pt1 | contig 28347 bp, 24 predicted proteins | sample TergutNt197P3_FD_71548 | JGI IMG/M metagenome (GOLD analysis project Ga0082212, IMG submission 71548) | Neocapritermes taracua P3 segment gut microbial communities from Petit-Saut dam, French Guiana - Nt197 P3 | ecosystem: Host-associated > Arthropoda: Insects > Digestive system > Gut ...
CAGAAGGACGCCATACAGCTGGAGATTATGCAGGATTTGCAGCTGGTCGCCGACAAGTATGAGCTTGGCATATATATTTCCGCCGTACAGCTCCAGGACGCCATGCCGCCCGATGAAGTGAACGCCGCGTTTCTTGACGTCGCTTCCGCCCGTGAGCAGAGGAGCGCGAAAATCAATGAGGCAAGCAAGTATGAGAACGAGCAGATCCCCATGGCGCGCGGCGAGGCCGCGAAACTGGTAAACGCCGCCGAAGCCTATAAGGCGCAGCGTATCAACGAGGCCGAGGGTATGGTGGCGCGTTACGCCGCCATAGAGGAGGAGTACCTGAAACAGCCCAAAATCACTCACACCCGCCTGTATCTCGAAATGCTGAACGAGGTTCTGCCCAAAATCAGGAACATCTACATTGTGGACGAGAACAACAACACATTGCAGTTCCTGCCGCTGGACGGCTCGGGATTGGGGGTGCGGTAATATGAAAAAGAAAGCGGTTCTGGCCGCCTCGGTTATCGGAGGGATTATCCTTTTCGCCGCGCTTATGAACTCGTTTTTCATTCTTAACGAGGGCGAATCCGCCATTATACAGCGTTTCGGGCGCATTGAGTCGGTTTATGTAAAGTCGGTCTCCCCCGATATGGAGGGACAGCTCAGGGATTCCGACTACCGTTACATCACGATTCATTCGGGCACGGGGCTGAAACTAAAGGTGCCGTTTATCGATACTGTCGTGAAATATCCCAGCAAGCTTATGACCTATGACACGCCGCCGCGCCAGGTCATAACCTCCGACAAAAAGAAGCTGATGTTTGACAACAACGCCCAGTGGCGTATAGAAAACCCCGTGCTGTTCTATGTGGCGGTGCAGAACGTATCGAACGCCATGGACAGGATTGACAACATCCTGTATTCGCGCATGAACGATAAGGTGGGCAAGCTCGACGCGCACACGCTGATTACAGACAAAACCGCGATAGAGAAGATGCTTGACGAGCTGGCTGTGGAGATGACGGCTCAGTCTAAGGGGTTCGGCGTCGTCGTCCACGACATCAGAATCAAGCGCACGGATTTGCCGCAGGAAAACTATGAGAGCATTTACAACCGCATGATTACCGAGCGCAACCGTATCGCGGCGCAGTACCGCTCGGAGGGCGACGAGGAGGCCATCAAGGTGCGCTCGGAGACAGACCGCCGCGTTACTGTCATTACCAGTGAGGCCATGCGCCAGGCGGAGGTATTGAAGGGCGAGGGCGACGCCCAGGCCGCGAGGGTATTCAACGAGGTCTACGGCAGAAACCCCGAGTTCTTCGAGTTTTACAACATGCTCCAGACGTACCGCCTGACACTGGGCGACAGCGCAACGCTGGTTATACCGAACAGCTCGCCCTTCGCCAAGTATCTGCTCGGCGCGGAACAGACCGCCGCCGCCCCGCCGCAATCCATAACGGTTGGAAATACTGATGATTGATTAGGGTTTAACAGGCGCAATATATGTAGGGGCGGGGTTCCCTGCCCGCCCCGCTGCGCGGGTACCGGGTCGGCATCGCCGACGGGGGTTTGCGCTACAAAATCACTGACCGAAACTCTCAAATTAAACGGGGTTTCCCTATACACTCTTTTCGCGGATTTGATTTTTTTATATAAATCCGACGAAAAAAACTTGTCTATCGGATAAAACCTGATTCTCGAATACTGTTTCTCTGTTATAAATCCGTTGCCTAACAAATTTACCGCTTCGGTTTCCGCCCCGAATACTTCGGCATACTCAAAATCCGCGAACTGCATAAACAAATGCGTCGCAGTCCCTGAAAGCGCAGCGTCTTTTTCGACCGTTTCCTCAAGAAATCTCGGCAGGGGAGTCATTTCTATTTCTTTTAACGCCTGAGCCGCGTATTCGTCCTCGGTCAAAACTCCGGGGTGCAAACTTGACACAGAAACTTTCGCGGGTATTTTCGACAGAAAACTGTTTTTGTACTCGAAATCATACATATTTTTTAGTTTTTCTTCGTAGTCTGCAATTTGTGAACTATCCGTCGGCGCGTCGGGGTCGCCGCGCCCTACATAAGCCTCCCTCTCCGAGGGCGGTGTCAACGCAGTTGACGGGGGGAGTTGCTCTCGTATCATCTCTCTTAATCTACCCGAACCAACCAAATCTACATCAAAATCAATACTTGTCTTATTGCTACCGTCAATATCCAGCAATATCGGCGTAAGCCATTTTAACGTATTATTGGCGTTTGAAAAATCAGCCATAGACAAATCTGTGTTTTTATTCAGAAACTTGCCTATATTATCGACGTTCCCGACTATTATAAGCTTTTCTATCGCCCTTGTCAGAGCGACGTATAATATTCTCGCTTCTTCGCTCATCATATCGCTTTTTATTTTCTCGGAGAATAATTTTTTGAACGGCGTTTTTTCTATGCCTATGCCGTCCCCGTATTTCAAATCAAAATATACCCCATCGCCGCTTATAACAGGAGTGCCTATATAGTCTTTATTGTTAAAAAGCCCGCCTGTATTCGCGAGTATGCACACGGGAAACTCAAGCCCTTTTGCTTTATGCACGCTCATGATTTTTACTACGTCGCTGTTTTCCGAAATCACTTTTGCCCTCTCAAAATCGTCTTTTTCTTTCTGCACATCGTTCAAATAATTCAAGAACCCATATAATCCTTTAAACGTCGTCTCTTCGAATTTTCGCGCGTACTCGTATAACAACATCAGATTCGCCTTTCTCTCGGCGGCGAAACTTTCAAGAGAGATTTTCGCCATTATATCAGTCTGCCTGTAAAGATACCAGATAAATTTATCAACCGGCAAAATCCTCGATTTTGCCCGCCATATATTTAATTTCGCCATAAAATCAACGCATTTCTGTCTTAATTCAGGTATGCCGTTATCGTTTTCAGAATATGCCCGCACATATCTGTATAACGGGTCGTTCCATTTTTCGTAGGGCGTGACACCCTCGGCACGCCGCGAATCTGATTCTGCGTTAATTTTTTTTGACGGCGCACCGTGGGCGTCGCGCCCTACAATATCAATATTAATTCGTTCGTTGAATTTTTTCACATATATCAAATCGTCAAGGGTGAACATAAACACAGGGCTTTTTAAAACCGCGGCTAAATCAATATCCCTCGTGGGATTGTCTATCGTTTTAAGCAATGACACGATAAGCATTATCTCCGCGCTTGACAAAAATCCTTTTGCCCTGTCGGTGTAACACGCTATTTCGTATTTTTTAAGCGTGTCAACATATATCTGGCTTTTTGTATAATTTCGCATTAAAACAGTAATATGTCTCGGCAGTATTTTTTCGCCGTTTTTTAATTTGCCGGAATCTAATAGTTTTTTTATCGTCAAAGCGACATATTCAGCTTCCGTCGATACTACCGAATCGAGCAAATCTTCTTCATCAATTTCAGCGTCAACATTTTCGTTCTCTGACATTTCTTCGTCATCTTCTGCATTATCTTTTTCCGAAAGATTTTCTTCCCGGCTCTTTTCGACTATGGCAAACGTAACGTCCGACGGCGGACGAACACAGTTCGTCCCTACATTATCATCAGAATCCTTGCCGGATTCTAAAACCTCGCCGCCAATATATTCTATCCCCCCAAGTTTCTCCGAAAATAAATTAGCAAATATATGATTAATAAAATCAATTATATTTTTACTGCTCCTGAAATTCTTTTTTAAATAAATTTTACGCGGTCTTGTAGGGAACGACCCCTGTGTCGTTCCGCTTAACAATATTTCGCCGTTTTTCGGAACGACACAGGGGTCGTTCCCTACATATTCCCTAAACATTTTCGAATAACCCGCGAATATATCCGGTTTCGCGCCCCTGAACGCGTATATGCTCTGTTTTATATCCCCGACCATGAACCTGTTGCCGTTTTCCCCGTTGTCATATTCGGTCGAGATTGCCTTAAATATCACGTCCTGCATTTTGTTTGTGTCCTGATATTCGTCGATATATATTTCTTTATAACTGCCTTTGACCTGTTTAGCCAAATCAGTTTCGTAAATCTCCCCGTTTTCGCCGATTTTCTCAACCAGAAGTTTTACGGCGTACCGTTCCAAATCCGAAAACTCAAAAGATTTCAGACGCATTTTTTCAGCGGTCAGATTCTCGTCGAACCTGTCGATAAAATCCCTCAGAACAATCAGCGATTTTTCATAGCTTACGGCAAATCTTTTTATATCTTCAAAATCATGCGAAAATAATTTCTGTATATAAGTTATAACGTCTTTTATACGGTCTTTCTTTTTATCGAGAATTTCTTTTAATTCCAACGCCTCAGAATCGTCCCTGTCTATCCTGTTACCGCCGACTTTGACGTTTTCGTATTCGTCGCACAAAAAATAAACGTCGTTGTATAAATATAAATTATTTTTATCCAGAAATTCCGACAACTGCGTGAAAAATTTCCGCATATTAGCAAAACACCCGGAAAATTTCTTGTCTAAAACCTCAAATCTTACAGAACTTATCTGCGCCGTCATTTTTTTGAGTTCTGTCATGCACTCCGATATATTTTCCCAAAGCAAATCTCTTATGCTTTCGCCAAATTTTGTGTTAAAGAACGTAGGGCGCGGCGCCCCCGGCGCGTCATGAATTTGATTTGCGTTGAATTTTATCGACGGCGCGTCAGGGATGCCGCGCCCTACATCAAAATCAATTATTTCGCGCATAATCTCTATCTGGTCGTCGAATAATTTCAAGCCGTCAATCGCCGACGTTATTTTATTATAGATTTTCAAAATCACGCTGTAAATATTTTCGTCGTCCCTCGCCCCGATAAAATTCTCTATCGCGAATATAAAATCGCTATACGAAAATAACATATCCTGTTGGGATTTTTCCGTGTAAACCTCGCTCCCGCCCTCGTGATATTTATCAAGCAGGTCGTCAAGCAAAGAACGTTTTATTATCGACATTTCGTTTTCGTCGGACATCCTGAATTTTGCGGGGATTCCAAGTTTTTCGAAATTCGCCCTTATCAAATCCAGACAAAACGAATGTATCGTGCTTATACTCGCGCGGCTCAATAAAATCTGCTGTCTTTTCAGATGCACGTTATTTATATTTTCAGACAGTTTTTTATTTATAGCGTTCGAGATTTTATTTTTTAAATCAGTCGCCGACGCTCTTGTAAAAGTCACGACCAGAAAATCAGTGATATTATAATTTTCCGAGCTATCGCTGATTTTTTTTATTATTCTCTCAGTCAAGACAGAAGTCTTGCCCGAACCTGCCCCGGCTGAAACTAAAAGCGTGCCGGTTTTCGCGTTTATCGCGTTTTCCTGCGCTCCGGTGAATTGCATGTTTCCTCCTACAATAAATATTTTACGGTAAACAAGGGCGGGAAGACCCCGCCCCTACAAAATTTCATCTAACTTTTATACGCCGTTTCTTCGTCCGGGCATACCGGAACGCCTATCCATCTTTCCCTCGGTTTTTCCATCATATCAGCGACAGTCTCAGCCCACTTTTTATAATGCTCGGTCGTCCTGTGATATGCGATTGCCTCGTCTGACTTATATACTTCGTACAGGAAAAACAAATTATCTGTTTCCGTGTCGCAGATAACGTCAAACCTCAGATTTCCCGGTTCTTTTCTCGCGTTTTCAGAATTATAAAACGTGACTTCCCTGAATTTTTCTATACATTCATGTTTCACGTAAATCTTAACTATTATTGATTTCATAATTTATACACCCTATTTAATTATTTATAATTTATAAAACTTTGAAAAATTCAAGAACCTCGCCGTCCGGTCCTACTACAAACGCTATTCTGATTGACATATTCGGGATTACGCCGATAACGTCTTTAGGCTCCATCTGCGAAACCGCTCCGGCTTTAAGCGCGTTTTCGTACGCTAAATCGGGATTACTCGTAGCGAACGCGAAATGCGCGAACTTAGCGTCTTTCTGTTCGTTTGTATTGCCGTTCGCGAAAATCTCGAAGTGGTTGCCGCTGCCTATGTCAAGCATAGCCGCCCTGCCTGTCCCTTCGCCCCATTCCGCGACTGTTTCAAATCCCAGCCCTTCCGTGTAAAATTTTAACGACTTGTCAAAATCAAATGCCGACAATGCCAAATGATGAACTCCGATATTGGGTATTTTTTTGTTTGCCATATTATTTTCCTCCAAAAAATTATATTATATTTATTGCGATTTGCATGTTTACTATATTTTAATACAAAACACATAAAAAATCAAGGGATTTTTTCTTGAATCCCCTGATTTTTGTTTTTCGCATTTTGTTTTTAAAATAACATATCAAACATCCCGAAGTAAAACAGAAACCCGAACATAATCCCCGCGGCAAGAATCGAAGTGAAAATAGCCGCTTTCATTCTGATTATTATCGAAATAATTATACAGCCTACTATAGTGCCGATACCTAAAATAAATGACAACGGGTAAATAAAATACATCATAGAGATAATTATACCCGCAATCGACGCTATGCTGAGTATCGGGGTCATTTTTCTTCTTTTCGTATAAGTGTTCTCGATTTTTACCGTCGGTTCGTGACATGCCGGACATATTTCAAGCTCGTCGTCCAATTCCTGTTTGTAGTTATTGCATTCTCTGTTCATACATTTTATCATAAATTTATTTCTCTCCTTTTACTCTTTTTATTTTTTATATTTATTAGTTTATATAATATATTTTAACATTGCGTTTATGTAATATCAAGCAACAATCAGTTGCATTTCTGAAAAATATTTCAAGTATCGCTTGACTTTTAGCACACCGTAGGGGCGCGCATTGCGCGTCCGCGGATATAAAATTAACGAAAAACTGGATTTCACGGACGACCGGGGCGGTCGTCCCTACGCGAGATAAATACAGTAATCCAGTATGACTTTGCCGTCTTTGTCGGGCGACGTAAATCTCGGGCATTGGTAACGCTCGATAGAATACGAGTCCTCAAGCTGCCAGCCTTTCTCCAAGAATTTATTTACGCACGCGTTGTGCGCGTCCATTCCGTAGATTTCCCCGTTGTCGTCGCGACCGTGAATCCATGCCGTGGCAATATCCCCGGCGGGTATGTCGATATACGCGAACCCTAACGGAATCGGCGAGCCTGCGGCGGCGAACATGCCTATCCAGTATTCGAAAAGGCTGTTTTTCTCGCGCATTAATCCTAAATAAGCCCCGCCCTCGTATTCTTTGGGAAGCATATCAATTTCTTTTTCGAGTATGTTAAACAGCCCGGTCTGAAACCATTCCCCCCATTTTGCGCCGAAGCTTCCGTCCACTCTGTCATTGTCGCCGTATTTTTTGCCGATAAATCTTATATTCGGCAAACTCTCCCTGTAAACTTTGACTATGGAAAACGCCATCTTTTCTTATCCTCCTCTTAATTTTAATCTTAATCTTTAAAATTTAACTTTTATTTTTAATTTTTTCTTAAATACCCGATAAATTCAACCGGATTAATATATTTATTGCCTCTTTTGTCGATATAAGCCGTGTCAAATAATATTTCTGTTATTTCGTCAGACGTAAGTTCGGGTCTGACCTGCCAGCCCATCGCCAGAACTCCCGTCACATACGGAATCGCCCAGCTTAACTGCCCTTTGCCGTTGTATTGATACTGATACAGCAAGCCGCCGCCTTCATCATATGCCTGCGCCATCGTCCTGCAAGTCACCGGAGCGCGAAGGGCAAATTCGTTTATATCTTCTTCGTCGGTATCAATATATATCTCCCTGATATTATCGTAATGATACGACGCAATCCTAATCCTGTACATATTTTTCGGAGCGCATAAACTCACCTCTTCTGAATTGTCAAAATCATATCCGCACGCCCCGATAACAAAACCGTGCTCGTCCGAACAGTCTAACACAAGAAGCCCCTCTTTTTCAGCCCTTTGAAAACTTTCAAGATATTTATCTACGTTTATCCACGGCAATGGATTTTCTGGATTCGGCGAAACGCAGACCGCTCTGATTTTTTCCCCGTCGGGCAAAGTCCTGTTTACTTCAACGAGCCAGTCAAGGGCTTTCGCGTAATATTCCGCGTCATATGAATTCCATGCCGGTACTGCGGCGTAATAAATCTTGACTCCCGGGGCTGTCCCGACGGTTTCCCCCGCAAGCAGGCTCGCGATTGCAGGACCTTGCATACTCGAAATTTCGCCGCTGCCGAAATCTTTGTATTCGGCGATTTTCCCGCTATATTCCGGGTGTCCGGGAAGCAAAGGCTCGTCGATTACCGCGATATTTACGCCCTTTCCCGTTATGCCCTGTTTATGTAACTCACGAATCCCAAGCCCCGGATTTTTGCCGTTTTCCATGATATATCCCGGTTGAAGATTATCGCCCTGCGGCAGTTTATTTTTGCCTGCCGGGAATCTTGTGCTTTCGTTGAATGTGCAGGATTTCATAATAATGCCGTCGTTTGACAAATCATAATTGCGCATATCTTTGTTTCTTATGTCGTCGTAAAGATATAGTTCTTTCGGTTTGTTTCGTTTGAACACATAATATCCGGGCATTTTTTTGCCTGTCACAGAATCAATATCCGGGATTGCGTTTTCAGCGAACATATAGTCAAAGCCGTTTATCTTTTTGATTTTACTCACGGTTATAACGTCGGCGTTGTCCGGCAGAATACTGAATTTGTCTTTATTTATCCAGACGCATGTTTCCGGTTCGCCATAACTTCCGAACGGATATATAACCGCGGTTTTATCCTCGAAAAATTCATATATATGCGAATAAAGCGTTATGTCATATTTCTTATAATTCATAATATCTGTATCAAAATCTTCGATATTTTCAACATAGTCCGTAAGAGACCATCTTCCGCAAACTTCACTGTCAGATAAACCGGGTATTTCGGAATTTATCCCGTTTTCCGGTAAATCGCCGTTATAGTTATCGCTGTCGCTGCCGTAAAAATCATCCGCATAATTAGAATTAGTCAGATAAACGATTGAAATAAGTATAACCGCCATAACCGAAACTGTTATCATCGTTATTTTTGACAGCGATAAATTTTTGCGTTCACGTTTCAAATGCGGCTTGCCGCCGGGATTTACATTGGGCGAAACTTTCAGCATTCCCGACGGCTTTATATCTTTTCCCTTTATATCCATAATTGTTTACCCTATTTTTAACCTATTTTCAAATCGACGTATTTCGTAACGAGGGAGCCGCGTTTCTGAAATTCGTTGCTCGTGTTGTCGGCGGACTTGAAAGATTCCCCCTTTGCCGATGTCATGTACAGCTCAATCTGTTTCCCCTCAGGGATTAAGTTTATGATGGTATTCAGCACGGGAGCGGGGTTATTTCCCCACAGGGGCATGAATATCACTATCGTGCCATACTCAGAGAAGTCTATATCCAAAGGCTCTATTTCGGGTTTTTTCATCTGCATCGCCTCTAATTTCCCCGATACCATGACGTTGAACTTCGAACGCTTTTTTGTTTCTTTCACTTCAAGCAGCAAATCGGCTTTCAGGTCTTTGAATTTGGTCTCGGCGATTTTTTTTGTTTTGCCGTATAAAGAATAATACATTACTAATTTTTTCATTTTAAGCTCTCCCCTTAAATAATTACTGGTTTTACTTTAATTTTTGTGATTTTTTTGGATTTCATGGATTTTTTGTAATTACAATATTTTTATTATATCACATAAAATAACATTTGTCAAGCATTTGTTCTAAATATTTTTTCGGAATTTTTGTTTTTACTTATTTTTTACTTTTATTTTACGCGTATATTATATAAGTGTCAAAAAACCCGAAAAGGTTATATGTTTTTTTTGTTTTTTTTACAATTATTTTAATAATTATAATAATTAAACGATAAGATATTTGTCGAAAAACAACATTTATGATTTTAACACAACCCTTATACATAATTCAAGATAAATCTTGTTTTATAATTATCTTTTCCATAAGTCACGTCCCGTAGGGAACGACCCCTGTGTCGTTCCGCGACGAAAAAATCTTCTCTGAAATTATTAAATTATAGAAAGAGAAACACGCGAACTCTCCGGCTCGCGTATCTCTCTTCTACAAACAAACGCGTATTTTCAGGAGTTTTAATTGATTTCTGTAAATAATTATACGAGTGCCGCCAACGCCTCGACTGTCTCGGCTTCATAAACTGTTTTTTCTTTCCCCTGGTCAACCCTGCAGAACGGGGTTTCCGTCCCGCATTTGCCGCTGCCCACGCACTTTGCCTCAAACGATACGTTGTCTTTCCCCTCAAGCAGTTTCTGGAACTGTTCTATAAACTCCCCGTTGCATTTCTGACACATTCTTACTTTTTTCTTTGCTGCCATCTTAATTTTTCCCCTTTCGATTTTTACCCATTAATTTTTTGAAATTTATGTATTGTTTTGAACCTGTTACGGACACTTGTTAAGCGTCCGTTATGTATAATTTATTATATCATAGTTAATATGACAACAGCGCGTCATATTTAATCCGAACGTTTTGTTAATTTTCATAAATTAAAGAAAAAATATTATTTTTACGTAAAAAAATTTTCGCCAAAGCCCTCTTTCGTAAAGAGGGTGGCACTCGTAGGGCGCGACGCCCCCGGCGCGCCGGGGCGCTCCTAAAACACCCGCCCGTTGTGACGGGCAACGGCACGTCGGGGTCGTCGTGCCCTACGACGAAAGAGGGCAGAGAGTATAATACCAACGCAAATAAAAAACCAACCCTGCCGGAACAATACCGACAGGGTTATTTTTTATATTTTTGTTTAGATTATTTCGCGGTCTGTTTTTTGAATACCACAACGCCAGCCGCAAGAGCTATCATAGAAAGCACGAGAATTATCATGCCTGCGTCGCCTGTCTGAGCCGCGGGAGCCGGAGCCGGTGCGGAAATTGCAACAATCGGCGAATCATCCGGAATTTCATCTACAACTGCGGGCTCGACTTCTACAGGAGCTACATACGCCATTTCGTCAACCAGAACTACATAACCGTACTGGTCAGCGTCCCAGCTTCCCGACGCGCCGTTTGCGCGTACCTGAGGTGCGCCGCCGCCTTCTTCCTCAAGGTCGTTTATCTGTACCTGCAAGCCCAATTCCCCTGCGTGGGGCGCGCCAAGCATCGTGATTTTCATTTTTACATAATATTTGTTGCCGTCCTGTTTTACAGCCCATGAGAACCTGTCTTTATTCACAGACGAGCCACACATGAAATCATCTGTCCAGCCTCCGTTTCTCTGATAAGACGACGGGATTCCGTCGCGGTCAACTCTGAACTGCCAGCATGCGTCGTCAAAGTTCCCTGTGGGAGTTACGTCAAGATTGCCCGAGTCGCCCTCTACCGAAATAAATATTTCAACGCTGTCCGAAATCCACGCGTCAAAATATTCGCCGTCTTCCCAGTCCGACAAATCTACGCTTACGGGCGTGGGGTCGTTTACTTCAGTATAGAAATAGAACGCCGTGTCGCTCCACAGTACCCATGTCGTACCGTCTATTGTTCCGCCGCCGGTGTCGTCGTCTACTTTTATTGCGAGAGCATAGTCCCAAGCGGCGTCTCTTTCGCCGTTGCTCATGTCAATGTCGCTGTCGCTGACTTTTTTAACGTTGCCGAAATTCTCGTTGCCCGGAGCCGCGCTTACGGGAATTATCGCCAATGCCGCTATCATCATTACTGCCAGTATTAACGCGATTGTTTTTTTCATGAATTATTACCTCCGAAAAATATTTGTTTTGTTTTTTATTTTTGTTTCGCAAAAATTATTACAATATTCATATTTTAATATAAAAATTCAAGTTTGTCAACTATAAATTTTATATTATTTTAACAAATCAATAAAATTTACAAAGTTTATATTTGTAGGGGCGGGGTTTTCCCGCCCTTTAACGTTGCCCAAATAAAACATCCCGCCCTGTATGTTGCCCAAATAAAACATTCCGCCCTTGATTCACATCGGTTTGGGTTCGAGGGCGGGAAGACCCCGCCCCTACGGATTTATTTTTTCAGCATAGCTTTCAATATTTCTTCGCCTTTTTCCAACGCTTCGCCGATTTTCGCGGAATCTTTTCCCCCGGCTACGGCAAATTCCGGGCGACCGCCTCCGCTGCCACCTGTAATCTGCGCTATTTGTTTAACTAAATTCCCGGCGTTCGCTCCCGATTTAACAGCTTCGCTCCCGCAGACTGCCGTAAACACTATTTTATTATCTGCCGTCGATGCGATAACCGCGACTATATTATCGTTTATATTCTTTAAATCCTCGCAGATTATTTTCGCGCTTTCAGCGTTTATATCGGGTATAACCCCGGCGATATAATCTATATCATCGTCTATTCTTTTTTTATTCGCGAGCAGATCGTCTTTTTTGCCGAGCGCGACTTTAGTCGTGAGGGTTTCTATCTCGCGTTTCTGGTCTTTTGATTCAGCCATTAAAGTATAAGCCGCAACAGCAATATTAACAGGATTGTTTAATTTTAATATATTCGCCGTTTTTTTGATAAGCTCTTTGTCTTTTTTGATTATATCCAGAACCCCACGCCCCGTCGTACCCTCGATTCTTCTCACCCCTGCGGCAACCGAAGATTCCGATATTATCTTGAACAGTCCTGCTTTTGACGTATTATCTAAATGCGTACCTCCGCATAACTCGCATGAAACATCGCCCATTTTCACAACCCTGACGCTATCGCCGTATTTATCGTCGAACAACGCGAGCGCGCCCATTTTTTTCGCGGTCTCAATGTCAGTCTCGGTTACGGTTATATCAAGCGCGGCAAGTATATTTTCGTTGACAATCTTTTCGACTTCTTCGATTTCTTCGTCGGTCATAGCGGCAAAATGCGTGAAGTCAAATCTTACGCGTTCCCTGTCAACGTAAGAACCTGCCTGCGCGATATGACTGCCTAAGACTTTACGCAATGCAGACTGCAATAAATGCGCCGCCGAATGATTTCTCGCCGTGGCAAGCCTTATATCAGCGTCAACGACCGCCTCGACTTCTTCCCCGACTTTTAACTCGCCGTCCTCGATTCTGCATATATGAATAATCTTGCCGTCGGGGGTTTTCTTGCAGTCTGAAACTGTTGCAGTCGCGTTATCTGTTTTGATAACCCCGACGTCGCCGACCTGTCCGCCGCTTTCGGCATAGAACGGCGTTTTATCGAGTATCAGCGTAAACTCGCCTTCATTGATATTATCAACGGCGACAAAATTTTCGCCGTCCTCAACGATTATAGAGACTATTTTTGATTTTTCGGATAATCTTGAATACCCGTCAAATTCAGTCGAGATATTCCCGGTCAGCCCCGCGAGTTTGTTTTTGAGCCAGCCCTCGATATTCGCTCTGGCTTCTCTTGCCCTATGAATCTGCTCTTTCATTAATTTGTCAAAGCCATCTTTGTCGATTTCAAGACCGTGTTCTCTGCAAATTTCAAGCGTCAAATCATACGGAAAACCGTATGTGTCATATAATTTAAAAATACTTTCGCCGGGCAATATATTCCGTAGGGGCAGGTCTTGCGCCTGCCCTTTGTTCCGGGCGACCGCAAGGGTCGCCCCTACATTTTTTATCATCTCCCCAAGCATTTCAAGCCCGGTATTTATCGTCGCCTCGAATCTTTCTTCTTCGGCTTTCAGGACTTTTTTGATATATTCGCGTTTTTCCTCAAGTTCGGGATAAGCCTCTTTTGATAAATCTATGACTGTATCGGTCAAATCATATAAAAACGCGCCTTTAATACCCAGTAGCTTGCCGTGTCTCGCAGCCCTGCGAAGCACCCGCCTCAGAACATATCCCCTGCCCTCGTTTGACGGCATGATATTGTCGCATATCATAAACGTCGCGGTTCTTATATGGTCGGCGATGATTCTGACCGAAACGTCGGATTGTTTATTTTCGTTAAATTTCACTCCCGCGATTTCGCAGGTTTTGTCAATAATCGCCTTGAACGTATCTACTTCCTGAAGCGAGTTGACCTGCTGCATGACCATCGCAAGGCGTTCAAGCCCCATTCCCATATCAATATTTTTTTGTTTTAACGGCGTATAATTGCCGTTGCCGTCATTATCGAACTGTGTAAAGACATTGTTGCAGACTTCGATAAACCTGTCGCAGTCGCAGCCGGGTTTGCAGTCGGGACTGCCGCAGCCGTTTTCCTCGCCCCTGTCAAAATAGATTTCCGAACACGGTCCGCACGGACCTTTTCCAACGTCCCAGAAATTATCTTCTTTGCCGAGCCTTGTGATTTTTTCGGGCGGCAAGCCCATTTGTTTTGTCCATATATCAAACGCCTCGTCGTCCTCATAATAAACCGACGGGAACAATAAATCCTCCGGTATTTCCAAAACTTTCGTAAGAAATTCCCATGTCATAGGCAAAGCCTCTTTTTTAAAATAATCCCCGAACGAAAAATTGCCGAGCATTTCAAAAAATGTGTTGTGCCTCGACGTTTTGCCGACTTCTTCTATATCAATAACCCTGACGCATTTCTGGCATGTCGCAACTCTTTTACTCGGCGGGGTTTTGTCTCCCGTAAAATACGGCTTCATCGGAGCCATACCTGAGCCTATAATCAACAGAGATTTGTCGTTAATCGGAATAAGTGGGAAAGAATCCATGATTAAATGGTCTTTTGATTTAAAAAAATCCAAGAATTTTTTTCTTAATTCGTTTGCTCCGAAATATTTTATATCGCGCATTTGTGTTTGTTCTCCTTTAATATCCTTTAGTAATTGATAATAATTATACAATTATATCAGAAATATTATATAAAATCAAGCGTATATTAATATTTTTTGCTTGACAAGGCTGAATAAATATGATATAATAGGGTTACAAATAAAGAGAGAGTGCTCTAACACCCTCTCAAGTCGTACACACAGGCGGTACGGCTAAACTCGAATAGATTTATTGATTAGTCGAAAAAATAGACCACTACCTTACCATTGGGCGGTCTATTTTTTCTTGTTTCTCAGCGTGACCCAAATCGAAATGCCTGTTACAATCATCGAAGCAATATTAAAACAGATTGACATAATTTCAACCATTGACCGACCCCCTTTCAGAGTTCAGCCAATGCCGCCCTGTGTACTTATTTTATTATACATTAAGTTATATTTAAAGTCAACGATTATTTTATATATTTCCCTTGACATAATTTCACGCAAATATTATAATAAAACTATAAATATAATTTCGGGGAGGTTTATATATTTTGAAAAATTTTAAAAGGGTTCTTATAGACAAAGAAAACAAATGCGAAGCGTGTTCTGTCGCGGATTTTAACAACGACGGCAAACTTGAGATTGTCTGCGGGGAATATATGTATTCCGGCAAAGGTTTTACTAATAAAACAAAAATATGCGATATTGTTTACGACGGGAATTACGTCCATGATTTCTCAGATTATCCGTTGGACGTAAACGGCGACGGCTATCTTGATATTATCACGGGTTCATGGTGGTCGGACGGATTATTCTGGAGAGAAAATCCGGGCAAAACTGGCGGAGAGTGGCAAACGCATAAAATCGAAACTTTGACAAACGTCGAAACTATCAGATATTTTGACATAGATAATTGCGGCACAGTCGAAGTTTTCCCGAATTGTCCGGGAGAACCGCAATGTTTTTTTAAGTTAGTAAAAGACAAAAACGGAAAACCTGCCGGAGAATTTAAGCGTTATGTCATCGGGACGGAAAACGCGGGTCACGGTATGGGATTCGGCGATATAAACGGCAACGGCAAAACCGATATAATTTTATCCGGCGGCTGGCTTGAACAGCCCGGCGACGTTTACAGCCCGAACTGGGAATTTCACGCTGATTTTAATATCCCTATGGCAAGCGTGCCGATGTTGGTTTATGACGTAAACAACGATGGCGTGAATGATTTAATCGTCGGGGCGGGGCATAATTTCGGATTGTGGTGGTTTGAACAGCAAGTAGGGGACGGCGTCCTCGACGTCCCGCGAAAGTTTATCCGGCACGAAATCGACATGAAATGCTCGCAGTATCACGACATGCAACTATATGACATAGACAACGACGGCGAACTTGAACTTATAACCGGAGCGAGATATTTCGCGCACAACGGCAACGACCCCGGAGAACATAACCCGATAGGCACATATATATTCAAGATAAAAAAAGTCCCGTCTGGCGGGATAGTCTTTGACAAAAATACTCTTGATTACGGTCCGGCTGAAACTGCGTCTGGCATGGGGATATATTTCTGGCTTGAGGACCTGACGGGCAGCGGGTTAAAAGATATAGTCGCTCCGGGCAAAGAGGGCTTGTATATTTTTTATAATGAGTAAACATAAAAAAGGAGATATTTATGAATTACATCACAATAAATTTTGACAACAGCGCGGATGTAAACGCCGCATACAGTCAACTAAAAAAATTATATCCCAAAAATGAAATAATAAAAAGCGCAAGAAAAAATGTAAAATCCGAAGCCAGGGCAAGGCAGGAGCTTCAAGAAGCTATGGATATTGAATTTAAAAAGCTCGGCATTAACAGCGAGGAAGAATTTATGGACTGGATAAACGATGTAATAAAAGAAACCCGGAGGGAACGCCGCAGTGAAAATATTATTTGATACAAACGTATTATTTCCGGTTTATTGATTCAGAATAAATATCCCAAAATAAATAAATCTCAAAGAAAGGATAAAATTATTATGCCAAAACCAAAAAGAATACCGTTACTTACGCTTAATCTTATATTTATTATAGCTTTGACTGTGTTTTTTTCTGCCTGCTCAAAAGGCAGCGACAGCGACGGCAATAAAAATAAAAATAATAACGACGGCGATAATAATATAAACGATATAACGCCGCAGGATATAGAAAACCCCACGGACGAACAAACCGGCAAGGTCGATATAATGGAAATTATCCCGAAACAGGATTTAGACGGTTTCGAAATAAAATTTCTTACCGATATAGTCTGGGACTGGGACTTCGGTCCTATGCACATGGAATACGTCGAAGAACAAAACGCCGAACCCGTAAACGACGCTTTTTATATACGCAATACTATAACAGAAGATAGGTTAAATATAACAATCAGCGAAAAAGTCTGCATGAATAACGACGCCGCCACTCAGATGAAAAAACAGATAACTGCGGGAAACGACGAATATAATGTTTTAATATCGCAGTCATGGAGCGGTACGGGAACTATGGCGGCTGAGGGAAGTTTTATAAACCTGCATGATATTCCGGGACTGCAAACCGGACAGCCATGGTGGGACCAGCATTCGATACGCGACTATTCTATACAGGACCGTTTATACTTCATGACCGGGGACTATAATCTTATAAACAACGACGCGACTTGGATGCTTTATTTTAATAAAACGATGACCCAGAATTTAGGTCTCGACATGCCCTATGATTTTGTCAGAAACGGCAAATGGACATATGACAAAATGATGGAGTATCAGAAAGCCGCGGCAAAAGACGTTGACGGCGACGGCGAATGGACTGCCGCGGATATTTGGGGGCAGGTGACGCATACTCAGCATTATACCGGGATATTAATCGCGGGCGGCGAGAATTTAATAACCAGAGATTCCGACGGGCTGCCTGTTTATGGTCAGGTCACCGAGCGTTTTTACAGCGTTTACGATAAAATAATAGAAATGATGCAGACCCCCGGATATACGATGAACATATATCTTAATATAAAAGGGCTTCCGGCGGACAAACACGCGACTTATAATTTCTTAAACGACGAAGCTCTGTTCTGCCCGGAAATACTGGCTCACACAAGAAGATTCAGGCAAATGGAAAGCGACTTCGGAGTATTGCCGCACCCGAAATTCGACGAAAATCAGGACTACTATCGTTCGTATGTCCTGCCGCAGGTCACGGTTACATGCATACCCGTGACAAACGGCAGTCCGGAAAAAACGGCGGTAACGCTTGACGCTCTGGGACTTCTGAGCGGCTATACTATCATGCCTGCATATTACGAAGTTTCGTATATCGGCAAATTTTTCCGTGACGACGAAAGCATAGACATGATAGATATAATCAGAAACAGCCGCGAATATAATATCGCCGACGCGTTCGGCTGGGGCAATATCACAACCACTTATGAAGCCGCCGCGGTAAAAGCGACCCCACTCGCCGCAGTTCTGGAAAAGAACGCCGACAAAGTAAACAAAGCCATACAAAAGACTCTGGATAAATTCGGGATAGATTATTGACGCTATTGATATATAAATATGAATTTATGGGAATTATACCCGTAGGGAACGACCCCCGTGTCGTTCCGCCAAAAAGCCTCCCTTGCTAAAGGGAGGTGGCACGCGAAGCGTGACGGAGGGATTCCGTTTCCCTCCCCCCAAACAATTCAGAACAACATCAGATTCCGAATCCCACCACCGCCTATCGGCGTGCAGGAAGTCCGGTGGACTTCCGAACCTCCCTTTAGCAAGGGAGGCTTTGGCGAAAAATTTTACGCAAACAAAAAACATACAAAAATATAAAATAATACATAAAAGAAAGGGTTTAATTATTATGTCTGACAAAATAAAAATAGGCTTTATCGGGGTCGGACACATGGGACAGCTCGCGCATTTGCATAACTATGTCAAACTCCCCGAACTCTGCGAAATCACGACTTTATGCGACGTAAAAATCAATCAGGCGAAAATACTCGCGAACCAGTTCGGAATCCCGAAAGTCACGGCGGATTACAAAGAATTACTGGCAGACCCCGAAATAGACGCTGTCGCGTGCATCCAATACTTTGAAAATCACGTCAATTTAGTCCCGGACGTATTAAGGGCGGGAAAGCATGTCATGACGGAAAAGCCGTTATGCGTTTTCCCCGAAAACGGCGACAAACTTGTCGCCATAGCCAAAGAGACAGGCAAATTGCACATGGTCGGCAATCATAAGCGTTCAGACCCCGCTACGGAACACGCCATGGGCGTTATAAACAAATGGAAACAAACCGGGGAAATGGGCAAAATGACGTATGTAAGGTTATCAATGCCCCCCGGCAACTGGAGGAAAGACTGCGACATGCCGTTTATGACTTCAGAGCCTCCCGGACCTGTCCCGCCCGAACCTAAACCCGACGGCATGGACGAAACCACGCGCAATAAAATGGTCTGGTTCGTGAACTATTATATCCATCAGGTCAATCTCATGCGATATTTGCTGGGAGAAGATTATAAGCTCACTTACGCCGACAGGCATTTTTTCTCGGCGATAAGCAAAAGCGGCGTAAACTGTATTCTTGAGCTTGAACCCTACAGCACTTCTGTTGACTGGCAGGAACACGCGCTTGTCTGTTTCGAAAGAGGCTGGGTGCGTATAGATTTGCCCGCTCCGCTCGCAATGCAGATAGCCGGGACTGTCACAATCTATGAAGATAAAGGCTGGGACAGCGGATATACCGTGCCGATGATGCCAAATACCTGCGCCATGCGAAATCAGGCAAAGAATTTCCTGCTTGCCGTGTCGGGTAAAAAAGCCGCCCCGTGCGAATCGAAAGAAGCGGTAAAAGACCTGTATATCGCGCAGGATTATATAAGAATGGCTCAGATAGAGAAAAAAGTAAAATATGAAGACCGCAACAAATCAAAACAAATATAATAACACTCGGTATTGGAAGAAAATAATCGTAGGGGCGACCCTGTGTGGTCGCCCCCGAACTTAATTCTACGCCGGATTCATTGTCGGCATTTTTTTACAGGGGCGACCACACAGGGTCGCCCCTACATAAATTTTTGTCCAATATATCGCGTTAATCTATTTTTTGTTCAAGTTTATTTTATCTTTATTTCGTCAGAGCCTCAAGCGATTTCTCTATTGCTTTCTCTACTTTCGGCGCGTTTTTATCCGTGACGGAAACCACTTCGGTTTTCTTGCCGCCGAACAAGGCGACATACGGGTCATACGCGTTCGTTGCCCAGTAAAGCCTGCCGAGGTCATAAACGCGGCTCACGTCTATTATATCGACCATCGCGGCAGAATCGCTGTCCCTCGCCATTTTTGTTTTAAGCGAGACTTCTTTGTATTGAGGAACGACGTATTTATAGCCGTAAAAAGCGTAAGCTTCCAAAAACGCTCCGTTATTGTCGGGCTGTTCCGCGCTGTTGGGGATTACGGCAAGCATCCCGCTGCCCGATTCGCAGTAATACCTGTCCTGCTTTTCGTCGAATTTGGGAAGCGGCAGTATGCCGAAATCGGCGTTCATGTCCCTGAACTTGGGTATGCGGTTAAATGTTATATTATAAAACAATAATCTGTCCTCGTTGAACATATCGGTACACCAGTCTTCCGACCCGGCGACATTCTTGGGATAATAATAGAAATTCCCCGAATAGAAATTATCTACCATCGAGATTAAAACCGTATTGAAATGCTCAGACCCTGCGGCAAAATACGGCATGTCGTCTGAATCTTTGCGTATCGTCATTTCCCCCGAAGCCATCATAAACGAACCGAACACAACATGGTCGGCAGTCGAGCCTACGCCGAATTTATCGTCTTTGTCATATTTGCCGTCCCCGTTTACGTCTTCCGAGACCATTTTTGCCATACTGAAAAATTTGTCGAAAGTCCATTTCCCGTCGTTTACTAACTGATACACGTCGTCAGTTATGCCGTATTCCTGCATCATTTTTTTGTTAAACAATAATATTCTGGTCATATCGAAGTTTGACACTTCATAAGAGCCGGGGCAGAAATAGACTTTGTTTAATAAAGACATGCTGCTTCTGGCGTTCTGGTCCCACCACGGATTGTCCAGATTGACATACGCGAGCGCGTTTATATCGTAAATTAAATTCTCGCAAGCCGCGCTGAGAGCCTCACCGGGGCTTATACATGCTATATCATACGAATTATCCCCGGCTTGCGCGGATTTTTTGAACATACTGCCCCTTGAGCCGTTGGCGGCGATTATTTCTTTTATATTGCAGTTGAATCTTTCCTGAATCTCAAGGCTTCTTCGATAAGCCGCGTCGTCGATAATATCAGCGGAAGGCTCAAACACTTCCGGTTCCATGATTAAGTTCATGTAATATAAATCGGACTGGCTTGTGTTGAGAATTTTGAATTCGTGCCCCCCGAAATCCAGTTCGGGAATATTGTCGGTCAGTTCTTTCGCGTCATCAATTATATCGTCTGAACCGTCGTTATTATCGCCGCCATCGTCGGATTTTACGTCGTTTGCGTCTTTATTATTATTGTTATCTTTATCGCCAACGGGAGCGTCAGGCGTATTTTTGTCGCCGCAGGCTGTCAGACCGGCGAAAACCGAGCAGACGAATATCATAAGTATAATTAGCGCGATTATTTTTTTCATATTTTTCATACTGTAACCCCTTTTAAATTTTTATGTGATTTTATTTTTATACTATCATATATATCATATATTTATGAATATTTTGTAAATCCACTTGACATAATTTCGCGTAAATATTATACTGTAATCAGTGATATAATATAGTGTGAAATTAAAAAATTGTGAGGTAGGAATATGAATCAGCCAATATACAAAGTTAAAGAACCCTTAACCATTGAAGAATTTCTTGAATTTTACGAAAATAACGACAACGGTTTGCGGTATGAATTAATAAACGGGTTTATCCATATGATGGCTCCGCCTAATACGATTCATCAGGCTTTAAGTATGTTTTTGAGCGGAGAATTGTATAATTTTCTGAAAGGCAAAAAATGCAGAGCTTTTGCCGCGCCGTACGGGGTATTTTTAAAAACGAATGTCGATAATGAAGAAACAGGAAAAATATTAAAAATGAAAAAAAATATAAGCACGAATACAAAGAAGAAATGGTCTTACGGAACATACGTTGAACCGGACTTAATGGTTATCTGCGATAATAAAAAAATAAAGCCCGACGGATGTCACGGCGCGCCCGACTTTATTATAGAAATTTTGAGCCCTTCAAATTCAGAAGAAGACAGAACTCCCAAATTATACAGCTACCTTTTAAACGGAGTGCGCGAATATTGGATTGTAAATCCATATACAGACCCGGGGATTTCAGTTTGCAAATTTAATGAAGAACTCAAAAAAATGGAAATTAATATATTCACATTCGGGGATATAGTAAAAAGCCATGTTTTAGAAGGGCTTGAAATAGATTTTTCTCAGATTAAATCTGTTTTAAATTAAAAAATTTATATAAACACAAAAACCAAAAAACGGAGGTATACAAAATTATGAAAAATAAAATTGCGCTTATCGGCGCGGGAAGCATTGTTTTCTGCAAGACTTTATTAAACGATATGTTCAACACCCCGGCTCTCAACGATTTTGAGTTTGCGCTTATGTCCCCGACTATGACTAAAATCGAAAAAATGAAAAACTACGCCCAAAAAATCATCGACAAAAATAATCTCAAAGCCAAAGTCTACGCCACGACTGACAGGCGCGACGCTCTCAAAGACGCGAAATATGTTATCTTAATGTTCCAGATTGGCGGAAACGACGCGTTTAAATTAGATTACGAGATACCGTTGAAATACGGCGTTGACCAATGTATAGGGGATTCTCTCGGTCCGGGAGGGATATTCAGATTTTTGCGTACATATAACGTCTTAAGAGACATTGACGAAGATATACAGGAATTATGCCCCGGCGCGATTGTGTTAAATTACGTCAATCCTATGGGCATGGTCTGCTCTTATCTGGGCAAAGCGACAAGCATGAACTATATCGGATTGTGCCACGGTGTTCAGACTACTATGGATTTGATTTCCGGATATACAAACGTACCGAAAGACAAAATAGATTTTGTCGCCGCAGGGATAAATCACATGGCATGGTTCTTGAAACTTGAGCATAACGGAAAAGATTTATACCCGTTGCTTAAAGAAAACATGGAAAAGCCGGAATATTATATCAACGAAAAAGTAAGAGGCGAAGTAATGCGTCATTACGGATATTTCATGACGGAATCAACCGGGCATTTGTCAGAATATCTGCCGTGGTTCAGAAAAAATCAGAAATCGCTTGATTTATACTGCGACCAGCCGGATTTCGGAGGGGCAAGCGGAGCGTATTATAAATTCTCGGCGGCTGTGCAGGAGAAGTTTAATAAAATCGACGTTTTATCTATCGAAACCGGCGAACTTGAGCCGAGGAGCAAAGAATACTGCTCATATATACTTGAGGCAGTCGAGACAAATATAGCGTTTAAATTAAACGGCAATGTCTTAAATAAAAACTATATCACGAACCTGCCGAATAACGTATGCGTCGAAATCCCGGTATATGTCGATAAACAGGGACTGCACCCGATGACCGTCGGCGACCTGCCGGTACAGCTTGCCGCTATGAATCAATCTAATATAACCGTGCAGAATTTAGCCGTCGAAGCCGCGATAAATATCGACCCTGAACTCGCGTTTGCCGCAGTATCGCTTGACCCGTTAACTTCGTCCGTGCTTAATCTGACTGAAATAAGGGACATGGTTATCGAAATGTTCGAGGCTGAAGCCGAATGGATGCCGGAATTTTGCAGGGGCGGGCATTGCCCGTCCGGACTGAAAAAAATCAACGATATAAATATCCCCGAAGGCACAGTCGGCGCGCCCGTGCCGCAAGACCCCGCGCTCGCAATAAACAACAGGTTCGGCAAACTTGGAGAATAAACTTGACAAAACTGATTTTTGTTATTATAATAGAGATATAATAAGTTATGGTGCTAATAGATTATTAAGAAAAGACTGGGATTTTTCGCCAAAAGCCTCCCTTGCTAAAGGGAGGTGGCACGCGAAGCGTGACGGAGGGATTCCGTCCCCCTCTCTTAGCAGGGGAGGCTTAATTAGCACTATGCATTAATTTAAAAAAAGAGGGCGACGGTTTTGGCGAAAAATAAAAAAAGATACAAAGTAAAAAAAGCGAAAGAACAGGAACAAAATCAAAATCAAAAAGATACTGTATATTCAAGGTTTATCGGGGAATACGCGAGGTCGAAATCGCAAAAAAGAGAACGTACCCCCGACGAAAAAAAAGAATATAAAAAAATCGCCCTGTTTTTAGTCGGGTGGGTAATTCTCGTGGCTTCTGTGTATTATGCCTGCGTACAGCTTGAGTTTGAGCTTATCATGCCGATATACACGGTTTTGGGAGTCGTCCTGTTTTTCGTGTGGCTTATTTACAACGGGGGATTCAAAAAAGTTGACGTTGATAAATACGAAAAACCCGTAGAAATGGGCTACGACGAGTTTTACAGGTTTATAGAAAAACTGAAAGAACGGCAGAGAAAAGCCAAATATTTTCTTATACTTTTTATCCCGTTTATCATAGTCATGCTTGTTGACTGGTGGATAATAAAAACGTTTCCCGGATAATTCAAAAAATTAAATAATCACGAAAGGAATATATTTTTATGAACGAGACAGAAAAACCGGAAGTAATAAAAAACAAACCCGACTGGGCAAACTCAAAGGCTCTGTATGTGCTGAAAATAATAACGATGAGTTTCGCCATACTCGCGTGCATCGTCATAGCTACAGCTATGCTTACAAGATGGATAATGGATTTGAACCGTAAAGTAAAGGAATCAAATTCAAAAATCGCGAGAGCCGCCGCAAGGCTCGGCAGATTCAGGAAAGACAGGATAAAACATATACTCAAACAAAGAAAATTGCAGTTAAAAGAAGAGCGGGAAGAGAGAAAAAGACAGGAATATGACAGAAACAAAAGGCTTACGTTTATAGAACAGGAAGACGACGATATTGACGACATAGACGAGCTTGAGGACTTCGACGGATTAGAGGGACTGGACGATATTGACGATTTGACCGACGAAGAAAATCTGGTAAATGATTTCGACAACGAACTGAGCGATATTATGCTCGATGATATTGACGGGATATAGAAAATATAATACAAAGCAAAAAGGAGAACGGTAAAAATGCCGTATGACGCGGGGGTCGCCTCGGCGGTATGTTTTGAACTGAACAATAATATTGCCGGAGGCAGGATAGAGAAAATATTACAGCCTGCAAAAGAACAGATAATTTTGCAGATATATTCAAAAGGCGAACGGTATAATCTGTGTATTGACGCGGACGCGAACAGCCCCAAAGTTTATATAACGAACCAGACGGCGGAAAACCCGCCGTCTATGTCTATGTTTTACAGTATTCTGCGAAAATACCTGATGAACGCGAAAATAAACTCGGTCTCTCTTGTCGGGTTTGACAGGATATTTGAATTTAAGATAGACGCCTTTGACGAAATGAGATTTTTAACGCCGTTGTATTTTTACGTCGAATGCATACGAAAACAAAGCAATATGATATTGTGCCGGGAACTCCCCCCGTCAACTCCGTTGACACCCCCCTCGCAAGTATGCGAAGGGGGCAAAGAAAAACCCCAAGCCCCCTTCGTTTACGAGGGGGGATGCGACGAAGTCGCAGGGGGGAGTTTTTAAGAAAAAGGCGGGAGTTTTCAACCCCGTCTTTTTTTATACTGTTTCAAAAACCTCTAATCGCCTATTTTTTCATAAGCCGCTACTGTTTTTTCTATATCTTTCCACATTTTTGCCTCGGATTTTTCAAACTGCGACGCATAAGTAGTCTTTTTATCCCTGCCGAAATATACTATCGTGTACGCGAAACTGCCGAAATTATAAATATAGCCTATGTCATACGCGGTATTTGCCAGTATTATATCAAGCATATCGCGGCTGTCGTCGTCCCTTATAAACTTGCCTTGAAGATTTATTTCGTAATATGCGGGCTGTAAAGTATATCTCGATTCGGCTGCTAAATCTTCAAGTATCATTCCCGTCCTTTCAATATCCCCTGCGGTCGCGGGTATGGATATTCCCGCTCCCGTGTGCGGATTCATGTGTGTGACGTAATTCTCCTGGATTTTGTCTAACTTGGGCAGGGGCAGTATCCCGAAATCGGTTTCCATGGCTCTGAGCCTTTCGACGATTCGCATACGAATCCATGAAAACAACGCCCTGTCTTCCTCCATCATTTTAACCTGCTCGTCGTATATTCCGAATTGCCCGCCGTACCTGTGGAGATTTACGACATTATCTTCATCAAGCATAAGTTTTGATATGGCTTCGGTAATCCGGTAGCATCTTTCAGAGCCGAAAGAAACTATCGGATAATCGTTTTCGTCTTTGGAGCATGTTTTTTCCCCGCCGGAGACGATAAACGAAATGTCAACGTCGGCTTGAAGTATGCAGCCGAACCGGTCGTCCAGAATATACATTTTGCCGTCGCCGTTCAGGTCTTTTGCCACTCCTCTGCTCATGTCGTATAATTTGTCAAACGTCCATTCGCCGTTTTTAACTATTGCGTAAATATCGTCAAGTCCGGATTCTTTATGCAGGTTCTTGTTGAAAATCATGGCTTCCATAGCGTCGTTGTCCAGAATCAGCAAATCCCCCTGCATGACGAACAGTTTATGCCCTATCGACAAATCGCGGGCGCATCCCTGATTCCACCACGGTTTGTCGAAATCAAGATTGGGGATCGAAAACAAGTCGATTATGCTCCCGTCCTGAGCAAGACCCGGCATTTCCGTAATAAGATGGGGGCAGACAACGTCGTATTCGTCGTCTCCGCTTTTTACTGTTTTGCGGGTAGTGGCGACCATGTCGTTGACCCCGGTTTCTTTTATTACGATATTATATTTTTCTTCTATTTTTTTGTTGCGGTTGAAAACCGAGTCGTTTATAATATCTGCGTTTAATTCTTCGGCGTATAAATCCCTGTGGTCCCATTCAACCCAGTCCTGATCGCTGTTTAATGTCCGCGTGAGAAATTTAAACTCATGGCCTTCAAAGTCTTTTGCTTCCAGATCCGGATATAATCTTTCCGCAGGCTGGTTTTCTTCGGTCTGGATTTGACTGTCCGCTTGATTCGCGTCTGCGTTTGCGTCCGCATCTTTCTCGGCACTGTCGGGTTTATTATTGCCGTCGTCTTTCGAGCCGCACGAAGTTATTACAGACAACATAGAGACAATCAGCGATATGAGCAATAAAACAGCGATAAATTTTTTGAAATTATAGTTGGTTTTCATAATTTGCTTTACCTCCTGTGAATAATAACTGAATATTTAATAACATAATACAACAAATATAAAATAATTTCAAGCGGGTTTTGTAAAAAATATTGATTTTTATTGTTTTCTGTGTTAGAATATACGCAGGAAACAATATTTTTTATATATTTGCGGGAGGATATTTTTTATGACCGTAAGAGAACGATTTTTAACCGTATTAAACGGCAAACTTCCAAACGACAGGCTGCCTATGATTGAGTGGGCTCCATGGTGGGACACGACGATAAAACGCTGGGAGGGCGAAGGCTTCCCTGTAAATCTTAATTATGAGCAGAGCCTGCAATATTTCGGGCTTGACGAACTGCATTGCATTGGGAGCAGTCCGTATATGCCCACCGCTCCCGGTCACGGAATCGGGGTTATGTCAAACGAAGAAGATTACGGCAGGCTTAAAAAAGATATGTACCCCGACCAAGCTATGGAATGGATGCTCAACGACGCGAAAAATTTCAAGTCAAGACACGAAAACGGTGAGATAGCCATAAGAATATGGCTTGACGGGTTTTTCTGGTTTCCGAGAAGATTATTCGGCATAGAGCCGCACTTATTCGCGTTCTACGATTATCCGGAACTCATGAAAAGGATAACTCAGGATTTATGCGATTTTAATTTAAAAGCGTTAAAAGAAGTATTTAAAATAATAAAGCCGGATTTTGTCGGTTACGCCGAAGATATGTCGTATAATCACGGACCTATGTTATCCGAAGATTGTTTTAATAAATTCATGCTGCCGCACTATATAACGCTGAATAATTTCTGTCATGAAAACGGCGTAAAAACTCTCGTTGACAGCGACGGCGACGTGACCGTTATGCTCCCGTGGCTTACAAAAGCGGGGATAGACGGAGTATATCCGTTAGAACGTCAGGCAAACGTGGATATTGCGAAAATCCGTGAAGAATATCCTGAGTTTATCATGCTTGGGGGATATGACAAAATGGTGATGAACAAAGGCGAGGACGTAATCAGAGCCGAATTTGAAAGAATTTTACCCGTCATGCAATCAAGCCGCTATATCCCGTCGGTTGACCATCAAACCCCGCCGGGCGTGTCGTTTGAGCAATATAAAACTTATGTGAAAATTTTTGAAGAATATTGTATAAAAGCGGTGAGGTAGAAAGTTTTCTTTATGCGAAGAAAATTTATAATATCGGCAAGTGAAGTAACATGCGTATACTTGCATATACATGAATAAACGTTCTGATAGAATGTTTCACGTGAAACATTCTAAACTATGGATAGGAAAAATTATAAGTAACGAATAAAATTTATATTTTA
>Ga0082212_10002248_pt1 | contig 28339 bp, 27 predicted proteins | sample TergutNt197P3_FD_71548 | JGI IMG/M metagenome (GOLD analysis project Ga0082212, IMG submission 71548) | Neocapritermes taracua P3 segment gut microbial communities from Petit-Saut dam, French Guiana - Nt197 P3 | ecosystem: Host-associated > Arthropoda: Insects > Digestive system > Gut ...
CATTACGCGTCTGGTTGAAAAACCTGTTTCTTTCAACCTTAATATCAGCGACGATTTGCCAAGCGTACTTTACGGCGACGACCTGCGCGTGAAACAGATTTTAAACAATCTGCTCAGCAACGCGGTCAAGTACACATACAGAGGAACTATCGAGTTAAGAGTGCAATGTATACGAGAGAATGAAAATGGTTATTGGATGGAAATTGCCGCAAGCGACACCGGTATCGGTATACGTGAAGATGATCTGAAAAAACTTTTCTCCGATTATTATCAGGTGGATACTAAGGCCAACCGCAGGCTGGAAGGTACGGGACTCGGTCTGTCCATAACCAAGAGTCTTGTGGAACTGATGGGCGGGGATATTTTAGTGGAAAGCGAATATGGCAAGGGCTCAACCTTCCGTGTGCGTTTTCGGCAGGGCTTTGTCAATGATACGCCAATCGGTCCGGCTGTAGCGAATAACCTTCGTAATTTCCGTTATGCTGATAATAAACGCATCGCCACTCAAAAACTTGTACGGCTTAATTTAAACCATGCCAGAGTGCTGGTGGTTGACGATATGTGGAATAACTTAGATGTGGCAGCCGGTCTATTGAGTAAATACAAAATGCAGGTAGACTGTTTAGACAACGGACAGGAGGCTATTGAGCGGATACGCAGCGAGAAGCCGGTTTACAACGCCGTATTCATGGATCACATGATGCCCGAAATGGACGGCATAGAGACGGCGGAAGCGATTCGCGCTATCGGTACCGAATATGCGCAAAAAATACCGATTATCGCCTTGACAGCTAACGCTATCTATGGTACTGAGGAAATATTTTATAAACACGATTTTCAGGCATTTATTTCCAAGCCTATCGATATAATGGAATTAGATTCGGTTATAAGGAGATGGGTGCGTGATGAACCAAAGGAGAAAGCCATTTCTTTCAATGTGCCGATAAATACTTCACTTGAAGATGAGAACATCGTGATAGATATACCCGGAGTAGATTCCGAAACAGGGCTTTCTCTTTATGGCGGAGAGTTGGATATTTATCTGCCGACGCTGCGTTCCTACGCCGTCAACACACCGGCGATTTTGGATAAGATTCGTACCGTGTCGCTGGAGACATTATCGGCCTATGTTATTGCCGTACACGGTTTGAAAGGTACCAGCGCTAACATAGGCGCGGAAATTATTCGGGAAGCGGCTTTAAACTTGGAAACAATGGGCAGAGCCGGCGATCTGAACGGGATTTTGGCTAAAAACGACGGGTTAATTAAAGATACGGAAAATATCGTGGCAGATATAAAATCATGGTTTGAGCGATACGACGTTGCGCATGAAAAGCCGCGCTTGGAAACCCCCGATTGGGCGGTTCTGGCAAGGCTGCGACAAAGCTGTGAGAAGTATGATATGAGCGGTATTGATAAAGCAATGTCGGAATTGGAAAACGCGAGTTATAACTCAGGAGACGATCTTGTAACATGGCTGAAAGAAAAAATCGCGATGTCGGAAATTGCCGAAGTTGCGGCCCGGCTTGCGAACTATGAAAAGGAACCTGACAAATGACCGGCGGTAGGAAAAAAATTATTGCGGTAGACGATAATCTCGAAAACCTTACTGCTGTTAAGAACATAATGAGGTATGCATACGATGTGTATCCGGTCATCAGCGCTGCGAAAATGTTCGATCTGTTGGAGCATTTTCTGCCCGACTTAATCCTGTTGGATGTGGAAATGCCGGATATGAACGGATATGAAGCCGCAAGAATTTTGAAAGATAGCGACAGCTTTAAAAAGATACCTATAATATTCCTGACCTTCATGGACAGCCAGCCGAGCGAAATAGAAGGCCTGAATCTTGGCGCTATTGATTATATCCGCAAGCCTTTTATAGCCCCCTTGCTTCTCCAGCGAATACAGATACATTTGTCGCCGTTAGACCCTCAAAAGAAAGTTGAAAAATTATTTGAACTAAAGATGCAGGAAGCCAGCCTGCGCAAAACGACTGAATGAGAAAAAGTATAGCGCTTCACTCAAAATTAAAGTTGAGAGTAACAGCGCTGAAATTTTGCCTGATCATCTTAGCGGCCCCGCGCGGTTATTTTTTTATTAAAAGCGCCAGCGTTTCTACATGAGGAGTCTGTGGAAACATATCGAAGGCCTCAAACGAATGAATTTTATAGCCTTCGAGCGAATCGGCATTCTCTTTAAAAGAAGCCGGATTGCATGACATGTATATTATGCGTTCGGGCGATATATCGTGTATGCGCTTGAGCATGGACGGATGAATTCCGCTTCTCGGCGGGTCTAATATCAGCGTATCGCATTTCGTGGTATGTTCTTTTGCGTCCATGCAAATGAATCTTGCGTTTTCTACGGAGTTGAGCTTTCTGTTTATTTCGGCAGCCGCAACCGATTCAGCCGAGAGTTCCACGCCGGTTACGCTTTCGGCGGCGTCGGCCACAAAGAGGGAGATGCTGCCGACGCCGCAGTACAGATCGGTGACGCGGCCCTTCACAAAAGTTTTGATGCGTCGGTACATCTCTCTGGCCATGAGCGAGTTGGATTGAAAAAACGAGTTAGGGCTTATGCGGTAACGTGTGCCGTCAAAATCCTCCTCAATGTATCCTTTTTTTATATCTGATATTACCTCGCCGAAACTTAAATCGGCCAGCCCCGGACTCAGCAATACAGATATCGAATCCGCTAAGGCGGCGAGTTCCCCGGCAATGGGCGATAGACGATCTTCGGTTACGGATGTGACAAGGTTTAGCATTGTCTCGCCGGTAAAGCGCGCCTGCCTCAGAACGATGTAACGCAAGTAGCCCTGATGTTTCAGGTAGTCGTAGTCTTCAATATCAGCGAGAAGAGCGCGGGCGCGCGTGTAACATTCTTCCATGCCGGCCTGCATCAGCGGGCATTCTTCGATGTCAACAACATGCCGGTATGAGCCTCCTTCTCTAAGGCCGGTTTTGCCGAAGGCGGTTACCATATCCATGCGGGCCCGGTAGCGGAAAGGTTCGGCAGGCACGACCGAATCGACAACGGCGGTATCTCCCAGCAGGCCGTTTAAGTATTCTTTTTTAAGCAGCAGTTGGTTTTCGTAAGATATGTCCTGAAACATGCAGCCGCCGCATTTGCCGAAATGTTTGCACAAGGCAGACGAGTCCCTGTATTTCTCGACTAAAGAGTGAAATAATTTTTTCTTCTTTTTTTTCATCTTCTGTGCAATGAGGATTTATGTTGTTCTTGTCAAGATATTTTGAGACGGCGGGTGAAGGGGGAAGCGAAAATGAGATGGGATTTTTAAAAAATATCAAAAAATACGCAAAACTATATATTTTGTGATTAATTTATTTACTAAAAAGCTATAGAATGATATATCGTTGCTGTATATTCAAGTTTGTTGTGGACAAACCAAAGATAGGAGGCGGTTGACCTTATTATGAGTGTGGTTAAGGAACTGAAGAGTCTTGCTGGTTCGCAGAGGTGAGAATGTGAATAAAGAATTAATAAGGAAACATCCGAGGATGAAAGGATATAATTACAACCGAAACGGAGCTACTTTATTACAGTGTGTGTAAAGGGTAGGCATGAAATGTTAGGCAAGGTCATCGCCGGGCTCGATGCGGGTATCGCGCCGCAGGTTCTTGGCCGGGCCTTTCGCGGTGAGTTGGGTACGAATGATTCCGATGAGGAGAGTTCGTTGGGGTTGTTGGAGTTGTTGGGGGGAGATGGAGAAAAAATACAGGAACACCATGATTAAAAATTTAGACGTTATTCTCGCTGAAGGCGAGAGTTATAAAATAGAATTCAAAGAGTCTGCCGACAAATCGCTTGCTTCAGAGGCTTGCGCCTTTGCCAACGCTTCGGGCGGGCGTATATTTATTGGCGTTTCCGATAAAGGCGATATCGTTGGTACGGACACGAGCAATACCGCCCGTTCGAAGATACAAGATACTCTTAATCAGATTGAGCCGCGCTTGCCTGTTGACATTGCTGTACACGATAAAATTATTATGGTCACTATCCCCGAAGGCACGAACAAGCCTTACTCATGCGCAAAGGGATTTTATTTGCGTTCCGGCCCTAATTCACAGAAATTGGAACGCAACAGTATAATGGAATTTTTTCAAAATGAGGGACACATTCGTTACGACGAAGTTATTCGTGAAGACTTGCCTGTAAATGAAAGATTCAACGAAAAAGCGTACAAGAGATATATGCGTGCCGCTAAGATTAGCGATGTGCTGGAAAAAGAAACGATTTTGAAAAATTTAAACTGCGCGGCCCATGCAGACGGCAGATTTTGTTTTACAAACGCGGGAGCATTATTTTTTCGTGTAAACGACGAGGATGTGAAATTTCGCCATGCCGGAGTTGTGTGCGCTCTATATAAAGGAACAGATAAGGCTTATATTATTGACGCGAAAGAACTTAACGGCGATATCGTAAATAATATAGATGATGCGGTTGCGTTCCTGAAACGGCATCTGAATATCAGCTATAAAATTGAAACCGTAAAACGTGAGAATATTTTCGAACTGCCGGAAGATGCGTTGAGGGAGGCCATAGTCAATGCTGTCTGTCATCGAAATTATTTTGAAAAAGGCGCCAGAGTGATGGTCGAGATTTTCGATGACCGTGTTGAAATTACCAGCCCGGGTGGAGTGTGCAAAGGCATTACGCCTGAAAATTTTGGTAAAATCAGCATCACAAGAAATTCGATAGTGGCCAGTATGCTGTATCGAATTGATTATATTGAGCAAATGGGAACAGGCATTGCCAGAATGAAAAAAGCGGCGGAAGACGCGAATGTAGCGGAGCCGGAATTTAATCTGCACGACTTTTTCAAAGTGATATTCATGCGAGACCAAACGGATGTTAATGGCGTTAATGATGGCGTTAATGGCGTTAATGATGGCGTTAATGGCGTTAATGATGGCGTTAATCGTAAACTAATAATTGATTTAATAAAAAATGAGCCAACCGTAACTATTGCGTCTATAATTGAAAAAACCGGTATTCCGCGAAGAACAATAGATAGAATAATATCCGAACTTAAAAATAGCGGTGTAATTAAGCGTGTCGGTACAAAAAGAACCGGTCATTGGGAAATGATCGAAAGTGGAGAGAAAAAATAGGCAAAATTTTCATTTTAAATTTGACGCATAGGGTTCGAGTTCTTTTGCTTCTTTAAAGATTACAACCTCCACATTGCCGGATTTCGTTTGCAAATCTTTTCTCCTTTGCGAGTCTTTATCAATCAATCCTACATCGCGTATAAAAATATATTTTACCCTGTCTTTATATTGAGCGGCAAGTTCGGTATAAACTTCGGGGTCCTTTTCGCCCGAATCGCCTATAAGAATAAATTGTCTTTGAGGAAATCTGTTAAATATAGTTTTGATTATATTCAGCTTATAAGTCAACTGATCTGCGGATATGAAATCTATTATACTCTTGTCCTTGAGCCTGAAATATTTCAGACTCACCGGCCCTTGGGGGAATTGCTCGTCAGTTATAAAATTGCTGATTGACGGATATAGATGCCATGGTGAGCCGGATACATAGTGAAAGACGCATCCCTTCTTTTCAAAAATTTTATAAAGTTGCGCCATCCCCTCTACAGGTTCAAATTTTTTTACAAATGTATTCTTAATCAACTCGTTTTTATTTAAAACATTACTTATCTTTATGGTATCATCAATATCCGAAATGACGCTGTAGCCTTTTTCGTCAATAATCTGGAATGTGCCTGAAAATATCGGATTTTCGTTCTTGGAAGGTGCGGTTGAAAAATTTATTTTCTTATTTTTCAAATTTGTTTCCGAATCATTTCGAAATTTAATGATTGTATTGCTGTGGCCGTTAGATGCTGTTGGGGGTAGGGTATATTTTTCGCCCATAATATCAACGGCAATATCTCTTTTCTCTTTATTATCTACGAGAAAATATCTAAGGCGTTCCTCAAATAATTTTTTATTACCTATCTTGTCAACAACAAAGAATTTCCCTAAAGATTTTATAAGAGCATTGCGCCTGATAGAATTTTCTTTCATTTCAAAAACCCAGGCGTGCATATATATGTTAATTTCGCCGTTATCTATCCATCCGTATGTTGACGGGAATATTATTGTTTCATTTTTTGCGGGTTCTTTTGTAAATACCGCGCTGCTAAGCAGTAATATTATAATTGCCGGTATTATCTTTTTGTATAACTTCATATTAGTCCGCCTGCAGCTATGCCATACTTAAAATTCAACCGTAGCAAAGTAATCGTCGAGGGTTTCGGCGCGGCGGATCAGTTCGGTTTTGCCGTCTTCCTTGAGCAATATTTCGGCGGAACGGAGTTTCCCGTTGTAGTTAAAGCCCATGGCATGGCCGTGCGCTCCGGCGTCATGGATTACGATTATATCCTCAGGGGCAAGTTCAGGCAGCATTCTGTCTATCGCGAATTTGTCGTTGTTTTCGCAAAGCGAGCCTGTTACATCGTATTTTATAGCAGCCGGCAGCTTCTCTTTGCCGAGTACCGTTATGTGATGATAAGCGCCGTAGATGGCCGGCCTCATAAGGTCGGCCATGCAGGCGTCAAGCCCCGCATATTTTTTGTATGTATCTTTTATATGCAGTACCTTTGTGACAAGGAAACCGTACGGGCCGGTTATCATGCGGCCGCTTTCCATGAAGATTTTCAAGGGATCGAGCGGGCCGCCTTTTATTTTTTCATCGTACAGCGAGCGTATCCCCGACGATACGAATTCAATATCTACCGGTTCTTGATCGGGTTTGTAGGGTATTCCGAAACCGCCGCCCAAGTTTACCGATTCAAGCCTGATTCCTGTTTTTTCGAATACCTCAATGGCGAGTTCAAAGAGCATAAGCGCGGTATCTAAAAAGTAATTGTTGTTCAATTCGTTTGACACGATCATCGTGTGAAGTCCGAAACGCTTAACCCCTTTTTGTTTCAGGGCGGCGTAGCCTTCGAGTATCTGTTCTTTGGTGAAACCGTACTTAGCCTCTTTGGGATCGCCTATGATGACGTTCCCGCTTCTAAGCGGTCCTGGATTGTAGCGGCACAGTATTAAATCGGGCAGCCCGGCGTTTTTTTCAAGAAAATCAATATGGCTTATATCATCAAGGTTTATTACCGCGCCTAATTGCTTGGCTTTTACATATTCGTGCGCGGGCGTATCGTTTGACGTGAATATTATTTCTTCGCCGCTCATTCCGACGCGTTCGGCAAGAACTAACTCGGCCATTGAACTGCAATCGGCGCCGAAGCCTTCTTCGCGTAATATTTTAAGCAAGCGCGGATTCGGAGTTGCCTTAACCGCGAAATACTCTTTGAAAGACGGAACCCAGTCAAACGCCTTGATAAGGCGTTTGGCGTTAGCGCGTATTGCTTTTTCATCGTATATGTAAAACGGAGTCGGGTAATCGGCTATCACTCTTTCGATTTGTTCTTTTGTAAACGGTAATTCCTTTGGGAACATCCATCCTCCTGATAAAAACGAAAAATACGTTTTATTGCCTTTTGTCAAGAACAAATACCGATTAGCAAGTCTATATGGCTATGTTTTTCCATTTGCCGCTTTTGAAGCGAAATGAAAGCACGGTGCAGAATATCAGAAAACAAGCGACCAAAAGCGACCACGCGACCTCTATCGGCATATTGAATACCTTGAGCGATAAATAGACCACCGGTAAAATAAAAAGATGCATCGTTACCGAAGCCGCCATGCTGAAAAAAGTGTCGCCGGCTCCTCTGAGCGTTCCTATAAAGGCTACCATTACAGCCTCGGCCAGAACGTAAAATGAAGCTATGCGTATCATATTAATGGCTGCCGGCGCCGCCTGTTCAAATATATGGTTGTAACCGTCAGGGGCAAATACGTACACAAGCGGTTTTGCGGCGAATACAAAAATAATGAGTACCGCGGATGAAAAGAACAGTCCGGTTTTTACCGCGGATATTGCGGAGTTGTAGGCGATATCCGGCCGCTTTGCGCCGAGGTATCTTCCCACAAGACTTGTGACGGATATTTCTATTCCAAGCAGCGGTATGAATGTGACGAGATCCCAGCTGAACATAATGGTTATGGCTGTTGCCGCTACATCTCCGCAAGAGTGAAATATTCCCGTCAGGATTGTAAAAATTACAAAGTTTAAAAAGAATTCTACTCCCGCCGGAGAGCCGAAACGGATGAGCTTTTTCATAATAACCTTGTCAAAGTGAAACGACGAAAGGATGGAAAAATTTCTCCGGTTGCTCTTCCCGAAATATACCGCGAAAAGCACCAGCAGCGCGCAAATATTTCCTGATATGGTTGCGAGAGCCGCGCCCGATATACCCATAGGAGCAAAACCGAATTTCCCGAAAATGAGAATATAGTCAAGAAATATGTTGGTAAACAGCGCGGCGATTGTTGCGAGCATCACCACGCCCGTACGCCCGATACCTGAAAAATAACATCCTATGGTATAGCGCATCATGCCGAAAACGCAGCCCATTACGAGCACATTAAGATATTCTCTCTGGTATAGCGCCTGCATGGGGGGGATGTCGGAAATGTCAAATAGCGCGACAGCGAGCGGCTTTAAGGCTATGATTATGGGCCAGGCGGCCAGCGTAACTAACGCGGCCTGAAAGGCGGCTGCCGCTGATTTATGTTTTTCGCCCTTGCCGAAGTATTGGGCTACCAGCGCCGTAGAGTAGCTTGTGAGGCCGATAAAGAAAAAACACATGGTCTGCATCGTTATTCCGCCGGCCATAACGGCATTCATCTGTTCCGGCGCGAGTTTCGCCATAAAAAAGCGGTCGGTGAATGTCATTATGCCGTCACACGCTGTTGAAATCATCATAGGCGCGGCAATAACGAACAACTCCCGGACGCTGCCGGGAGTTGCGTTTTTGAAACTTTTTAATGAGAACATTAACTATTTGGAACCGGGCGAGTTTACTTTTACCGGTTTTGCCTTCCAAATTTCGTTCGCATACTCTGAAATGGTTCTGTCGGTTGAAAATTTTCCCATACCCGCGGTATTGTGAATTGACATTTTCGCCCACTGCTTTTTGTCGGTAAACGTTTGGGAAACAGTTTCCTGACATTTGATATAAGATTCATAATCCGCGAAAAGCATGTAGGTGTCGCCGTGATAGAGAAGCGAATCCGTTATCGGTTTGAAGAGATTGGCGTCGCCGTTTGAGTAAAATCCGTTGTTGATTTGCGAAATGGCTAACTGCAGTTCCTGATTGGCGTTGTAGTAATACATTGGGTTATAGCCCGAGTGTTTCAGGGCTTCAACCTCGTCCGCAAGCAGGCCGAAGCAGAAAAAGTTTTCTTTCCAGACTTCTTCCATTATTTCAATGTTGGCTCCGTCAAATGTTCCTATTGTGAGCGCTCCGTTAAGGGCAAACTTCATATTACCGGTGCCGGATGCCTCGGTTCCGGCCGTTGATATTTGCTGTGACAGGTCGGCTGCCGGAATTATCTTTTCGGCGTTCGATACGGCATAGTTCCTCAGGAAAAGCACTTTGAGCAGACCGTCAGCGTCCTTGTCGTTGTTTACTGTCGCGGCTATAGAGTTTATCAGCTTGATTATAAGTTTCGCCATATAATACCCGGGCGCTGCCTTACCCGCGAAGATGACGGTTCGCGGCACAAAATTTCCGCCGGGATTTTGTTTTATTCTGTTATACATCGTTATGACGTTGAGCGCGTTTAGAAGCTGGCGCTTGTATTCGTGAAGCCGTTTGACTTGTATATCGAATATAGACGATGTATTGACCTTAACATTGGTGTGGTTTAAGATATATTTTGCGAGCTGCTCCTTGTTGGCGGTTTTAACTTCCATCCAGCGGTTTTGAAAATCCTCGTCGTTGGCAAATTCTCTCAGTTTGGCAAGTTGAAAGAGATCTGTCGTCCAGCCGCCGCCTATTTTTTCGTTAATGAGCGAGGAAAGTTTTGGGTTGCAGAGTTTAAGCCAGCGTCTTTGAGTAACTCCGTTTGTTTTGTTGTTGAATTTGCCAGGCCATAGCTTGTAGAAACCCGTAAAGACTTTTGCTTTCAGGATTTCGGTATGCAGCGCGGCAACGCCGTTTATCGAGGAACTTCCTATTATGGCAAGGTTTGCCATGCGTACTTTTTTGTCGGGGCCTTCTTCTATTATTGAGAGATCTTTTATTAGACTGTTGTCGAACGAAGTGGCGTTGAGAGAGTCTATGAAGCGCCTGTTTATTTCATAGATTATCTGCATATGTCTCGGCAAGACCTTATCTACAAGCGATACCGGCCATTTTTCAAGAGCTTCGGGGAGTATCGTGTGGTTAGTGTAGGCAAAAGTTTTTACGGTTATATCCCAGGCAGTATCCCAGTCGAGGTCTTCAACATCCAAAAGAATTCTCATTAGCTCCGGAATAGCGATAGCCGGATGAGTATCGTTAAGTTGTATGGCGGAAAAATCCGCAAACTGCCTCATATCGCTGTGGTGTTTTTTGTAGCGCCGTATTATATCCTGAATGGTGGCCGAAACGAACATGTATTCCTGTTTGAGTCTCAGCTCTTTGCCCGCCGACATATTATCGTTGGGGTAGAGGACTTTTGTGATATTTTCGGATGACGCTTTAGCTTCGACCGCTTTCATGTAGTCGCCGTCGTTAAAGTAATTGAGGTCAAATTCGCGCGTTGATTTGGCCGACCAGAGTCTCAGGTTGTTGACGGTATTGTTTTGGTAGCCGGGGACCGGCGTATCGAAAGCTATGGCTACTATATCGTCCGTATCAAGCCATTTTGCTTTGAGTTTGCCGTTCACGTTTTCATACTCGACCCTTCCGCCAAAACGGACTAAATACAGGAGTTCGGGTCTTTGGAATTCCCAAACATTGCCGAGACGTAACCAATTATCCGGCGTTTCAACCTGATAGCCGTCTATTATATCCTGAAAGAATATTCCGTAATCGTAGCGAAGCCCGTAACCCGTAGAAGGGAGTCCGAGGGTGGCCAAAGAGTCCATGAAGCAAGCGGCTAACCTTCCAAGGCCGCCGTTGCCGAGCCCTGCGTCCCATTCGACCTCGCGCAGTTCCTCCATATCGTAGCCAAGCTCGGACAGCGCTTCACGGGCATTATCGTACAGGCCTAAGTTTATTAACGCGTTGCCCAGTGTTCGTCCCATCAGGAATTCAAGGGAGAGGTAATAAACGCGTTTAGGGTCCTTCTCATAATATTCCCTTTTTGTCTCAATGCGCCTTTCGGTCAGTCTGTCGCGAATTGCAAGGGCTAATGAGGTATACTGGTCATGAGTAGTGGCGTTATGTTCGTCTTTTGCGAGGGAAAACTCCATGTGATCCACAAAATTGACTTTAAGAGTTTCGGAATCAAGTCTCAGCGCCTCGTTTGTTGTTGGTGTAGAATGGCCGTTTGCGGATGTAAATCGATCTCTCATGTTTGTCTCCATTTTTTTGTTTTATAATATTTTTAGTTGAAAAAACGCAATATTGAATAAAACCCGCGAGTGCCGTGTAGAAATGGATTTTTGAACCTGGTAAACCAGGTGGGTTCCCGCACGGAGAATTCGGACTACTCCATAAAGGAGCTTGTCCTGCTAAACCGGATATAAGGATCCCTTGTCGTATTATATTGGCTCAAAAATACGACATCCTATCACAAACACCGCAGGCACTGTAATCAGTTTTTGAAAGTGTTTCTTTTGCAACAACTTTTTACAAATTTTATGGTTCTTTGTTTAATTAATTGAAAGCAGGCTTGACATAGTTTCATGAAATTCGGAAATTTGCTTTTTAAAAGTTAAAGATATGTCAATATACGCCAATATAGAGCAAGAAAACCTATTCCTCGACTTCTTTCACGGCAACAACGCAGTCAAACTTTTGATCTCGCCCGTAGACGGCGCTATAGTTGACGCGAATCAACCGGCCTGTGATTTTTACGGATTTTCTCCTGATGTTTTCAAAAATATGACCTTTTACAGAATAAACGCTATGAGCGCTTCGGAAATAGAAAGACAGTTTGAGCTTGTCTTGAGCGGTTTGCAGCGTGATTTTAATACCTATCATCGCTGTTCCGACGGCGATATAGTGAATGTGGCTATAAATTTCGGTACGCTTTCTTTTCAGGATGAGGAACTCATCCTTGCCGTCATATTCGACATGACCGATAACAGGCGGGCCCTAACGGCGCAGCATATTTCGCAGACGCAGTTTTTGACCGTTCTTGACAGCTTAGACACAGCGGTTTACGCGGCCGACTTGAGAAGTTACGAAATACTCTTTGCCAACCGTTATATGAAAGAAACCTTTGGTGAAGACAGCGTCGGCAAACGCTGCTGGGAAGCCATACACGGCAAAGCCGACGCTCATTGCAGGTTTTGCGGCAATGAGCGTCTATTGGATGAAAGCGGCGCTCTTTCCGGGGTGAGGCGCCGGGAATACCGAAGTCTGTTGAATAATTTGTGGTATCAGTTCATAGATAGGGCAATAGTATGGATTGACGGAAGACTTGTAAGAATATCTATAGGTATTGATATAACCGAGCGCAAACAGCTTGGGCAGGAGATTATAGAAATAAGCGAGAAAGAACGCATAAGTATAGGCAATGACCTGCACGACGGAATCGGACAGTACTTTACCGGCATAGGTTTTCTCACCCGCATTATTAAAGACAAGCTGGCGCAGAACGGTCTCGCGGAGGCAGGCGTAGCCGAGGAAATCCTTGGCCTCGTAGAAGAGGCTAAAAGCCATACGAGGATTCTCGCCAAGGGATTGAGCCCCGTTAATATGGATAAAAACGGCATTTTTGCCGCCATACGCGAACTTTGTATGGACACGGAACGGATATTCGGTTCGGTGTGTTCTTTTTTGTACGATGACAGTATTACGATAGAAGATAATTCCATAGCTACCCATGTTTATTATATTGTAAGGGAGGCCGTAAACAACGCAATGAGGCATGGCGCAGCTAAACGTGTTGACATCATAATGAAGGAGTGCGATGAGGGCATAAGGGTTGACGTTCAGGATGATGGCTGTGGTTTTGATCCTGACACCGCCGCGCGGGGGCTCGGTTTGAATTTGATGAAATACAGGGCCGATGTTATAGGAGGCACCTTGAATATATTGGGAAACAAGAACGGCGGTACGCTTATTTCGTGCGTTATTAATGGGATGCTGTCAGGGCAATGAGCGATAAAGACATCAGAATATACATAGTCGATGACCATCCGGTCGTGCGCAGAGGGTTAGGGCAGTTTATAAACAGCCGCGACGGTTACTCAACCTGCGGCGAGGCCGGTAACGCAGATTCGGCGATTGCCGGAATAAGCGAAGAGATGCCCGATGTAGTGCTTGTCGATATTAATCTGAAAGGAGATAACGGTATTGACCTTATAAAGCAGATATGTTTGCGCCACAGCGACATCAACGTGATTGTGCTTTCGATGCATGAGGAAAACGAATATATTGAACGCGCGATGAGGGCGGGCGCCAAGGGCTATATTCTTAAAAACGACAGCGAAGAGCTTGTCTTTGAGGCTGTCGCAAGCGTCATGAGCAACAAAATATATTTAAGCGATAGCATCAAAGATAAAGTTCTTGAGTCTATGCTGCGCCGCAAAGCCGTCGGAGGAAAAGAATCGGTTGCTCTTTTGACCGACCGCGAGTTCTCAATCTTCGAGATGATAGGCAAGGGCGGCAATACGCGGGAGATTGCCGCCGCTCTTAATCTGAGCGTCTCAACGGTCGGCACGTACCGCGAGAGGATCAAGACTAAACTGAATATATTGACCCCTAATGAACTTGTAAAATTTGCCGTTCAGTGGGTCATGAACGAAAAAGATAAGGACTCAATCCAAAAATGAAAAAAACAGTCATATTTATTTTGTCGGCGGCTATTTTTGTTTTGCCTGCTTTGGCCTCGGCGCAATCCCATTTATACAAGGTTGGGTATCAGGTGGCCGATTCCGTATACGGCGAGAAGATGGCTCTCTTTGACGCGAAAGACGATTTTATTTTTTCCAATGTATCGGTCCACAATAGGCTTAACTTTATCTATTCGGATAATACGGAAGAAGCCAAGGTGGATAGTTTTTCCCGCTTGAGCGAGCTTCTGGTAGTTACTACTGATAATTTCAGGTTCAGCGCTTTGGTAAGAGGACTTTACAATAAGGACTTGAGCATGGCCGATAATTTTCAGTATTTTGCTTTTATCGAAAGACGGGTGAAACTTTCCGGAGCGTACACCCTCGATTGCGGACTTGCCTTTACCGATATGATTGTCTATAACAGGGTATATCCCGGGCCGTTTGTTTTTCCTTTTATTTCATGTACATACACATCCTCGTTGTCTGTCGTGCGTATTGGTCTGCCCACGCTTGTCATGTACCGTACGCAAAAATGGGCAGCCGGCTTTTCATATACGATGATGTTTAATTCAAAACTTTTTATCAAATGCACGCCGACGCCGCTGTTCTCGCTTGAGTTGTTTACTGATACCGTCCGTTATCAAATAGCCGTAGGCGATCCCAAGCGGGACGAGATTTTGAATATTTTTTATGCCGGAATTTTTCTTGAGGGTTCTATTAATTTTACGGACTTTAACTCGTTCTCGCTTTGCGCCGGTTATAACCTTATTGAACGGCGCTGGACCGGCGACCAGCTTAATATACTGAACGCCGCGCAGACATACGGTTCGTATAAATTTAAAGCCTCTCTCTCGTTGATGTTTTAAGATAAGAGGTTTAAAAAAAAATATTGACACGGTACGGCCTGCGTTATTATGTGGCTATATTATTATTTTTAGGAAGCTTGTCATGGCAAAGTGTGAGATATGCGGAAAGTCAGTTCAATTCGGCGAAAATGTGAGCCATTCGAATAAAAAGACAAAGAAAATCTGGCATCCGAACGTAAAAAAAATAAGGGTTCTTGAAAATAACAGAGTCGTTCGTAAACATGTATGTACGCAGTGCATCAAATCCGGCAGTGTTCGTAAAGCAGTATAGCTCTTTCCCTGTTTTTATTAAAACTATTGTTCTTTTATTATATAGAAAATCCCATAATTGGGATTTTTCTTGACATTCTAACGAGTTAATCAATTATGGTTACAGAGTTCTTTCTATACTTCTCCCCGCCCGCCTTTTTGGCGGGTTTTTTTTATTAACATATTCTTGGAAGCTGTTCCTCTGTTTGAAGCGGCAATATTCTCTTGCCTCCTATTTCGGTTTCAATGAAAACCTTGCCGGGAAATTCAGCGGTTATTTCGCCTATTATAGCGGCGTCTTTTCCATGCGCGTCGGCGCGCATTACGGCAAGCAAGTTCTCTGCATCCTCTTTTTTGACAATGAAGATCACCTTGCCTTCGTTTGCGGCGTAAAGCGGGTCAAGCCCCAGAATATCGCAAAAACCCGCTACCTCTTCTTTGATCGGAAGGTCTTTCTCTATAAGTTTTGCCCCGAAATTTTTACCTTCCGTTATTTCGTTAAGTACGGAGGCCGCGCCGCCCCTTGTCGCGTCGCGCATGAATTTTATAGATCCGGGGAAAGCCTCAGCAGCCGGCAGTATAAGGTTGTTCAGCGCGGCGCAGTCTGAGCTCAGGCCTTTTGAGAAAGAAAGGCTGCTGCGCGCCGCCATAACGGCTGTTCCATGATCGCCGATAGAGCCGTTTACAATTATTTTATCGCCTGCCTCAAGCGGCGCGCGCGCCGGAGAGTTTTGGAATACGCCTATACCCGCGGTGTTTATATATATCTTGTCGCCCTTGCCGCGCGGCACGACCTTTGTATCTCCTGTGACCACGCTCACTCCGGCAAGGTCGGCGGCCTCTTTCATCGATTGCAGTATGAGCTTCAAGTCATCCATATCAAAGCCTTCTTCCAGAATGAGGCCGCACGATATGTATTTTGGAACGGCTCCCATCACGGCAAGGTCGTTTACGGTGCCGTTTACGGCGAGGCGCCCTATGTCGCCTCCGGGGAAAAATATAGGCGTTATTACGAATGAATCCGTTGTGAAGGCGATCTTCCCTTGGGGTATGTCAAGGATTGCCGAGTCGTCCTGCTGTACCGAATCTTCGCCGAGTATGCGCCTTATTACGGAACTTATCATATCGTTCATCAGCTTGCCGCCGCTCCCGTGTCCGGATTGTATAAGGCTCATATTATTTTCTCCAGTATTTGTAATAGGCCGAACACGGTCCCTCGGATGATACCATGCACGGGCCGACCGGCGATTCCGGAACGCAGTGTCCGGCAAAGAGAGGGCATTCCGTCGGCGAGATGAGCCCGCGCAAAAGTTCGCCGCACCTGCAGCCCGGGTGTTCTCTGGCGGGCGGCGGCGTTACCGGAAGTTTGCGCGACGCGTCAAAATCAGCGTATTCTTCTCTTATGGCAAGGGCGCTCTCGGGAATGAGTCCCAAGCCGCGCCAGTTTGCCGCGGCGGTTTCAAAGACGCCGTACATTATTTTGACCGCCTTCTCGTTTCCGTTTTGCTTCACGGCCGCGCCGTATTTATTTTCTACGACATTTTTGCCCGATTCGGCAAGTTTTAGCAAGGCGAGAGTTGCGGCGATGAGCTGCTCCGCCGTAAAGCCGGCTATCACTCCCGGGCGCGAGTATTCGTCGGCTATGAAGTTCCATGGGGCGACGCCTATGAGCGAGCTTACATGTCCGGGTATTATGAAGCCGTCGATGTTTACCTCGCCTGCGTCAAGGAGCGCCCTGACCGCCGGCGGAGTCAGTTTGTTTCCGGGCAGGAGCGAGAAGTTTTTCAGGTTTCTGTTTTTTGCCTCAAGTACGGAGACAGCCTCGGCAGGAGCGGTTGTCTCAAATCCCACGCTCAAAAAGATTATTTCTTTTGACGGATTTTCCTCCGCTATGGCAACAGCTTCCATAGGCGAATAGACTGCGCGTACATCCATGCCCGAACTTTTTTCGGCGCTGAGCGAACTGTAAGAGGACGGAACTTTGAGCATGTCGCCGAAAGTTGTTATTATAGCTCCGTATTTTTTGCCGGTTTCTATGGCTCTGTCGAGGTAATCGTTTGGGGTAACGCATACCGGACATCCCGGGCCGTCTATCAATGTCACCTTTTCGGGGAATATGTCTTTCACGCCGGTTTTGAAAAATTCGGTCGTATGCGTACCGCAGACTTCCATTATGCGTATTTCTTTTTTAGGGCGGCTGTCTTTCAGCGCGCCCGCGAGTTTTTTGAGGAGTTCTTTTTCCATATTACCCTTTTCGGCAGTTTATTCAAAGCCGTCGTTTCGGGTAATATGTCAACAGAATTTTATGGAGTACAGTACAGTTTAAACGCATCATCCTATGAAATATAATAACTGAAAAAGATAATAAAAACAAGTTGACATCCAATTAAAAAGAGTTTAAATTTTGATGCGGGATAGTTTTTTATCAATCGAATTCTATTGTAAATAGTGTATAGATGGAAAGGAGTAGAAACAATGCGTATCCCGCAAATATACCTTGAAACAACAATGTTTAATTATTATTTTGATAAAGAACGTGATGCTCATGCAGATACTGTAAAGTTGTTTCAAGAAATTAAAGCCGGCAAGTATCAGGCGTTTACTTCAGTATATGCAGTTGGAGAATTGAGAGAAGCGCCTGAGAAAAAAGCACAGCAAATGATTGGTCTTATATCAGAATTTGACATTATAGTGTTAGACGCGTCCGAAGAAACAGACACGCTTGCCGCGTTATATCAGCAGCAAGGTATTATGCCGCCGGCAAGTATAGTAGATGCTCAACACATAGCTGTTGCGACTGTCCATAATATGGATATGATTTTGAGCTTGAATTTCAGGCATATAGTTAGAAAAAAGACGGTTACAATGACAGGGCTTATTAATTCTAATCTTGGCTATAGACCGATTGAAATTTATTCGCCAATGGAGATAGTAGACCATGATGGAACTTGAAGATTATATGAATCATCCAAGTATTATTAGCGAACCAATGCCCCTTCGCGAAGTATATGCAATTAGATTAATGATCTACGATAGGATAAAGGAAATGACGCCTGAGGAGAGAACGGCATACTACAATGATATGTTTGTAGAAACACAAAAGAAATACGGATTTAAGAAAGTTAAGAAATTCGTAATATCAAGTTTGAAGTGCAACATTTAGTTCGGCAAAGAAAGCCTCATAAGGCGTATAGTATCTGAGAGATTTACGAGGAATAGAATTTATTTTATGGACTGCTTTGTCAATATCTTCTTGAGTTAAATTGCCGAAATTCATCTTTTTGGGGAAAAATCGCCGAAGTATCCTGTTTGCGTTTTCATTTGAGCCTCTTTGCCATGGGGAATACGGATCGGCAAAGAATGTATCGCACTCAAAAAGTTCTTTCAAGTTTTCATGATAATAAAATTCAAGTCCGTTATCAAGTGTTATTGATTTAATGATAGAATTAGGAATATTAGCGAAAGCCTCTCCAAAACCTCTATTACATGTTTCAGCGCGTTTATCTTTCATAAAACCCGAAACAAGAAAACGGGTTTTTCTCTCTAAAACTGTCACAAGGTATCCGCTTGCTGCTGTTCCTACAACGGTATCGCCTTCCCAATGACCAAATATTTCACGCCCTTCAATTTCCGCAGGACGTTCATTAATACCTGTTCTGTTGGGTATTTTTAGTCTATTTTTGTTGGTTTTTAGACGATTTTGGCGCTTTTTTCTCTGTCCCAACAGATATTTATGGTAATTGCTACCATTGCGTGCCTCTTTGTATAACCATGTGTAAATGCTTTCATGACTTATCAACATAGTTTCCAATCCTTCCAACTTGATACGGCCTGCTATAATGTCGGGTGAAAAACCTTCTTTGAGTTTCTTCAATACAAAGTCCCTCAAATCTTCGTTCTTATCAAGTTTCCTCTGTTTCGATTCTTTTCGTCTGATTTTACTCTTATCCTCTGCATCTTTAGGACGGTACCAATATTTTTCAGTATTGCGCTTTAATTCTCTCGATATGCTTGAAGGCGACCGTCCCAAAAGCGATGCGCACGCACGCAAACTTTTCCCACTTGTAATAGTTTTGTGGATGACATAACGCTCATCCAAATCAATATGTCTATATGACATCATAAGGCCTCCTTTGGGTTTTGCTGGTACTTAACTCTTAGGATACTTGCCTTATGATGTCATCCTTTTTATCCCTAAATGTTGCACTTCAAACTTGAATCTGCCACACCACCGCAAATCCGCTTTAGTTTTAAAGTTGACAAATCGAATTTGCATTGCCGCTTATGTAAGCATGACAAACAGAGGCATACCTAACGAAGATGAGTGTCTCAAAATAATGAAAGCCTGCAATATGTTTCCTAACATTATAGCTCACTCGGTTCAGGTTAAGAACGTAGCGGCAGCCATAACCGATAACCTGAAACCCGACATCTCTATAAACAAAGAGCTTGTTATAGCCGGCGCGCTGCTTCACGATATAGCGAAAACAAAAAGCATTATTGAGAAAAGCTACCGTCACGACCTTATGGGCAGCGCCATGCTGCGCGAAATGGGACTCAATGATGAGGCTTTTATTTGCGAAACCCATGTTATAATGAACGATTTCTCCGCAAGCGGCCCTCTCCTTGAAGCAGAGATAGTTCACTATGCCGACAAGCGGGTAAAACACGATACCGTAGTTTCTCTTGACGAGAGAATGGAAGATTTAATAGAGCGTTACGGAAACACGGAAGAAAAGCGGCAATTCATCAAAAAAGAGCGATACTTCATAGAAAATCTTGAGAAAAAAATCCTCGCCCACATGAAAGCGGATATGGAGACCGCTCTTTCGTGCCTCTGAAAAAAAAGTACTGCATTCTTGATTGTTTTGTCGATGAGCCCGCGTGTTTCGGAGTCCCGCCCTTTATATCCCCCTACCCCAGATATATATACGGCGCGCTGCTTGATGCCGGCGTTCAAAACGAAACGATAGAATACCTGACCATTGATTCTCTCAGGGAAAACAATTACGTTTTCACGGACGATTACGCGCGGGTCTTCATGATAGGAGGCGCCGTTGTCCCGGGCAAGTACCTCGGGGCAAAGATAGGGACCCTTGCCGAGATGAAAAAAATTATCGCCTTGAACCGGTATTCGTTCTTTGCGGTAGGCGGGCACGCCGCGAGGCTCTTCGCGACGGAAGAAAGGGTTGCGCCTATCTATAATGATATAGAAAAATATGCCTTCAGCCTCGCCCGCGGCTGCCCTGCTGATGAAAGACGCTCGCCTGCCGAGGCCGCGCTTTGGGCAAAAACGGGCGCGCCCGTAGTAAAAAAACATCCCTCGTACCCGCATGTAATATGCGAAATAGAGACCTACAGAGGCTGCCCGAGACAGCGCCATTGTTCTTTCTGCGTTGAGGGTCTTTTCGGCGCGCCCGTTTTCAGGCAAATCGACGAAATACTTGAAGAAATAGACGCCCTAAGCGCGGCCGGAGCCGCGCGTTTCCGCATCGGAAGGCAGGCCGATATATTGCAATATATGACAAAACTAAAGGAGTTCCGCAACAGCTTTCCCAAACCGGAAAGCGGCGCCGTCATCCGGCTTTTCGGCGAACTGAAAAAACGCGCCAAATCCGGCGCCGTCAGGCTGCTCAATATCGACAACGCCAATCCCGGAACCATCGCGAATTTCCCCGACGAATCGGCAGCCATGCTCAGCGCCATCGCAGCCGCGGTAACTCCGGGGGATACTATCGCGCTTGGCATAGAGTCCTTTGACCCTAAAGTTATCGTTAAAAACAACCTAAAGGTGAGCGCGGAACAGGCCTTTTTTGCCGTGAAAATGATAAACGAGGTATGCGGAACGCCCCTCCTGCCGGGAATAAACCTGATTCACGGGCTCGACGCTGAAAATACGGAAACCTTCGCGCTCAATTACAGAGCTCTTGCAGGCATTATGGATTCGGGACTTTTGCTTAAACGCATAAACATAAGGAAACACCAACCGTTCCCGGGAACCGCGCTTTTCGGCAAACCGCTTAGAATCACAAATCAAACCAAGGAACGCTTTAAGTTTTATAAAAATAAAATACGCAAAGAAATCGACACAGCCATGATGAAGCGCATATATCCTGTAGGCGCCGTATTGGAAGATGTGATGATACTTGAGCAGCGCGACGGCTATTCCCTCGGCAAACGCGTAGCCAGTTATTCGGTAACCGCAAAAACACCCGCTCCCGCTCCGTTGAAAAGTTTTTGCGAGGTAGTAGTGACCGGCCACAGGGAACGCTCAGTTGAGGCCATCCCCCTGCCTATTGATATTAATGCCTTACCCCAAAGAGGTCTCGAATTTATACCGGGCATAAATAAAAAAAACGCGTCGGATATTATACTAAAACGTCCGTTCAAAAATATCGATAATTTCATTAGTTTCATAAATTCAATGGAAATTATTATAGAACCTGAAATATTGAAACATTGCGCGATACGCTGATTTGAGCGCATAAAATATTTGACATAGTCTGTGCTATGTTTTAATCTGACCGGAATAAACTGGAATAGAATGTAATGTAAAGAGGAGGATACAATGAAACCATTTAAAATTGCCTTAACGCCTATTCTGTCTGCCGTAATACTTTTAACCGCCTGCGGGGAAGATAACTTGCTTACAGGTGCGAGTAATGACATTAAAATTATGACAGTATCTTCCGTAAGAGATGTACTGAGAGATATTGTTCTAAGCTACAAGAAGAAAAACACTCACTCAAGAATTCAGATGATAGTAAGACCAACAGGCTCCATTGTTGAAGAAATCGCTTCGGACCAATCCGGCTCACATGTAGCCATACTTATAAACGGCGAGCAACTCAACAGATTGGCGAGCGCCAATAAGTTGATTAATTTGGAAAAATTCGGCCAAAACACCTTCGTTCTTGTAGGTAACGCTCAGGCCAAAAGCGAAATCGAAGGGCCTTCGGGCATTCCGGCGCTGCTTGCAAATACTCACATCGCTATGAACGATCCGAACACCAACGCCTCTGCCAGATATGCCATGGATATGCTAAGATACTATAACGTATATGATAACGTGAAAGACAGAGTCAGGCTTTACGCAAGCATGATGGACACACTTCAGGCCGTAGAGGTAGGTTTGACAAATTACGGAATAATTTTTATAACGAGCGCGCTTTCTTCCAGCGCCGTAAAAATAATTTATAATTTTCCGCAAGAATCATATACTCCGGTTCTTTATTCGGTAGGCGCCGTATCGTACAACTTTACCCGTTCCGTTCAAAAATTTTTGGATTACATAAAATCGAAACCTTCTCAGGATACGCTTACGGCATACGGCTTTCTGTAAACCGTAAAATATCGATGTATGTTATAAAAATAGTTTGACAACTATTACATTGTAAGACCCTCTGCTTCTTATTCTCAGGCAGGGGGTTTTTATATGTTTTCGGACCAGGAAATAACGGCAATACTCCTAAGCCTTAAAGTCGCTCTGTTTTCTATTGTCAGCGGTCTGATTCCGGCGATTTTTTTTGCCTACATACTTGCCCGCTTTAAATTCAAGGGAAAATCCATCCTAGATTCAATCATACACCTCCCGCTTGTGATTCCTCCGGTTGTAACAGGCTATTTTCTTATGCTGTCTATCGGAAAGCATACCCTCATAGGCGATTTTTTTGAAAGCATTGGAATAAAGTTTGCCTTCAATTGGAAAGGAGCCGTAGCGGCCTCAATAGTGATGGGTTTCCCGTTGCTTGTAAGACCGATACGGCTTTCAATTGAAAACATAGATAAAGGGCTTGAGGATACCGCGCGCATGCTCGGCGCGGGTAACTTCAGGGTATTTATGACTGTGACCCTCCCCCTTGCCGTACACGGCATAATATCGGGTTCAATGCTTGCTTTCGCGCGAAGCCTCGGAGAGTTCGGCGCGACAATAACATTTGTGTCAAACATTCAGGGAGAAACGCAGACTCTTCCTCTTGCCCTGTATTCTTATACGCAGACTCCGGGCGGCGAGGCAATAGCCGCCAGATTATGCCTGATTTCGATATTTATAGCCTTGGTTGCGCTCATCATCTCGAACCTGCTCGCGTCATACGCCAAAAAAAGGGTTAATAGATGATTGACGTAAAAGTAAAAAAACGCCTCGGCAGTTTCAACATTGACGTTGATTTTTCGGTCTCCTCAAAAGGCATCACGGTGCTTGCGGGGGCGTCAGGTTCAGGCAAGACAAGCGTAATAAACATGATAGCCGGGCTTCTTAAACCGGACGCGGGCCGCATTTCCACGGAGAGTACGGTATTTTTCGATTCGGAGAAAAATATAAACTGTCCGGTAAACAAACGCAGGTGCGGTTATGTATTTCAGGACGACAGGCTCTTCCCCAACATGAATGTCCGCAAAAACCTCCTCTACGGCTGCCCCGACAAGAGAAACTCGGGGCTTGATGCCGTTTTAAGCCTTCTTGGTATAGAGCATCTTCTCAACAGGATGCCGCTAAAACTCTCAGGCGGAGAAAAACAGCGCGTCTCCATAGGCAGGGCGCTCATCATGAAACCCGACATCCTGTTGATGGATGAGCCCCTCGCTTCGCTTGATACCGAACGTAAAGACGAATTGATAACCTACATAGATAAACTTCCCGACGAGTTCGGTATACCCATATTCTATGTAACTCATTCTCCTCAGGAAATATTGAAATTAAACGATGAGCTTATTCAAATACATGACGGGAAAGTAAAAAATATCGGCATGACCGGAGAACATCTCGGATTCGGCAACGGAAAAGAGGAACATGTATCCGTATTTAAATGCAGGGTCATCAAATACGATTCTGCCGCAAAGATCGTATCGGCGCGCTTCCCGGGCGGAACTATTTTTATAACATCAAATAAAGAACCGAGCGCCGATTTTCATGTAGCAATAAGCGCCTCGGATGTCTCTATATCCTTAGAAAAACCTAAAAATATAAGCATATCAAATATATTCAAAGGAAAGATAACAAAAATAGAAAAAAACGACAGCGAAGGCATCGCGGTAATTCACGCCGACATAAAAGGGAGCATCGTGGCATATATATCGATACCCTCCCTCAAAAGACTGGGGCTGAGGACGAATTCCGCGGCCTATTTTCTCGTAAAGGCCGTCTCGCTTCCTCATTGATTACGGCTATTTTGAAACAGCCGACAGGACGACGGTTGCCCATTCGACGATAGCGTCCTTTGAAGTTGAGGCATCGCCGTCAATTTTGAGGGGCGGCAAAATAATCTCCGCGCCGCACAATTTAAGTTTGCTCTGCAAAACATCTACGGCCTTACAGAACGAGCGAGGGTATGCCTTTGAATCGCCGGCTCCGAAGACCGCCATCCTTTTTGAGGCGACAGAGGTGCTGTCAATCTTGAAGTAAAAAAGTTTCATCGCGTCCTGCAGACTGCCGTTACCCCATGTTGATGAGCCGAGAAGTATAACATCATAAGGGGCAAGCTCCCGCGGTTCAAACGCCGAAACAGGTTTAACTTCAATCTCCATTCCGGCGGCTTGAAAAACACCGGCCGCGTAAGCGGCTATTCTGGCCGTATTTCCGGTCGAACTTCCGTATAGAATAATCAATCGCATATTTTCAACATGTTTGCATAAAATATCAATTTTATAATACCGATATTTTACGCGAATGTCAACACTTTTATAAAACGCGTAAAAAAATTCGGAAACATAATATGAACAAATATCTTTTTTTGTACAGATAAAGGCTTCCGTTTTTCCTGCGGGTAACATCATTTTTTTCTTGATTTTAATGTTCAATTTTTGCAGGCTGTATTTTAAAATAAATGCGCGCGGCAACGAACGTTCGGAAACAGGAGACAAAAATGGCAAAAGCGGTTACACTTGAAAAGGCTTATCTGTCGGAACAAATACCAACCACCGGAGCGTTTATAGTATCGGCTTCTTTTCCGGATGACAGCGCTTACGCTATATACGAGATCACGGCTTACCGTAGCGTTAAGGATATTTTCAAAACAGCAGACGGTATGGCATTCAAAACAGACGGTAACAGAACATATATTCTTGTTGAGCCTATCTCATACCCCCAAAAACATGTTGAACCCGCAAATAGGGAAGCAAACAGAACTGTACCCTATCGGTTTAACGAAATGACGATATACACAGGCCGCAAGAGAGAAAAAATAATGGTACCGCTTGAACCCTCTTATTTATATGCCACATTTACGGTTATTGACCGCGGAAAAGACAGTTATTCTTATTTATTCTTTCCTACTCCCGACGTTTACGTCGCTATGAAAAGTTTCATAACGGACAGCCTTTCCAACGACTGCGATCTTGAAAAAAAAGACGCGAAAGAGGGAGCCGATTTAGCTATAAATACTATAAAAAAATTCTCCATCTGGAAATCATAACCGGCATGCCTCCTGATCATAAGAAAAAAGGAAACACCGAACAATAATGTCATCAGATAACCCCGAACCTGACAGTAAGACCGCGCGGCTGACTCTATTTACATCACTCAAAAAAAAATTCGGGTACAAAAAAGACGAAATTTTTACATCCGAAGATTATGAAAAACTTGATAGGTCCAAACAGGATATGATCAAGGGGGTCTTCAATCTTTCAAATAAAATAGTCAGGGATATTATGATACCGCGGGTCGATATCCTTGCCGCCGAAATAAACACAAAGCTGAAACCGCTTATCAAAGCCCTCTATAAAGCAGGCTACTCAAGAATTCCCGTCTATGAGGAAACCATTGACAATATCGTAGGCATTTTGTACGCGAGAGACTTGTTGAAACTTCTTGTTGATAAGCAAACCAAATTTCAAATAAAAAAATTCCTCCGCGCGCCCTACTTTGTCCCGCAAACAATGTCGCTTGACGAGCTTCTTATAGAATTTAAGTTGCGCAAACTTCATCTCGCGATAGTTGTCGACGAATACGGCGGAATTGACGGAATCGTCACTTTGGAAGACGTTCTCGAACAAATAGTGGGAGACATCAACGATGAATTCGATTCTGAGGAATTGCCCGAACTTCAAAAAATAAAAGATAATTTCTATGAAGTTGACTCAAGAATGACCTTGTCTGATTTTAACGCCGAACTCAAATTAGAACTCCCCGAAAATGAATTTGATACTATCGGCGGTTATGTACTTGATTTGTTTGGCAAGATTCCGTCCAAAAACGAAGAGATTCAGGCAAACGGAATATCCTACAAGATAAAGGTCATAAAAGGAACGGTAATAAGCCGTATTACCGTAACGCTGCCCGCAACGAATGAGTCTTAAAAAAACTACCGGTATAGTTTTATCTTCATCCGTAATAGGCGAGGCCGATGTAAAAGCTAATTTTTTATGCCGCGATGAAGGGAAAAAATCCTTCATATTCAAGGGACTTAAAAAAAGCTCCAGAAGACCGCAGAACGCGGCCGAGCCCGGGACGGTAACCGAAATCATCTATAACGAGCATCCTGGCAGAGAGATTGTTACCGCAAGAGATTTTTCTGCCATAAAATACTTTGCCGGCTTAAGGTCGGATTTCCCGAAAATAATCTGCACTTCATTCCTGCTTGAACTTACAGAGCGTACGACAGGATTCGGCGGCACAGAGAATTATGTTTTCGATTTTCTCGCGAATGCTTTGGCGTCAATGGAAAAAACGGACAGACCGCTCGACCTCGCTGTTTTTTTTACGATACGGCTTACTAAAATTCATGGAATATTCGCGCCGCCGAGACGCTGCAAAATATGCGGCTCGGAAAATTTCAGCGGATTTGTTTTCGACACCCTTGATATGGGATTAATCTGCCAAAAATGTTCGCCTGATAATCCTAACCTGCTCGGCAGGGAAGCCTTGGACTTCGTATTGGAATCACTCAGCGTAAAATTCACCGAACTGCGCGGCTATACCTCAGGCAGCAGGCACGGCCTTCTGCTTCAATTTTCACTTTTCCTGGAACAGTATTTCGGCATAAAGATACATTCCAGAAAATTATTGCTCGACATTACTGCGGCTGATACTGAGAGATCATAAGCGTTTCCCCCAAGACAAACGGCTTAGGAAGGTTCAGGCTGAACGATGTCCAGTAAAATTTACTCTTTTCATGATTTCTTGCGAGGCATAGAAGCGAGCGGCTTCCCCCTTTGAAAATCAATATCCATGACTCAACCGGAGATGCAAAATCTTTATGAATCGAAGATACGTCAAGAAAAAAAGTATCGCACTCTTCACACCTCGATGTCTTCATTATTGGAACATAGTTAGGAAAATGAGTGTGCGCCGATATCCACAAATCAACGCGGTATTTTTTTATTACCTCCCAAAAACGTTTGGAATCCTTTATACTCATAGACTTGAGCGTGGATAAAAAAAGGCCGCTCTGCGACAGCGTGGTGTGGGTAATAGTTACAATAATAGAATCCTGATTATTTATAACCAAATCTTTCCACCATTCAAACGCGCCATCCGAAATATCCGTCACCGCGCTGCGAATCTCATCCGATAAAAAAATAAAAAGGACGTTCCCCGAACGGACAGCGTAATGCCATGGCTTGCCGCTGTTTTTAGCGTAAGAAAGCGGATCGTTTTGGTCGTGGTTACCGGCGATTTCAAACCATAGAGGAATGCTGGTCTCGCTTCGCAGCGCTTTCATCCAGTCCCAATAGTACTGAGATAAATCCTTCTTGTGTACCAAGTCTCCCGCAACTATAGCCATATCAGGCACAAAGGGCAGGTTTTTTAAGTCTTTTACGGCAATTTCGTAATGCATTTTTTCATCGGGCATATAAGGTTGAATGTCGGCATGCGCCCAAATAATCAGGGAGGTTTCCCGCGGAGAAAAATCATCAGGCGTAAGTTTTCTTGCGCACGAGAACGCAAATACTGCAAAAAAAACAGCGTAAACCGGCAGGTATTTTTTTAAATATATCCGTGGTTTTATCACTTCCCATAGCCGACAGGGTGATTTAGTATTAATATCTTCTCTACGGGCAGCGCGACTGCCACAGCAACAAGCATAGATACGGTTTTGATAATAATTTCCATATTCCCTCCGATATTATTACAATATAACATATAGAATGAATAAATTCAAGGATGCAATAAAATTTTTATTTTTTTGTGTTTTTTGTTTCTTTGAGTTTTCCAATCATCTCTGCAATCACGTTTTTGTGTTCCTTCATTTCACGCGAACCCCGCGTAACCTTACAAAGGCTTACCCCAAGGCGTCCGGCTATTTTCCTCTGGCTTACCTCTTCGCTGAGCAATTTAAATATTTCCCAGCGCGAGGAAATATCCAAAATTTCCCTTGGCGTAAGCAGGCAGCGCATGAAAATCTCAACCGAAACAT
>Ga0082212_10002249_pt1 | contig 28328 bp, 27 predicted proteins | sample TergutNt197P3_FD_71548 | JGI IMG/M metagenome (GOLD analysis project Ga0082212, IMG submission 71548) | Neocapritermes taracua P3 segment gut microbial communities from Petit-Saut dam, French Guiana - Nt197 P3 | ecosystem: Host-associated > Arthropoda: Insects > Digestive system > Gut ...
GTTGCTCCCGTTTCTCACTTGTCTCTCTTTCTGGCCGCATTTCGGGCATTTCTTGCTCTCGCTTATTTCTGCTTTCCTCATCTCTGCCATTTTATCATCCTAATCGCTATTTGTCCACTCCCATGCGCGCGGAACAGGGATGGCTTTTTGCGCTTCCGTGTGATATACTAAAAAATGGCAAGGGGGTGGCCAGGTGTTTTTGTATGAGACCCATATGCACACGTCGCCGGTCAGCGCGTGCGCGTCCGGGTCGCCGTCCGAGCAGGTGCGGGCGTATAAGGACAAAGGATATTCAGGGATCATCGTCACCGACCATTTTCTCAACGGCAACTCGGGATGCCCGGAAATTTATTCCTGGGAAAAGAAGATGGATTTTTTCATCATGGGATACAGCAAGGCCAAACAGGAAGGCGACGCGCTCGGGTTAGACGTCTTCTTCGGCTGGGAGTTCAATGTGGACGGGGCGGAGTTTCTGACCTATGGCTTAACGCCCGATTTTCTGCGGGAGCAGCCTCATATAGACCTCCTGACCGTCCCGCGGTACAGCCGCCTTGTGCGCAAGCACGGGGGTTACCTCGCGCAAGCCCATCCTTATCGGAATGCTTGGTGGATCAACAAACCGGGGCCTGTTGAAGCACATTTGATCGACGGGATCGAGATATACAACGGCGGCAGCGACGGCAGAGCCATCAACCAAAAAGCCCTCGCTTTCGCGCGTCAAAACGGCCTGCCGGTGCAAGCCGGGAGCGATTCGCACCATCCGGCGCATCCGCATATGAGCGGCGTCGCCCTTAGCAAGAAAGCGGAGACTGTCTTTGACGTTATCGAGGCCATCAGGGCAGGACAAGCCGAACTCATCCTGCCCGATTCCGTTTTTACTCCGTAACCAGCGTATACGCCGATATTTTGCGGATACGCGCCGTGATCAGCATACTGGTCAGATAAGATAAGACAATCATGCAAACGCATGTCGCGGTGATCCACGTTGAGTTGATGATATAGTCCGCTTTCATGACCCCCATCTGCGCCATCCCCACCGACATAAACGGGTTGGTCAGCAGCGCGCCCAGCACGCATCCCGAGACCGCGCCGATGATGATCGGCAGGGTAAACCCTAAGGTGATCTGATTCATCAAATTGGCCGTCGTGTAACCGATGGCTTTTTGTATGCCCAATTCCCGGCGGCGGCGGATGATGGTGGAACCGATAACGAAATACAGCACAAGGATGACGACAAACCCGGCGACGATGACAATGGCCAGCCCGATCAGCGATACGATGGAGGCGAAGGAGCTGACGCCCTCGGCAAAACTGGCGTCGCCGTCCACGACCATATGGATCCGCCCGGCGTAAACCTCTTCCATTTCCTCGGTAAACAAGGCGGCGTCGGTGCCTTTATTGAGATAGATCATCAATGCCTGCTGCTGGAAGCGCGGGTCGATCCTGCGCGTCCCTTCTACCGTCAGATAGGCCATATATAACCCGGCCTCCGTCCCCTGCGTCAGACCGGTGATTAAATATGGCTTTTCGTCCAAGCCAACCGACACCTCGTCACCCACCCCTTTGCCAAGCAATTCGGCCAGCAGGGCGGACACGGCGATTTCATTGTCGTACCGGGGAAATACCCCTTCGTACACGTTGTTTGTCTCCCGCTGCGAATAGTCGTCCATCGTGACTATGCTGGCTTCGGCGGCGTCGATCACCGTTTTCCCCATGTCCAAAAACTGCGCGCCGCGTACATTTTTATGGGCGGCGACTTCACGGCGCAGAGCCTGCATATCCTCTTCCTGCATAAAAGCAATAGCTGCATTGGCGCGTTCGATGCCCGGCACTTTTTCAAAAGTGCTGAGGTCAACGGCGGCGTTGTAATACAGCACGACCGCGATGACCGAGGTAAAGGAGACGGCGGCGATGATCACGCCCATCATGATGCTTTGCTTTGCGCCCTGCAAAACCGATTTGACGGAAAGCGCGGCCGTCAGCGGCAAACGGGATTTTTCAAGCGGGATATGGTTTCTTTTGAAATTATGCGTTGTGATCCCGCCCCGGAGAGCCTGCACAGGGGTGATTTTCCGCGTTTTCCGCGCCGCCAGCAGCGATACGGCAAGAACAACGAAGGTCATGGCTCCAACCGTTATCAAGTTCAGCCCAACCTCAAAACTCGGCTTCCATAACATCCCGCTTTGTATAGCAAATACATCGCTGACGACCGGGAGCAGAAGGTAAGCCGGGAAAACGCCTATGACGCAAGCCGCGAGGGCGATGACGCCGTATTGAGTGATCATGGATAAGGAAATTTGGCGGCAGGTATATCCGACCGATTGCAAAGAACCGATTTTCGGCATATCCTCCTCGATGCTGTTGCCGATGCGGAAACGGATGACCAGCAGGCAGACGATGACGATCACAATGGTTACCACAATCAGCATAACGCTTATCATAGAAGCCATAGACGTCCTGATGGTCTTTATGGTGGATAAGTCGGCCGCTACCAAAACATTGGTAAAATCCCCTCCGTATCCGCGGGTCGCCGCGCCTGTTATGCTCAGCAGCGTATATTCGATTTTACCGATGCTGCTGATTCCGTTGGCGCAGACGATCTGTTTACGGTATTCGGGTAAATCTTCCGCCAGCTCGTTATACCGCTCGCTTGGCAGATAGATGGCTTCACCTATGTGCATATTGTCGTTGTAAATATTCTCCACAAAGCCCGCGACGGTAAAATGATAGGGTTCTCCCATAAAACTGATCGTTATGGAGTCGCCCAAATCATATCCGCCCACCACTTTATATCGGTAGGTCAGATAAATGGCGCCGGGCGTCTCGGGCAGGGAATCGCCAACCAGTTTGACTTTCGTGAAATCGCGCGGCTCGTTGATGTCGCATATGATTTCATACACTTCTCTTTCTGCGTCTTTCCAAATGACCTTTGTGGGGCCCAGCAAACCCTTATAGATTTGAAACTGCTCCGTGTTCTCCGACAGATACCGTTCCGCCTCTTCATTATACAGGGGTTCGGGGATGAGAATGACGGCGTCGGAGGTGTTCAGCTCCTCTGACGTTTTGTCAAAAAAGCTGCCGAAGCCCAACAAAACATTCAACCCCAAGCTGAGCATCATCGAAGAAATGAGAAGCAAGGCCGCCAGCGTCGCCGTTTGGCCTTTGGTTTTGCGGATGTTGGCGCGGGCAAGCATGAAAATCTTACTCACACTACCACCCCATTTCGCCGAGAAAGGCGTTGAGTTTCTCGTGGCGGGCTTTATCGCCGCCGACATATTTGCCGAGGTCGCATCGGCCGCAGATGACGCCGTCGCGGATGTACAGGACGAGGTTGCCGCGCCGCGCCGTTTTGAGGTCGTGGGTCACGGCGATGACGCTCTGCCCATTTTCGTTGACTTTGGTCAGGACGTCCAAAGCCGCCGTGCCGGAGGCCGAGTTCAATGAACCCGTCGGTTCGTCGGCGAAGACCACTTTCGGACGGTTGATCAGCGCGCGGACGATGGCCGCCCTCTGCGCCTCGCCGCCCGAAAGCTGTGTGGGGAATTTGCGCCATATCTGCTCGGTCAGGCCGACTTGGGTGAGCAGCTCCTTCGCCCGGGCAACGATGTCTTTCCTATCTTTGGATACCAGCAGCCCGGCGGCCAGCACATTGTCGATGACCGACATATTGTCCAGCAGGAACATTTGCTGAAAAACAAAACCGCAATGCTTGCGCCGGAAGACGGCGAGTTTGTCGTTGGACATTTTGGAGATTTCCTGCCCGAAGAAGACGATGGAACCGAGCGTGGGTTTGTCCATCCCCGACAACGCGTACAGTAAGGTCGATTTTCCCGCGCCGCTCGGCCCCATGATGACGGTGAAATCGCCTTCCATGATCTCTAGGTCAAGGTTTTTGAGGACATGCTGCTGCTGCCCGCCCGAGGAGAACGATTTGCTGAGTTTGCTTGTTTGAATCAGTGCCATAGTTAAACCCTCCTTATGTTATGAAGCCATCCTAACACAAAGATTTCTTAACTGTCTTTACCGGTTTCTTAACAGTTCCTTAAATAATGCGGCGTGACGCCGCACCCAATATCGGCCGCGGGCCGGGTATCAGATTTTTAACTTTATGATAACCCATAATCCGCCGTCGCATTTGATCTCCAGCGTGCCGCCCATTTCCGTGATGAAATACTGCGATAAGAACAATCCAAGCCCCGAGCCGCTTTTGCCTTCGGCATTTCCGGCGCGGTAGTATTTCTCGCACAGCAAGGAGAGCTCTTCCGGCGTCACGCCGGAGCCGAAGTCCCGGACGGTCAGCGCGAAACAGTCTTTGTCAAAGCCGCCGGACACCTCGATTTCGGTGTCGGCGTATTTATAAGAGTTGCCGATGATGTTGTCGATCACCTGCCGGAAACGGAGACTGTCGGCGGTGACGACGCATTCGGGCAGGGTGAACGGGCGGATACGGTTCCGATAATCTGCCGCGCGGATCTGTTCGGCAAGCTCCCTTGTTATGATCTCGGACGGATTGACTTTCAGCTGCTTCAATTCCTCCAGCGTCGCGGTGAACAGGTTGGAGATCAGCAGGTCGATCTGATCGGTTTTGTGAACGATGGCTTCCATCTCGGCCAACCGTCCGAATTTCGCCTGATAGAGTTCGGCAATGACTTTGATCGACGCCACCGGCGTCTTGACGTCGTGGCTCAGGGAGGCCACAAGCTCTTTTTTGCTGATGTTGGCCAGTCGTTCATTCTCCCGGGCCAACGCCAGCTGTTCGCGCATCAAATCAAAACTCTCAGTAAAGGCCCCAAAGCGGTTTTTCCTGTCCATCGCCAAAGGGATGTCTAAGTCGCCGGACGCAACCCGCGCGGCAAACGCCTCCAGCCTCTGAAACGGGCGGAGGATGGTTCGGTAGAGATAGCCCGCCAAAGCCGCGCCCGTAACCGCAACGACGGCGACACAGACAGACAGGAAGCCCCACATCAAACGGTTTCGTTCGGTCTGACCGGCTTCCAGCCTCTCGCTTTCCCGCGCCAATGCCTGATGAAGAAGCCGCAGGATTTCCCCTCTGTCTTCGCTCTGCAAAGCGGTCATAACGGCTTGGTTGAGCGAGATCATATCCGGTTTTTCAATCGGTTTTCGGGATAAAGACAGAAGTATGCCGCCGAAAATGAGGACGAGCAGCACGCTTATGATGAGCAGTTTCTTCATGGTTCGCCCTCATTGTATACATAACCGACCCCCCAAACGGTTTTGATCAGCTCCGGCTCGTTGGGGTCGGTTTCAATCTTCTCCCGCAAACGGCGTATGTGGACATTGAGGGTTCCGTCGCCCACAAAGCTATCGTTCCAAACCTTTTCAAACAGTTCGTCTTTGCCGGCGACCCGCCCTTTGTTCTCGATCAGGTATTTCAAAAGTTTATACTCCATGTTTTTCAGCAAAAGGGCTTCGCCGTCCAGCAAAATCCGTTCGGTCACCGTGTCCAGCCGCAGACGCCCGCCTGTTTTTTTCGCGCCGTAACGCTTCAGCACGGCCTTGACCTTGGCCAAAAGCACGGAAAGGGCATACGGTTTGGGGATATAATCATCCCCGCCGATGTTCAACGCCAGCAAGATGTCCTCGTTGCTGTTACGCGCGCTGATAAAGAGGATGGGGATGTCCAGCTCCTCCCTGATCTGCTTGCAGAGGGCAAACCCGGAGTTTTGCCCGAGATTGATGTCCAAAAGGATGAGACCTACGGTATTTTCGCGCAGAAAGGAGAGGGCGTCGTCCGCGTTCAGGGTAAAATGCGCACTGACGCCGAACAAATTGAGGTATTCACAGGTGCCGGACGCGAGCTCGGCTTCGTCGTCCACAATCAACACATCAAAATCCATACGTTGATATTACACCAACCGGCGTTGCTTCGCAACAGAAAAAACCCGCCGTCAGGCGGGTTTTTTGAAAAAGCCGTGATTACGCTTTGACTTTGCGGACAAAGAAGACCGTTGCGCCGGCCGCAAGGGCGAGAGCCGCGATAGCGAGAGCGATCATGGTGCCGTCGCCGGATTTTTTGGCTCCGCCGCCTCCGCCGCCGCCGCCTTCATACACGAGGTATGCTTTGGTGATGCCCATATCATTGTAACCGTCCTGACCGTTCCAACGGCCGATGTAGCAGGCAAAGAAATCTTCATCCGAGCCGTCGCCGGAGAAGGTTGTAACGTCGATGCCCAGTGCTTTGAAGTTAAGCGTCAATTTGCCGTCTTTGAAGTACGGGCTTAAATCGTCAATTTGCAAAGCCCAGCCGGGGTTGCTGTGTCCGTTGCCTTTGCCGCCGCCGAGAATGACTGCGCCCCAATCATAATCTTCCATTTCAAAGACGATGGCGGTGGCGGTTTTGAACTGTTCAATGGTCATCGGGGATTTGATGCCGTCTTTGCCGTCGGTGACAAACTGAACCTGACTTCCGCCTCCGACGCCCATGCCCTCTTTGGGCAGATCCTGTGTGGCGGCGAGAGCCGGGAACGCGAACATGGTGACCAGGGCGATAGCGATTGCAAAGGTAAGTACTCGTTTTTTCATGGGGTTTCCTCCTCAATCATTTGGATCATTGCCAATGATTTCCTCATTTGGCAATTCCATATTCGCGCATAGCTTACCATAGGATTGTCGTTATGTCAAGCGGTTTATAAATATTTTCTGACCATTCCCCCACAATCTTACAGTTGTAGGATGTTGGAGTATTATTTTATAAAATAAGCCTTGCTTTACCGTTTGGTATATGATATTATACTGGCAAACTACTAAACAGGGGGAACTTTCTATGAAAAAAGCAATCATTTCTCTGTCATTGGCACTCGTTCTCACCCTCACGTTAGCCATCCCCGCTCTAGCTGTAATCTCCGGCTGGATCGAAGACAATGAAGATTATTTCCGCATTGAGATCTTCAACGAATGGGGCGAAGGCAAGCAAAAAGGCGACGTTACAGTTCCCGCGGACAAAGTCTTAGAGGTCACCTTCTCCATCAAAGGCTTAGACGCTCTCGGTCTCAGCGGCTATACCGCTTATCTCGGAACAAGCGGCGACTGGGCCTTCAAAACAGACTCCCCTCACAAAGTCAGCATCAAAGGCGACGGAACGTACAAAATCACCGCCAAATTTGACGACGAAGTCAAAATCGAAAATGTTCTCGTTATTGACATCGCCGGTTTAGCGTCCGCTCTCGGCATGGACGCCTCGGACAAATTGACCCATCCTCTCACCATCACCGCCGATTATAAAGTTGTTGACCCCAGTACACCCGGCGGCTCCAAAAAATCCGGCGACGGCACCATGATCGCCCTCTCTATCGCGGCTCTCGCCCTTGCGGCCGGCGCGACCGTCTTCTTCGTCCGCAAAGTCAAAGCGTAAACAAACCTTTAACCGAAACCCCGCCTTGCGGCGGGGTTTTTGATATGATATAATCCTTTTGCTATGATTGAAATCCTCTCGCCGCAAGTCGCCAATCTGATCGCCGCCGGGGAAGTGGTCGAACGCCCCGCCTCGGCGTTGAAAGAGCTGCTCGAAAACGCCATAGACGCCGGGGCGTCGGCGGTGACCGCCGAGATCAAGCGCGGCGGCGTGTCCCTCCTCCGCGTGACCGACAACGGCGAGGGCATGTCCCCCGAGGACGCCGCCCGGGCGTTTATGCGCCACGCCACATCCAAACTGCGCACCGCCGAGGAGCTGGAAACCGTTTCAACCATGGGGTTCCGGGGCGAAGCCCTTGCCGCCGTGGCCGCCGTCAGCCGGATCGAACTGCTGACGCGCAAACGCGGGGAATCCGGCGGTACGTCGCTCTCCTTGGAAGCGGGCGTTGTGACGGCAAATGGTCAAGCAGGCTGCCCCGAGGGGACGACCATTGTGGTGCGCGATTTGTTTTACAACACCCCCGCCCGCCAAAAATTCCTCAAAAAAGACAGCACCGAAGCGGCCGCGGCGCAGGAAGCCGCGGTGCGCGCGGCTTTGGCTTGCCCCGGTTTGTCGGTGCGGTTCATCAAAGACGGCGCGCAGGCGTTGCATACGCCGGGCGACGGCGATTTGAAAAATTGCTTGTACAGCATCTTCGGCGGCGAGTTTACCCGCTCACTGTGCCCCGTACTGCTCGGCAGCGGGGAACTAAAGGTGAGCGGCTTTATCGGGTTCCCTTCGCTTTCCCGGTCGTCGCGGACAATGCAGTATTTCTTCGTCGAGGGGCGGCCTGTGCGCGGCCGCGTCCTGACGGCGGCACTGGAAGAAGCCTATGCCGGAGCGTTGATGACCGGGCGTTTCCCCGTTTGCTGTTTACATATCTCGATGCCGCCGGAGACGTTTGACATCAATGTTCACCCTGCCAAGAGCGAGATCAAGTTTCAAAACGACCGCGCCGTTTTCGACGCCGTTTACCACGCTTGCCGCGAAGGGCTGCGCCAATCGGGGGCGGAAGCCGCGCCAACGGTGCGGATCAACCCCTACGCCCCGTCCGGGGAACGCTTGCCGGTGCTCGCGCCCTCTTCTCCGTTGGTATACGGGACATCCTTTACCACCCCGGCCGCTTCGCGGCCACCCCTCCACGGAGGGGAATATTCTCCTCCTGTGGAGGAGTACCGCCCACAGGGCGGGGAGGTGGTTCTGCCCGCAGGCAAAGAAGTGGTTCGACCCTCCGAGGACTCCCTCGCCTGGCGTTTAATCGGTGAGGCAATGGCCGGGTATCTGCTGGTTGAAACGCCCGAAGCCCTATGGATCATCGACAAACACGCGGCGCATGAACGGCTGCTGTTCAACCGGCTCAAGGCGGGCGAACGCCCCTTTTTATCGCAACGCCTGCTCATGCCGAAGACGATCGTTTTAAGCCAGCCGGAACTGGATGTATTGCTCCAAGAGCAAACCTTTTTAGAGGAAGCGGGCTTTGAAATCGACGCCGTAGGGCCGGTTTCGCTGGCCGTGCGCGCCGCGCCGGGCGATGTGGATGAGAGCGAACTTCCCGCATTGCTCAGTCAGATCGCTTCCCTGCTGCTTTCAGGACGCCGCCCCGATCTGCGGGACAAAGCGATGGAAATGGTCGCCTGCAAAGCCGCCGTGAAGCTGGGGAAATCTTCACAGCGCGAGGATATGGAGCGGCTGGCCAAACTGGTGATGGAGACGCCCGACCTGCGCCATTGCCCGCACGGGCGGCCTGTTGCCATGCGCCTGACCCGGAGCGACCTCGGGAGGCAATTCGGACGATGAAGGTTTTATGTATTGTCGGCCCCACCGCCTCGGGCAAGACGGCGGCGGCGGTTGAACTGGCACTGCGTTTGGGCGGCGAGGTTGTTTCGTGCGACTCGGTGCAAATTTATAAAGGATTCAACATCGGCACGGCCAAACCGTCTATGGAAGAGCGGCGCGGCGTGCCGCATCATATGCTGGACGTCGCCGAACCGATTGAAAAATGGTCGGCGGGGCATTACGCCCGGGCGGCGAGGATTTGCATTGAAGAGATTTTATCGCGGGGAAAACTTCCTATCGTGACGGGCGGTTCGGGCTTTTATCTGCGGGCGTTGACGGACGGGCTGACCGGACTCCCCCCCGCCCCCGCCGAGTGGGATTTTGTGATGATCGGCCTGCATCCCGCCCGCGATGAGCTGGAGCGGCGTATCGCGGCGCGTACCTCCTCCATGCTGAAAGCCGGTTTGATCGAGGAAACGGAAGCTCTTTTGCGAAGCGGCGTACCCGCCGATTGCCCGCCGATGGGGTCGATCGGGTATCTCCAATCAAGGGCGGTTTTAGACGGATCGCTGACCGTTGAACAGGCGGGCGCGGAAATCGTTTTGCGGTCACGCCAGTATGCCAAACGTCAGCGAACTTGGTTTTTCAATCAAATAAAGGCATTATGGTTTGAAAATATTTCAAAATTAGACATAAAAACTGTGGAAAACACGATGCCGATGTGATATAATCATCAAAACTAAAGAGAGAGGGTACTACCATGAGCAACCAAAACTTGCAGGACATATTTCTCAACACCGCCCGGCGCGAACATATGCCTCTAACTGTTTTTTTGATCAACGGCTTTCAAATCAAAGGGCTTGTGCGCGGTTTCGATAATTTCACCGTGGTCGTCGATTCCGAGGGCAAACAGCAGCTCATTTATAAAAGTGCCATATCGACCATCGTCCCGGCCAAGCCGATTCAAATCAACCCGGACGAAGAGTAGCCATGAAAAACCACTGGCTGTGGATGACGCGCATTACCCTGTTCACCCTTTGCTTGTTTGTGGTTGTTTTTATGGGGTATCACGCTTTTTCTTCGTTCTTCGGCGACTCTGTGCGGACGGTGACGGCGGTTTTGATGCCGACAGTTGAATCACTGCCCGTTTCAGGCGTTGTGGTGCGTGACGAAACCATCATCCAGTTCCCGCCGGGGCTGATCGAATTCACCGTAGAGGAAGCCGAGCGCGTTTCTGCCGGGCAAACCGTTGCCGTTACCTTCCACAGCGAGGAAGCCCGCCAAAACAACAACGATTTGGTTGACTTGACAGCCCGCCGTGATTTGCTGAGCGCCATCGCAAACCGAGGCGGCATTGTAATGGATACGTCGGCGTTGGACGCTGAATTGCGCCTCCGCGCGGCGTCCCTTTTATCGGATGTGTCATCCGGCCGCCTGGCCGCCATGCCGCAGCAAAGTGCTGATATAAAGGCACTGCTGTTTCACCAAACCCATTCGTTCGACGGGACGGCCGTATTGCTGCCGCGGATCGAGCGTTTGGATGAGGAGATCGCGGCTCTGTCCGGCTCCGTCTCCTCCACCGCTTTGCGTGCCGACGCTCCCGGTCTTTTCTCCTCTCTGACCGACGGGCTGGAAACGGTTTGGACGCCGGACTTGCTGAAAACGATCACCGTTCCGGGTTTTCAGGAGAAGAACGCTTTGCGTTCCCTGCCGCCCGACGAGGGCAAGGGGCGGCTTGTGCGCGGCTGGACATGGCGGTTTGTTTGCGTTCTGCCGACGTATCAGGCAAAAACGCTCGGAAAAACCGCTGTCATCCGTTTTACCGACGGCTTTACCCACACGTTTGCGGTTGAGTCGGTATCGGCGGAAGAAGACGGCGAATGCGCCGCGATCTTCTCCAGCGACCGCCATATCGACCGCGTGATTGCCGAACGGCGGCTGCACGGCGAGCTGATCTATGAGGAATACGAAGGGGTGCGGATTCCGAGGGAAGGGCTTTGGCTGGACGAGGAAACGGGCGGATATTTCGTTTATTGCCTCCTTCTTGGACGTGTCATCCGCAAAGATGTGACCCTGCACGACGAACTGGAACGGGACAACTATTATCTGGCCGAATATTATCCGGGCGTGGCAGGCGCATTGTTCCCCGGGGATGAAATCATCGTGGCCGGCAAGGATTTATATGACGGAAAGATTCTTCGCCAGTAGCTGTTTGAAAATAAATAATCATAAAATAACAAATATCTGTTGACATAACACTTTGAATGATGGATAATAGTACCAGCACATTTTGAACCAGTAACCAAAGGAGGTTTCACGATTGGGTATTTTAGAAGAGTTTAAGCGTCTGACCAAACCTTACCCGGACGAGCAGCCAGACGATTTTGAGGATTTTTCAAACTTTGCCCGAAAGGAAAGCAAAGTGCGCCCGGCGTACGATACGGCCAAGGGCGACAAAGTCGTTTCGATCAACACCACCACCCAGCTTCAGGTTGTGGTGGTTCAGCCCGAGCATTTTGAGGGCGCGTCCGACATTGCCGACCATTTGCTGGAACGCCGCTCGGTCGTCCTCAATTTGGAGAAAGCCAACAAAGAGGCCAAACGGCGTTTGGTGGATTTCCTCTCCGGGATCGTATACGCCCACCACGGGAAGATCAAGCCCGTTGCCCGTGATACATATCTCCTCACACCGGCCAGCATCGACATCATGGGCGGCGACCTGATCGGCGAGCTTGAATCAAACGGACTGTATATATAACCTATATAGACGCCTTTAGGCCTGGTATGATGCCGGGCTTCGGGACATGATGGGAGGTGTTCCTTTGCTGACGCCGCAGGAAGTAGCCGATAAACGGTTTGGCAAATCTTTCATGGGCGGATATGAAATGTCCGCTGTGGATGATTTTTTGGAAGCCCTGACCGATGATTATTCATCGTTGTATAAAGAAAATGCTTTGCTGAAAAATAAAATCCGTGTTTTGGTCGATAAATTGGAGGAATACCGCAGCGTAGACGAATCCATGCGCAAAACATGGCGCGAAGCCCAAAAAAACGCGGAAGAAATGATGGCGCAAGCCCGCACCGAAGCGGACAATCATCTTGCCGACGCGCAAAAGCAAGCCGCCGTACGCAAGGATGAACTGGACAACCAAATCAAGCTGGAAGAATACCGCCTCAGCACGGCGCGCCAGCAAACCGTTACCTTTGTCAACAGCCTGCGCGAGATTTACCAGCGGCAGATCGAGCAGCTATCGGTCATCCCCGTCACCGACTTGCCGCAGCAAACGGCCAGGCAGACCATCGAAGCCGCCACCAGCCAGGCAGCCTTTGAGATCGAGCAATCGGTGATGGCTCAAATCGAAGGCGATTATCACGATCACGCGGGCGACACGCGCAAGTTTGAAGTGGTTACCGAATCCCCGGAGCCCGATGACGACGCTCCCCCCGTGCCGGAAGCGTCTGACATCAATGTCATCCATACCCGGGAAGGCGGTTTTTACGGCCCCGACGGCAACGAGCTGGACGATGACGTGGTCAGGCTTTTATGGGAACCGGAACAGGACACCGAAGTCCCCCGTCCGCGTTTGGACGGCGGTTTTCCCGATTTGGAATCGCAGTTCGGCGCCGATGTGGATATGGTCAACGGCAATAAGTCAAAATGATTCCGCGCTCCGTAAACGCTAACGGAAAACGCTAACGGAGCGATTTCGCAGGTGTTGCATAATGGCAGTGCGCCAGCTTCCCAAGCTGGCAGCGAGGGTTCGATTCCCTTCACCTGCTCCAAACGCTGAAATCTGTCGATTCTTATCGATTCGGCAGATTTTTTACATTGTAAGGGTTTCATGGCTGCAAGTCCTGTAAGAACACTCGAATCCTCTTGATGTAATTTCCACTTATCAACCGCCTGTACCCATTGCAAATACAGGTTTTTTCAAAAGCTCTATATCGCCATTCCGATCAATATATAGCTTTCAGCTATATATCTATAGGGTACGGGTACAATTCGGTGTAAAACAATCCTTGATAAGATATATACCCCAGTATATACTATAGGTGAGGTGAACCAAATGGAACCCGCAAAATTGTTTATCAACGGAAATAGCCAAGCCGTGCGCCTGCCAAAGGAATTTCGCTTTTCCGGCAGTGAAGTATACGCGCAAAAGGTAGGTGGAGCTCTCCTTTTGTTGCCTAAAGACAAGGTATGGGAGACATTCGTTGAGGGATTGAACGGCTTTTCGCCTGATTTTTTAGCAGAAGGCCGTGCAAATGATATTGATGTGCCGAGAGAAGATTTATGAAATATATGCTCGACACAAACATTTGCATTTTTACTATTAAAAACAAACCGGATATGTTGATTGCAGCCCATGCCAAATCCCTCGGTCTTACCCTTGTTACAAATAACACACGGGAGTTCGGACGCGTGGAAGGATTGCAGATAGAAGACTGGGTTGTTTAATTTTTTAGGAAAATTCTATCACAAAAGCTATGTTAGGAGAGATCGTATGACGGGATGGGAGCGCGATAGAAGAACGCACTTTGACGAGATAGCCGCAGATTACGATAAGATGCGGTCGGAATATCCCGGTGAGCTGTTCGATGATATTTTCGAGTATTCCGGGATGGGAAAACGCAAAAAAGCCCTTGAGATCGGCGCGGGAACTGGGAAAGCAACAACGCCTTTCCTCGATGCGGGGTGTGATGTGACCGCCGTGGAGATCGGTGCCAATATGGCGGCTTTTCTGCTGGAAAGGTATAAGAATTATAAAGATTTTAATGTAATCACGGCAGATTTCGAGAGTGCATTATTGGAAGAAGGCTGTTATGACTTGATATATGCCGCCTCCGCGTTTCATTGGGTGGACGCGGACATCGGATGTCCCAAGGTTTTTCGGCTATTGAAAAGCGGCGGGACGTTTGCCCTGTTCCGTTATAACGCTATCGCGGCCTGCGGCGAAGACTGTTACGAGGACATTCAAGCCGTTTATGAAAAGCATTATTACAGTTATTTTCCGTCAAATGTAAGGCCGGTCAGAAAATCGAAAGCGGATTTTGAAAAACCCTCCGAGATTCACCATAGTTTCGGTTTTGAGGACTTAAAGCAGTATGGGTTTACCGGCATATCCATGATGTTCTATGACACGGCGCGTACATTCGGCGCGGATGAATACATAGCCTGGCTCGATACCATGTCCGACCATCGAAGTATGCCGGAGAGCGGCAGGGCGGCGTTGTATGAAGGAATAAGGGAATCCATCATACGACACGGCGGGCATCATAAGGTGGATTTTATTTATAAGCTGTATATGGGGAGAAAGCCGTGATATGAGCGGGTTTCAGGGTTATGCAGTTTATTTTGGCAGTTTATTTGCCGTTTCCCCATTTACTTTTTTCGACAGCGGATATATAATGAAAGGAACAGGTGCATATATACTAACGGGAGATGATGAAAGTTGATTGAGAATCTGTTCTGGGTCGGCTATGTGGGCGCGGCCACCGCGCTGTTCTTCGCCTTCCTGCAAGCACGCAAGGTCTTCAAATATGAAGAAGGCAACGAGACAATGGTCAAAATCGCAAACGCCATCCGTGCCGGAGCCAACGCGTTTATGAAGCGTCAATACAGCACCGTTGCCATTTTCCTCATCGTAATCTTCGTTATCCTGTCCGCGTTTGCCTACATACCTTTGCTGATGGGCAGAGACGAGGGGTATATCAACAAATTCACGCCCTTTGCGTTCATCACGGGCGGGTTTTTCACAGCCCTTTGCGGCTTTGTGGGGATGAAGGTTTCCACCAACGCCAACGCCCGCACGGCCAACGCCGCCACCAAGAGCCTCAACAGCGCGCTCCGCGTATCGTTTGCCTCCGGCTCGGTCATGGGCTTTATCGTGAACGGGCTGGCCATCCTTGAAATCACGACCTGGTATATGCTTTTGAAGTATGCTTTCAAGGTCGAAGACGCCGTCATTGCGAATACCATGGTCACATTCGGCATGGGCGTCGCCGTTGTGGCTGTTTTCGCCCGGGTGGGCGGCGGTATCTTCACCAAGGCGGCCGACGTCGGCGCCGACTTGGTCGGCAAAGTCGAAGCCGGTATTCCCGAAGACGACCCGCGCAACCCCGCCGTGATCGCCGACAACGTGGGTGACAACGTGGGCGACGTGGCCGGTATGGGAGCCGACCTCCATGAATCCAACTCCAACGCCTTGGTGGCGACCATTGCCATCAGTTTCGGCGCGGGATACGGGATCGCCGGGTTTATGCTGCCTATCATCATTTCGGTGGTCGGTATCCTTTGTTCAATTCTCGGCACCTTCTTTGTGCGAACAAAGGAGAAAGCCGATCAGAAAACCCTCTTGAATTCCCTGCGGCGCGGCGTTTACATCGCCGGGGGCGCGGCGGCCGTGATCACCCTGCCGCTCATACTGTTTGTTTCAAACAACGCGGAATTGCAGGAAGGCTACGCCATCTCCATGGCGGATAACGCTTGGGGGCTCTACGGGGCGGTTCTTATTGGGATCATTGCGGGTTTCATTGCCAGCTTGTTTACCGAACACTTCACGTCCGACGCAAGCAAGCCGACCCGCGACCTTGCCGCTTCCAGCGAGGACGGCTCGGCTCCCCTGATCATTGGCGGCTTGTCTCTCGGGATGAAATCGACCGCCGGCCCCATTCTGACCATATCCGGGGCTACAATCCTCAGTTTCATCATATCCGGCGGTTTCAGGTATATGGATTCCAGTGCTATTTTTGACTATAACATGGGGCTTTACGGTATCGGCCTTGCCGCGGTAGCCATGCTGGCCACAAACGCCATCATCCTTGCCACAGACGCCTTCGGCCCCGTGGCCGATAACGCGGGCGGTATCGCGGAGATGGCCGGGCTCCCCCCCGAAGTGCGCCAGCGCACCGACGCCCTTGATTCCCTGGGAAATACCACGGCGGCCACCGGAAAAGGTTTTGCCATCGCCTCCAACGCCTTCACCGGACTCGCCCTGTTGGTTTCGTATGTGAACATCGCGCAGGATAAAGCGGCGGAAGCGGGTAAAAAAGTTTTGGATCTCAGCATTGTCAACCCGCCCGTCTTAGTGGGCTTCTTTGCCGGGTCGGCCGTCGTCTTCCTCTTTGCGGCTCTCTGTATGTCCGCCGTACAGCGGGCGGCGCAGAGTATTGTGAGAGAGGTAAGGCGGCAGTTCCGGGAAATCAAAGGGCTGCTGGAAGGGACGCCGGGAGTTGAAGCCGATTACGCGACGTGCGTGGATATTTGCACGCGGGGCGCGCTAAAACAGATGATTGCCCCCGCCATGCTGACCATCTCCGGCCCAATCATCGCGGGATTGCTTCTAGGCGCGTCCGGCGTTGTTGGCTATCTCGCGGGCATCATCGTAACGGGATTTGCTATGGCGGTCTTCATGATGAACTCCGGCGGCGCGTGGGATAACGCGAAAAAGCACATCGAGGCCGGGCACCACGGCGGCAAAGGCAGCAATAACCACAAAGCGGCGGTCATCGGCGACACGGTCGGCGACCCGCTCAAAGACACCTCCGGGCCTTCGTTCAACAACGTGATCACCGTTTCCTGCACCGTTGCCATCGTCTTCATCGGCATCACCGTCGCTTTCTCTCTCCTGTAAACACCATAAACGCTCGACCCCCGCCATAGCCATGCGTACGCCGGGCTGCGGCGGGGGTCGAATAAATTCCAAATAATTAAGAGTTCACGAACACATTCGCTTGTGTTATAATAGTTTTTGGTAAGATATACGCACAGAATAGAAATGAGGAGGAGCAGATCATGGACATGAGACAATGCGCGCAGGGCGGGCACTTTTACGACGCTTCGATCCACAGCACTTGCCCTTATTGCGTCCCGGCAAACGCAAGCATCCCCAACCCGGCGGGAGCACCGGTGGAGAAAACCATGCCGCTGACCCAAAAGAATCCCCAAGACGGCGAGAACCGCACCCGTTCACAGGGCAATGTCGGGGATGAAGGGCGCACCGTGGCCATCATCAAAGAAGAACTGGGCATAGACCCCGTTGTGGGATGGCTGGTCAGTTTAGAAGGCAAAGAGAAGGGCCGCGACTACCGTATCCATACCGATAACAACTACATAGGCCGCGGCGAAAAAATGGACATCTGCATACGGGGCGACGATACCATCTCGCGGGAAAACCACGCCACCATCAGCTTCGACGCAAGAGACAAAGTATATTATTTCACCCCCGGCGACGGGCGGAGCATCGTCCGGCTGAACGACAAAGGGGTCTTTGCCACCACCGAGATCAAGGCTTACGACATCATGGAAATCGGGAAAACCAAGCTGGTTTTCGTCCCGCTGTGCTGCGATAAATTTGAATGGTCGTAACGGAAATGATGGATGAACTGATACCGGGGACGAGTGATAACCTCAGCGAACTGAGCGGTTCGGCAAGCGGTTTTTTAGGCATATTGCAGGATTTTTGGTGGGCGTTTGCCATAGGCGGGGGCGTTTTGATCCTGATTGTTGTAGGATTGATCCTTCTGCTGCGGAGAAAACCCTCCGCCGTGAACATACCCGATTTTCAACACCCTGTTGAGCAGCCCCTTGAACCTCCGGCCAACCACGATATTCAGCCTCCCTCCGCTCCCGTGTGCGCGTTCCCGCTGCTGATCGGCAACACCCATCACATCGGGTCGCGCGAAAGTCAGCAGGATAGTTTTGTTATATCCGACCTGTCCAATGCCGAATTATGCGCCAACAAGGGTGTCCTTGCCGTGATCGCCGACGGGATGGGCGGCATGTCCGACGGAGGCGAAATCAGCTCCATCGTCACGCGGACGATGCTTCAGGCATTCAACGAATCCGCGCCGACGGGACAGCCGGAGCAGGATTTGCTCAATATGCTTTCGGCCGCCAACGACAACGTAAATCTGTTTTTATCGGGACGGGAAAGGGGCGGTTCGACCGTCGTCGCCGTCATCATCCATGACGGGAAGCTAACCTGGGTGGCGGTCGGCGACAGCCGCATTTGCCTGATCCGCAACAACGCGCTGATGCAGATCAACCGCGAGCATACATACGCGGTGGATCTAGACGAAAAAGCGGCCGCGGGCGAGCTTAGCTGGGAAGAAGCGGGAGAAGACCCGAAACGGGCGGCTCTGACAAGCTATTTGGGCATGGGAACACTGGGGAAGATAGACCGTTCCCTCCGCCCCATGCAGCTGCTTCAAGGCGACCGCATCCTTCTGATGTCCGACGGCGTTTTCGGCAATCTATCCGACGATGAGATTCTCGAAGCCATGCGTTTTGAACAGCCTCAGGAGAGCGCGATCAAATTGCAGGAGATGACACTGGCCAAGCAAAACCCGCATCAGGACAATTTGACCGCCGTCATTTGCCAAGTCATATGACACGGCTGCAAACCGCCTCCTGTTCGTTTCAAGGAGGCAGGGAGCATAACGAAGACAGCGTCCGCGTTTTGGAGCGGGACGGCTGCTGCGTTGCCGTTGTTGCCGACGGTTTGGGCGGCCACGGCGGCGGCGAGATCGCCTCTTCGGTGGCGGCCGGCGTCATCACCGAACCCTTCATGGCCTCGCCGACTTTGGACGCCGAAGCCATCAGAGGATTGTTCGCGCTGGCGAACTTGGAAGTCCTGAAAGCGCAGACCCCCGCGCTGAAGATGAAAAGCACGGGTGTCGCGTTGTTTGTCAAAGACGGCGCGGCTTGTTGGGGGCATGTCGGCGATTCAAGGCTGTATCACTTCATCAGCGGAAAGCTGGTTGCGCAGACGCTCGATCACAGCGCGTCGCAGCTGGCGGTTTTAACGGGCGAGATCACGCAGGAAGACATCCGTCATCACGAAGACCGCAACAGGGTTTTGAGGGCCTTCGGCGGCGGTGAGGACATCAAGGCGGAAATCGCCCCGGCGCAAACACTGAACATAGGGTTTCATGCCTTCCTGCTCTGCACCGACGGGTTTTGGGAATACGTTTTCGAGCCGGAGATGGAGCTTGACCTCGCCAAAAGCGGAACGCCGCGGGATTGGCTCCGGGCAATGACGCAAAGGCTTTCCGGCCGCGCGCCGAAGGACAACGATAACCATTCGGCGGCGGCGGTATTTATCCATATCGAATAGATAGAAGGCGAAAAGATGGGACGCAGAACGCAAACGATCATACTGGCGGTTTTATGCGCGGCGGTACTTTGCTTACCGGCGTCCGCCGTCGAGCCGCTGGAACTTTACATAGAAGGTGTTTCCGCCTCGGAAGGCGGCTTATCGGTTTACTGCAACACCAACGCCGCTCCCCTTCCGCAAGCGGAGCATTTTTCCGCCACCCTCGGAAACACCCCGCTGACCGTTCGGGAGGCGGCTGCCGCCCGAGCAGGAAACGGGACATCGTATGTTTTCCTGGTCGATGTTTCCGGCTCGATCAAGGCGACGCACTTTCAAGCCATCAAAGACACCATCGCCCTGATTTGCGAAGGGCTTACGGAGAAGGACAACATCAGCATCTTCACCATCGGCGACAGCACCTACACCCAATCGTTCGTTGCAACGCCGGAGGATATAGAAGCGCAGATCGGCGCCATCGAACGAAGCCGCGAGGATACCAACCTTTACGCCAGCGTGGTTAAATCCCTCGATATTCTCAATACCCATGAGCAATGCCGTGATAAGCGTGTTTTGGTCATCTTCTCGGACGGTGAAGAGGATATTTTCGACGGCATCACCTTTGACGAAGTGTCCGCCGTTATCAAGAACAGCCGCGTCCCTATTTACACCATTGCCATGCTGGGGAAAAACCCGCCCGCGCGGTATGTTGAATCGGCCAAAGTGCTGGGCAGCTTTGCCCGGTCGTCTGCCGGAGGGCGTCACTACATCCATACCCTCGACCCATCGCTTACGCAAGAGGTTGCGGAGGATATAGCCGGTTCGGTGGATAACGGGCTGCTTCTTTCCCTTGATTTGGCCGGATTCCGCTCAAACGGCGAGGATCTGACCTTGCGGCTGGAAGTGAACATTCCAGGGTCAGGCAGCGCGAACGACAGCGCGGTCATCTCTACGGCAGGGCTATCACTCCCCCCCACCGCAGAACCATCTCCCCCGCCGCCTGATCCTTCGGTGCCCGATCAACCCGAGCCGACGACGGTTGAAGCGACGCCCGACCCGATTGTTGGAGAGGGTGATGAAACAGAGCCGCCGCCTGAACAAGAGAAATCTCTCATCGAAAAAGTGAAATCTTTTTACGAAGAATACACCCTTTGGGTCATCATCGGCGGGGCGGCTCTTTTACTGATCATCATTTTGATCATCACTCTTCTCGTCCTCCGGCGTAAAAAGAGGGTTTACGCCCCGGCCGCCCCGGTTTTACCCGTGCCGCCGCCTGAACCGCTTCCCCCTCCTGTGCCCGAACCGCAACCTATTCTGCCGCCGGAGCCTCCGCCCATATTGATGGCTCCCCCGCCCGGCAAACCGAGAATCGCCCTCCGCCTGACCAAAATCGGGCTGGCCGAAGAGCAGGTTTTCCGTGCCGAATTTGCCGGAGAGCTGATCATCGGCAGAGACCCGGTCAAAGCGTCGCTGCCCTTTCCCGACGACGAACTGCTGTCGGGGCGGCATTGCTCCATCAGCTACGAGCCGGAAGGGATCATTCTGCGCGACTTGGGTTCGACCAACCACACCTTTGTCAACGGCGTGCCGATCGATGAACCGTATATCTTTGAAAACGACGACGTGCTGCTGATCGGCTCGATGGAGCTGCGCGTGAACTGGGAATTGTTATGAGGGGATGCTGTATGAAAAGGATATACGCTTTGATTATATGCCTGCTGCTGATGCTTCCGTTTGGATCGGCTTTTGCCAGCGACGACGCGGTGGAGGCGAGAAACGGCGTGGTTCGCGTCTTCTGTCTCGTTCAAGGGTCTTTGTCCGGCAACTGGAGCGGCGGAACGGGAAGCGGGTTTCTCATTGCCCATGAAGACGCCGGAACAACCTTGATCGCCACAAACAGGCATGTTGTGGAGGATAACATATACAATGTATACATCGTCCTGGATAATGTATACGGCAACATCGTTCCGGCGGAGGTTGTGTTCTTCCCCGACGATGAGGATTTTGACTTAGCCATCTTGAGGGTGGATTCAAAAGAGTTCAAGAACCATAAAATCCTCCCGCTGGCTTCCTCAAACGCGGTCAAGATCAGCGATACGGTATACGCGCTCGGGTTCCCCGGCGTCGCGGATAACATCAACGATCAGGGTTGGAGCATCCCGTCTACCATCGACGACATCTCCATGACAAAAGGGATCGTGAGCAAAGAAAAACTTGTGAACAACGGTTATACATATTTTCAAACCGACGCCACCGTGCATGGAGGCAATTCGGGCGGTCCCCTTGTCAACGAAGACGGCGCGGTGATCGGCATCAATTCATTCAAGGCGTTGCAGAATGACGGCGCGGACGCCGCGGGCGTCAACGGCGCGCTCTATGTGGACTATGTCATCGAAATCTGCGTGGCTTCCAATCTTCAATATATCCCGTATACCCCCGGGCAGGGATCAACCGACCCCTCCCCCGCCCCGCCGTCGGAACCGCCGTCAGCTTCCCCTAATACCCGGCCGTCTCCGCCCCCCCCGGCCAATCCCTCCCCTGCCCTCCCGCCATCCTCAGAACCTATAATAGACGACACTTTGGGAGACGGCGAACTGTCCGGCTTTGTGTTCGCGGATTGGCTGATGGACTATTGGTGGATCGTTGCCGCGGGGATAGGCGGCCTTAGCCTCATGATCATTGTGATCGCTTTGCTGACCAGAAAAAAACCGGTTCATGCCCCAATGCAAGCGGCAACCCCGGTGTATACTCCGGCTCCCGCACCTGTTCCGGTGCCTGTTCCGGTTCCGGTTCCTGCCGCCGTTGGAGCCGCGCAGCCCCCCGCCCCTCCGCCGCCTGTCCCACCCCCGGCTGCGCAAGTTAAAGAAGAGCAGCTGCTCGGCATCGGCGGCCGCTTTGAAGGCGTCAGTTTCCCCGTAAAAGGGAGTATTTGCATCGGGCGCGACCCAAACCGTTGCCAAATCGTTTTCCCGGCCGATACCAAAGGGATCAGTTCCCTGCATTGCGAAATCAAGCAGACGCCCGCCGGGCTGCAGCTGACCGATAAGGGTTCCTCATACGGCACATTCCTCGGCAGCGGCCGCAAACTCAACGCCAACGAGAGCGTGACAGTCAGCTCGGGTGAGAGCTTTACGCTGGCCGACAGCAAGAATTCATTCAGGGTTTTATAGAAAGGAAGCGGAGGTTCATGTCCCCATCTATTGACACTCTCTGCATGGGCTGCTTCGCGCAACGCTCGACGTTTGCCGTCCCTTGCCCTGTTTGCGGCTACAATGAAAAACCGGAGGCTTCGCCTCCGCACCAGCTGCGCCAGCGCACCATCTTAAACGGAAAATACCTGATCGGCAAGGTTTTGGGGGAAGGCGGCTTTGGCATCACCTATCTTGGCTGGGATCTGAACCTTGATTTGAGGGTTGCCATCAAGGAATACTACCCGGCCGGGTATGTGACCCGTGAGACGACCTCGGTCGGGAACGCCACCGTTCAGCCGTTTACCGGCTCGCAAGGGGATTTTTTCTTCTCGGGGCGGGATAAATTCATCAACGAAGCCAAAACCCTCGCCAAGTTCTTTTCCCTGCCCGGCATCGTTTCGATCAAGGACTATTTCTTGGAAAACGGCACGGCCTATATTTCGATGGAATACATAGACGGGCAGACGTTAAAGAGCCATTTGGCGCAAAAGGGCGGAAAGCTCCCCGCGGCTCAAGTCTTTGACATGATGAAACCCGTCATGGCCGCGCTGGCCGAAGTTCACAAAACCGGACTGATCCACCGTGACATCAGCCCCGATAACATCATGATCAGCAAAGATAACACGGTCAAACTGCTGGATTTCGGCGCGGCAAGGGATTTTACCGAAAGCGGGAACAAGAGTTTATCCATCATGCTCAAGCCCGGTTTCGCGCCGGAAGAGCAATACCGCTCCAAAGGGGTTCAGGGACCTTGGACAGACGTCTATGCCCTATGCGCCACGATGTACAGATGTATCACCGGCGTCACGCCGGACGAATCGGTGGAGCGGGTGCGGAAAGACGAGGTCAAACCCCCGTCCGTGCTGGGCATTGCCATTGACCGCGCGCAGGAAGCGGCATTGATGGCGGGGATGGCAGTATTGCAGGAGAGACGGCCTCAAAATGTGGAAGGGCTGCAAAGGGCGTTGTACAGCGCGGCGGCTCCGCAGCCGGTCGGGGCGGCCGTTCAGCCTTCATCTATGCCCCCTGTATATACCCCGCCTCCGCAACCGATTCCACAGCCTGTACCGCAGCCGATGCAATACCAGCCCCCGCCCCCCATGCCGCAGCCCGTCCAGCAGCCGGTTCCATATCCCATGTCCAATCAGGGGTATACTCCGCCTATTCAGGCAAAAAAATCCAAAGCGGGGCTGATCGCGTCGATCATAGGCGGCGTATGCTTGGTAAGCATTGCGGCTGTTTTGCTCATTTTCACACCGTGGTCATCCGACGAACCGTCTGGAATTCCGTCGACGCTTCCGTCCATACCGCAGACCAGCTGGAACCCTCCGTCCACCGCCCCCATTTCCCTCACGGAGGACATCCTCGGTTCGTGGACGACTATGTATGAAGACGTCTATGTTATGGAGTATGGGTTTAACCGAAATGGTGAATATTACGGCATGATGTACGATCCCGATGATATTGACTACCTGATAACCTCCAATATCATGGTGATCGAAGGGACATATACCGTCATCGGCAATGATTTATATTTAACGCCGCTGTGGGAGATTGCCTTTGATTATGAACAGCATGATATTTCCCCGTACAGCAAAAACGAAGAGTGGACGTCGGCTTTGACCGTCGTCAACGATTATACCCTCAGAATGGTCGATCCTGACGGTTCGGTCAACGTATTCACCAAAACAACGCCGTCTTATTGGGATTTTGGCCAAAGAGATTGGCTCGGCAACCGGTTTAATCCCGATCAATATGTGCGGAATATTACCCTGGGGGAATTCACCGTTCAAAACAACGACAACCCCGCCCAGCAAAAAGGCTGGGCAACGCACGGGATTGAATTGGACTCGGGGTATTTATCCAATAGCTGGTCGGCTTGGGAGTTTACCTCCTCCCGATACCTCATCCTTGAGTTTTATGATGAACCGGACGATCCCTTTCAATTCGTATGGCGCGGCTACAATGCCTATGACGGCTGGAATTGGGTACAAACAAATGACCTGCGGGCGCAGGGAAACCATTTGGTGATCGACCTGTATGACATCAATGGGTATTACGACTATATCACCTACCCTGAACTGCTGATCTATGTCTGCTACTGGGACGACAGCTGGAGCGATCTGCCCCTCAAAGACGCGTATTTCGCCGACAGTCTATGGTAAACCCTTGACAGTAGAAAGCCCGCCGTCGGCGGGCTTTTGGCTGTTCGCTGGTTACTTAGGTGTTCCGCAGCTGGTGCAGATATTCTGCGCGTTGTACATACAGACAGTGTGTCCCGGTACAAAGCCGTCGCAGACGGTGCAGTATTGTTGGTGGCACTTGAGCCCTATGCTCAATGTCATGGAATACCTGTATCCCCATGTATGGGTGGTATGGCTCCCGGTGATCACCTTCGCGCCGTTTATATCGGCTGTTGTGGGAGCGGTCGCTGATTTAGTCGAGTAGCCATACATCAACTTATCAGCATTTGCAAAACTGGTGAGATCCTTTAACCCGATAGCGTGTCCGAACTCATGGGCAAGGAGTGCGTTCGTTGTTGTATATGCGCGGTTTATCTGTATTTTCCACGTCGTCAAATGCCCGGTTGTCACATTGGAGGAAAAATCACTAAACTTAGCTTCATAACCATCATTCGGATAACTGTATGTTGTCACAGTGCCAGTGGGAGTTATTGACTCCGAAATGGTAACCGTCCCGCTCCACAACGCCGCCCCGCCTGTGACATACGCTTTCATTGTGGTCGTTAAATATGTATCGGTGTTATCAAACTTATAATACACCGTCGTTCCACTATTGTGATTGTTCTCGTCTATATCCCATCCGCAGTTTTCACCCCATGCGATCGTCCCGCTTTGTTTGGTCGAATGCGCCGCGGAACCCGGCACAAGCATCAAGACGATGGATACGGCCAAGGCAAACGCGATTCCCTTTTTCATTTGTACACTGCCTCCTGTCCGGCGAAACGTTCGATTTCGCCGATGAATTCATCATACCGTACGAGGGTGTCCGTACTCTTTTCCGAACGGGTTATCAGCGGGTCGGCTGTTTTCATAATGTCCCAAAACCCGTTCGTCTCTTTTGCGTTGACCTTTGATAACCCATCTTTCAATTCCAGCAAGCCGCCGTAATCATAGAAGTATTCCTCGGTCAGCATCCCGGTTCTGTCTAAGGCATATGTTCCATCATCGGCTGATTGCACATATAGAACAGTAGAATGTCCCCCAAGAAGCCAATAAGCATTTTCGAGGTCTAGGTCAAAATCCGTTATAAATTCATTTGCAACAGCTTTTTTAAGGAAAACAATCAATCGGTCGCCTCTTTGGAACAGAGGAAAATCTTTGAACGTACATTTGCTGTCTCCCACTTGAATCAAAACAATATTGTCCGGGACTTCACCTTTTAACACAGTATTTGCCGTAACGTTAAAGAACGTTACCCCGCCTTGGCTTAACTCTTCTCCCAGCCATGACGAAATGGTTACTTCCAGCACCAAATCGGATTCCTCCACGGCTTCATGCAGTAAATAATGCCGTGCTAGGCTGCCTTGAGATTCGCCCAACGTTCCCACGCGAACAGGCGTATCCACGCCCCCTTCTTCCGCCGCGCCGCTTTTCCACGGAGCCGCTATGTAGAGAATTAACAGCAGCACCCCGCAAACGGCCGGAACCCCGATTTGTAACAGTTTCTTTCGCATTTTGATCTCACTCCTTCAAAAATGTTAGAGGAAAGATTTCCCTCTGAATGTAGTATATCATACGATTTTCTATCGATTTGTCGAATTTTGTCGAGCGAAAAAAATAAAGTTTTTTACCCTGCAAAACCCGCCGTCGGCGGGCTTTTGGCTGTTCGCTGGTTATTTGGGTGTTCCGCAAAGAGTGCAGATGTTCTGCGCGTTGTATATACAAACGCTACTCCCCTGTACAAAGCCGTCGCAGACGGTGCAGTATTGTTGGTGGCACTTGAGCCCTATGCTCAATGTCATGGAATACCTGTATCCCCAAGCATGGGTGGTATGGCTCCCGGTGATCACCTTCGCGCCGTTTATATCGGCCGTTGTGGGAGCGGTCGCCGAGCCGGTTACATGGTAATACATCAGCTTATCAGCATTGCTGAAACTCGTGAGATCTAACAGCCCGATGGCGTGCCCAAACTCATGGGCAAGGAGTGCGTTTGATTGCGGGTATGCCCGGTTCATCTGTATTTTCCATGTGGTCAAATGCCCGGTTGTTTTATTGGAGGTGAATTCAGCAAACCTGGCATAAGTTCCAGAGCCCGGTTGATTGTATGTCGATACAACGCCGGTTGGGGTTATTGATTCCGAGATGGTGACCGTGCCGTTCCATAACGCCGCCCCGCCTGTGACATACCCTTTATACGTTGGCGTTAAGTTGGTATCGGAGTTATCAAACTTATAATACAGCGTTGACCCATCGGTGTGATTGTTCTCGTCTATATCCCAGCCGCAGGATTCACCCCAACTGATTATGCCGCTTTGTTTGGTCGAATGCGCCGCGGAACCCGGCACAAGCATCAAAATGAGGGATACGGCCAGGGCAAACGCAATTCCCTTTTTCATTTGTACACTGCCTCCTGTCCGGCGAAACGTTCGATTTCGCCGATAAGTTCATCATACCGTACGAGGGTGTTTCTGCTATCATCTAAACGGGTTATCAGCGGGTCGGCGGCTTCCATGATGTTCCAAAAATCGTTCCTTTCCTTTATGCTGACCTTTGACAATCCTTCTTTCAGCTCCAGCAGGCCGCCGTAGTCATAGAAGTAATGCTCGGTCAGCATCCCGTGTCTATCTAGGGCATACGGCACATCATCGGTCGATTGCACATGCAGAACAGTGGTATATGTACCAAGAAGCCAATAGGCATTGTCGAGGTCTAGGTCAAAATCCGTTACAAACTCATTTCCAATGGCATTTTTAAGGAAAACAATCAACCTATCGCCTCTTTGGTACAAAGGATAATTCCTATATGTCCATTTGCTGTCCCCTAGCTGAATAAGAACAATATTATGCGATACATCACCTTTTAATACAGCATCTGTTGTTACATCAAAGAAGGTTACAATGCCATCATCTAAATCTTCTCCCAGCCATGAAGAGACGGTAACTTCCAGCACCAAATCGGCTTCCTCCACGGCTTCTTGCAGTGTATACCCTCTAGCTAGACTTGCCCGGGCTTCGCCCAACGTTCCCACGCGAACGGGCGTATCAATGCCCCCTTCTTCCGACGCGCCGCTTTTCCACGGAGCTGTTATGTAGAGAATTAACAGCAGCACCCCGCAAACGGCCGGAACCCCGATTTGTAACAGTTTCTTTCGCATTTTGACCTCACTCCTTCAAAATGTTTGAGGAAAGATTTCCCTCTGAGAGTAGTGTATCATACAATTCGGCATCGATTTGTCGAATTTTGTCGAGCGAAAAAAATAAAGTTTTACCCTTCAAAACCCGCCTGACGGCGGGCTTTTGGCTGTTCGCTGGTTATTTGGGTGTTCCGCAAAGAGTGCAGATATTCTGCGCGTTGTATATACAGACGCTGTGTCCCGGTACAAAGCCGTCGCAGACGGTGCAGTATTGTTGGTGGCACTTGAGCCCCACAGGCAATGTCATGGAATACTTGTATCCCCATGTATGGGTGGAATGAATACCAAGGATCACTTCCGCTCCCTTCCTGTCCGCGGCCGTTGCGGTGGTTGCGGTACTGCTGGTATTGTAATACATAAGTTTATTTATATTACTGGAGTTACTAAGATCATTCAATCCGATAGCATGACCGAATTCATGAGCTATTGTATGCTGCGATACTCCGTAATAGGAGTTTATCCATATTTCCCAATACATAA
>Ga0082212_10002250_pt1 | contig 28320 bp, 28 predicted proteins | sample TergutNt197P3_FD_71548 | JGI IMG/M metagenome (GOLD analysis project Ga0082212, IMG submission 71548) | Neocapritermes taracua P3 segment gut microbial communities from Petit-Saut dam, French Guiana - Nt197 P3 | ecosystem: Host-associated > Arthropoda: Insects > Digestive system > Gut ...
CGGGAACGGAAACGCTGTAAACTCTTGTAAACCTTACCTGCAACCCCTCACGCTTCAACGCCGCCTCAATTTCTTCTTTAGTATGCGGTCGATTGGTAAAATCGGGCATAAAAACAAGTTTGCGCCCACTACTTACCACGACTTTGACCTTCTGTTGATTGGGGTTGATTTTCGTCCCCTCTTTAATATCCTGCGAGATAATGTGGTCACGCGGAACAGTGGGGTGAGACTCAATAGACGGTTCAAGCTGCAACCATTCATACTCTTCGTCTACTTCCGCCATGGACTTACCCACGATGTAGGGCATTTCCTGTGTTGTGCCGGGTCCGGTAGCGAGTTGCGTCACGGCGTAGGTAATCAAAACCCCTGCGAAAATGACAAACACAGACGCGACAGCGAACAGAATCGGGAGCATAGGCGAACGGCGTTCACCGATTTCGTCCTCGTCATACTCTTCTTCATCATTATCTAAGTTACCGCCCTTCGCCCCATCGAATTCGGGTTCGATAATAGGCGCGGCAATCGCCTTAGACAGCGCGTTCACGGCGGGTTTACCCGCCTTATCAACGTGCTTGACGTCCCCATCGGGCGACGCATACTTATACTCGAAAATAATGCTGGGGTTCTTCTCGAACTCGTTCAAATCGCCTAACATTTCCCCTGCCGTCTGATACCGCTGAACGGCGTCTTTTTGCATAGCGCGCAGTATAATCTCCTCTAACCCCTCAGGGATTGACGAGTTGATTTCACGCGGAGGTTTGGGGGTTTTATTGGTGTGCATAAGCGCGATTGCCAACGCGTCATCACCGTCGAAAGGCTTAGTCCCCGACAGCATCTCATACATCATAATACCCACTGAATACAAGTCGGACTTCTCGTCGGTATTCTCGCCGCGCGCCTGTTCAGGGCTGATATAATGCACCGAGCCGATAGCCTTCTCGCTCATGGTCTTGCCTATTTCGCGATTGAACCGCGCAATCCCGAAATCCATTACCTTGATACTGCCGTCCCGCAATAACATGACGTTTTGAGACTTTACGTCGCGATGAACAATCCCGCGGTCATGCGCGTGCTGTAACGCTTTGAGAATCTGCCCGATATACCCGTGTGCCTCTTTCCACTTTAACACGCCCTGACGCTCGATATACTCGGTTAGCGTGATTCCGTCAACGTATTCCATGACGATGAACTGCACAGAATCGGTGAACCCCACGTCAAAAATCTTGACGATGTTCTCATGCGAAAGCAGAGCAATGGCTTTGCTCTCATTACGGAACCGCCGCAGAAAGTCATCACTCCCCGCGAATTCGTTCTTGAGGATTTTCACCGCGACTGTCTTGTCCTCCACCGTGTCGGTGGCTTTATAAATCTCTGCCATGCCCCCCGAGCCGATTAGCTCAAGCAACTCATACCGCCCGTCCAACTTAATCCCGATGTAATTGTTCATTTCAATCCATACCTTTCTGCCAACAACGTGACATGAAAATATTCCCCTCAGTTAGCGAGGATTTAATTTCAACCTTTTTAATCCTCCATGAAAAATATATTATATCTACTAATTGACAATCAGCCCGACCGTGATATTATCCGTACCGCCCTTTTTAAGTGCATAGTCTACAAGCAAATCGCAAGCCTTGTTGCGCGGATTATTGACGATGATTTCCGCAATTGCCGTATCGTCGCCGTAGGAATGCAGACCGTCCGAACACAACAAGAGTATACTGTCCTTATGCAAATCAATCTCGAAATAATCGGGGACAATCCCCGCCTCCGCCCCGATTGCCCGCGTAATGGCGTTGCGATTGGGGTGAACACGCGCTTCCTCGGGCGTTATTTCCCCCTCGTCCAACAGTGCGCGTATATAAGTGTGGTCTTTGGTAATCTGCTGGCAATTATCGCCGAATATGTGATAGGCGCGGCTGTCACCTACATTGATAATATATGCCCTCTCGTTATGTACGATTACTGCGACACAAGTCGTACCCATGCCGTGTTTATTAACGTCGCTGAACGCCTCATCAAATACCAACGCGTTGGCGGCGACGATTGACGTAACCATCAAGTTGCGAATGGTGTTGCGATTAACGTCGGCGCGAAAGCCCTCGCTAATGCGTTCCGACACAAAATCGACGGTCATCTGGCTGGCGCGGCTGCCTGCGTTCTCGCCGCCCATACCGTCACACAGTACAATAGCGACTGCCTCACCCGACAACTGCCCCGCCCACACGCGGTCTTGATTTTCCGTTCGCTTTTTCCCGATATCCGTTTTTGAAAAAAATCTCATACTTCTTTAAATACTCCTTGTCGCAACTGCCCGCAAGCCGCGTCAATATCCGCGCCCATCGTCCGGCGAACCGTGGTATTCACGCGCAACTTTTCCAAAACCGCCGCAAATACCGCCGCATTATCACTGCGCGTAAAACGCGCCCCAATCGCGTTGACAGGAATTAAGTTGACGTGAAAAGCGTGAGCGGGCATTCTCGCCGACAACAACTCCGCTAACTGCCGCGCGTGGCTCTCGCTGTCGTTTACTCCATCAATCAGCGCGTACTCGAAACTAATCCGCCGCCCTGTCGCGCTAAAATAATTCTTACACGTTTCGAGCAACTCATCAATGCCGTACTTGCGGTTAATGGGCATAATCGCCGAACGCTCCGAGTCGGTGATTGCGTGTAGCGACACCGAAAGTGTCAACCCCAACTTCAACTCTGCCAACCGCACAATCTGCGGAACCAAACCGCACGTAGACAGCGAAACGTGCCGCAAACTCATGCCCTGCCCCGACTGCAACAACTCCAAAAAAGCCATTACGTTGTCAAAGTTATCCAACGGTTCGCCAATCCCCATGATGACTATGCTGTCAACTTTTCGACCGTCTCGCTGCGTCTCATACAACTGCAGTAACATCTCCGACGGCGTAAGATTCCGCACAAAACCGTCCGCGCCGCTCGCGCAAAAAGCGCACCCCATTTTACACCCGACTTGGCTGGATATACAAAGACTGCCTCCGTGCTTATGCGTCATGTGAACGCTCTCCACCGACTCGCCGTCACACAACCCATACAAGTATTTTACCGTGTCTTGCCGTTTTGATACCTGCCGCTTGACACAAGTCAGCGATTTTATTGTGTACTCCTCTTGCAACGTCTTTCGCATTGCCGCAGGAATGTTGCTCATCTCCGCAAACGTCCGCACTTGCTTGACGTGTAGCCACTCAAACACCTGCTTCGCGCGGAATTTCGGAAAATCGGGAGTGAATCTTTGCTCTAATTCGCTCAATGTCAATGATACTAAGTCAGTCATGCTTTCCTCATAATCGCGGCGAAAAATCCGTCGCCTCCGTCCTCGCTCGGAATCGTTGTGCGTTTCTCCATAAGATTGAAGTCTTTTCTTTCGGCGATAAATGCGTCCACAACACCGTCATTCTCAGCTCGGCTGAGCGTACAGGTGGAGTACATTAACACCCCTCCGCTCTTGACGTACACCGCCGACGTATTCAATATTGCCGACTGAATCTGCGGCAGTCCGTCGAACTCCGTCGCGGGCTTATACTTAATCTCGGGCTTACGGCGAATCACGCCCAACCCCGAACAGGGAACATCACACACTACCTTATCCGCCATGGGCAACTCATCGTTGAAAACTTTGGCATCGTTCATACGTGTCGAAATAATGAACAACCCCAACCGCTCCGCCCCTTTGCCGACTAACGCCAACTTGCGCTCATTTATATCACAGGCAATAACCTTCCCTTGATTGTTCATCATTTTCGCAATCGTGAACGATTTGCCGCCCGGCGCACTGCACAAGTCCAAAACCGTGTCGCCCGCCTGCGGATTCAACAGCACACAAGCCTCATAGCTTGACTTGTCCTGAACGTATCCGTCTCTGTCGTATTGTGGCGGTTTGCCCAAACTTGTCCGCAGAATCTGCAACGTGTCCTCCTCACCGTATTCGCTCTGCCACTTACGCACAAGCCACTCGGGGCAGGAGTATTCCACCGACAAGCCGCATTCGGCTAACACGCTATCACGGTCGGCGCGTAAAAAACTCCGCAAAACTGCATTAACGTAGCCGCGTGCGCGCTTAGGCGCAAGCTCCACCGCCTCATTAACCGCCGCATGATTGCCCGACTCCATGTATAGTAACTCATACAACGCCATACGCAGAATCGCCCGAATCAGCGCGTCAGGCTTGGCTTTGGCGAACTTGCTCATCACATAATCCAACGTGAGCCGCCGCTCCAATACGCCGTAAAAACAAGCGGTAACAAAACCTTTATCGCTGTCCGAAAATCCGCTTTTCTTAAAAGCGTTATCCAACACAAGCGGAGAATATCCGCCTTTGTCCATTTTAAGCAATAAGTCCAAGACTGCTTTGCGCGCGTTCATTTCAGACCTCGCAAAAAGTCCGACGCGTTCATGCGCTTACCGCCCTCTGGCTGAACCTCGGTGAGCGTCACGGCTTCACCATGGCTGTGGTGCATGACCACACCTGCCGACTCGTCCGCGCCCGCAATCGCTTTATACACCTTGATTCTGACCCCTTCATAATGCGTCCATGCACAAGGATAGTCTGCCAATCCGCGAATAAAGTCGCATATTCCTCTCGCAGACCGAGCAAAGTCAATCTCACATTCCGATTTGGTAATCTTATCGGCATAAGTCGCGAGTGAATCGTCTTGTTTAACAGGTACAAGGCTGTCAATTCGCCCCAACGCGCCGACTAACAGCCGCCCGCCCACATCTGCCAACACGTCATGCAGTTGCGACGCTGTCATGTCCCGGGGAATGTCCACACTTTCGCTTGCGAGCATATCACCCGTATCCAACCCCTCATTCATCTGCATAATCGTCACGCCCGATTGTGCCTGACCCTCCATGATACAGCGGTTAATAGGCGCGGCTCCACGATATTGAGGGAGTAACGATGCGTGGACGTTGATACAGCCGTATCGCGGAATGTTCAGCACACTCACAGGCAGAATCATGCCGTATGCGGCGACTATAATACAATCGGGGTTATACCCATGCAGTTTCGCGACTTCGGCTTCGCCGTCGTCGCCTCGAAACGTCAGCGGTTGTTCCACGGGAATATCGTGCTTTAAGGCAAGCTCTTTCATGGGCGAAAAGGTGACTTTTTTGCCGCGACCGCGCGCCTTATCCGTACGAGTGTATACGGCGGCGATTTCGTGTCCCGCGCCCAACAGCGCGTTAAGCGATTGTACTGCAAAATCGGGCGTTCCCATAAATACGATTTTCATAACCCCCCAACCTCCTTGCAATACTTATACCTTGCGTTTCTTTTTGCGCCGACGGTTACGGGCGCGTTTCGCTTTTTCGAGTTCTTCTTCGTCGTCTACCATTTCGTCGGCAATATCGGTGAAAATAATCCCGTTCAGGTGGTCAACTTCGTGACAAATTGCGATGGCGAATACACCGTCCGCCTCTGTTTCAAATTCTTTTCCATAGCGATTATGTGCTTTTATCTTGATTTTCGCAGGGCGATTGACATACCCCCACTCACCGGGCGATGATAAACAACCTTCGATTTCGCGTTGCTTGCCTTTCATGAATGTAATGACAGGGTTGACAAACTCATGCAGTAAATCATCATCTTCAATGACGATTACACGCCGCAAAATCCCGAGTTGAGGAGCCGCTAACCCCACGCCCCCGAACCTGTCCATGGTTTCGCGCATATCGTCAATCAAGACCCACAGTTTATCGTCAAACACTTCCACGTCTCGGCATTTTTTACGTAGACCCGCCTCCCCGAACATCACCACTCGCCTAGTCGCCATAATCCTATAGAACCCATACCTTTCACTAATTCAAGTCAATCACATTACAGTATAGCATATATTTACGCGAATTGCAATAGGTTATCGCTAAAAAATCCTGTTTGACTTATTCGACAATATATGCTATACTTCTGTGTGAGTGTGAAAACATTCGGGGGCAGCCAATACGGTGGCGGTCGTTCCCCCTCCCTATCCTATCAAGATGAGGAGGTGATGCGAATTGAGTATAGTCGGTTAAATTCAAAATGGGCTTGTTTTTGCGAGAATATTTTTTGTCAGACAAGGCGAAAAATTCGCGAATAACCGCCGTTATTTAAGAATTTTTCAACGCAGTATAGCGAAAAATATATCGCAAAGGCGAGACTATTTTGGAGTTAATCGACTATATATCGGAACTTGTTCTGATAACTCTGCTGGTCGTGGGTGAAAACTTGTGGTCAGTCGTGGGCTTAATTGTCCACATTACGCGTGTAAATAAAAGGAAATAGCCGCCCTCTTGTCCAAAAGTCGGCGGCTATTCATTTAGTCTGAAACTGGAGGGCGACCGTCACTTGGTCTGCCTCTACATATTATTATACCACAACATTTCGCGCAAGTCAATACCTGCCCGCAAAAAAATCCTACCGATTTTCGGTAGGATTTTTTACGTATAACAAATCAGTCATGCAACCCGAAACTCACTGACAGCGCGTTGTCCACTCTGCCCATGGAGCTGTTATCCAACTCGCCCATGCGCTCTTTGAGCCGCTTCTTGTCCAACGTACGAACCTGCTCAAGCAACACCACCGAGTCTTTCGCCAAGCCACAATCGCGCGCGTTGAGGGAGATGTGCGTCGGCAAGCGAGACTTTTCTTTCTGGCTCGTAATCGCCGCAGCAATGACCGTGGGGCTGTGTTTGTTGCCTATATCGTTCTGCACGATTAACACAGGGCGCATTCCCCCCTGTTCCGACCCGATTACAGGGCTCAAATCCGCATAATAGATTTCACCTCGTTTAATGTACATATTTATACCATACCTTTCCGTCACTCGTGTGACATGAAACAATTTTTCTTCAAAAGCGAAGATTTTGTTTCATTATTTGACCTCGTTTCAAATAAGATTAGATGTAGCAGTGTTTCTGCTGTAAATATTCTGAACTAAAACATGAAAAATATACAAGTCTTGTCCAAATTTTTGGTTGACTTATTACTACATATTATTATTTTTCTTGACAAATGTGACAGTTTCGTGGTATGATATGATAAGGAGTAAAGAAACCGTGGAAATTCAATCAAGAAAGTCTGATAGCGAAAACATGAGAAGAAAAAAGAATCGTATCCCGAATGAAGTCATCAACGCGCGCAAGCTCGCACGTAAAACAGCGCGGAAAGCAGGCAGGCAGGCATACAACATCGCGGGGGAGTTCAAGGAGTTCATCTCACGCGGTAATGTCACCGCTATGGCAATCGGGGTTGTTGTAGGTACATCGTTCACGGCAATCGCCAACTCGTTAGCCAACAACGTCATCACGCCGTTAATAGGCGTACTGATGGGCGGGATTGACGTGTCCGCAAAGTCGTTCACCGTACACAGCCCTTTTTTCGAGGACTACAGCGTTACCATCAACTATGGGCATTTCTTTCAGTCAGTCATCAACTTCTTTATCATAGCCGTGAGCGTGTTTTTCATGGTGAAACTCCTCAACACAGTCAGCCGAAACAATAAACAAGAAGAAGAATCGCAGGACGATATTCAAATAGCTTTGTTGACCGAAATCCGCGACGCACTCTGCCAAAACAATCCCGACACACCCGACTACAAACAACTCACTTTGAACGATACCGACTCGGACGAAAACGATAATAAATTCGCCGACGGAGGAGGGCTTTAGCGAGTCAAGGCGGGTTTCCCGCCGCAGACGAGGGGGTTTGGGGCGTCAGCCCCATTTGAAAGCGCGGAGTAGGGTTGTAACACGACTCACTCCACACTGCGCCCTGTCAAAAACTCGATACTGCGGTTGACCGACGTGCGGACGTGCTGCATTTCAGGCGTGTGGAGCTTCCCGGCGTTGCGATAGTCAAAACTGTTGCAGAACCCGCCAACGTCTTGGTTGAGCGAGGCGGCATAGTTGCCCACCACCGTGTCCAGTGCGGTTAAGAACGCCGTCAACTCGCCTTTGCTGAGCGCGGCAGGGGCTTTCTCGCGAATCCACGCATAGTGCGGCATACAAATGAATTCCTGCTCGGCGAACAATGGGCGAAACACAGGCGCGGTCTTGGAATCGTCACGAAACATGACGAAAAACGTCTTGACCATATGCGTCATGCCCCAGTCAACCTTAGTGCAGACAAAACAGCTCTCGTCAACCTTGGACGCTTTTTGTGTACGCTTGTCCGGTTTGATTGCGGAAAGTATGCCTTTTTTGGCGAACAAATCGGCATTTAAGTCGCTTAAGTAAGTGTTTAACATCAGCCCGAGAGAAAGCCGGTTGCTTTGCTTGAGCAAGTCCAAAAAATGCCGATGACAAAACCCTAACTTGTTGGTCTCCATGCGAACGTCAGGCTCCATCATTGCCGCCCCCATTATGTACTCGCATATGTGCGCCTCGACTGTGTTACGCATTCGACAAAACGGGCACCCTTCCCGCGGCTCGAACACCTCATTGACGGGGATTGTAAGTAAACTCTCGCGCATTTTTCAATCCATACCTTTCTACTTTTGATGCGACATAAAGATTTAGTTTTGACCTTATATACCCTCCTATCAATCATTATAATACCAATTGCAAAAATTTTCAATAGGAAAATGAAAAAATTATGGAATACTTCTTAAAGTCACCGGGGATTGACCTTGATTCGACATTTAATTGTGGGCAGTGTTTCCGTTGGAAAAAAGCGCAAGACGGTTCATACAGCGGATTTGCGGGGGCTCACCGTGCAACAGTGCGTCAAGTAGACGGCGGGCTTATGTTGTCGGAGATTCACGAAAGCGACAAGGCATACTGGGGACACTACTTCGACACGCAAACCAACTATGCGGCACTGATTCGCCAATTCGCCCACGACCCGACACTGCGCGCGGCAACCGCCTACGCGCCCGGCATACGCGTTCTGCGGCAGGAGCCGTTCGAGACTCTCATCAGCTTTATCATCTCGCAAAACAACAATATCGGGAGAATATCGGGTATCATCGAAACGCTTTGCGAACTGTTCGGAAGTGATGGTGCGTTTCCGACTGCCGGCGCGTTCGGCGCGCTCACTGAAGCTGATTTGTCGCCTTTGCGGGCGGGGTACAGAACGAGATACATACTCGACGCGGCAAAAAAAGTGAATGATGGCGAAATAAGGCTTGACAACGTAGCAAAAATGCAGTATAATATAGCTAAAGCCGAGTTATTGAAGATTGTCGGCGTGGGTGATAAGGTTGCCGATTGTGTGTTACTGTTCGGATTCGGCAAGATGCAAGCGTTCCCCAAAGATGTCTGGGTTAAACGTGTGATGAGCCGATATTACCCCGACGGCTTACCGGATTGTACACGCGGCGTCGAGGGAATCGCACAGCAATTTCTGTTTCACTATATCAGAATGATTAAATGACTTCTAACTATATAAATCAGAACAGCTTTATATATACGATGAAGATAGAAAGGTATGGTTAAAAATATGCACTGTAAAATATGTGGGGGGTTAGCCGCCAACGGAAGTTCATTATGTGCGACGTGCAGCAAAATCAGCGCGGCGATGCCCGATAAAGCCGACGCCGAATCGCCCGTGACGGGGAGCATATATACGCCGCCACCCGCTATCGAGGCGGTCACACCCGATGCGGATAATACACATGAAACACATGAAGACGTTGCTTCAACGCCGAGCTATGAGCCGTCTGCGGCGTATTCGTCACCGTCCTCACCCACGCAAAATGAGCCGACTGCGGTAACGGAATCGGTGGCACACGAAATCGAGAGCCACAGCCTGCCGCCGAGTGTGTCGTTCGCAGATACGCCTAAGGTGTCGAGTGTGTCGTTTAATACACCCACACCCACGCCAATAACATCGTCATTCACAAGCACGCCGACTGCGCCGATTGCACCGACTGCATCTGCGCCGCCGTCTTATACGCCGACACAAACTGCGCCGCCACCGCCTCCGTCGTATCAGCCGCCGCCATATCAGCAAGCCGCGCCGCAGTATACACAGCCACAGTACACACAACCTCCGAGACAGGCTTATCCGCAGTATGCGCCTCCACCACCGCAATACGCACCACCGCCGCAGTATGCGTACCCGCCTGTGTATCCACCGCCGACTGCGGCAAAAACCGAACCTGAAACGCCGCAAGAGAAACACTTCTTTGGCAAAGGCGCGTTCATCATGTGCATGGTGATTATCGGGGTTTTGGCGGCAACGACGGTCACGTTTATCGGGCTGTACGCAAACGCATTGTAAGAACGCGCTATAATATATTATAAGGAGAACACGATACTATGAACGAGAAAGTTGTAAGCATTGTTGAAGATTTACGTGCACGAGTCACCGAAAACGCATTCGACCCTACGGGTAAGCCGTTTTTGGCGATTCAAATTACGCTCAAGGACTTAGACGGCTGTTTTTACGTGGAGCTAAAAGACGATAAGCTGTCTATCGAGCCTGCGGAGTATAACGACAGGCAAGCCAACATCATCATGACGAGCGACAACTTCATGAAGATGATAAACGGCAACCTCAAGCCGCTGATTGCACTGACGACAGGTAAACTCAAGATTGAGGGAGACTTGTCGAAAGCCAAAGCATTGGGCGATTTGTTCGGGAAAAATAAGTAAAAAATCGAAAGGAAATCAATCAACATGGCGAAAATATTATTCACTTCTGAAAGCGTTACGGAGGGGCACCCCGACAAAATTTGCGACCAAATTTCCGACGCAGTGCTTGACGCACTGCTCAAAGATGACCCTATGTCACGCGTCGCGTGTGAGACTTGTGCTACTACAGGCATGGTTCTTGTGATGGGCGAAATCACCACCAAAGCATACGCCGACATACCGAGCATCGTGCGCGGCGTCGTCAAAGACATCGGGTATGACTCGGCAGCGTTCGGGTTTGACTACAATACCTGTGCTGTTCTCACGTCCATTGACGAGCAATCGCCCGACATTGCACAGGGCGTCAACAACTCCCTTGAAGACTCTGATGACACAGGCGCGGGTGACCAAGGAATGATGTTCGGGTACGCTTGCAACGAAACGCCCGAGCTTATGCCTATGCCAATTTCGTTAGCGCACAAGCTTTCGGCGCGGCTGACCGAAGTACGCAAGAAAGGCGAAGTCGCTAACCTCCTCCCTGACGGTAAATCGCAAGTGACTGTCGAGTATGCCAACGGCAAGCCACTCCGCGTTGACGCGGTAGTCGTGTCATCACAACATAAAGAGGGCGCGACCCTTGAGCAAATCCGCAAAGACGTGATTGAAAAAGTAATCAAGCCCACAATCCCCGCTAACCTGCTTGACGCGGACACCAAATACTACGTCAACCCAACAGGGCGATTTGTGGTAGGCGGCCCGCAGGGGGACTCGGGGTTGACAGGGCGTAAAATCATCGTTGACACCTACGGTGGATATTCGCGGCACGGCGGCGGTGCGTTCTCGGGGAAAGACCCTACTAAAGTCGACCGCAGCGCGGCGTACGCGGCACGATATGTTGCAAAAAACGTAGTCGCCGCAGGGTTAGCTGACCGTTGCGAAGTGCAGTTGGCGTACGCAATCGGCGTAGCAAAACCCGTGTCGGTGTTCGTTGACACGTTTGGGACCGCCGCAGACGGTCTCACTGACCTCAAAATCGCCGACGCGGTGAATAAAGTGTTTGACCTGCGCCCTGCCTCAATTATCGAGATGTTGGGGTTGCGTAAACCCATTTACCGCAACTTAGCGGCATACGGACACATGGGGCGCGAAGAACTCGGCGTCTCGTGGGAGAAGACCGACAAAGTTGACGCGCTTAAAGCGGCTGTGTGAATATGTACTAATGTGTAAACTCCCCCTCGTGTGAGGGGGAGTTTTGTTGTGTTACTGCAACATTTCGATTAACTTTGCATCAAAACTCTTCCCCGGATTGACCCAATTTTGCGAATCGATTTGGAAGTGGTTGATAATGTCGGTATACAAGCCGAAGTTGAAATCATCACGGTAGAACACACCGAGAGTTGCAGTTTCAATTTCAACGGGGGTGATTCTTGAGGAACTACGTTTATTCATTGTTTTTAGTATATCGGAATTAGGAATAGGGTATTTGCCTGCATCCATTCGAGCTCCGTATATAGGCTCGCTTTCAGCGATTGAAACACCAAGTTTGTGGTTAATCGCCTCATAGTATTCAACCGCACCTTCAAAGTGTGTTAAAAAGAAAATCCAACGGTCATCCCGATTCATTGGAGTACGAGAACCGAGCGTTAGCAAAACACCGTTTTTGTCAACGGCATAAGATTCGTCAATCGTGACGATTTCTCCGACCTCAATGTTGCCCTGCAATACCTCTATCACCCTCAATCTGTTGAATGAGTGCGGTAATCCTTGTGATGGTGTGCCATAATCATCATACCACTGACTAATTTCGCCTTGTGATTCTTCAATGAATTCACCAATCACAACCAAATCTGACCTTAACAACATTTCAAAAGTCGTTGAAGTTACAGGCTTACCGTCTGGGTCGAGCAAACTATAATCAGATTGCACTACACGAACATCGGTTATTTGCTTTACTTGTGAACCCATTTCGGTATCCGTTGGGAGTATCGAAGTTTCCGTATTAGAACACGCCACCAATAACATTGCAATTGTCAATACACCGATTACGGTATACTTCATTTTTCTCATAATTATCTTGACCTCCTTACACGGTCTGCATCGCTTGTTGATACTTTCGACGAAACCACTCCCCCCGGATAGCCTTGCCTCATAACTGAATTACCACAATAATTTGTCATGACAGCCATACAACTAACATCAAGTAAGTTCAAACAATGCCCGACCTCATGGAGAAATGTCTTATAGAATTCAGTAGCACCCATACCTGTCCAAGCCGCAGCATTAGTATTCATGGTAATAATGGGATTGCTCCAAGTCGAACCTGTCACTGTGACCGCGAAGATTCCGAGTGTTAATCCACCTTGAGCGTTAGCAGGAATGCTTTGACCTTTAACCTGAACTATGTTCGCACCTGTCAAATTTTTTTCAACCTCCACCATTTTAACTCTTCTGTCTATGTCGTTCCAACCGCCCTCCGATTGTGACCAAAGAGCACGTAGCCTGTAACTAGCAACTTGTGCAAAACTGGGTGTTAGAGCACTATCTTGAATGTTGAACCTAAGATACGCCCTGTTGTAGAAAGTGTTCACAGCAATTTGAGCAGCAATAGTGTTACACGCACTCACAGGAGGGGTTAATACACTTCCGAACACACCCACCACCATCGCAAGCGCAGACAACAACCCCACTGCCCTTTTTAGCCCCTTTCTTTTGAATATGCCTTTTGTTTTCATAACAAGTACCTCCTACAAGATTATTATTCTGCTACAGTATATGCGTGCTTACACTAAGCATTACATTTATTATATCATAATATTTACCAAAGGTCAATGCTTTTTCCGTAATTGTTTTTCGTTGGATATTGTAGTTTTTCGTTGAAAAATCACAACCTACTTCCCGACGCAAAAGCTCCTAAACACCTCGTTGATTATCTCCGCACTCGCGCGCTTGCCTGACAAGCGGTACAACGCCTCCAACGCATTCTCGAGCAAGAACCCCGTCGCGTCAAGCGGCGCGCCTCCCTCAAGCCCCGCAATACATTCCCCCAACAGCCGCTCCGCCTCTGCCACGCACGCACGCTGACGCTCATTAGCCACGAACCCCGCCGACAAATCCAACGCATTCACATCGCAGACTTTGCCAATCACCGCCGCAACTACGCTCAACGATTCGGGATGTTTCGCACTGATTTGCACCACCTGCTTAAACTGCGTCGATAATACCGCTAAGTCGATTCTTTGCGGAAGGTCGCTCTTGTTAATCACGCAAACCGTATGCGCGTTTGACTTTGCGATTAAATTCATCAATGCGTAATCATCTTCATTGAGTTTTCGTGAATTATCAAAAACCGCGAGAATCAGCGAACTTCCCTCGATTTGACAGCGCATTAACTCAATGCCTTTTTGTTCAATTACGTCGTCGGTTTCGCGAATCCCCGCACAATCGCACAACCGCAAAACCGCACCACCCGCCTCACGCAGAATCACCGTTTCCTCCACCACGTCACGCGTCGTCCCGGGAATGTCGGTGACAATACTGCGCTCACGCCCCGTGAGCAGATTCATAAGGGTGGACTTGCCCGCATTAGGCTTACCCACAATCGCCGTGACAATCCCCTCACGCATGACCCGCGCAATGTCATAGCTCTTCGCCAACAGCGATAGTTGTAGCTGACATTCGGTGAGCTGACCCATGTGCGATGCCGTCTCGAAACTGTCTAACCCCTCCTCGGGGTAGTCGAGCCAGGCGGCAATATGCGCCGAAACGCCCAAAACCCTCTCGGCTATTTCGTCAATTCTGCGCGCCAACGAACCTGACTTCTGCGCGTTGGCGCACGCCAAATACTGGTCGCTGACCGCGTTGATTACGTCCAAGACCGACTCTGCTTGCGTTAGCGTCATCTTGCCGTTCATGACAGCGCGTTTGGTGAACTCTCCCGGCGCGGCTAACACCGCCCCCGCATTCAGACACGCCTGCAACACCCGCCGTGCCACAAACGTACCGCCGTGGCAGGTTATTTCGGCGACGTTCTCGCCCGTATAACTCTTAGGCGCACGAAACACCAACAACACGCCGTCGTCTATTGCTTCAGACTCGCTTCCACACTCCACAATTTTGCCATACGCCGCCGTATATCCGCGCAACTCGCTCGCTAACGGTCTGCCTGTCGCCGCGCCACTGAACGGTACAAACACTTTTCCGGCAATGAGCAAAGCATCATCGCCGGAAAGTCTAATCATCGCAACGCTGCCGACTGTGTTCGGCGTAGCAATTGCGGCTATTGTATTATTTTTTGTCATCACTGTCGTTGTCCTCATTGCTCTCAAAATCTTCCTCTGAAAATAAATTGGTGAGAATCGGACGGCGCACTAACTCGTCACCGCTTTCTTCCATAAGAAACGTCCGCGCATTTTTAGGACGGAACAACTCGGGCGAATCCTGAGACTTCAACTCGTCATACCGCTCGGTCAACCGTTCCTCCAACCCGTGGAAATAACGCTCGCAATCTATGTTATACTCCTCTGCAGGGTTGCGCCCTGCTACTGCGCGCAGGTGAATCCCTGTTCGCAACTCGGAGGTATACTCGAGGTAATCGCACCATATTTCGTTAATCGCCGACATCATGATTTTATCACCGTCGTCGAGATATTCCAACCGCTTGCGGAAAATCACATCGCGGTGTTTTTCCCCAATCATGGTGAACCGCAACAACCGCTTGCGCTCCTCTAACAACGCCCCCTGTGCAATACGCTGAATACGCTTGACTTCGCGCCGCAACACTCTGCCGTCAACTTCCCCATCGCCTGACTTCGGACGTTTCGGATACCGCCAGCCGCCGATGAGTTTACGCAGACTGTGCTTGACCATGATTTCGTCGTCAAGGGCAATAAACAATGCCGTTTCCCCCACGTCCCCTTGCCGCCCCGAACGTCCGTTGAGCTGTTCATTCATGCGGGCGTTCTCGTACAACGCCGTCCCGATAATAAACAAACCGCCTGCCTTAATGACTTTATCGCGGCTTTTCTCGTCCACGCCGCCGAGTTTAATATCAATGCCGCGCCCTGCCATATTCGTCGAAACAGTGACCGCGCCTGACGCTCCTGCGTTCTTGATAATGTCGGCTTCCTGTTCATCGTTTTTGGCGTTCAGCACCGTCGCGGTAATCCCCGCTTTTTTGAGCTTTGCGGCAAGTGTTTCGCTTTCTTCTATAGACGCCGTACCAATCAACACAGGTTGTTTTTTCTTGTGAACGCTTTTAACTTGGGCGACTACTGCGTCCCACTTTGCCTCGTTATCGTAGTATATGCGCGCCTCGTTATCGACTCGCTTTGAGGGATTATGCGGCGCAATCACGTCCACTTCTAATCCGTACAACAGCTCGAATTCTTCGGCGGCGAGTTCCGCCGTCCCCGTCATACCCGCGATATGGCTGTACTGCCGCGCGAAAAACTGAATGGGGATTACCCCCGTCACCACGCCGCGTTCAGTGACTTTCAAGCCGTGTTTCGCCTCGACTGCCGCCTGCAACGCTCCAGGCAACAGGCGATGCCGCGCCACTCGCCCCGACAACTGGTCAATCAATGCAATCTTGCCGTTTTTGACAACGTAGTCCTTATTCTCTTTTAGGTAAAACAACGCCTTCATAGCCGTCTCGACGTTACACCGCAGCTCAATGTTATCCGAATCGTAGAGGTTGTCCGTCTCGAAACGCTCTTCTACTTTAGCAGTCCCCGCGTCCGTCAGAAAAACGCTGAGGTTTTCTTTGTTCACGCCATAGTCGTCTTCGGTGAGCGTTTGTGCAAACTCGAACACTCGTGTAAACTCGTCGCTGACGCTCGCGTCAACGTCCCCCGCAATGGTGAGCGGAATCCGCGCCTCGTCAATCAGCACACTGTCCGCCTCGTCAAAGATTGCTACATCAAAAGCAAGAGAAGGGCTGTTTTCGCGGGAGCTTTGCTCTCGCGAATTCAGCTTAAAAGCTTCAGGTGTGTCCCCAACGTGCAGCCGCTCACTTTCTTCAAACACCAAAAAATCGCGCAGAAAATCAAACCCACACTCCTTGACCGTCGCGTAAATCACATCAGCGTCGCGGTAGGCGGCTTTGCGTTCCTCAAAAGTCGTCTTTTCGGTAATCAGCGCGATTTTAACACCGAGAATGTCGTACACAGGTTTCATCCAGTGGTAATCCCGCTTAGCGAGGTAGTCGTTAAACGTAAAAATGTGGACTTTGTGAGGAATGTCGTCCTGTTTTACATACAAAAATGCGGCAAAAACAGCCGAAAGAGTCTTACCTTCGCCTGTTTTCATCTCCACGATTCGCCCTGAAAAGAGCGATTTCGCCGCCCGCAGTTGCTCATCAAAAGGCGTCAGCCCGAGTGCTTTTTCGGACGCTTTGCAACACTCCTGCAACGCGCGGTCAATCTTGGCTTTGTCGTGTTTCATTATGATACCTTATGATTCTTTGTCACAATCGGTGATAAAATCAATATCAAACTCGATTTTTTCACCGCAATTCGGGCAATTCACCGAGCCGTTATCAAGCATACTCATATCCACCGACACGGTATTATCACACTCACGGCAGGTGATTTCATAGAGGTCATCGTCCCCGAACCCGAATCCGTCGTACCCGTCCATGTCGCCGTAGATTTCCTCCTCAAGCTCTTCGAGCTGCTCTTCAAGTTCGCTCACCACGTCTGCCATATCGTCGAGTGTTTCGTCAATCATGTCTAACTCCTCGGCAACGTCTTTGAGTACATCAAGCAACGCCAACGCGAGTTTACCCTCGTTGGTGCTGTCGTCAATTTTCATACCCTCTGCCATGCCCGAAATATACGCCACTTTTTCTGAAATAGTCATGTTTTGTTTCTCCTTTTAATTCGCTCGCTCCATATACTCGCCTGTGCGAGTGTCGATACGGATTTTTTCGCCCGGCTCAATAAACAGCGGGACTTTAACTTCCGCGCCCGTCTCGAGAATCGCGGGTTTGAACGTATTCGTCGCCGTATCCCCCTTGAACCCCGGGTCAGTCTCGGTAATGTCTAACTCGACAAAGTTAGGCGGCTCTACGCCAAAGACTTTGCCTTTATGCGAAAGAACCATGCAGACCATGCCCTCTTTCACAAAGCGGAACGCGTCGGACAAGTCGCTCTTGTTAATAGGCTCCTGCTCATACGTTTCACTGTCCATAAAATAGTATAGGTCACCGTCGGCGTAGCTATACTCCATATTTCTGCGTTCGATGTACGCGGGAGGGAATTTTGACGACGGGTTATACGTTTTCTCCACCACCGACCCGCTGATGACGTTTTTGACTTTCGTGCGTACGAATGCCGAACCTTTACCCGGTTTAACGTGCTGAAACTCTACAATTTGCATGACATTGCCGTCTTCCTCAAACGTAATGCCGTTTCTGAAATCGCCTGCTGAAATCATTTTGAACCTCCAGATTTAACTTATTCGTAATTATAGTATACACCATATCCGCGCATTTGTCAACCCCCCCTAAACCTCCCGCAATTTCTTAGGCGTTTTCGTCAAATTCACGCACCCGCTCTTGGTCACCACCACCATATCCTCAATCCGCACGCCGTATTTCCCGGGAATGTACACGCCCGGTTCAATCGTCACCACCATATGTTCACGCAAAGACGAACCCGTCTTAGCCTTGACCGACAGATGCGGTTTCTCGTGAACCTCCATCCCCACGCCATGCCCGAGGCTGTGCGTAAAGTATGACTCGTAACCCCACGCCTCAAGCGTCGTACGCGCGACATTATCAAGCAGTTTACCCGAAATGCCCGCGCGAACCGCGTTGAGCGCGTCGGTACTCGCCGACCAAACCGCGTCATACACCCGCTTCATCGTATCGTTTGCTTTGCCGACTACGACAGTGCGCGTCATGTCCGAATGATAACCGTCCACGACCGCCCCGAAATCGAGCAATAAAAACTCACCGTCTTCAAGCGGCTTAGATGTAGGCGTGGCGTGCGGAACAGCCGAATTCTTGCCCGACGCGGCGATAATATCAAAAGCAGGGCCGTCTGCGCCAAGCTCCATCATATAATACCCCAAAATCGCGGCGACTTGCTTTTCGGTAATCCCCGGCTTGATTTTTGTCATGAGCTTCTCGAACGCACGTTCGGCAATTCGCTGTGCCGACTCGATTTTGAGAACTTCTTCTTTGACCTTAACCGCGCGCTTTTTCGCAAGCAAGTCCGACAAACGCGCCGACGAGTCAAACTCCACCAACGGGAACATCTTGCGATAACGCTCCAACCCCGCAATCGTCAGCGCGGCATTCTCCACTAACACCGACTCGATGGAATGTTTGAGGAAAATTTGCTCCAACTGCGCTTTAAGCCCGTGACCGTTTTCGCGCAACTCGTCCACCAACACCACGCGACACCCGCGTACGCTCTGTACCGCCGACTCGTAATACCGCGAATCGGTAAGGAAATACCGCGCCGCCGCTGTAACCACCACCACGCCGTAAGACGACTTGAAACCCGTGACATAACTGCGATTGACAGGCGACGTAATCAACGCCGCCTGCGTGGAATCAAACAACGCGCTCTTGATAAAATCAGTTTCCATAATCACAAAACACTCCTATAGCACTTCGCCATTTCAGCGCAATCCTCTGCCTGTGTACCGTCGCTTTCGCAGACAATGAACGGCGTCATTCGCCGCGCCGCAATTTCCTCCATGAGCGGGCGATAATCAGGGCCGAACCCGCGCGCCTCGCCCTCACGGAACGTCAGGTGCTTTTTCTCGCCGCCCATTGTATACTCAATTCTGCTGAAATGTATGTGCATATTTTTCATGCGTGACTGCCCGAGCTTGTCCGCCACGCTGTCCAAAATCGCCGAATAATCATCGCGTGATTTTATGCCGCCATGCGTCCGTGCATTCAAATGCCCGAAATCTACGCAGGGAATCATGCGTTCGTCAAAACTGCACAAAGCCAAAACTTCCTCAAGTGTACCAAGCTGGTTAATTTTCCCCATCGTTTCGGGGCAGAGTATAATGCTCTCCAATCCCAACTCGTCCAACACCGCGCGCGCGTTCTTGAGCGAATCTAAAGCGTATTCCAACGCCGTTTCGCGGCTGATTTTCGCGCAAGAGCCCGAATGAACAATCACACGCCGCGCCCCGATTCCCGCCGCCGCCAAAGCCGACTCGATAATGTACCCGACACTCTTATCGCGCTTTTCTTCCTCGACACTCGACAGAGAAATATAATACGGCGCGTGTAATGACAGGTTTGTCTGTTCAGCAATGCGCGCCGCCTCAAATAAATCACACACGGCAGGGCTAATCACGCCGCGCCCGCACTCCACTTCAAAGCCGTTCAAGCCGAATTCCGCCAAATACGACGGAATGTCGGCGGGATACTTGCCCGCGAAACTGTCGGGTTTCCCCGCAGTCGCAAATATTATTTCATTCATTTAAAGCCTCCGGCGGCAAATTTTTTGAAAAAAATTTGATTAAAAACTTCAAAAATCACTTATTTATGTTGTACTTTGTTTATTAGACCTCTTGCGAAATTAAAATGCGGTGTCTTTGCGGTCAATTTTCCGCCATACCGCGTTGAAAATACTCGAAATGCACAAAGCATTTCTGCGTTTTTCGCCTTGTCTGACGAAAAATTGCCTTCGCAAATCCCCTCGCATTTAATTTCGCAAGAGGTCTATTGTTTGAATAACTTAAAATAGTCATTCCTAAAATTTTTGGTCTCGCTTTTTTCAAAAAGCGAGCGGGGGTTTGGGGGCAGAGCCCCCATTAAAAAGCCCCCGTGTCCTCGTCGCTGACTGTCAAGTTAGAATAATCCCGCTTGAACAGCGCGCCCTCGACTTTGCGTTTAGTTTTTAACACCCAATGTTTCTCCATGTAAAACGGCTCAACTAAAATGCTCTTGATTCCGTAGAGATTGCCGCCCATGATGTCGGTGAAAATCTGGTCGCCGACGATTGCAAGCTGTGACTTGCGAACGCCCCACGCCCTCATGATTTTCGCGGCTTTGCTCACGCCGAACGGCATAGGCTTGCACCCGAACGACACGAACTCCAACCCCAACTCCGCCGCCAACGGCGCGACGCGCCTATGTTTATTGTTCGACACAATCATCATCTTGACGTTCAAGTCCCGCATGGACTGCAGCCATTCAGTCACTCCCTGCTCCGCCGCAGGACTTCCGTGCATGGAAAGTGTGTTGTCGAGGTCGAGTATCAGGCCTTTTACACCCATTTTATATAACAGCTTCTTGTCAATCTGCAAGACGTTCTTAACCCATATTGTCGGCTTGAACATGATTTTTCACCATACCTTTCCGCCACTAACGCGAAACGAAAATATTTCCCTCCGATAGCGTGAATTTAATTTCAACCTTTTTACTCCATAACCAAAAAGCGGACAATAAGTCCGCTTTCATTATTCTACTACTTGAACTTGCGTTTACGCGCCGCTTCGGATTTTTTCTTGCGCCTTACCGACGGCTTTTCGTAATGTTCTCGTCTGCGAACTTCGGCAAGAACGCCGTCTCTCGCGCATGACCGCTTAAAGCGTTTGAGCGCGGTTTCCAAAGACTCATTCTTTCCTATACGAATTTCTGCCAACCTGTTTCCCCCCCAACGAACTAATATATTAGCATTATACTACATAAATGCGTGATTGTCAATAGGGGAAACGGTTTTTTTGAAAATTTTTCTTGAAAACGTGTACCAATATCGTTCACGCCTTAATCATCGCCTAATGACCGCCGTTTCTTCATTGACATAATCGCCAACGCGGAAATAATCGTCATTGCTGTCGCTGTGAGAATGTTTGAGCCTGTCGAAGTCGGCGGGTTTTCCGCACCACCGTGAGTGGGTTCCTCGGGCGGCTGAACCGCTGCAGTCTCCTCAACTACCGTGCCCGCTGTTTCGGTAAACCCGGTTACTTCATCAACATCAGGCTCATTCGTGATGCCCGAGTCATACACGCCCGTACCCAAGACATTGCCGTCCCAATCCCTCGCCTCTACCGAGAACGTCCCGTTAATGGCAGGGTCATCGGTCGATAGAGCCGCCTCGAAATAATCCCCCTCAGCCACGCCTCCGCCTACCTCAATGTCGATAATCAGCCCGTCATTGAGGTCGTGAGGTTGCGCCACCCAACCCGTCGTCCCCGAGTTATACGCCAACGACACCATGGCAGGCTCGTGATGTTCAAGCCCTTCAAACTTGACGTAGAACCGCACGGACGCAATGGCAGACGTTTCAAAATCCGCGCTTGCCGATTCAGGCTCAAAGAATCGGTAGCCCTTATACACGCCCGTAACAATCGGAATGTCGATGTTGCCGGGGCTGTAATCAACCGCGCCGACAACCCCCGCCATCGTACACACCAACATCACCACCATGACCGCTCCTGCTAATGCTTTTTTCATTATTTACTCCTCCTTGGCTTTTCTTTGACTTTAGTCTGCCCAAAAAGAGGTAGAAAAATACCGCCTTTTTTCAAAAGCGGTATTTTTTCATTTAATAGGTTTATTTTGTCAGACTTGCGCCCTTGTTTGGCTTAACTTCGTCAGACTTGCGCCCTTGTTTGGCTTAACTTCGTCAGACTTGCGCCCTTGTTTGGCTTTATTTCGCGCGACGTCTTGTAACGATGATTGCGCCTGTTGCCAAGAGAGCTACGCCACCGAGAATCGCGATGTCACCAACGCCTTTTTTCGGGTCAGGATTGGGGTTAGGAGGATTCGGTCCCGGAGGAGGAGGAGGTGTAGTGCCCGCGCCTAACGCGATAACTTTGCCGTCTTTGTCAAGCAATTCGATTTTGAACTCAGCGGTGTTTTCGGTTTTGAGCCAAGTCGCGATGCTGAACGCCAAGAAACTTTCGGGTTTGAGTTTGCAAGGAACTGTTACCGATTGCTCTTTGTGCAAGCAAACTTTAGTTTCGTTCCAGTCTTTGGTAGAACCTTCGATGTTTGCTTGAATAACAAAAGTCACACAAGCTTCATCAGCCGAAGTGTCGCAAGGTTCGCTATCGTCACCCACGTCAACACAAGATTTGTCTTGTTTAACCAAAGTGAAACGAACTTTTTCGATTTTGTCAGCGTTTTCGTCAGAAATCGCTTCTTCCGGTTTGAGGTGTGAACCGATTACGTCAACGCGTGCGAAATCGCTGTCTTTGGTGGTTTTGAGGCTTGTAGTAGCCGAAACCGAAAGTGCCATTGCCCCTGCCACAGCAAACGCTGCCACAGACGCGAAAATTCTTTTGATTTTCATGTAAATCTTCCTCCAAAATTTGTTTGGGCGAATATATCGCCTTACTTATGTTATCATTATAACATACATACGTGGGAATTGCAAGCAATATTCATAAAAAAGTTTTGTAAAATTCTGCCTGCGAACCGTTTGTGTAAGTAAAGCGAGCAGCAGAGTGAACTACTGCTCGCAAGTTTTACTTGTAAGCGTGAATCAGTCGGTAAACTAACTCGTACTTGTAATAAGCGAGTTATCGCTTATTTTCTTTTTCTCGAAACAGCTACTGCCGCGCCTGCAGCGATTACTGTAGGAATGATAGCGAGAGCAACACTTGTTGTCGGGTTAGTTTCAGTTTCTTCAGTTTCTTCAGTTTCTTCAGTTTCAGTTTCAGTGTCAGTGTCAGTGTCATTATCAGCTGCAGCACGAGTCAAAGTTTCCACTTCCAAACCTACTGGAGTAGTGTCTTCTTCACTCATAGTGAAGTTAGCAGTTGTGCCATCGAAGTAACCGAGAAGAGTACCTTTGTTTGCGTTAGTAGCGTCAGCAATAGCGATTGCAACTACGCCTTCACCGGGGATACCGGAGTTATCAGTTTTTTGAGTTCCTACAGTAACAGGAAGTCCGTCTACAACGATGACTCCACCCGCGTTTTTCATTCCAGCAGGTGCGCCGCCCGATACTTCAAGAACGAAACCCAAACCGCCTTCTTTGTCAGAAAGGTCTTTCATCAACCAAACTTCAGTAATACCGTTTGTTTCGTCTTTTACAAGAACGATGTCTTTTGTACCTTCAGTAGGAGCTTCGAGGGGTTTGCTTTCAGTTTCAGCTGCAGAAGCAGGTGCGATTGCGAGTGCGCCAATCATAGCTACTGTAGCTACTGCCGCGATTGCTTTGAGAATTTTTTTCATTGTTTTACCTCCAAAATGTTCTGTGCGGGTGTCCTTTTGTAACCGTTTGCCCGAACAGATGTCTTTCTTTGTTGTTGCCTTTGTCACCTGAGTAACAAAAAAGCACTGTGAACAGTATACACTGTTTTTACGAAAATATCAATTGACAAAATCACCATACTTTCAGAAATTTTTCTGTTGATTGTTGTGCAATTTTCCACAATCGCGGTTCTCAGTGTGTTACCGCCTTACGATAGAGTAGTCATGCAGTCCCCTTATAAAGTTTCAATAAATTTTTGAAAATTTTGAAAATTCTTGAAAACTGACATGAAAATCCTGCAAGAATGCCGTATATATACCATATATTATCCCTTAATATACATTGACATCTGCCGCGCGTTGTGTTATAATGTAGTATATGAAAACAATTTTAAGTTATACATCTATTTTATTACTTTTGCTGTTGTACGCGCTTTTTCTTGACGCGACGAGCGGCTTTTTCGTAATAATCATGATTGCCGCGGCGTTAGCGTTGACGGCGGTTCTGCATATTTACGCCGTTATCGCGTTTGATTGTGACATATCTGCCGACAATCTGCTTGCCGAAAAAGGCGACGACATTCGCGTAACCGTACGCACACACAACCGACTGCCCGTGCTTTTTTTGCCCACTGTGTTTGAAATCAAACTCAACCTGTCGGAACATCTTGACTGTGAGAGTGCCGTAATCTCGGCGACGTTGGCTAAATCTGCCAAAGTGCAGATTTTTACCATCAAAGCGGCTTACTGGGGGAAAGGCAACATCAGCATTGAATCTGTCCGCGCGGTGGACGTGTTGGGCGTATTCGCGGCGTTTCCCGTTCTCGGGCGATTCTCGTCGAAACACTCGGTATTCGCCAAGAACGCCCTGAACATTAAAATCTTCCCCTCAATCCCGCTCTTGTCTACCCACTCTGACTTTGTGCGAACATTAGAAGAAGCGTCCGCGTTTGACGATAATGAACAAAGCCGAGAAGTGTCCTACGCAGTCACGGGGTTCCCCGGATACGAACACAGAGACTACGTGCCGGGTGACCCGCTCAAGCGTGTCAACTGGAAACTTTCGGCAAAGCGTGACCGCCTGTTAGTCCGCAAACCCGAGGCGTTCGCGGGCGGCGACCAAGTGTTGGTGTTAGACGATGCCGCCCCTACGGGATTTAAGGCACTCGCGCACTCACAATCGGCCATTGAGGCGATGTTGGCGTTGGCAACGGCGTTGACCAAACACGAAATCTTGTGCCGTACGTACGTGCGGTTTGAGTCGGGGTGGCTGTTATCCAACATTCAGTGTACGGACGATATTGAGCAACTGCGGTTCGCATTGTGTGACTACTCTTTCTCTAACGACACGCGCACGCACGGCAGAATGCCCGATTTATCGTCCGACGTGAACAGCGCGAGCGGATTCGTAGTGTTCACGGCGCGCCCTGACGACTCACTGTACGAAGCAATCGAGCAATTGCGACAAAAAGGTATTATACCCGAAATTGCCTCAGCAATACACGGCAGTACAAACAACTGGCGCATTCTCGAAGAAAACGGCGAAGTCGTTTTCGCACGAGTGTAAGCAAGGGTTCGGCTTTGCCGAATCCGCGCAGGGCGGCAAAAAGCGGCTGTAAGTCGCTGCCGCCCGGAGTTTATAAGGAGTATGACGTATGCCGAAAAAAGAAACCATTCAATCCGTAGCATTTCCCTGCTTACTCAGCTTTGTCGTGCTGTTGTCGATTATGAACGTATACGACGGCGTGAACATCTTCACGGCAATCGTGGTGTTCGCGGCGAATTTCGCCCTGTTCTGTATGTTCGAGAAACTGCGCGTGATTAACAAAAACTGGCTGTCTACATTAGTCGTTATAGGAACGTTTACTCTCGCCAACACCATCTCAATTTTGTTCATACTCGGCGCGGGATTGGAAAATTTGCCTGACATAATGGACTGGTTCTTCAAAGGTGCAGACGAAGATTTGCATATTCCTTTATATACGGCGGCACTCATGACGTTCTTCACGCCTTTCATGGCGTCCACCGTATTTTATTTCACCAACGTCCGCTACAAAGCATTTTTCGTCATGCTGACCTGTATGACTACGTTCGCGATTTACGCCAAATCGCTGACCGACATTCCTTTTATATACCCCTCGCTCATTATCGCGGCGTTCCTGTTGATTGCGGTTGAGCGCAAGTGGTACCGTGACGGCGGCGCGGCGGCGTTGAAATACCGCAGTTTCGTCATCATCGGCGCAGGATTCGTGACTGTATCGGCGTTCGCGGCGGCGATTCCGCCGGAGGTGGAACACACGCCCTACCGCACCCAATTCGACGATTTTATATCCAACGGAGCGTTCGCGGCATTCGGTGCGGGCGGCATCATTGACGCGAACTTCTCGGCGGGCGCGTCCCGTACACCGCAAGAGCAAATATTGTTTTTGGTATACGCCGACGAGGCGGGATACCTGCGCCGCCAAGTCTTTGACGAGTTCACGGGGGACCGCTGGCAACACGTCAACGAATCGCGCCCTCATACAACGCTTATTGCAAACTTCAGCAATGAAAACTTTGGAGACTCACAAGACATACAAAACTCAGACGAATCATTCAATGACTACGAAGAGGGTAAAAGCTCTACCATAATCATTATGAACAATTCATCTTTCAATTATCTGCCCACCATCGCTTATACGTATGACGTATTCGGCACCGGTTTAGAGGTGGAGTATAATATCCGTGATGAAGTCATCGCAGTAAACGAAAATTCGCGAAACAGTTTAGGCGGTTCGGGTTATTACGTGTACCACAACAACTACCCCGAGAGCAGAACCGACCACCTGTTCACCGACGAGCAACGCACCGCCTACATTGAATCCACCCTCGAACTCCCCGACTATTATAACCGCGAACAAGTCCGCGAACTTGCCCTGCAACTCACCGACGGGCTAACGCCCTATGACGCGGCGATGGCACTCCAAGACCATTTCAATAATGGCGAATTCGTGTATGACCTGCGCGCCACGCCCACCACAAAATGCGTGTACACGTTCCTGTTTGAAACGAAGAGCGGCAGTTGCTCTGACTTTGCGACGGCTATGACCGTTATGGCGCGGGAGGCGGGTCTGCCCGCCCGATACGTCTCAGGATACGTCTTTGAAGAAAAGGGCGACGACCCCCGTTACATTGATTACAACAGCGGTCAAGACTACTACGTAGTGCGCGGCGACCACGCCCACGCATTCCCCGAAGTGTATATAGAAGAAGCAGGGTGGGTGCTGTTTGAGCCGACGATATCGGGCGACGACAGCGGCGGTGTCGGTTATCGTGAAATCCTGTTAGCGGCGGCGGCTGTGTGCGGCGTTCTCGCTCTGATTGTGTTCTTCATATTGTTCGCGATTCCTAAAATCCGTGAACAAAAGTTCCGCCGAGGCGTATTGAAACCTGCGCTGTCCCCCGATAAACGAGTAGCGCTGATTTACGCGCGAATCTACGCCTCAATGATGAAAAGCCGCGGCATGAGCGCGCGCACTATGTCTTCCCGAGACGTTGACGCCTGCGCCGCCGAATACGGCGTGTGCCTGCGCGGTCTGACCGAAAACTATGACAGAATCGTATACGGCGGCATTCCTGCGGCAGAGGGGGACTTCTTCGGAATGTACGTGCGATTCTGCGAGGGCGTCAAGGCGAGTAGAAAAACTAAAGCTAAACAGAAACGCTAATATTTCTCGTGCCACGTCTTGACTAACTCTGCCAACTCCCCAATCTGCGCGACGGTGTAGCCATCATAATCGTCATACATTCCGTTATCGTACACAGTCGAGGATTCATAGGTATCGTAAGTATCGTAGATTATTGCTGCGGGCACAGGCGTTATGGTATCATCGGAGTTTACAAGCGCGACAAAATACCGTTGAAACACATCTTGGTTTTCTCCGTACGAAAAGAACGACACGATGTACGTTTCGCCCACTTCAAGCATAGTATAAAATCGGTCAGAGTATTTTGCAATGAAACTCTGCTTTTCTGTCAACGGCTCCCACCACTCCACAGTCCTGCGATATTCGTCAAAATCGCTCACCAAATCATTGCCGTTCAACGAACATTTCATCAGCGGCGTTGAAACGATTTGCCGAGGCTTGAACGTATACGTGACGCTTGAATCAGGCGCGATGTCTGTCGAAACAACAGTGGCGACAACGAGAACGCTGTTCAACACCGCTTCGCCGAATTCCGTAATCGCCGTGTCCCGACCCACGTTCTCTACGCCGCCGATAATGTCGAGAATGGCACGAGTGAGCGCGCTTGAGTGCAGCCCGTCAAAGCGGTAAAACTCAATATCAGGCGAACGCGACCACACCAAACCGTTGTGGTCAACTTCAAACAACGCGGTATCAAACTTGCTGTACCAGTCATCTTCGTCCTCCTCGCCCTCATCACCCTCTCTATGCCACAACGGCAACATGAACACTGCACCCTCACGCATAATAAACTCGGTATCTCTGTCGCTTTGCCGGATTTTCGTGCCGTAAGGCATTGTAAACGTGAACTTATTGGGGAGTTCGCCATACTCGCCGC
>Ga0082212_10002251_pt1 | contig 28318 bp, 24 predicted proteins | sample TergutNt197P3_FD_71548 | JGI IMG/M metagenome (GOLD analysis project Ga0082212, IMG submission 71548) | Neocapritermes taracua P3 segment gut microbial communities from Petit-Saut dam, French Guiana - Nt197 P3 | ecosystem: Host-associated > Arthropoda: Insects > Digestive system > Gut ...
GTTTTTCATCTGCTTTACCGCAGCGCGTTTGGTCTGCGGTATTCTTGTTGAACGAATCGGCTATGTGCGCTCGCTAATCGGGGTTACGGCGATTATTTTTGTCATCTTCATTATTGGTTTTTGTCTGGGGGAGCGGGGTATCTATGTACTGCCAGTACTGGGTTTTTTCATTGGCCCTTTTTGGCCGACGGTCATGGCTATCGGGATTATGCACTTTGGCAAGGACGCGCCGGTCATGGCGAGCGCGATTATTGCGATTGCCGGCACGCTCAACTCGGGTATTCAGTTGCTGGTGGGTCTGACCAACAGCTACTTTGGTCCGGCGTGGGGTTACCGCTCAAGTGTTGTTTACATTCTGCTGTGTTTTGCTCTTTTGATTGTGTTGAATAGAAAGCTGAGGAAGACGGCGCAGGGTTGATCGAAAGGGTCTCAACCCCCCGCAATCAGGGAGCCTCACTCTCCAGCATTTTCAGCATGTCGCGAATTTCCGCGGCCTGCTCGTATTCTTCCTCGGCGACCGCCCGTTCCAGTTCTTCCCTGAGGGAGCGCTGTTTGATTTCTCCACCGTCCGGGGACATGACGCTTTCTTCAAGGGCGTCAATAAAGAAATCCAGGGGAATGCCGGCCTGTTCTATGACGGTGGAGGCAACATAGATGGGACAGCGTTTTCGCGTAACAAGGGCAAAAGCATCGGAAGGCCGGCTGTCAAGGATAAGGGGCTTTTCATTGGTATACTCGCCGCCGGTTATGACAAGGCGGGCGTTGAAGGTGTCGTTTTTCAGCTCGTATATTTCGACTTTTTTTATGGAAAGATTTACCGTGTTCAGCATATTGAGAAACAGATCGTGGGTCAACGGACGGGGCAGTGCCACTTTCTCCCTGCCGATCAGGATGGACTGCATTTCCAGGGTTCCGATAAAAATGGGCACCGCTATTTCCATGCCCCGGGGTTTCAGCAGAACCGCATTCCCCTGGCCGGTACGGATGATTGACCATATCTCACTGATAAACATCTCCCGCATCAGTTCCCCCTTAACTGATTAGATCGATAAGGCCGGCAATCAAACCGCGGCCTTTCTCGTCCATAGGAAATCCGGCATACTGGCGGGCGTTAAAAATTTTCCGCGCATCCGCTATAAAAGCCTGCCCCTTTTTTTCGGCATCGGTTAAAACGCCTGAATCGATCAGGTTTTGGATCAGTTCTCCCGCTTCAGGTGCGGCGGCGCCGTTGGTTCTGGCTGCGTGAAAACCGTAAAAAACCTGTTCCCGCTTTTTCGGGTACTTGTGCAGGTACAACAGAACGGGAAGGCTTTTCTTCCCTTCTATTATGTCATCCCCGCGCTGTTTACCGGGAACGCCTGTTGACAGATTTTTTACATCATCCAGTATCTGAAAACCCATTCCCAGTTTTTCCGCTGCTTCACCTAACATCTGCGCCGCCTTCTGTGAAGCGCCCGCGGCATACGCGCCCAACTCGACGGCAAGACGGGCAAGACTGCCGGTTTTTAATCCGCACATAATATGGTATTCCTCAATATCGGGAACAAGCGAAAGGTTGCGGTGCCAGTTAATGTCCATTGCCTGTCCCAAATGGAGTTTGCGTATATACTCCGCCCAAAGCCGGTAAATCAGGTTTTTGTCTTCCATGGAGCATGACTCAATGCAGCACAGAGGCAAAAAGTAAAGAAAGGAACCTGAATTAATAGCTGTATCAACACCGTAGAGTTTATGAACAGAGGGTTTGCCCCGCCGTTCATCGGAATCGTCTTCGATATCATCGTGAATCAAACTTGCGTTATGGCACAATTCCACCAGGGGAGTCAGGGGAAGGGCGGAATCGCCGCCTCCAAGGCTTTCGCAGACAAGCGTCATCAAAAGGGGCCGCCACCGTTTGCCACCCCGTGAGAGTATATCCTTTCCGGGTGTAAAAAGAGCGTCCAGAGATTCAGCGCCCGGTTTTTTCTCAAGCCCCGGAAAAATTTCCTCAAACCGCCCGGCCTCGGCAGGTTTCGACAGCCAGCGCTCCAGTTCCGCTTCAATTTTTTTCAGCCGTTGGGTATACTCTTGATCCATACGTATTAAATTTTATTGTACAGGATAAAATGGCAGATTACAAGAAACCTGATTATTGGCAGCAGAAAGCGCGCAAAGAGGGGTATCCCGCCCGCTCTGTGTATAAACTGATGGAGATCGATCAAAAATTCGGCATCTTCAAAACCCCGCGCCGCGCAACAGGCGGGCTTCGTGTGCTGGACATTGGAGCCGCTCCCGGAAGCTGGAGCCTGTACGTTCTGCGTAAAACAGCGGGAAACATCTTCCTGGCGGCCGTCGATCTTTCGCCCCTTTCCCGCGAATACGACAAGGGCCTTTTTGACGGAGCCAATTTCTTCTTTATTCAGGGCGACATCACCGCCGCCGATACCCGCGAAACCCTTCTCGCAAAAGGCCCCTATTCAACGATAATCAGCGACGCCGCTCCGTCCACCACCGGCAATCATATGGTAGACGCCGCACGTTCCCTTGAACTTGCCGATGCAGTCGTCGGTTACGCCGAAAGCGCCCTCGCCCCCGGCGGCTCTTTGGCGCTCAAGGTCTTTCAGGGCGGCGGCAGCGCGGCTCTCCTCAAGCGGATGAAGACGCTTTTTGAAACGGCAAAAAGCTTTAAGCCCCTTGCCTGCCGCGGCGAATCGGTGGAAACGTATTTTGTGGGACTGGGGAAAACGTGAGAAGAGGGACAGATAAGCGGTTTGGGGATTTTCAATCTGTATTAAAACCGATTTTCCGTTTGGGCTTCGGCGGGGTTTCAATGAGATTATTCAAACTGGTTATAATTTTATTGATTGTTTCCGCATGTTTTGCAAAATTATGGTTAGTATCATCTATATGCAACATCAGGATTTTTTCTAAATTGTCTAGTTTTTCTCGAACAGGTTTGGCAATATAACGGCGCATATCAATGAACGCCTTAACAACGGTTATATTTATCTGTGCGGCTATTTTGCTATTCAAAACGGAAGACAGCATAATAACACCATGCTCGGTAAAGGCAAATGGAAGTTTACGCCGTCCACCCCAACTTGAAGTCGCAAATTGCGACATCAAGTTTTCGTACTCGGTTTTGGTCAACTGAAACATGAATTCGGGCGGAAAGCGGTCTATATTACGTTTGACTGCTTCGTTTAGCCGCCTGGTTTCCACCTGATAAATTTTTGCCAAGTCCGCATCCAGCATAACTTGAAACCCACGGATTTCGAATATCATTGACTTTATTCTCTGTAGCTCGTCCATGTTGTAATAAGGATGGAAAAAAACAGGTAAAAAGTCAATAAATAAAAGCTGTTTATATATCTTGACACTATCTGCCAATTAGAGGTTATTATTATAAAGGGAAACATATCATTTGAAGTTTTAATTTTAGGAAAAATCTATAAGGGGAGGTTACATATGAAATTGAGTATTCGTATTCCGCTTTTAATTGGGATTCTTGTACTATTAACCACACTTGGCATAGGTATTACTTCATTACAAATAAGCAGCTCAACCCTGGAAACCAGTATACTTGACGGAATTGAAGACAAAAACGCATCAAATGCAGAATATTTAGCTGCCATGATAAACGGCCAACTGGATGTACTCTGGGAAATCGCCAACAGCGTTGATGTTCGTAGCATGGATGAAGATTTTATCCGCTCTGCTCTGCTTCCTGTTGTATCCCACATAAACGCGATTGAAATAGCCATACTCCATCCCAACGGCATATCCCGTGATGTTATAGCCGGCACCAGCTTTGACATAAGCCACCGTGATTACTTTAAACGCGCAATGGCCGGGGAAAAATGCGTTGAACTGGTTATCAGCAGGCTGAGCGGCGACCTTGAAGTGGTTTTTGCGGTGCCGGTTCTGCGCGATGATACGCCGGGCGCGCCGGTTATCGGCGTATTGATTTCCCGTAAAGACGGAGGGCAGACGCTTTCCAATCTTGTGGTCAGTTTAAAAAGCAAGATGCCGAGCGCCTACAGTTATCTGTTGAATATGGAAGGAACAGCTATCGCGCATAAAAACACCGATATGGTAAGAAATCAATTTAATCCCATAAAACAAGTTGACGATAACCCCGCTTTACAATCTCTGGCCGATATGACAAAAAAAGCTTTAGTTGAAAAAAACGGTATTACCCGGTATACATTTAACGGGAAAAATATGGTCGGATGCTATGATGTAGTGCCCGGTTATCCCTGGCTGCTGTTCAGTACCATAGAAAAGAGTGATGTAGACAACCAGCTTGTACATATGCGGTATATCATTATATCAGTCGGGGTTGTGCTTTTGGTTATCTTTCTTGTTGTCGCGTTTTTTATCGGGAGATCAATTGCCAAGCCATTTATAAAAATTGCAGTGACAATGGATGATGTTGGGAAGGGGGATTTAACCAGGCGTATAAATTTATCCTCAAAAGACGAGATTGGCGATTTATCACAAAATATCAACTCAACAATCGATAATGTAAAAAACCTCATACTAAATATCAAAAAGGAATCGGTTACCTTGAATACCATCGGCGCTGATCTTGCCAGCAACATGAACGAAACCGCAGCCGCCGTGAATGAAATAACCGCAAATATCCAAAGTATCAAAGGCCGGGTATTGAATCAGAGCGCAAGCGTCAGCGAGACCCACGCGACAATGGAACAGCTTGTAGCCAACATCAACAAACTTGATAAACTGGTAGAAAACCAGAGTTCTCATGTTTCCGATGCTTCATCTGCTATTGAGGAAATGGTGGCAAATACCAACTCGGTTACCGGAACGCTGGTCAACAATGTCCATAATGTCAAGAACCTGAAGGAAGCCTCCGAAGTGGGGCGCAGCGGACTTCAGGAAGTAGCCGAGGATATTCAGGAAATATCCCGCGAATCCGAAGGGCTTATGGAGATTAACTCGGTTATGGAAAACATCGCCAGCCAGACCAACCTGCTTTCGATGAACGCCGCTATTGAGGCGGCGCACGCCGGAGAAGCGGGCAAGGGATTTGCCGTTGTCGCCGATGAAATCCGCAAGCTGGCGGAAAGCTCCGGCGAGCAGTCCAAGACCATTGGCGTTGTTTTGAAAAAAATAAAAGGTTCAATCGACAAGATCATGAAATCCACCGAAAACGTACTGACCAGGTTCGAGGCAATAGACTCAAGCGTCAAAACCGTATCGGAACAGGAAGACAACATACGCCGTGCAATGGAAGAACAGGGGATTGGAAGCAAACAAATACTTGACGGCGTCAGCCAGGTAAATGAAATAACCCGGCAGGTGCAAAGCAGTTCCCATGAAATGTTTGAAGGCGCAAAAGAAGTCATTACAGAAAGCACTAACCTTGAAAAAGCGACTCAGGAAATCACTTCGGGCATGAACGAGATGGCCTCCGGCGCGGATCAGATCAATGTTGCGGTAAACCACGTTAACGGTATAAGCGGCAAAAACCGCGAAGGCATCGATACCTTAATAAGAGAGGTTGCGCGCTTCAAAGTTGAATGAGCTGTTTCGGGCACAGATCGTTAATGAGCTTTTGAGGATCAGTTACATTTATACGCCCTCTGCGCTAAAATAAATGAATGAGCAGACTGCGGTTCATCCTCCTCTTTTTGATTTGCCTCATGTTTTTCCCGGCGTTTCTGTTTGGACGGAATGTCAGCGGTATTGTGGGAGACAAATTTGAAGAAACAAGCGGCAAAGGGCTGGCGATCCGCACAAGTCCGTCAGGGGTAAAGGTTTTCATTGACGGTGTAGAGCGGGGGCTTACGCCTGTCAATTTTAACAGTATGCAGGCCGGGCAGTATAACATCAGGCTGAGCAGGGAAGGCTATAAAGACCGAAGTTTTAATGTGGTGTTATTCGATAACAGCCGGCTCGTAGTTTCCATCGAAATGGAAGAAGTGCGCGGATTTGCGGTGGTTTCCGTACACAGAGCTGAAGGCAGCCCCGATTCACTCCCCCTTAATCCGCAAATTTATCCGGGCTCGGCAGGAGAAATTATTGACGCGATTTCCGCAGGCAATACGATATATATAAGCCTGCCTGTCGGTTACCGTACAATCAGGGTGCGGGCTTTCGGGTGGGAAGACGCATCGGTAACAGCACTGATTGACGAACACACCGCCGCTGCAGTGAACATTAACATGACTCAGGCGGCGTTCAGGATTGAGAAAGGCTCTCAAAGCCGCAGGCGTTTTAATCCGAAGAATCCAAATAATCTGGGCGCCGCGGAATTTCATTTTGAAGTTTCAGCTCCGGGTTCGGGAACATTTACCATCCTGGACGAAAACGGAAAGGCAGTTCATGAAGAGCGTCTTGATTACTTCGACGACTGGCCGCAATCCGCAACATGGAACGGCAGGGACTCAAAGGGCGAACCTCTGCCGGAGGGGCTTTACGCGATCCTGATTGAAGCATCGGCTTCCCCGGAATTTTCTCAAACCCCGCCGGAGACGGTGAGCATCAGGATGGAGATCGAAATTGATTACACAATCAGTATCTATCCGGTGTCGTTGTCGGGCGGCATTCCGGGACTTGTTTTCGCGCCGTTACCGAGAGTGCTTCCGGCGGGAAGCTTTCAGATTGAAGGCGGAATCGTATTTGGGAGTTTTCACGCTCCGGGAAAAAATGTTGATGAACAGAGAGAGCGTTTCTTGTCCGGCCTGCCGTTTGAACTAGGTCTGCGGTTTTCCCCGGTTGAAAAGATGGAAGCGGCGGCGGTTTTTAACACCAATCCTCAGTTTGACAATTCCGCAGGCTGGGGCATTACCGGTTCGCTGAAATTCAACATTCTTCACGGCAGTACCGCCGTTCCTCTGGCTCTTGCAACAGGCGCCTCCTATGCCTGGGCCGCCGAAAACGGAGAAGCGCCCCTGAGCCCCGGCCGGGGTATCGGCCTGTATTCGCCGATCTCTCTGGAACTGACAAGTATTACACTGGTTTTCAGCCCGGGTATGTTCTGGCACGGCCCGGATACTCCCGTCCCTCTGCTGCTGCTATCAGGCGGCGTCCTTTACCGCCGCGACTGGTTAAACGCCGGCCTGTCCGTCCGCAGTGAATTTAATTTCAGCGAAACTCCTCTTGCAGATAACATCAGGATACTGACCGGAGCAGAGTCCCGCTTTTACCCGCCGCCTTCAAACCTGGTCTTTTCGTTTCAGGCGGGAGTATGGACGCGCGGCCCCCACCTCGGGGGCTACGGCGGCCTGGGGATTGGGGTTGTGTTTTAGTGCATCACCTCTTCCCGATCCGCCAGAACCACTTCCAGGGAACTCTCCCTGCCGCCGCGGATTATCTCTACTCTTACCCGGTCGCCTGGTTTGCAGGCTTCCAGAGCGGAATACAGATCGGCGAGAGTGTTGGTCTTCATGCCGTTTACCGATGTGATAATGTCGCCGCCAAGGTAAATCACGCTGCGGCCGGATTGCACGGGTTCGCTGCCCTGCCGCAGGCCGGCGCTTTCCGCAAGGCCGTTACGCCTGGTGCGGGAAACAAGCAGCCCCGAACTGACCGGTAGTTTCGCGTAACGGACAAGGCTGGGGAAGAGCTGCACCACGGTCGCATCAATCCAGCCCCGGCGGACTTTTCCGTATTGGATAAGTTCGTTAACAACGCGCTTGGCGGTGTTTACCGGAACGGCAAAACCAATACCGACTGAACCGCCGGAGGGGGAATAGATCATCGTGTTTATTCCGATCATCCTGCCCTGAGTGTCCAGAAGCGGGCCGCCTGAATTGCCGGGATTTATCGAAGCATCAGTCTGGATCATGTCACGGATTATGTGCTCTCTGGAAGTTTGAATGGGCCTGCCCAGGCCGGAAACAATCCCCACCGTCAGCGTACGCTCCAGCGCAAAGGGATTGCCGATAGCCAAAACCTTTTGCCCCACTTTAAGGCTTGCGGAGTCGCCGTAGGGAATCGTCCTCAGTTCCATTCCCCGGGGAGGATCAAATTTCAACACCGCTATGTCATTTTCCGGATCGGTGCCGATTACGGTGCCTTCAAACTGGCTGCCGTCCGCAAGATTGATAAAAACCTTGTAGGCGTTTTTGATTACATGGTTATTGGTAAGAATATAGCCCCTGGTATCAATGATCGAGCCGGAACCGGAGGTGCCTTCCTGGGGAACCGGCTCAAGAAACCAGTTCATTACCATGGTTTCCGTGGTAATGTTTACCACCGCCGAATTATACTGTTCGTAAATCGCGATGTTTTCCCGCTCGCTTTCTGAAAAGGGGACAAGATCAGCGGTATTAAGGGCCGTATACTCGCTCTGCCGAAGGGCGAACTCTCCCTCCTGCGCGTTCCGCGCATCCGGCGGCCGCTGCTCTACATTAACAGACGCCGCACCCTCTGCCTTCTGAAACGGCTTTACAATACCCAACCCCAGAGCCAACAACACGACAATAAGCCCGCTCATCAACGAGAAAAAGATAACCTGACCGCGGCTGTACAACTTCATTTACCCCTCCAAAAACGTGGAAGTATCTGCCGTTTTAATGGCAGATACTTTCATGTTAGCACAAAAAAACCGATAATAGAAGCAGAATGTCGATATTTTTGGTAATTTTACTTGCGTTCTCCGGTCTTTCCCCGATTTTTGGGCTGGATCTGCCCTCCTCTCAAATACCCGATGACTCGCTTTTAAGAATCAGGTTGAAAGAAACCTGGCTGACCGAAAGCCCTGCCAGGGTGCTCGGCCGGAGATCATCATTACACAACCTGGAAAGCGGAGAAAGGGTGGAAGTCCGCGCCGTAGAAAACCAGGATGAATTCATGGTGCTTTTTTCCAGGGAATTGATGAGCGGCCGTGTTGCGGCCGAAAACACCCCCGCCCTCCCGCGCCGGGGAACCGGCCAGTTTCCGGGCTGGGCTCAAGGGTCATGGATGCTCATCCGCAGAAAGGATAACGGAGAGGGCGCCCTTATCAGGGTGTTTCTGCGCAGCGACCAATACACCTATATTCAATTCCGCCCTTTCACGAACGAAAAAAGCCAAATGGACGTGGTACTCTACGGCGGCTATGTAACGCGCTCCCTGCCGCTTCCCGTTCCTTTTGAGCGCCTCTACACCATGCCGCTGAACGAGGTACTCAATCTGGCCGGCAGCAAGTTCCCGCGCCGTTATTTTGATCCCGATCCTGCGGACTACCTGAACAGCCGGAAATTTATCTCCCTGGTTCGCGGCCGCCTGGGGGGGCTGCGTTTCGCCGACGACGGCGCTATTGATGAAAACGGAAACTATGTATTTATCGAAAACCTGCAGCAGCAGAGTTCCGCTTCTGCGGGCCTTAACTGCTCCGGTTTTGCCAAATGGCTGGTAGACGGCATTCTGCGCCCGATTACCGGCGGGCGGCTCTCCATTGCGCCGCTCAAGGCTCCTTTTGGAGAGCGGGGCTCTTCATTTACCGAACTGTGGGAAAAGCGGGACCCCTACTTCGGACTGGACTGGATCAGAAACCTGGCGGCCGAAGCAAACGGCGTTCTACGCTCCGCCGGATACCGCAGCATTGATGAATTTGAAGTCCGTATCGATACTTTCTCGTCGGTGCTGGTGATTGAAAACGCCCAGGGTACGCAGTCTGCCAGAAATTTCGTCCTTCATAATTACCCGGGGTTTCTGGAAGAAGCCGGTTACAGCGCCGAGGGGATTCACCCCCTGCTCTACACCCTTGCGATTAACGAACCGGGCAGGTTCTACCTGGCCGCGATCAACAACGAAAGAGGCCCCGCGGCAACAGCGGAAAACCCCCGCGGGCGGCCCCGACTGCGCCAGTACTACCATGTAGCGGCGCTTGCCCCCTATTTTGACGAATACGGCGTTTTTCGGGTTGTGGTTTTTGAAAGCGCAGAAGAAACTTCTTTCAACGCATTCAGCACCCGCTATCCGGGACATTGCATCAACCTGGTGCGTATCCCTGCGGCAACAGCTTTTGATCCGTGAAAGGGGTTCTCAGGGATCAATCGCGCTCTTAATACAAAACGTGTACCGCCTGATCACCGTGCGCTCCGGCGAGGGTTTGCCGCACGGGGTCTACAATTAAGTCCATTGCCTCAAGGGCCAATGCGCCAAGCAACACTTCTTTTGCGTGGGCGATTACTAATGCGGGGAGCGCAATGCTCCGGTTCTTCCATTGGATTTTTACGGGTTTGGTGCGCGGGTAATTTGCCATGGTGCCGTCCGCGAGGGTGGAATGTACTTCGTCCTCAATGTCCAGGCCGAGTTTTTCACGAACTTCTTCATTGATTACAAGCGTCCATGCGCCGGTGTCGGGCATTGCCTCTACGGTAAGCGCACGGACTTCGGTATCTTTGAGGTATCCGTGGTCAGCCAGCCCCCTGTCAAAGACGTTCTCCAAAGTGATTTCTGTCAGAAAAGTTCCCATAGTTATCTCCTTCATAAGTATAGCATTTCCGGCAACTAATCTCAAAGCGCCGGGCAAGCTCGCAAGAGCTCATACCCTATATAAGGCACGCAGATGTGCGGCGCTTTAGTCTAAGGAAAAAAAAATGAAAAAAAGCTAATTCAGTGTACCTTGTTGCTAAACGATACCTTTTAAAAGCGCCCTAAAGGGCGGGGTAATAAAAAGCGGGAAGCTAAATTACAGGCGCAGAATCCCTGAAGACAAGGGCTATGGTCTCTATCTCCCAATCCCACTATAATTGCCTTATGCAGAACACCATCGAAGGCGTTGCATTTGACCTTGACGGCACACTTTACCCCAATTACCGCCTGAACATCAGGTTAGTCCCTCTTATATTGAAGGAACTGCGCCTTGTCGCCGCCTTCGGTAAGGCCAGAGATATTCTCCACCGTGAACCGGAAACAACCTGCCCGCCGCCTGATTTTTACGAACGCCAGGCCGCCCTTGTTGCCGAAATCCTTGGAGCCCGGCCGGAAGTTGTAAAAGAGAAAATAGAACGCCGGATTTACCGGGCATGGGAGCCGCTGTTCAAGGCTATCAAACCTTTTCGCCATGCAGCCGAAACCCTTGCCGCCCTGAAAACAGCGGGCTTCAAACTGGGTATTATGTCGGATTTCCCGCCCGGAATAAAACTGGAACACCTGGGCCTTTCCGGGTTTTGGGACGCGGAACTCTGCTCGGAACACTGCGGTATGCTCAAACCCCACCCATTGCCGTTCAGGGAGCTTGCCGCGGCCATGGCCTTGCCGCCCGAAAAAATCCTCTATGCGGGGAACAGCCGCTCCTATGATATTGCCGGCGCTCACCGGGCAGGGATGAAAACCGCCTGGATAAAAAGCCCGTTTTTTCCGGGCAAAGGGCGGAAATTGCCCTTACCCGATTTTGCCTTCAGCGACTATCGCCAATTACGTGATTTCATGTTAAATTGATACCAATGATTTTTACAATCGGAAATCTGATTACCCTGGGCGTTGTGCTGTGTTTCCTCATCCTCTACAGGCTGATGGATAAAAACAACCGCTCCATGGACAAAGTAAAAAAATACGCAGAAAAGTGCAAAGAAGATATTGCCGCCTATGCAGAAGAAAAAAGCATGGCGGTCAAAAATTTCGGCATTGACCTTGATGTAGAGAAAAAAGCCGCCGCAGAACTGATGAAAAACCTCCAGCGGCTCACCGAAGAAGAGCTTGCCAAAAAAGCCGAGGCTGTCGCCCGGATAGACGAACAAATACACGCCTACGATTCCTCCCTGGAAGAACTCCTTGGCATGACCGACAGGGTTCAGGAAAACTTAAGCCGCATCAAGGAAGAATCGATCTTTGTGGAAGAAACCGGCAGGAAGGTAGGCGAAGCCAAAGACAAACTGGAACAGATTGAAAAAGCGCTGAACAAGGCGAAAAAAGACCTGGAAGAAACCGAATCCCGCCTTGAGAAGAAAAATACCGAAACACTGGAACAGACCGCCCGTGAACTGATCTCCGCGGCGCAGTCAAGAGTTTCAGACTTTGAAGCCGCGGCAGAGGTTATTGAACGCAAGGTTGAAGATCACCGCGAAGCAATAGACAAGCTGGAGCGGGAGCGGGAGGCAAACCTTAACCGGGACATGGATACGGTTAACAGACTGCTGAAAGAAGCGGTTGCAAACGCCGGAAACAGCGCCGAAAAACTGGAAGATGAATCCCTGGTAAAACTGCGGGAGCAGGCAGGAGAGCGGATCAGCCTGTTGAAAGCTCAATTTGAAGAAAAGATTCAAAGTGCAGAATATGCCGCGCAAACCGAGCTTGAAACCATTCAGGACAGCCTGAAAACCATTCGCGGCGAATGGAATGCGGCGGCCATGGATATTGAGGCCGGACAGAAGAATTACCGCGAAGAATGGATAAAAGAAGCCGGAGAACTGAAAAGCGCGGCAATGCATCAAAGAGAAGAAATAAGCGCGGCTCTGGCGCAGCAGCAGGAAACAGTGAACGCGGCGCTTGTCAGGGAACGGGATTCAATGAGCGCCGCCATGGTGCAGCAGCAGAGCGAATGGAAAAATGACTTTAAGGAATTCGGCGCTTTAGTAGAAAAACAACGCACCGAAATTGACTCAAATCTCAATCAACAACAGCAGAAATTCAACGAGGCCCTTACAGTCCTGAACGGAGAGCGGACAGAACTTAACGACTCTCTTGCGGAACTGCGGGTAAAATCATCGGAAGCCCTTAAGCGGCAGCATGAAGAACTCAACACCGCGCTTACCGAACTGAAGACGCGGTACGCCGCAGCGGCAAAACAGCAGCAGCAGGAATTCAGCGCCGCTCTTTCCAAACTTAACGCTTCCCTTGCCGAATTGCAGACAGATTCGCAAAACGCAATCGCACAGCAGTTTGAAAATCTCAACCGGGCGGCCGGCGGTTTGAAGACGCAAACTGCCGAGGCGGTCAAACAACAACAGGATGAACTTGTCTCGATAACCGGCGGACTGAAGACGCAAACCGCTGCCGCCGTAAAACAACAGCAGGAAGAACTGACCGCTGTACTTGGCAGACTGAAAACGCAAACAGACGCAGCTACAAAACAACAGCAGGAAGAATTAGCCGCCGTACTTGGCGGACTTAAAACGCAAACAGACGCAGCCGCAAAACAACAGCAGGAAGAATTAGCCGCCGTACTTGGCGGACTGAAAGCACAAACCGCCGCAGCCGCCAAACAGCAGCAAGATGAACAAAAAACCGTACTTGACGAACTGAAGGAAAAAACAGACGCAGCCGCCAGACAGCATCTTGAAGAACTCACCTCTGCGCTTAGCGGGTTGAAGGAGCAATCCGCAGCAGCAGTCAAACAACAGCACGACGGAATTGAGTCCGCCATGGCAAAGCAGCAAGAGGCCTGGAAAACGCTCTGCAAAGATACCGAACAGGGTATCATCGCGGCGACGGAGAAGCGGCTTGAACAGTACAGCGGCATCCAGGGGGAAACCTTTAAACAGCTCAATACCCTTGCCGACGACGCCGCCCGGCTGGAAAACGAACTGCGCCTGTCCATGCAGGAAGCCGTATCCAGAGTGCAAAAAGACCTGTCCGAATTCGAAAAACAATCCGCCGCCGCCGTTGAAGCCGCCGCCGCCGGGTTCAACGCCCAGGCCAAGGCCCTGCGCAAAGAGCTTGAAGAGATGGATGACGAGCTTAACAGCATCAAACAGCAGGCATTTGACAATGTTTCCGAAAAACTCACCGCCTTTCAGGACGGCTTTACCGTTGATCTGGGAAAACGGGGCGCCGAAATCGGGCGGCAGATTACAGATTGGCAGACCGATCTGGAAAGGAAGCTTAATGAAGGCGCCGGTGAATATACCCGTGAATTGCAGCTAACAGAGGAACGAATCGCCGCGGATCAGCGGAAAAGCATCGCCTCCCTCGGCGAACGGCTGACAACGGGTTTGGACAGGCTTAAAGATGAGGCTTCTGCGTTTGAGCGGAGTATCAGGGAGCAGATGTCGCAGGCCGATGAAACCCGCCTGTCCTTTGCCGAGCAGATCAAGCAGGATTTAACCGAAATTCGGGGTACGGCAGAAAACGAAGTCAAACTCCAAATCGGCGAGCATCACATCTCCCTGCAGGAAACCCTGCGCCAAAAACAGCGGGAACTCGACGAACACCTTAAAGAACTGGCCGACCGCTCTGAAGCCATGCACACCGCCCTGGACAATGCCGCCCTTAATACCCGCCAGTCCCTTGATGAATGGCAGAGTCAGAACAACACGCGGATGCGCGAAACAGAAGCATCTCTGGAAGAGCTGCGAAGGCGCAGCCGGGAAGCGGCCGCCGATAACGACGAACGCGCCGCCCAATTCCGCCTGGGACTGGAAGACATTCATAAGGAACTCGGCGCCCAGAAAAAAATCTTTGACCATACCGGTGTATTAAAACAGGAACTGGAACGCCGCATGGAGGAAATCAAAGGCGATCTTGACCGTCTGGATCAGCGTAAAAATGAAATTACGCGGGTAGAGAGCCAGTTTACCCACATCAAGCGGCTGGAAGATGAAGTAAACGCAAAGATGACCCGCTTCCTCTCGGAACAGCACCGCATAGAGCTGATGGAAAAAGATTTCAACCGCCTGCTAAAAACCTCCCAGGCCGTCGAAGAAAAACTCACCCAGGTATCAACTTCCGACGATATCCTCCAGGCCGTACAGGTGCAGATACGCAAGCTGGAAGACTCCATCCGGGAAACCGAAGAAAAATACCAGCGTATCGAACGGAAGAAAGAAATACTCGATGAAACCAACGAAGGAATCGAGCGCAACTTCAAAGCGCTGCAGGACACCGAAGCCGCGGTTCAAAATGCCGACGAGGTTATTTCCGTGCTTTCGGCGCAGTTTGATGAAATACGCTCTTCCATTGAAGTTCTGGCGGCGGAAAATGAAAAGGCCCAGGACGCCGCGGCAAAAATCTCTGTCCTTGACGATTCCATTGCCCACATCGAAAAGCGCATTGCCGAGATGAACGTCGCCCGTCAATGGCTGGCCCGCACGGAAACAGAACTCCAGTCCCTGGACAAGGATATCCGAGCCCTGCTTAACCAAAACAAAACCATGATTGAGCGGGAAAGCGGCAAAGCCGCCGCGGGCAAGGGCGCGCCGCCCCCGCAGTTCCGCGACGATGTTAAAAGACTGAAACACCGCGGCTGGACAGTAGACGAGATCGCCAACAGCCTGCGCCTGTCCAAGAGCGAAGTTGAACTGATCCTGGAGATTGATTCGAGAAATTAGCAATTGTTAGCTAAAAACCGCCTTTACATGACAGAAAATACGATGTATTATTAATAAAACAGTTCCATAGGAGGAAATCTATGAAAAAGATCATTGTATTCGTTCTGGTACTTGCAGTACTGGGCTCAGCGCTGTTTACCAGCTGTAAGGCCGGCGGGGGCGGCGGATTAGGAGTAGCGATCTACAAATTTGACGACACCTTTATGTCCTATGTGCGGAATGCTATCCAGGAAAATGCCGCGGGTAAAATTGAGGTGAGTATGGTAGATTCGCAAAACTCCCAGCCCACCCAGAACGACCAGGTAGATCAGTTCATCACCAGAAAAATGAAGGCCATCGCCATCAACACCGTAGACCGGACTGCTTCCGGAACCATTGCTGACAAGGCAAAAGCCGCGAACGTACCGGTGGTGTTCTTCAACCGGGAACCCCTTCCTGCAGACATGAACAAATGGGACAAGATTTACTACGTAGGCGCCAAAGCCGAAGAGTCCGGCACCATGCAGGGTGAAATTGCCGCCGAATGGTGGAAAGCAAATAAACCCGCCGGCACCGTAATGAAGTACATCATGCTGAAGGGCGAGCCCGGACACCAGGACGCGGAACTCCGCACGGAGTATTCAATTAAAGCGGTACAGGCTGCCGGGATTCAGGTGCAGCTGCTGGCCGAAGACACTGCCATGTGGGACAGGCCCAGGGCGGTTGAAAAAATGGATGCTTTCTGGGCGCGCTACGGCGAACAGATTGATATCGTATTCTGCAATAACGACGATATGGCGCTGGGCGTCATTGAGTCGCTGCGGAAAGTCGGATTCTTCTCCGGCGATAAGTATCTGCCTGTAGTCGGCGTTGACGCCACTGCTCCGGCTCTTCAGGCCCTGTCCGAAGGCACCCTCCTGGGCACCGTCCTGAACGATGCCAAGAACCAGGGAAAAGCCACGTTTGACCTCGCCTATGCTCTTGCTGAAGGGAAAAACCCCGCAGCAGCAGGCTGGAACATAACTGACGGCAAATATGTATGGGTTCCCTACCAGAAGGTAACCAGAGACAATTACAGAAACTTCCAGTAAAAGTTTTTTTTAACAGAGGCGGGAGGACGCCCTCCTGCCTTTGCAACAATGAGCGGGGCCATAGTACATGAGCAACGGCGAGTATATTCTGCAAATAAAAGAAATATCCAAATCCTTTCCCGGCGTACACGCACTGGAAAAGGTTTCCGTAAATGTAAAACCCGGATCGGTACACGCCCTGATGGGAGAAAACGGCGCCGGCAAATCAACGCTGATGAAATGCCTTTTTGGCATTTACGATCCTGATGAGGGAGAAATAATCCTTGACGGCAAACCGGTGCGTTTTGAAAACCCCCGGCAGGCGCTGGATGCAGGCATCTCCATGATCCATCAGGAACTCCTGCCTGTCCCCCTGCGTCCGGCAATGGAAAATCTCTGGCTCGGGCGTTTTCCCATGCGTTCAATCGGCCCATTTAAATTCGTAGATCACAAAAAAATGCACCAGGATTCGGCGGCTCTCTTCAAAAACCTCAACATGGATATCAATCCCGACACCTGGGTAAGAGAGTTCTCCGCGTCAAAAATACAGTCCCTGGAAATAGCCAAGGCCGTGTCCTACGGGGCCAAGGTTATCATCATGGACGAACCGACCTCGTCGCTTACCGAAAACGAGGTACGCCATCTTTTTGAAATCATCAGGCGGCTGCGCGATGAGGGCGCCGCTATTATATATATCTCACACAAAATAGAAGAGATACTCGCCATTTCAGACGAGGTCTCCATTATGCGGGACGGCAGGCACGTCGGCACCTACACGGCCAAAGACCTTACTTCGGATCAGATCATCAAGTATATGGTGGGGCGTGATCTTTCCAACCGCTTCCCTCCCAAGGATAACATCCCCGGTGAAAAAGTAATGGAAGTAAAGGGCCTGACATCCGTGCGGCCCCGCTCTTTCCGCAATATAAGTTTTACTCTGGGCAGAGGCGAAATTCTCGGCATCGGCGGCCTGGTAGGCGCCCAACGGACAGAACTGGTTGAGTCTATTTTCGGACTGCGGTCTGTGGAAAGCGGGCAGATATTCATAGACGGCGCAGAAGTGCGGATAAAGAACCCCGGGCAGGCCAAGCAGCAAAGGCTTGCCCTGGTTACCGAGGAACGGCGCGCTTCGGGGATTATCCCCATGAGGTCGGTAAGGGACAATATGGTGCTGGCGAACATCCGCCGTTATGCGGGCGCCGCCGGGCTTATCAACGAAAAAAAGTGCGACCGCGATGCGTTGGAAAAAATTGACGCTTTAAACATCAAAACCCCCAGCAGCAAGACCCTGATTAGGGATCTTTCCGGCGGCAATCAACAGAAGGTGCTTTTCGCGCGATGGCTGTTAACAGAACCGGAGATCCTTATCCTGGATGAACCGACCAGGGGAATTGATGTAGGGGCAAAGTACGAGATTTACAGCATCATCATCAGGCTTGCGAAAGAAGGAAAAAGTATCATTATGATTTCATCGGAAATGCCCGAATTGCTCGGCATTTCAGACCGTATTATGGTAATGTGCGAAGGAAGGATAACGGGTTTTCTGGAAGGGAAAACCGCTACCCAGGAAGAAATTATGCGTCTGGCGGCGCAGTTCGAGCAGCCAGCTTCAGCGTAGCTGAAGCACCTCAGCTTAGAAAGGAGAAGGACGTGGCAAATAAAATCGGAAATATCAGCATTAAATCCGCAAAGGATTTGGGCCTGCAATATGCAATTTATCTCGTTTTCGTCTTACTTGTTCTGATTATCACCATTCGGGAACCTTCGTTCATGTCGCTGAACAATTTCAGAAACATCCTTGCCATGTCGGCAACCAGGGTAATTTTTGCCATGGGTATGGGGGCCGTGCTTATTACAGGCGGCGTTGACCTTTCCTGCGGGCGGATGGTGGGCCTTGCGGCGGTGCTCTCGGCTTCAATGCTGCAATTGGCCGATTATCCCCGGCGTATGTACCCGGATCTGCCCATACTTCCCCTGATTGTTCCCATTCTGATAGCCATGGCGGCCTGCGGAATTTTCGGTCTTATGAACGGCATCTTTGTTACCAAGCTCAGAGTCCCCGCGTTTATCGGTACTCTGGGTACCATGGTAGCGGTGTGGGGCGCTTGTTCCCTCTACTTTGACCGCCCGCCCTACGGAGCCCAGCCTATCGGCGGGATTGACCGGCGTTTTTCCACCCTGGGTACCGGATACATCGGCTTTGACGGCACGTATTCGATTCCCTACATTGTCATTATCGCGGCATTTATCACATTCATCACCTGGGTGCTCTTTAATAAAACAACGTACGGTAAAAACATATACGCTATCGGAGGAAACGCCGAAGCCGCCAGGGTTTCCGGCGTAAACGTAACCCGCACCCTGATTTTGGTTTATACCATAGCCGGTATTTGCTACGGCCTCGGCGGCAGCCTTGAAGCGGCCCGCACCGGAGGAGCCACAAACAGCTACGGCACCGGCTACGAACTGGACGCCATTGCCGCCTGCGTTGTAGGCGGCGTCTCAAACCTGGGCGGCATCGGCACAGTACCCGGCATTGTCATCGGCGTTCTGATATTCTCGGTAATCAACTACGGCCTAACCTTTATCGGAATGTCGCCCTACTGGCAGCAGATCGTAAAAGGCGCCATCATCATCGCCGCAGTCGCGTTAGATATCCGTAAGTATTTAGCAAGGCGGTAGGGAGAAAATCTCAAAAGACCTCACACAGAGGCGCAAAGGCGCAGAGAACACAAAGGAAGAATTATACTTTATTTCCCTGTACCTCAATCTTCTTTTTCTATAGAATTTATTTATGTATTTTTTAATAATCAGCTCTATCTTGGCTTGCAGTACAATCCCGAACAACAACTCTGTGCCTCTGCGCCTCCGTGTGAGGTCTTTTTCAAGTAACCTTTAGCAAAAAAGCCCAAAAAAAGGCTGCCATTTTCAGGCAGCCTCTTTTACAAAAAATAAAGTAAACTCTGAAGTTTTGCGCCTCTTCGAACCACGCCTCTCTTTCTATTCAGACGGGAGGGCGCAAAACTTCTAAATTAAAATCGCGAAGCGATTTTAATAGTCCATTCCTCCCATTCCGCCCATTCCGCCGCCGGGCATTGCCGGCGCTTCTTTCTTTTCGGGGATGTCCGTGACAGCGCATTCGGTGGTAAGGAGCAGGCTCGCGATTGACGCCGCGTTCTGCAATGCGGAGCGGGTTACCTTTGCCGGGTCGATGATACCGGCTTTTACCATGTCCACCCATTCCAGTTTGGCGGCGTCAAAGCCGATGCCCTTCTTTTCATTGCGGGCTTTTTCAGCGATGACCGCGCCGTCAAGACCGGCGTTTTCGGCGATCTGGCGGATCGGTTCTTCAAGAGCGCGTTTAACAATCTTGAAGCCCACTTTCTCGTCATCGGTAAGGCCGCTTGTATCGGCCTTGTCCAGGGCGATTGCCGCCTGAATGAGCGCGATCTCGCCGCCGGGGACAATGCCTTCGTCGATAGCGGCGCGGGTAGCGGACAGCGCGTCTTCAACGCGGTGTTTTTTCTCTTTCAGTTCAACTTCGGTGGCAGCGCCGACATTGATAACCGCAACGCCTCCGGCCAGCTTGGCAAGCCGCTCCTGCAGTTTCTCGCGGTCGTAGTCGCTGGTGGTGTCTTCGATCTGCGCCTTGATCTGCGCGATACGATCCTGAATATCCTTCTGCTTGCCGGCGCCGTTGATAATGGTGGTATTGTCCTTATCTACTTTGACGGTCTTTGCCTTGCCGAGCTGCGAGATGTCGGTGTTTTCCAGTTTGAGTCCGAGCTCTTCGGAAATAACCTCGCCGCCGGTAAGAATGGCGATGTCTTCCAGCATGGCCTTGCGGCGGTCGCCGAAACCGGGAGCCTTGACCGCGCAGGTGCGGAGGGTTCCCCGCAGGCTGTTCACTACCAGGGTAGAGAGCGCCTCGCCGTCGCAGTCTTCGGCGATGATGAGCAGGGGCTTGCCGCTCTGGGCGACTTTCTCCAGCAGGGGAAGCATATCCTTCATGCTTGAAACTTTCTTGTCGTGGATAAGGATGTACACATCTTCGTAGACGCTGGTCATGGTGTCGCGGTCGGTAACAAAGTACGCGGAAATGTAGCCGCGGTCAAACTGCATACCTTCGACAAATTCGATGGAAGTATCCATGGTTTTGGACTCTTCCACGGTGATGACCCCGTCCTTACCGACTTTTTCCATGGCATCGGCGATGGTGTTGCCGATTTCGCTGTCGTTGTTGGCGGAAACCGACGCGACGTGGGAAATTTCTTCCTTGTCCTTGATGTCCTTGGAATTTTTCTTGATTTCCTCAACCGCGATTTCCACTGCCTTGTCGATGCCCCGTTTGAGCTCAATGGGGGTCATGCCGGCGGCGACTGACTTCAGGCCCTCTTTGACCAGTGAATAGGCCAGTACCGTGGCGGTTGTGGTGCCGTCTCCGGCCACATCGTTGGTTTTGGTGGCCACTTCTTTCAGGAGCTGGGCGCCCATGTTTTCGTACGGATCGGAAAGTTCAATTTCCTTTGCAACGGAAACGCCGTCTTTGGTTACCGTGGGCGCGCCGAATTTCTTGTCCAGCAGGACATTCCGGCCTTTGGGGCCGAGCGTCACCTTAACGGCCTTGGAGATCTGTTCAACCCCGGAAAGCAGCTTGCGCCGGGCGTCTTCATTGAACAACAACTGTTTTGCCATAATTTTCTCTCTCCTCTCTCTTATTACCGGAATACACCGGCATTTTATAATAGATTGCGCCCCTGCCAGGGGCGGTGAGCCCTGAAAAAGCTCACCTATAAAATATCAAATTGATGAATATTCGGCAAGCCCTCATTCTTCGGATTTTGCGAGCGCAAAAACCAGTAATTCCGCCAACTGGGCGGCTTCTCCCTCGGTAAGGGTAACGCCCTTGCCCATTTTTTCGCGCCCCGGAGCCCAGTCCCTGATATCAAGTTTTGGCGTTCTGTTGTTCCAGGAAACCAAATTCAACTCCTTTTTCCAGCCGCCTTTTTCCTCGGAAATTACCCCGAAATGTTTAACAATGTCAAAATTAATACTATTATCCATAATATAACCTCACATATAAAAATAAGAACCCATAAAGGGTTTTAGGATGGACTAATTATAACATAAAAGCCTTGTAATGAAATAACAAACAGATGTATACTTTCTTCATGAAACCGGTTAAACCGATTTCAGAAGGAGCAGCGGCCTATGAAAAAATGTATCGTTTCGGCTTTCCTATTATTGGCAATGATTACCGTAATAGGTATTTCCTGTAAATCCGCCCCGCCGCCCGAGCCGGCGCCGGCATCAGAACCCGGATCAGCCCCGGAACCCCAGGTATCAGCTGACCCAAGCAAAGCCAAGGCCCGGATGGAAGAAGCCCGGCAGAGGGCGATTGATTTTGAATGCCCGGCCTATTTCCCAAGCGAATGGGAACTCGCCGAGACACGGTATGACGCTGTCAATTTCGCGCCGCAGAATCAACTGACAGAAACGGTATATAATACCGCGGCAGATGAATATGAAGCGCTCTTAAAGAAAACCGCCGCGCTCTATGCCCAGGCCAGGGAAGATGAAATAACGGCGGTCAGAGATGAATTGATAGCCACCGGATTAACGCCGTCATTTCCCGAATATTTACAAAGCGTCGATGAAACAGCCCTTGCAGCGCTGGATCAATACGAAGCGGGAGATTATTATTCGGCCAGGGATACTGCCGCCAAAGCGTTGAGCGAATACGAAACCCTGCTCGCCGGCGCCAAGGTATATCTGATAAGGCAGGAAATTGTCGATCGCGGTTTTGATATGTACGATGCCGAGAATTTCGATAAAGCGGACGAGTACGGAGAAACAGCGCTGGATGAGTATGAAGCAGGGAACAACAAAGCCGCTGTAGATAATGCCGAAGAAGCCGGGCTTCGTTACAGCATGGTACTGTCAACCGGCTGGCTCAACTATGTTGCCGACCAGTGGACTTTCGCCGCCGCCGAAAGAGACCTTGCTATGTCGCAAAAAGTCAATATCGCATCACGGGATATTTACCGTGAAGCCGAAACCGTTTACGGCGAAGCGGAAGAGGCGTTAAAAGCCGAAGATTATGAAGCGGCGGCAGTCCTTTTTACCGAGGCCAATGCGCTTTTTTTACTCGGAATCCAGGATACGGAAACGAAACGCCAGAGAGCCCAGGGGATGATCAGGTTAGCTGAAGAAATGATTGAAGAAAGCGATGAAGCGGCCATGGAGGCTGAAAGATTAATTGAAGGAGGTTCAAGATGAACCGCAAAATTACCCTGATTTTACTGATTACCGTATTCTTTACGGTTCAGATGCTGTTTGCGGCGGTTTCGGACGAGGGCTATATACCTCATGAAATCCGCAATAACGAGTATTATCTTGAAAGCATACGATTGGCGCAGCTTGCACAGGACACCTATGACTACGGCGATTATGACGCTTCCTTCGGTTTTGCGGAAGAAGCGATCCGTTACGCGCTGCTTTCCGATGAATATATCGCCGGTCAATTGAGTGATGAAGCAAAACGCCTTCTGGATTTGGCGGTTTCCAATAATCTGGCCGGCCAGCATCCCGATGAATACAGAGAAGGCAAAAATTATTACGAGGCCGGCCTGGAAGCCCAATCCAGCGAGGACTGGACAGACGCGATTTTCATGGCCGCCAATGCCATTGAAATTCTGGCGTTTGTAGAAGGCGGCGGCAGAGAGGAACCTGTTGTTGTTGAGAGTGTTCCTGTTGTAGAGGAGGAAGGCCCCGCGCCCCTGCCAGGGCAGTACACGGTAAGGCCATGGGAAGCTACGAAGGACTGCCTGTGGAATATAGCCGCTTATACATGGGCTTACGGAGATCCGGAAAAATGGAGGGTTCTCTATAACGCGAATAAGGCCAATATGCCCGAACCGAACAATCCGAATTTAATTGAACCGGGCATGGTGCTGGAAATTCCCAGTATATCCGGCGAAGTCCGCCAGGGTATGTGGGATTCAAGCAAGACTTATACTCCTTAACAGCATATTCTGCCGCGGCATTTGGTTGACGCCATTGCCAAAGCAGCGCCCATCAGAGCATGAATGAAAGGGGGCTTGCCCATGCCCCCGATCACCTCTTCGGTATCAACCAGAACAACCTCGACATATTCATCCTCATCCAGGTTCTGTTTACCCGCACCGCTGAGATCTTCGGCAAGAAAGAAATGAACCTTGTTTGACATGATTGCCGGGTTGGGGCTGAATTCCCCGATCTTCTCTATCTTGCCCGGTGTGTACCCGGTTTCTTCCCGCAGTTCCCTGGCCGCAGCCTCCTCTGGGGATTCTCCGCCTTCAAAAACACCTCCGGGGAATTCCAGGCTCATACACTGTGAACCGTGCCGCCATTGCCGCACCATAACAAATTGTTTCCCTGCGGGGCTTTCGATCACGGGCACAACGATAGCCCAGTCCATGGCTTCGATAACCGAAAATATCCGGGGTTTGTCCTGAAACTTCCGGACTGCAGGAGGCATACAATACGATTCCCAAACTGAAAACACCTTACAGTCAAAAACCCGCTTGCGCCCTTCTTCGCTCCACATGAGCTGTTTTTCATCCATGATGATAAAATAACGGTTATTCAGCTTTTGGTATAGACATCGCTAAACAGGAGTTTGGAGAGAGCTTCTTAACGATGAAACATCGAGCCCCGTCATATTGTAAGGGAATACAGCATTATTCCGTAAATCGGCAATTGACATATCATGATTCAACAGTCAAAATTAACCATGAATTTTGCAAATAAACTGACACTGTTAAGAATTATCCTCGCTCCCGTATTTTTCATCGTCTATTTTTTGCCTGCTCTTTTCCCCTCCCTGTTCACCTGCGGGCCGGCATGGACTGTGCCCGTACTCTGGCTCATCTTCATTGTCTGTGAAGCAACCGATCTTCTTGACGGACTGGCCGCCCGCAAACGGGGCGAAGTCAGCGACTTTGGCAAACTCTTCGATCCTTTTGCAGACACCCTCATGCAGATCACGTGTTTTCTCTGCTTTGTCCTTGACCGGATTTTTCCGGCGATTCTCTTTTTGCTGGTTATCTACCGGGAATTCGGCATCCTTTTTATCCGCAACCTGATGATAAGAAAAGGCATTGCCATGGGCGCGCGCATTGGCGGAAAAATAAAAACCGTTACCTATATCATCGCCGCAGGCGCCGCCCTTATTACGGTCAGCATTCAACGTCTGGGAATTCTCGAATTCCTTTTTCCCTGGTTCAAGACCGGCGCTCTGGTCATCTTTATAATTTCCGTTATCTTCTCGCTTGCATCGTTCCTTGACTATCTTGTGATCTACCGGAAAGCCGGGGATAAATGAAAGAACTTATATCAAAGATTGATTCCGCCCGTGGCGCGGAAATTTTCTCTGAGCTTTACGGAGCGCAGGAAATTGACGCCGCCCGCCGGCGGTATAAATCACTCATCACAAAAATGTTAAATGAAGGGCCGGACGGTTTTCCCGAAACCGATCGCTGCGATGCCTCGGGAAATCTGCGAATATTCAGCGCTCCCGGAAGAACCGAGCTTGGGGGCAACCACACCGATCATAACCGGGGCAAGGTGCTGGCGGCTTCCATTCAGCTGGACAATGCCGCCATTGTGCAGGAACGCAGCGATAAAACAGTGTTCTTCCGCTCCACCGGCCACCCCGATGTAAAAGTGAAATTGACGGATTCTTCAGGCGCTCCCGACCTTGAGCCAAAACCCGAAGAAGAGGGCATGACCGAATCTCTGATAAGGGGCATTGCCGCCGGTTTAAGCCGCAAAGGCTGCGAATGCCGCCAAGGTTACCCGCCGGGCGGATTTTCAGCTAACGCAGATTCCGCCGTATTTTCAGGTTCGGGGCTTTCTTCATCGGCGGCCGTGGAAGTGCTCTTTGGCCGCATTTTCGATTCTCTGTACGGTGAAGGAAAACTCAGTTCCCTGGAAATCGCGCAAATCGGCCAGTTTGCCGAAAACACCTATTTTGGAAAACCCTGCGGGCTGATGGATCAAACAGCCTGCGCCGCAGGCGGCGCTGTTTCCATTGATTTCGCCGACACAGCCCATCCTGTAGTAAAACAGATCAATTTTGATCTTGCCGCAATGGGTTACGCCCTCTGCGTGGTAAACACAGGCGGCAGCCACGCCGATCTGACCGACTACTACGCGTCAATTCCCGCAGAGATGAAAGCAGCAGCGGCCTTTTTCGGCAAGTCCGTGCTGAGGGAACTGGAAAAAGAAACCGTCCTGTCCCGCGCCGCAGAAGTGCGAAAAGCGCTGGGGGATCGCGCCCTGCTGCGGACAATCCATTTCTTTGACGAAAACGAGCGTGTGGATAACATGGCCGCCGCTCTGGATGAAATGAACAAAGCGGACACGGCCGCAGGAAAACGGTACGCCCTGAACTGCTATCTGAATCTGGTAAACGAATCCGGCGACTCCTCCTGGGAATTGCTGCAAAACGTCTACCCCCGCCCCGATGACCAGGGCATCAGTATTGCACTGGCGCTGACCAGGGATTTTTTCCGTAAACAAAAACTGCACCATAGCGGAAACCCCGCCGCCTGCAGAGTCCACGGCGGCGGTTTTGCCGGCGCGATCCAGGTTTACATCCCCCTGGACGCGATGAACGCATACCGGACAAACATAGAGGCAGTATTCGGCCCCGGTTCGCTAACCCCGCTTCGGATAAGGCCCCTCGGCGCCGTGGAACTGGTTTTTTAGAGTAGGCATAATGACCAAAAAAAAGTATACTTTTGAAGCGGAAATCAAATACGGAACGTTGAACGAACAGATTTATTGAAAAACGCCAAGATGGCTCAGTCGGTAGAGCGGCACACTCGTAATGTGCAGGTCGGGGGTTCGATTCCCCCTCTTGGCTTTAGGTTAATTCTTTACGTGGTAAGGAGTTAGGCGAAGGACTACCCTACGGAGGGCGTCCTTAATCATTGCGTTTTACGAAAACGACACATAAAAACGACACATGGAATCGTTTTTCAATGCCGTTTGCAAGGATTGAGGATATGAAAAGCCTTCCGTTTTCCGTATTCAAGCGGGCTAACCGCCCCTGTTATCTGGTGGCGTTCAAGAATGAAGTGACCGGGGAATACTTTCCCGCGATCAGCACAAAGCAGAAAACCGAAGCGGAGGCGGTGAAGACCGCTTTTGTATGGCTCCGGGACGGGATACCCCAAAAGCGGGCAGTTTTGAAAGTTGAGGGGCTGGCCCTTAAAGACACGGCCCGAAAAATAAAAACAAAAGCCGAGGCGGAAACTTTGTTAGATGAAATGAAGCGGATGGGGTGGATCAAACACTATGTACTTGCCGAATCACTGGCAGCGCAGGATTTCGCCGCCTTTTTGTCCGACTTCTGGGATTGGGACAAATCCGCCTATATCACGGAAAAGCGGCGGAAAAGCCACGGTATCCATCGCCGATACTGCATACAGCAGGGACGGGCGGCGGCCTCATACTGGCAGCCTTTTTTCAATGGCCGCATCCTGGGGGATATAACGGCTGCGGATGTTGATGCTTTTATTACCCATATCGGCGGCAAGCCGCTGTCTGCGGGGCGAAAAAATACCGTGATACTGGCCGGAACAAAGCCCCTTCGGTGGGCTTTTTCAAAAGGGAAAATTGAGGCCGATCCCACAAGAGGCCATCTCCTGTTTTCCGGGGAAGAAAGGGAACGGAACATATTATCACCGGCAGCTGCAGCTGCAGCTTTCCGCGCCGATTGGAAAGATGAACGGGCAAAACTTGCGAATATGCTGGCGGCCGTTACCGGCATGAGACAGGGTGAAATACTGGCCCTGCGCTTGCAGGACTTAGGGCCTGACTGCCTATATGTCCGGGGCTCCTGGAATAGGGTGGACAGATTAAAGACTCCCAAAAACAACAAGTCCCGAACGGTGGAGCTTCCCTTCCCCGATCTGCTGCAAGGACTGGCTGATCTGGGGAAGAAAAATCCCTGGGGCGTTTCCCCGGACAGCTTTATTTTCTGGACAGAAAACAAGGCTGGTGTTCCTATGGAAAGACAGTTGTTTGTTGACGGTCTCCGGGCCGCGCTGGTACAGAGTGGCTTTTCCCGAGACGAAGCGGGGAAGTATCTGTTCCACGGCTGGCGGCATTTTTACACTTCATATTTGATGGGGAAATTGGAAAAGAAACTGTTGAAATCGCAGACGGGGCACCTGACGGACATCATGCTTGAACATTACGGCGAACACCGGATAGATGGAGACAGGGAAAAAATACAGGCAACGGCAAGAGACACATTCGGAAAGTTGCTGCCTGATTTGCGGGCAGCGGGGGAGTAGAAAAATCCATGAAGAGGAATCGGGAATGAACATAAATAATCCGCAGACACCAAAAGAAAAAAGCGAAGGCGAAAAACTGTTTGATAGCTTGTTGTTTTGCAGACAGTTGGCAAGCCTGTCTGTTGAGCGGTTACGGATCACAAAAGAATTGGAACGCTTGATGCCGGAAGATCAAGCAGGTATCGCAAGCTATTTGACGGACACTATTTGCCTGTATGAAAAGGAATGTGAAGTTGTACTCGACATTGATGAAGATGATCCAATTCCTGAAGGGTTTAAAGATGCTTTTTACGATAAAAATACCGCATTGGTACAGTATCTTTACGCAAAACGGATGCTTATCCTTACTTATTTGCAAGAAATAAAAAAGCTCTGGAATAAGGGTGAGGCAGAGAAAGTTACCGAAAAATTAAAAGAAACGCATACCCAAGATGTTACTGAAATATCTAATGCTAAAAAAAGAATAGAAAATGACTTCCCGTTGCTTGAACTCCTAACCATGGATGCGGTAAATCGCTCTTCCGATAACCAAAAGAAAGAGGCATTAAAAGAATCAGTGGAAGAAATGAGAAATGATTTTAAAAAGAACGGGTTCGATATATGAATGAAAAAGTATCGGCTGATGAATTACAATCCTTTTATAATGCCTTTAAAGAAAAGGCTGGAATACTTGATAAAATAAAAGGCATAGAGGGAATAAATAATGAGGTATTGAATG
>Ga0082212_10002252_pt1 | contig 28314 bp, 29 predicted proteins | sample TergutNt197P3_FD_71548 | JGI IMG/M metagenome (GOLD analysis project Ga0082212, IMG submission 71548) | Neocapritermes taracua P3 segment gut microbial communities from Petit-Saut dam, French Guiana - Nt197 P3 | ecosystem: Host-associated > Arthropoda: Insects > Digestive system > Gut ...
GCCCGGAATAAAAACGTGCTTGTCATAGGCGGGAGCGGAAGCGGAAAAACGCGGTTTTATGTAAAGCCTAATTTAATGCAAATGCACAGCTCCTACGTTGTAACCGACCCCAAGGGAAGTATCGTAACGGAAGTAGGAAAGCTGATGTTGCTCAAAGGCGGTTACGATATAAAAATCTTGAACACTATCAACTTTGCAAAGAGCATGAAATACAATCCGTTCGCCTATGGGAAAGCCCGTTAAAGTAACCGGGGTCTAAACCATTGAAAAAGCCCCAATTTAAGCCGTTTGTTGGCTGTTAGGGGCATAGTTTCATTTTTCAGTAATCGTTAAATTGCCGATTATGTTAAGATGTATGTTCACGGTTTGGCTTCGCACCCCGTTTTCAAGTTCCAATTTACCCACAAACACCTTGTCAATAAGGGCTGTAGCCAGTTCGTGGGTTAGTTCGGTTGCATCGGTGTATCGCCTTACCAATTCCATGAACCGCTTGGGTTTAGAAGCGTTTTCCTTTGCGGTGTCCATTTTGCTTTTCAGCTTGTCGGCTTTTTCCACGAGGGTTTTTTGTTCCGCTTCATGTTCAGTTAAAAATTGAACAAAACGCTCCGGAGGCAGTATACCGTTTCTGCGGTCATCATAGAGCAAGCGGATTGTTTTGTCTATTTCCGCAATCCTCGCCTGTGCGTTTTTGAGTTCCTTCGCCATCGAAGCGGTGTCGGCTTCCAGTTGGTTTTGCATTTGCCGCTCCACATCTTTGATGAAGTCGCTTTCCTTGGCAAAAGCTATCACCCGCCGCAGATAATCAAGCACATGGGTTTCAAGATACAATTTCGGCACAAAGTGGGAACAGCAACTGCCTGTATTTTCCCTTACCTTGCTTTTCCGATGCTGTCCGCAATCGTATGCCTGTAACCGTTGATTGTTTGAAACCGTATATAATCGGTAGCCGCAAGTCGCGCAAAACACAAGTTCGTCAAGGGGTTTTGGCGGGTACTTTTTCCGCTCCCTCCGTTTTCCGTTTTGGCGTAGCTTTTTCACCGTTTCAAACAACTCAGCAGATATAATAGCCTCTTGCGTGTTAGGTGTAATCACCCATTCCTCTTCGGGCTTGAGAACCGCTCGTCTATCCCGGTGGGAGCGGCTGGTAACCCGGAGCGAAACCGTACAGCCAGTGTATTCAAGGTTATCCAACATTTTCTGAACGCTGGTGTGTGACCACGCCCGGTGCGTTACTTGCTTCGGTGGAGTGTAATTTCGGATACCTTCCGCTTGCTGGCGTTCAGACGGTGTCAGATACCCTTTTTCGTTGAGAATTTTTGTAATCCCCATCATGGAATGCCCTTTGATATAAAGGTCATAAACCTCGCGGACAACATTTGCAGAATCTTCATCAACCACCCATTTCTTGGGGTCTGTGGTACTTTTGCGGTATCCGTATACCGGAACGCCGCCAACTCGCCGCCCTGCCAATGCCGCCGCACGTTTTTGCGCTCGTATTTTGCGCGATGTGTCTTTTGCGTAAAATTCATTAAAAACATTGCGAAATGGCATGAAATCCAGACTTTCTGGAATCCAACTATCCACATTGTCGGTTATCGCCAAAAAGCGGACATCGTACCTTGGGAATATATCAAGCACATACTGCCCAACTTCCCAATGCCCTCTCCCGAAGCGTGATAAATCCTTACAAATCACGGTTGATATTTTCCCGGATTCAACATCAGAAATCATTTGCATAAATGATTCCCTGTCAAATCGGGTTCCGGTTATACCGTCATCAACATAAAATTTGGGGTTGGGGAGATTGTATTTTTCCACATACTGCGTCATCATAAGTTTTTGACTTTCGATGCTTTGCGAATCCCCATTTAACGCATCTTCTTGGCTAATTCTGCAATACAATGCTGTGATTTTCAATCGCCCCACCCCCCTTCATATTTGCCATAAAACCAGCCTCCATTAATTAAGAAGTGGTTTCATGTTCGCTCTGGTTTTCGCACATAGCAAGTGGAGTGTCTTGGGTTAGCTCCCGCTTTGCGTTCTGCAAAATCAACCTTTGCAGCACTTCTTTTAATGTGTGTTTTGCGTTTGGCGAATGCTCATGCGAAAAATAAAAAACCCGGTTCTCTGATTTATACTTAATCACATAATCACCGCCCATATCGCTGACTTAAATTGTGAAAATCAGCCTTTAATTTACATATTCTTTCAAGCTTGCGTTTTGCTAATTTATACAATGACTCTGCTTCCCTTGCGTTTTTCCGCGCCAAACACGCCGCTTGATTAATTTCCTTCGTGACAGCCGAGCCGTAGGATTCCTTTACCCGCCGCACTTCTTCCGCTTCACGCAGGGCTTCCAGCATGGCGCACTCCCTATGTTGCAAATCGCCGTTTAATTCCGCTTCTGTGTTGAGAAGCCATTGTTTAAGGTTTTGTATGGATTCCTCATTACTCCATGTCTCATCAAACATCAATTGCCATAATTTGCGGATATTTTTCAGCGGCAATTCAAGGAAGCTGTCCATATCGTAAAGCCTAATGATGGAGCGTTTGTTTTTGATGATAATTTCCATCGGCTTCTCCTTCCCCTCGCGCCGCCACAGCGCAAATTAATGAACAATATTTCCGCTTGGCGTTGCCATAAGCGGTAAAAGGCTTCCGGCAAAGTAAACAAATGTGGTTATAAACCGCTTGGCGGTTTACGGCTTCCGGATTTTTCGCCCACCATGCCATCCGGCATTTATCAGAGCAGAAGCGTTTGGGTTTCTTTTTAGGCAGATGTGCCAAACCCACTCCGCACTCCGGGCAAAATTCGTAAACCGTGCTTATTCCTTGTCTGCGGCAGTGGGATTTTACCGTGCTTTCGGACAAATCAAGTTCTGCCGCAATAACAGCGTAGGTTGCGCCGCTGCCGCGCATAATGACTATTCTGTGTTTCTGAAATGCGTTCATAAAAAAATCGCCTCCTAACTGTTACACCAGCAGGAGGCGAAAACTTCGTATGCAATATAAAAAATTTCTTGGAGGTTTTAATTTGAAGTCAACAGCTTATTCGCCATGTTAATTATCAACCCGTCCACATATTCCAACTTACTATGGTTAGCCAGCCAATAATCGGGACTATTAATCACCCCATGTTTAACAAGAACAGCGACAGCCATTTCCACATCCATCGGCGGCGTAGCGGAGAGCGGCAATAATGCGGCCGTAAACTCCCGCGCCGATTCATACAGCTTTATAATGCCCTGCCCATATGTCGTACCCGGTACAGCCCAGCGGCCGTTAAGGTCTTCCCAATTCGACGCGATGCCACGGGTAACCAGATGGAAGCGCGGACTGGCGTTTTCCTGTTTTAGCGGCTCTGTGCTGGCGTATGCTTTTAAATGGTGTATCTGCGCCCTTACGCCGATTTGCGGACTGTCAAACCACGCCCCCGCGCCAGTGGGACTATTATTAACCGCGCCAATCCCGGAAAAATTATTCTGTTCCGGCAACACTTGACCGCCGTACTTAAACCAACCCGTTTCATGGATAGACTGGCAAAAAGCCACATCACCGCGAACGCCCTCTACATTACCCTCTGAAATGAAAAACCGCGCCAACTCAAGCGCGGAGCAGTTTATCTTTGGGTTGGGGTTTTTGGAGAGCAGATACGCCGCCAGTTGGTCAGCGGTCAACATAGACGCGCCCATTATCGGGTTTTTGGCATTTGTTGTTGGTGCGGGACTTTCCGTACTTGTCGTACCCTTAACCCCCAACGCATCCATAATAACCCGCGCTTGAACCTCCGCTATCTTTTTCAGATTTTCGTCTTTCAGCAAAAACGCTTCATCAGTAACATTATCATGGAAGCCGCTCTCAATCAGAAAAACGTGCGGACAACCCGCCGCAATAGCGGAGCGGATAACACCATAATAATCCGCATTGCCATTACCCTCGCGGGTTTTCGCGCCACGGTCGGGATTGTTCATCAGCGCGGCTACCGCCGCCGACAACTTAGCGGCGATAGGTTTATCATTCGCCTTCTTGATGGAATAAAAACACTCAACACCCCGCGCCGTACCGTTAAAAGCGTTACTGTGCTGGGATATAAATAAATCATACCCTTTAGCCATGCCACCCCGCGCTTCAAGTGACGGGTCTTGGTTTTCCGTCCTTGTCAAATCAGCCGAAACGCCGGAAGCTGCCAGAATCTCTTTGAGATATACTGACAGCTTCCACATTCCAACATATTCCTTATAACCGTTCTTACCGCCGTTCACATTCCCCGGAGCATGGCCGGGGTCGATTAATACCTTCATTCCGCATCCCTCTCGCTTTCATCATTATTTTTACTGCTGTCATTTTTACCCTTGTTACCTCTATTGCGGATTTGCACCAGCGCGTTTTTCAATACATCCGGCACGGGAACATGGAGAATAACAGCATTTTCAACAAGGCTGATACCCTCGTTCCCTATATACCAAAAGATAAGTGCGGTACGGAGTGCGGAGCCGTCATTGAGCAAATAAACATCTAATAAATGCCCCAACCCAACAAGGGTAAAGACAAAAACCTTCTTGGCGATACCCCTCGCGCCAACTTCGCTGGACAGTTCTTTTTGCACGAACGCACACATTACACCCGTGATATAATCGGCCACGGAAAGCGTAATCAGCGCGTAAATCAACCCGTCAAACCCGCCGAGATACCAGCCAAGAAACCCACCAACGGCGGCGGCTCCGCCCTGCACCAAGCCCCATATTGTTTCTGCTTTCATTGTGAAACACCATCCTTCTGATTATTTGCGGCAACCAAAAAAGAGCAGATGCCCTTTGTAAATGCCGCCGTTGGAATTAAATCTTATTTTGTGTACCGCACCCAAACATCCATACCTTTTGCCGGTTGCATGTTTTGGAGGCGGAGCAGACATTGACCGCCTTCGTCAATCTCAAAACCCGAGTCGAACCACGGTCCCCCTTCAGCTTTATGGTTTACAGAATCGCCTAAAAAGACAAAACCCGAGTTTGCTGTAGATGGAATAAAATCAGCCCAGATTTGACCGCCGCAGTCAACGATGGTCGGAGGGGAAGCCGGGATATTTGACGGGTGAAAACTCGTTAGCTGAAAAAACGCTGAAGTGGGGCCAACTCCATTCCACCTTTTCCATCTGCGTCCAAAAGTACCGTCACACAAATCTACCTCTGAGCCGTCTGTCGGCCATAAATGCGGACGTGACGCAAGCGTCAGATTTTTAAGCAACTCCGCAAAACTGTACAGCCGTCCGTCCTCACCGATAACCATGCCGGAGCGCGGGGTAAAAGTTTCTATATCGAATACCGCATCGGAAACAGGCTTTGCTCCGCCCATTAAATCAACGATGTTTACAATACTGCCGTCCTCGGCCAGTATGCGCCCATTTATGGGCGCGATTGAATTAATATCCATTTTTTGAGCCTCCATTTGGCAGTTTATTTTGTATACCGCACCCAAACGTCATATTTATACGCCGAATTGCTCGTACTGCTTGTATCTGTTTGCAAATATAGGTGATAAGTAATCTCACCGGGAAATTCCGTAAACAACGCGCTGCTTGCCCGTGTGACACCTTTTGTGAACGCTTGGCCGACTGGTATCCTGCCCTCATGCGCGTTATATGGGAATGTCTCAAATTGCACATATCCGCCATAACCTATAATCTTAATGTTATTTCCCATGTATTCCATCAGGCAAGATGTTATTGTTGAAGCTATCCAATCCGTTTCAATAAACCTTCTGCCGAAAGTGCCGTCACCGAAGTCATACTCTTTATCGGTTTCCCATAAATGCGGTTTTGTTGCAAGCTGTGAAAGATACGTTAAGTTTTTAAGCAAATCCAAAAGATTATAAACCCGCCCGTCCTCCCCGATAACATTTCCGAAACGCGGCGTATAGGTGTTTATGTCGTGTTCCCCGCCGGAAGCGGACGCTTCAGCGTCCGGATTTAACAAGTCCACAAGGTTGACAACACTGCCGTCCTCGGCCAGTATGCGCCCGTTTATGGGAGCCAGTGAATTGATGTCCATTTTGCAAATGCCTCCTCTTTTCTCTTTTTTTATAATTCCAAAATCAAATCCATAAGTTGGTTCATCACATCAGCCCGTGGCCGCCGTGTGCCAATATCCAGCCAAGTAACGGGAGACGCTCCGCTTTTATAGCTGTTCACCAAATCAATCACGCCTTGTAACGCGGCGCGGAGTTCCGAAACATGAAGCGGCCAGTGTGCCGTCTGCGTTATGCCGGGGATTATTTCCGAAGCCCAAGCATAAGCCGCCAAGCCGTAATAATTGCGGACAGTATTTATTGCTGTTCGCAAATCCGTTATATGCCGCGCTTTGACATGGATTCCAATGGATATGGCATCGTCAAAAGGCGAAGGCAAAACGGTAAAATTCCGTACAACATCCGGGCTGTTGAAGCCGCCGTCACTCGTTCGTATGGTAATGGAATAATTACCCGGCTGGCTTATATCCGAAATATAAACCGTCTTTACATTGTCACCCAACTCTCCGCTTGTAGTGAAATACCCCGGATTATCCACGCTGTTATGCCATTCGCCGTTGCCGATTTTTACATACACCGTTTGTAACTGTCCGTCCGGCTCCGGCTGGGTTTGTATCAAAAATTGTGGCTGGCTATTGTAAGTCCCGCCACCATTCCTTGGAGCGGCAACCAGCGGTTCAAGCGGCGGTCTGTCTTTCTGGACGCACAAAATACTGTTGCTTACTTTTTCGCTGGAATAAGAATCTAAAACGTCAATCGTCCAAATGCCGAATTGGGTATAAATCCCCGGTTCTCTCGAAACAGCCGGATTGTATGAACCGCTCGTTGCGGCACGGTTTATGTGTGCCAGAATATTCCACGCGCTCCAGTTAACATCATCCGCAGAAGTCCGGCTGGCAATCATATAACCTTTAATCGCGCTGGTAGTAACAGTTACGCCAGACCATCTTAGGGTAATGGTTTCGTCAGAATATTCAGCAGGGCTGGCAGAAGCCGTTGTCGGCATATTCGGCCAGTTATTTTTACGGACGCTGTTACTGGATATTTTCCAGCCGGAAAAGAAACTTGTTCCCGCCGCACCTCTTGTCCGCATACGGAAACGGCGAAAATTCCCACGGACTGGCGGCGGCGATACTAATGCGTTGCCCCGTCCTTCTTGGGATGTGGTGTTTATATATCCTAAAAACTCCCACGCGCCCCAAGTTGAATTGTTACTGGAGTCAGAAAACTCAACCTCGTACCCGATAATAGTATTGTTTATTCCCGCTGTTGCACCAAACCACGAAAGCAGAACATCATTTTCCGCAACAGTATCATTAACATAGAGGGATGTTGGAGCGGCTGCCGCTGTTGTCCGCGCCGCCCAATTGATGGTCAGCACAACTTTCGTTAAATCGCCGCGCCCGGTAAAACCCATGTACCTATCCCGGCTTTTCCCGGCATCCATGAACAGGCAGTTGCTGCTTCCGTTGCCGATGGAGTCAATTAAAGCTGTGGAAATATTAAACGATTTTGCCCCTTGCCCTGCGGAAATGGTGTAAGTATAAGCCGATGTAACTTTTGTAGGCCGGGGAGCGTCTGTGCTGGCGTTGTTATTGACGGCGGGTATGCCGCTCTGGTTTCCGGCGTAAAGATACAGCGTATTCGAAACCGAAGGAGAGCCGGAAGCCGTGCGAGAAAGCGACAAAGACGCGCTTGTTGGGTAGTGTGTAGCGTACATATTACGAATGGTGTTTAAATCAAACACCATCACGCCGACACACTCGCCGTCATCCCACTCCCCCTGCCGGATATCCGGCGTTATGTGCGGAATATACCGCCATTCACGAAAGCAACAGGCGTTTACTGCTTGATAAGATGGCAAAAACTATCACCCCCAGTTTTAAATTCGTAATGCGGAATTAAAACCAATTTTATTGATAAACTGCCATTACCAAAGAATTCACTATATCGCACGTAACCGGGGAAAACCGAGTATCCGATATGTTTTCGGCATTAATGGCTAACGCTCCTCGCACAACATACACCGTGCCAATACCTAATTCCCATGTATCTGAATTGCGGGTTAAGTTTGGCGGTGACGGCGTTGGTGCAGGAGTGCCGTCTTTTACCGCCAGACTGATAGAACGCGCCATGTTATCCCAGCGAAGCACCACTCGGTCTATGCGGGGATTCACGCCGTCAGCGGTGGTAATCGGCAAATCCAGCGGCGTAGTGTTGGAATAATGGTAACCGTTTATCCAGCCCGTTCCCGGCTGAACCGTTATGTTCATGCCCGTGGCTGCGGTGACTTTCAAGCTATCGCCATTCTTTACAAAGATACCGTTGGACACCAAATCACCGAAGTAAGCCGCAAAATCATCCGCGCTGTAAACCCGGTCACCGTTGTTTGAATTGAAAAAGCCGGATTTTTGCATTTTCTAATCACCCCCAAATATTCTCAATTTTTCGTTAATTGTCAGTAACGGTTTTCCGAATACCGCGCTCAAACTCATGCCTTCCCGGTCGTAGCTTTCCTCAATCTCCGTAATTCGTGCGTTAAGGCTCAAGCCCCAATGTTTGGACACAGCCTGTATCCGGCTTCCGATATCAAAATCAACTTTATATGTTAAGTTTCCGTATTGATTCACAGTCACATCGAAGGCTTGAACCATTGCGGATTCTGCCAGTTTTGATTGCCCTCGAAACACAAGTGCGTCATTATATTTACCGGGGAAATCCTCTTCCCGAAGGTCACGGGCATCAACATATATTTCATAACGCGCCTCGCCCTCGCCGCCGCCTACGGTTACACGGGTACGGGCAGCACCTTCGCCTTCCCCCGCGACAAGGGCGAATGTGGCGTAATCCACAACACTTTGGGTAAATATCTGTTCGATGATGTTTTCGTATTCCCGCGAAAAGACAGCTTGTGAATTACCGCCTAAATACGGAACAATAGTAAATAATCCTGTTTTCGGATTGAACACGGTCTTTATTCCCACGCTGGCGGCATCACAAAACCCGGTGACAGCGTCCATCAAGTTCCTGTATGATGTTTGGGTATTGACCGAAACCCCCAAAACCGCCGTTTCACAAGTGATACCGTTAATCTTCCGGCTTGTGTTGCTTGGATTTATTAAGTTACTGTCTACCAATTGCCTTATTGCCGCGCCCAAATCGCCGGAAAGAGTCTCCGTTCCCAAAACAATGCGCCGCGCAAGGAAGGATGTGGCGAACCGCCCGTTGACTTGGATAAATTCCCGGTCGCTGCCAGTAAGTTCCACAAACTCAATTAACCCGGATTCCTCATCGTCATTTTTCCAGAGTATGTTGCCGATTTTTAGCAGGGAAAGGTTTGTGTCCGTTGCGATGGCTTTCAACTCGAACGAGCCGCACCGGGAATAGCGGCGTGTCCATCGGAGATACTCATAGGCTTCAATTATGCCGCCTAACTGTCTGTTGTTCTGGTGGAAAACATATAATTCCATAAAAATCCTACACCCCCAAATACTGTGGACGGTAAAAGATGCTTGCCTCCAGCAAATCCATATTGTCAGCGGAGTTATACCGCAGAACATTTTTCCCGGCTTCAAGCTGTAGGAAAGTAGAACCCACATCCAACAGGGAGAAGGCATTGCTTACCGCCGTTCCCAATATCCGGGTTACTCTCTTCCCAGCGAAATGCGTGTAAATATGGTATTCTTCCCCGGCGGTCATGGTTGCGTTTATTCGTACAAACTCCCCGGTGTCCACGTTCAGCAATTCCGGCGCGGTCAATGTTCCCGTTGCCCGAAACACAATCTCACAGCCACAAGGTACATCTCCGATATTGTGGATGGTTATTATTTGGCTGGGCTGGCGAATGCCAAGTTCAATCCCCGGCGGCGTTATTTCTAACGGAAATGAAAAATTACCCATCCATGAAGCCAGTTCCTCCCGTATGGTTTCCAGTGCTTCAAAAAACGGTGACGGACACAATAACGATATAAAGAAAGCCGGAGCGCGGGCAATGTTACCCTGCGAGAATCCGGCTTCTTCAACGATACAAGATATTTGGCGGTCACGGTACATTAAAGTGCCGCGCTGTTTCGGCGTAAATATCCGTAATAAATGCCGCCTTTGTTCAAAGGATGCATCCATATCCTCCGCGATAATCTGTCCTTCGATGGTTATATTTCTCATATCCAGCGCGGACGAAATATAAAACGCGCCGTCTTGTTCAGGGGCGCGGAAGGTGTTAATGGTTTGGCGTATGCGTCCCGCTCCGTCCAGTTTTGTAAGGAACAAGGGCTTCATTTGTCTTAATTTTATAGACAGTCCTTCGGTGTTTATATATGTTAATTCCATCAACTCACCCCTTGTATCGAATTTTATAAAATCGTTAATTTACGATTAAACGCCGAGCGCAAGTTTGCGGCTCATATTACGGAATTCCCGCGCCGTTTCTTTCTCCGATAACGCTTTCGGTGAAGTGATGGAAATGTTCTGTGTAATACTTCCACCCGCCGGAATTGTCCCGGCGGAGTACGCGCCGTCAAACCCGCCACGAATTGTCGGGTTTATATCAAAATCCGTAGGAATGGACTTTTTCATATCCTTGGAAACTTGCTTCATGGCTTCCTCAAACCCAAGCCCCATGCCTTCGCCCATGTTCCCGCCGATTTCCGCAAAAACCGTTGACGGGGAGCGTATGCCCAAGAAGCTCTTTGCACTGTCTACTACATTACTGACAGCGTTCTTTACGGCATTTACGGCATTGCTTACCATGTTTGTTATTCCTTGAATCAAGCCTTTCATAAGATTTGCCCCGGCTTCCACCATTTGGGTTACACCCTGTCCGACAGCACCCACAAGCCCGGTAATTATCTGCGGTATGGCTTTCACGATTTCCGAAATAATCTGCGGTAAGTTCTGTACCAGCGACACAAGCAGTTTTACCCCGGCTTCCACAAGCTGTGGTATTGAATCAACGATACCGTTTACCAAAGCCAGTATTATTTCCGGGATTGCCGCTATTATTGTTGTAATAATTTCCGGCAAGTTCTGTATTAACGAAGTCAGCAGTTCAATCCCCGCTTGCACGATTTGGGGAATCGAATTCGTGAGTGCTTCCACCAGCGCGGTCAATATTTGCGGGATTGCCGCCACGATTGCCGTGATAATCGCTGGCAATTCTTGAATTAGCGATGTAAGCAGATTTATTCCGGCTTCTACAATTTTTGGGATTGATTCTGTCAAAGCCTCCACCAACGCCGATAAAATCTGCGGTATCGCCGTAAGTATTGTGGTGATAATCTCCGGCAAAGCGTCAATCAGCGCGGTCAGAAGTGTAATCCCTGCCTGTATTATTTGGTCTATACTGCCGACAAAACCGTCCACCAAACTTTTTATAATCTCGGGGATAGCCGCCACAATGGTGTTGATAATCGTGGGTAGTTCTTCTACCAGCGAAGAAAGCAGTTTTACCCCGGTTTCAATAATCTGCGGAATCGCACCGATGAGGAAGTCAACTAAACTTTTGATGATTTCCGGCAAAGCGGCCACCAAAACAGGAATCGCTTTTATAAGCCCTTCTGCCAGCCCTTCAATCAATTTTAACGCTGTGTCCAAAAGTTGGGGAAGGCTGTCAATTAAAGATTTAACGATGGTGGTTATAGCTTCCACCGCCGCCGGAATAAGTGTCGGCAAGGAGTCAGCGATACCCTTTGCCAGCGTGTTAATAATCTCCACAGCGGCCTTGGCGATATCCGGCAGGGCTTGTATAATCCCTTCCACCAAACCCATCAAGATTTTAAACCCGGCATCCAATATAACGGGTAAGGTTTCCAATAACGCTTTTGAAAACTGGTCTAAAACTGTAACCGCGCTGTCGATAACGACATCCACGTTGTTGGAAAGTCCCTGCGCTAACGCTTTAATCAGATTGATGCCCAACTCCAGCACCTTTGGTATAAACTCCGTGATGATATTGGCGATTTCCTTAAACACATCGTCAAAACTGGCGGCGAGGGCTTCAATCGAACCTTCACCCTTAATCAGCTTTAAAAAAGCGTCCGTCAGATTAGACACGGACGGCAACATCTGCCCCATGATTTGGGCTTTCCATTCGTTTGCCATTTGCCCTACGGCTTGCTGGGTATTATTGAGTGTGGTATTCAACTGCCGCATTTTTCCGTCATCGGTTTGAGCAAGAGCATAATTCATCCCGCCCACAGACGCACCGACAACATCAACCAGCACCGCTGCCCGTTCTGATTCCGTACCGAATTTAAGGATTTGCTCTTGTGCTTCGTCAAAAGTGTAACCGTAGCGGGATAACGCGCCAACTTGCCCGTCCATAACCTTTCCCAACATTGTCGCTATGTTGACAGCATTTTCCTGTGTAGCGTTTATACCGTATTGCTGTGCTACCATGTCATTCATAACGGGAAGCAAGGTTTTTAATGTGTCGGTTTTGGAAAGGTAAGTAGCCAATTCCTGTGCGCCGCCCTGCTGTGTGGTTGCGGAAACGACACCCAGCTTTTCATGCACGTTTGTCAGTTCAACAATGGATTTTATTTGACCGTCCGAAGCGTCCATCGTGTTTTTCATAACCGTGGTCAGCTTCATTTGATTTTCGGCGGCTTCGCTGGCCATTTTTGCGCCATCGGAAATGTAATCTTTAACAGCCGTGCCGATTTCTTTCACCATATCCACCAGAGCTTTTGCCCCGGCTTTGATTAAATCGGCGGCCAGTGTAGCCTTGAGAACATCACCAAAAACGGATGTTTTCTTCCCGGTATCGTCCATTTCTTTTCCGAGATTGTCGGTTTCCTTGCCCGTGGCTCGGAGTTCTTTTTCGGCATCGGAAAGGGAGCCTTCCAGCTTCCCGGTTTCCTTATCTGCGCTGGATATTTCTTTCCCGGTGGAATCCAAGGATTTACCAAACTTATCCGTTTCTTTCCCGGCTTCGCCCATGCCTTTGCCGAATGTACCCGCGCCTTTTCCGGCTTCGTTAAAACCCTTCCCGGCGGCATCCAATTCTTTATTGTTGGAAGCCAGTTCACGCTCCATGCCATTGAGTTCCGCTTGCGCTTTGTTCAGTTGGATTTGCCAGTTTTGGGTACGTTTATCGTTCTCGCCAAAAGAGGTGGAAGCGTTATCCAATGCGGATTTCAAGACTTCGATTTTACTCTTTTGTTGTTCGATTTCCTTTGTAAGTACAGTATTCCGGGAAGTCAGCGCACCCACCGATTTATCATTTTTATCGAATTGGGAAGTGACCAAGGCCATCTCACTGCCAAGAAGTTTAAAAGCCTGATTAATCTCGGCTAATGCCGAACGAAACTCCTTTTCCCCTTCCAGTGCTATTTTTATCCCCAGATTGTCATTGCCCACGGCTGGTCACCTCCTCAAAAATTCGGAATAATATCGTCAATGCTCATTTCCCTGTGCGGCTTTTCTATTCCCATGAATTGTTTGTGGCAAGTCCAAATGTCAAGGAACAGGCCAAGGGGCATAAACCAAAAATCATCCGCGCTCATATGCATTTGCACGGTTCCGTAATAAAACAGCCGGGTAAAAACTTCACTATCCGTTACCCGGCTGTCTCGTTTTTTGATGAATCACCCTCGGATTCGCTGAGAATATTCCGCGCCGTGCCTTTGAACATGGCTTCGGTGATAGCATTTTTGTATGTTGCCAGTTCCAGCGGCGAAGTGAGCAGTTCCACGGCTTCTTCGGTTAATAATTCCTTTGGCGCGTCCTTGTGCTTCAAATTGTGAATCATAATGGACTGGTTCGCCAGCAGCGTTAAAAGATATACAATTTCATCCAACGCCATTTCGAAGTTTTCAGCTTTCATCAGCTTTTCGCCAAGGTTCTCCAAACCGCCGTAGCGTCCAGCAATAACCTTTGTGGCACGAGTTGTCAAAACCAGTTCGTAGTTTTCGCCGCCGATGTTGATGCTTGCGGTTCGTTCGTTTTCCATATCTCCCAGCCTCCTTGTTTAACTAAATTCGGGTTCATAAACTTGTGCGTACCAATCATCTATAGTGCTATTCGACACGCCGGGGTCACCCTCCGTAACCTCGGCTTTCCACGGATGTTTATCCTTGCCGTCCAGTTTGTTCCGGCGCATCACCGTTCCCTCAATTGTGGGAGTTTGAAACGTGATAGAATCGCCCTTTGTCTGTAAGTTAGTAGCGGGAAATCCGAATTTAACCCTGTATAACCAAAAGTAGCGGTAACGTCCGTCCGGTTTTGCGGCACGGAAGCCCACAGCGATAGGCTGGCCGTCATTTTCAGAAGCGGAAATCAACACGCCATTATCATCCACCGTTGCACCCGTTAAATCTTGTGCCACTGATATGCTTATATCTTCCACATTTAAGGTCAATTTCCCGGTTTTAAAGTCTTTCATAACATAGGCTGCGCCATCATCCGCGAACAAAACTGCCTCGGCCAGTTCGATAGAAAGGTCAGCTTTAATCGCCTTAGACAGCGGAATCGGAACGCCGTAAGTTTCTTCACCGTTGTTATCTTCGGTGATTTTTGCATAAAACAATTTGTCCATGCCTACAGTTGCCATATAATTCAATCCTCCTTTGCGAATCTCGTGGTCAGGGCTGAAAAGCCCTGAAACCACGGCATTTCCCACAGTGACTACATGTACTCACTGTGATTTTCAACTTATTTCGTATAATCTACCCCGAAGATATTCAACCTCATTCCGTAGCTTCCGGTTTTCTTCTTCAAGTTTTGCTATACGCCGTTCTCTTGCCTTAATAATTACGTCTTTTGATTTTGAAGTCTTGTCATACTTAGCACGTTGATTTATTTCCCTGTTTACAGTATGTTGACGCATATCCTCGATTTTTTCGCGGGTTTCAGCGTCACTATATAAGAAACTTTTTGAAACTCCGCTTCGTTTTGAAATCGCATTGAAATTTACCGGTTTTCTTAGCAAAAGCAATTCCTCTATTGATATCTGAACTTTATTCCGGGCTTCATTGGTTTTGTTTTTGTTAGATTCCGCTATACCTTCCATATTTGCCGCCATCTATTGTTCCTCCCGTAGATGGCCGTTTTTGTGTACAGCCCCTTCTGTTTGGATGCGTTTCAATATGGCTTTCAATTCATTCAGATATTCGTGATTCTTTTCTACCCAACCGCTCCGGCCTAAATCGGCACTTATTTTAATCAGTTCAGTAATTCTTTTAATTTCAGTTTCATATTCGGCGGCATCTTCTTTTGTACTGCAAAAGTTTGAGCATTCCAGGCAGTGTTTCGATTGTTGTTTGCAGGACACCTTGGAAGGTTTAAAGCAGGTGCCAAACGGTACTTTTACTGCATCAAGGTTGTTTCTTACTTTTTCATAGTTAATACCGCCACTCCCGGCATCAGCTTTATAAGATGGTGCAATGTCTAAATGGAATAATCCCAGTCCTTCGGTTTCTTTCCACTTTTCATACAGGGCATTTTCAGACACTTTTGCATAATGAAGCGTCATCTGTAAACTGCAATGACCAAGAAGCTGCTGGATGATCCCTATCGGCATCCCTTGTCCGGCGTACTCCATCGCCCGCGTGTGGCGCATGGAATGCGTTTTGAAATGATAAAGCATTCCGGCAGCATCACGAATGCCTTTTTTCTCTATCAGCGCCTTTATCGCACTTGTGAATTTTACCTTGCTTAGCGGACTGCCGGTTTTCTTTCCTTTATAGACATTGAATAAATAGCGCTCCGGATTGTTTTGCACCGTACTCATCGTGGCGGCCGTGTCCGCTAGTTCTTTGACCATTAAAGCTGCTTCATCGCGGATTGGTATTTTCAGCAAGGGGATGCCCGTCTTTGTGATTTCCCCGCATAAATAACCAACGTATCGCCCCTCCCCGGAATGCCATTGGTAATCAAGGCAATTATCATATCTTAAGTTTAAAATATCAGTCCCCCGCCAGCCGCTTTCCCTTAAAAGGATATATACAGGGATAAATTCTTTAGGTTCAATATCATTTACAGAAGCATCAAGCTGGTTTATCACCGGGGCAGGAATATATTTTACTTTTCCAAAAGTATCCGCCGCCCGCTCCCTTTTCAGCAGGTCGTCATCGTAGATTAGGCGGTTCACGTCTTTGAGCGGTGATAACGGATACTCTGCAAGCTGTATATAATCAATAAAGTAGCGGACAAAGGATACAGACTTGCTACGATATGTTGCATTATGATTTTTATGGTAATCAATAACCCATAAGAAATATTTCTCAATGTCCCCACGGGTAAGTTTCTCAAAAAAGCCGTCTGTGTAGCCATGCTCATAAAACATCTTGAAAAACTGTTTGATATAGACTGACATCCCAACGCAGTATGACCAGCTCCTTTTTGAAATCAGCCTTCTTATAAAACGCTTAACCATTTCACGGTAATACACCGGAACTTCAGTAAAACTTATTCTTAGATTTTGACCGCTTATTTCCGCTGCCGAACGCTTTACTCCCGGAATATTGGCGGCATACCATACGTCCTTTTCTGTTTCATCACGATTATCGTAAAAATCCCTAATGAACGAAAATAAACCATCCCATACACCTTGATACCGTTTCCTCTTTTTCTCTTCAAATATACCGGTTTTTCTGAGGAATATTTCTGCCTGGCCGTCAAAAGCCAAAACCACCGCAAAGCTTTCTAATCCCTTCCGGCTTTCAGCATAACGGGCTAAAAGTTCAAGAGGTTTCTTATAGTAACATAAAATGGTTCCGGCCTTAACATCTTCGTTTTTTATCAAATTTGATACGTAATATTTAGCCTCATTCTTCAATTTTTCGTTTTTAAATATCGAAAAATCTAATTTCTTTGAGTATTGAGGATTTACAGCTATATTCAGTTTCTCAAATATGCTATCCCTGATATCCCAAATATCATTTAAAAACCAGTAACCATTATCTTGTGAAAGGCACTCCACCATCAACGAATATTTATCGTTAAAAACCGGCGGAACTAAAAGTGCGTATGCATTGCTCATTATTCGCGCACCTCCGTTCCTTTTACCGGACCGGTCAGCTTTGATACCGTTTTGCGAAATACTTCCGCAACCTCTTCATCAGAAGGATGTACGTAAGTATTAATTGTTGTATAAATATTTTTATGCCCGGCTCTTTTTCTCAGCAATTCCGGCATCCATCCGGCAGAATATAGTAAGCTCAATGATGTGTGCCGGAACATATGCGGTGTAATATTTATACCGGTTTTTGACCTTAGCATCCGGAATACGTTGTCAACGTTCGTATATGTCATGGCTTTTCCGGCTTCCCGGCCAGTGAGTTTTATGAGTACATGATTAGTTTTGATATCACCGGTATGAAAAGCACATATATATTCCATGAACAAATCTGAAAGCTCTTGTGTTATATCTAATGACCGGGGGCTTGCAACAGACTTTATTTCCGCCTGGTTTTCCAGTTCACCGCGGTCTTTGACGTATATTTTGTTATCGCTGATGTCAAAGTCTTCTAACCACAGCGAAAGCGCTTCACCTATCCTCATGCCGGTTTCAAAAAGCAGGTACAGAAGGAAATAATCCCGCTGGTTTGTGGTTGCCCTAAGAAGATCCGCCGCTGATTCTTTTGTAATGGTTCTTATACGCATTTGCGGCTCATTAAGCTTCAGAATGTGGCTTTTAGAGGCCTTGTTTTCCGCTATTCCTGCCAGAAAGCTTTTGTAGCTACGGCCTGGCATTCTGATGAATTTAACCAGCTTATCAGGCAGGCTGCTTTCGTATTCATCGTGGCGTACCAGATAATCGTAGAAAGCAACAATGGTATCAATTGCTTTATTAACCGTTTGCGGCTGCCTTTCAGGCTCATATCTGATTGGAACGACTTTCTGATGTATATGCGGGTTTTGAAGCCAGGCGACAAATCCAGCGAGGTCATCGATATTTATTTCGCGATAATCCTTCCCCCTTTCGCTTAGATATGTGAAATACTGCTTTAGATGGGTACAGTGCATCCGCAATGTATTTCTCGCATATCCGATATTGTCTTTGAATTTGAGGTATTTTAACACCGCCTCTACCGGTGCCCCGCTATCATCGGCCAGGTAATACCTGACGCGGTCATCCGGGGTTCTGATCTTTACTACTTCCATTGTTCACACACTTCCTTTCTTATTTTTAGTGCGTGAACAATATATAATATTTTCTTATTGCTAATCAAATTTTTCGCTTACCGGGAAGCAACCTTCCTACAGCGACTACTGTGAGTACTGTGAAGTCTATACCACGAGATTCCACTGTATTCTCTGTAAAAATCACCCACTGTGACTACTGTGAGTACTATGATTTTCTATCACGAGATTCCATCCCATATGTTTGTGCTACGTCAATGGCGTAGCTGTGATAGCTTGTATCTGTGTCAAATCCAACATAACGCCGCTCCGTTATTGTGATGTCAACCGCCAAAAGCGCAGCGGTTATTTGCCGCGCACGTTTTCTATAATTGGTTTTGCTGAACAAGGACAGCCGTACTTCTTGTGTTTCGGCTTGGGGAGCGTTATCGGCAAACAGCGGAAAACCGTCTGTCAGCGGGGTAAGCACGACATACTCATCAGGAGGAACGCCGGAAAATATGCCCGTTTCCAGCGGAACATTTATTGCATCAAGAATTGTGTTCAGTTTCGCAAGTAAACTCATGTCAGCCCAGCCTCCTCCTTAAATTTCCGCTCCATAGCCTCAATACACGCTTTTCTGCTTTGGGTTCTGGCTGGCTTCATAAACGGTCGCGGCGGCTGATTGTGTTTGCCGTATTCAAGAACGGACGCAATCATGGCGTTTGCTTTACCGTCCGAGCGCGGTTCGTTGAAACCCACTTTTACATCATGGCCGCCGTTGCGGTTAACCTTCGCCGGAGAAAGCCCCAAAGACCGTGCCAGTTCCCCGGTTGATTCGCCGGACAGAACGCTTTGCAAGTTTGACTTCACTTTTTCGAGAACAACCTCGCCTCCGGCCTGTAAAACTTTAGGTACAATTTCATCCGTCTTGTCAGCAAGCCGCGAGAGTCTTTCTTCAAATTCGCTGGGAAGCGTTACGGTTAATTTCGCCATGTCAGCCGCTCCCTTCAACTTTTTCTGCGATGCAATCAATGTACATTCCGCGCCCGCGCAAAGTATCAACGGACAGGATTTTATAACGCCCCTCCGCATCGGTGATGATGTGTGTTGTGTTAACATCCACGCCGGGAATACGCCGGAAGCGGAAAAGAGCGGTAGCTGTTGAAAACTGCGCCATATTCACCCATTTTTCTGTAGCGTTTTTTATTTCTTTGTTGGCGCGGACGCTTGCCAAAACAGTATCGCCGCGAGTAACAAACCCTTCTGCATCCTTTGCCGGAGCGGTCGAAACAATATCAATAAAAGCGTTCATTTTTATGCTCATAAATGCCACCATTCCTTGTTTACGGAAAGTAAGCGGTGAATGGCATCCATAGAACGGCCAGCGGCGGCGGCCGTGTCCGCAAAGAAGCCGCCCGTGCCGCCGTCCCGCGATTCGTACCAATGTGAAACAAGCATTATCACAGCTTGTGAGGTAGACGGCGGGAGTGTAGTCCATATCCGCTTACGTTTTTGGTACGTCTTGGCGTAATCAAGCGCGGCGCGGATAAAGCCGCGCAAAAGTTCATCATCCTCGTTATGGGTTAGAATCAGATTCGATTTAACCGTTGGTAATAAAATATCTACAAGTTTATCCACGCCGCGCCTCCCTTCTTTTGATTACATTCCCATCTTGAGAAGCTGGATACCTTCGGCAAGAATGACTTTACCGTCCACCCGTTCTGTTGCGATGAAGCCAACTTGCCCGGTTCCGGCATAGAGTTCATTAAGCCTTTGCACCGTGCGCCCCATGCGGTCGGCTATCCAATAATTGGAGAAGTCACCGAAAGCGATGGGCATTGCGTTGGCGGCTACGACAGGAGCGTAAGGCGAAGTATAAATTGGGTAGCCAAGCAGTCTGTCCGGCTCTCCCGCCTGTACGCTCGGCTGCCACAAATATGCGCCGTTGCTGTCTTTAAGTTTCCGAAGCGCGGAAACGGTCACATCCCGCATCAAGAACGATGCGTTTCTGCGGTACGGGCTTTTCAGTGCGTATATAAGGTCGATAAGATTATCTACCGTAACTGCCGCCGCGCTTCCGGCGGTTACGCCAACTTCGCCTCCGTTGGCGGTAAAAATACCCGTAGGACGGTCTGTACCGTTGCCTGTGCAGAACGCCTCTTCCTCGGCAATTCCAAAAGCCCGCGCAAACTCGGCGGCGATGTAGCTTTCGAGGTTGAACATAGAGTCTTGCAACAATTCAAGGCTGACTTTAACAAGGTCTGTCAGCTTGAAAGCGTCTATGGTTTTCTGCGCGAAAGTGGGGTTGCTTTCGGTATAAGCGGCGTTTTCGGCAGTCCATTGCGCGGCAGAGTGCGTAGCCGCGATAGGAATTTTCCGCTCCGCTGATGTGGTGATGGTTTTGGCAATCGAACGGATTACGTTGGATTCCTCAAGCCCCATGACGATTTGCTTCTCGAATTCCAAGGGTACGAGATACCCGCCGTCCGTATCGGGTGATGTGCTTAAAACATTATTGACAGGCGGCCTGCCGCGCAGGATGTTACCAAAGTCAACTTTGTACTCGTTGGAAGCCCTGCTCGTTTTATCCACATCGGGGAGTGCCGGGGTATTGGTGACGGCTTGGCTGGTAGCTTGGTTTAATTCCAAGTCATAGACGGCTTGCCGCTCCAAGCGGTCGATTTCCTTACCTAAGTTCACCATATCCGCTTCCATTTTTTCGTACTCGGCGGCGGCTTCGGCGGGAACCATGCCGTTCTCCCCGCGCTTGCTGTCCAAGAAGTCCTTTGCGGTGTTCCAGAGTTTGTTGCGTTTTTCACGCAATGCAAGAATAGTGTTCATAAAATTTTACCTCCCATTATTTGTTTGCGTCGGGCTATCGCCCGACTGTCCGTTATTCGCCAAATGCACAAGTAAACTTGTGCGCTTGGCTCATTTATTGCAAATTAAAGAGAGCCGCTTCTCCAGCGACTCTACGGGGACACCTTGCGGTATTTCAATTTTCGGTACTGCGGTTTGCGGTGTTGGCGGTTCTTTTGAAGTTGATGCCATCTTCTGCCTACGCACACTTGCCAGCACTTTATCCATCAGCGAATTGGTAACCGCCCTGCGCGAGAACACATAATTGTCCGCGCCGGGTTCGCGCTGGCGTTTTTCGTCCTCCAGCATCCCATCGGCAAACCCAAGTTCCATTGCCCGGTTTACCGGGAAAAAGGATTCTGCGTCCATAAGGTTTGACAGTTTTTGGCGGCTCATTCCGGTTTTTATTTCGTAGGCGTTCATAATGGCTTCTTTTACCTCGTCCAGCATAGCGGAGGCTTTTAACATTTCCTCGCTGTCACCAATTGCCACTGTCCAAGGATTGTGAATCATCATTAACGAACACGGAGCCATAAGCACCCTCGTTCCCGCCATCGCCACTACCGAAGCGGCACTAAACGCCGCGCCGTCAATCTTAATGGTCACATTGCCTTTATAATCCATCAGCATAGCGTATATACGGCTGGCCGCCACGCAATCGCCGCCCGGACTGTTCAGCCAGACGGTAATATCGCCGTCCCCGGATTGTAATTCCGATAAAAACACAGCAGGGGTTATTTCGTCACCCCACCAACTTTCGGTGGCGATTACGCCATCCATGCGTAAAACACGCTCCCCGGTGGCTTCGTCTTTTGTCCAGTTCCAAAATTTATCCATTAGCGTTTTCCTCCTTTCCTCCATCATTTTCCGATACAGAATTCATTCGGCTGACCAGCGGCATTAAATTTCCGTTGACGAGAAGCAAATCCCCGCCCTCGTCAGCCGGGATAAGGTTCAGCTTTTCAAGGCTTCTGATATCATTTGCCGAAAGCCAGCCGTTCTGCCGCCCAACGGCGTAACCGTCCATCCGGCTTTTATAGTCACCCCGGAGCAGACCGTCCACATTAAACCGGATTACAATGCGGGATTTTTCGCCGGGTAGGAGCAGGGCTTGTTGAAGGCCGTCCTCCCAGCGGCGCACCCACGGGTTCAAGGTGTACATAACAAACTCCAAGGATTGCTGGGTAATATTGCTGAATGAAGATTTTTCCAAATCCCCAATCATGTGCAGAGGCACTCTGAAAATCCGGGCTATTTCCGCAATCTGAAATTTTCTGCTTTCCAAAAATTGGGCTTGTTCTGGCGCGATACCGATTGCATGGTATTTCATGCCTTCTTCCAAAACCGCCACTTTGTTTGCATTGCCGGGCCCGCGGTATTCGGCGTTCCAACTGTCTTTTACACGCTGAATGTCTTTGATGGTACTTGGGTGTTCCAATATACCGCCGGGGGTTGCGCCGTTGGCGAAGAATTTAGAGCCGTATTCCTCCGCCGCAAGAGTCATACCGATAGCATTTTTTGCCATTTGTATAGGCGAATAGCCGATTAACCCGTCAAAACCAAGCCCCGGTATGTGGAGGATTTCCCATTTGCGGAATTTCACTTCGCCCTTGCTGCTATAGTAGGTGTAGATAATTTCGCCGCCGGGTTTCCGTTCCACGGACATCCGGTCGGGTAACAGCGGGTACAGCGCAATAGGGTAACCCCTTCCGTTTCTGACTATCTGACTGTACGCATTTCCGAATAAAAGCAAATGGGACATCAGCGTTTCACGCCATATAAACGAAGTCATTTCCGGGTTTGGTTCGTCATGGAGAAGGTTATACAGGGGATGACTGGTTTTCAGCGTTTTGCCGCCATCCTCCGTGCGTTCGTATATTTGGAGCGGAAGCCCAGCCAATGACTCCGAAAGCACCCGGACACAAGCGTAAACTGCGCTGGTTTGCATGGCTGTCCGTTCTGTTACCGTTTTCCCCGATGCCGTGCCTGAGAGGAAGTTCCATCGGCTTAACAGCCCGTAGGTTTCGCTATTATTGGCGTTTTGGGGTTTATCCCGCGAACGGAACAGCCCTTTAAAAATACTCATATAAACAATACCCCCCTTTGGTCATAAACTGATGTGTTGTCAACTTCCATCATTGCCCTCGCAAGCCCCATCAGAAGCGCGACAACTCCGTCAATCTTCTCCGTTGATTTCTTCTTGTTGGGTTTTATGTCATCGGCAGCGTTCCGGTCGATTACTACATTACGCATATTCCAATCCAAAACCGGATGCTTGTTGTGGCGGATTTTGCCCTCTAACACAAACTGAAATAAATCCTTCGATGGCGGGGACATGGATAAAAAACCCTGTCCGAAGGGTATTGTTTCAAAACCCTGCTCCGCGCCCAATTCCTCAAGGTCACGGCGCATTTTTTCCGCGCCGTAGCGGTCATAGGCGATTTCGCGGATTCTGAACCTTTCGGACAAATCTTTTATAAACGCCGTCACGAAGTCATAATCCACCACATCACCCTCGGTTGTATGAAATACTCCCATCTTTTGCCAGACAACATAAGGTACATGGTCGCGGCGGGTTCTGTAATCGATGACGTTTTCCGGTAGCCAGAAATAGGGAAGGACTGTGTATCGCATATCTTCCCCGGCCGGAGGGAACACCATCACAAACGCCGTAAGGTCTGTTGTGGTTGCGAGGTCAAGGCCGCAGTAACAATCCCGGCCTTCATAATCGGAAATGTCAAAATCCTCACCGCATTCATCCCATTTATCCATACGCATCCAGCGGACGGTGGCGTTGCACCACTCATTTAAGCGAAACTGCCGGAAGTGCAGTTCGTCAGCCGCATACTGCCGCGCCTGTTCGTAGGCGGCTTGCACATCCTCAAAATCAAGGGTAACGCCGATTGACGGGTTACACTTTCGCCACACCGCTGGGTCGCGCCAGTCATCGCCCTCGGCCATGCCAAAAACCACCGGATAGAAAGACGGGTCAACCTTCGCGCCTTCCAGTATGTCTTTGGACTTTTGGTGCATTTCGTAACATATAGAATTGCGGTCGCGGCCGGCCGTGGTTATCAGAAAGTAAAGCGGCTGCCGCCGCGCATCCCCGGTAAACTTTGTCATAGTGTCGAACAACTCCCGGTTCTGTTGCGCCCAAAGTTCGTCAAATATTAACCCGGACACGTTGAAGCCTTGTTTGGCTTTGGTTTCCGAGGACAGCACCCGGTAAAAGCTGTTCATCTTTGGAAACACAATCCGCTTCTTGGATGGTATTAATTTTGATATTGGGTATAAATGTTCACTATTTTTAACCATTTCTTGTGCCGTGTTGAAAACAATACTGGCTTGGTTCACATCTGCGGCACATGAATATACTTCCGCTCCCGGCTCACCATCGGCAAAGAGCAGATACAGCGCAATCGCCGCCGCCAGTTCACTTTTGCCGTTTTTCTTGCTGATTTCGATATAGGCTGTTTTAAACTGCCTGTACCCGGTTTCCTTATCCACGATTCCGAAAATATCCCGGATGATTTGTTCTTGCCAAGGCATGGGTTTGAACGGTACGCCAGCCCATTCCGCTACGGTGTGGGTAAGCATTCCGGGGTCGGTTATAAATTCCACAGCAAAGTCAGCGCGGCGTTTATCGTAATATGAAGTCGGGAGCATGAGCGGTGTTGGTTTATATATAAATTCACCCATTACCCGGCCCCGCTTTCATGTTCAGCAATGCCTGACATCACAAACACACAGCAAGGGAGAGCGATTCCGTTACCCCACAATTTATATTCCGCAGAATCCGAATGCGGGTTCGCCAGCCACTTTATTATCTGCTTCCGGGTTTTGGGTTTGCCGGACTTGCCCTCTATAATGCGATGGGTTTCAAACACCGCTGCCCAAAAGGCGATATCCTCATCGGTGGGGTTCGGATTTCCGAGGTTTGAGCAATAATCAGCCGGGAAGCCCTGTAAAAGCGCACATTCTTGTGGCGTTAATCTCCGTACAATGTAACGATTTTCTTGGTAACAAACGGCATGGCGTTCAATAGTATTTAACGTGAAGGAAATGTCATCACCAATTCCGCTTCCCCGATGGGACGGCCGGCTTCCGTTCCCTTCCAAACAGACCACCGCCATGCCCCCGGCGTTCTTATTCGGGTCCGGGACGGAAGTGTCCAGCGTCCGCGCTGTTTCCGCTTCATAAATACCGGAGTGCGGGTTCGCGCTCCGCATCGAGTTTGACGATTGGGAGCAAATGCCATAAGCGGCTTTTGGCAAAACGAGCGTTGTGTAATCCGTTATGCGGTTATTATGGTCACCCGTGATGGTGTTCACGGTTTCGCCGTTGCCGTTGCCCCGTGCGTCAAATACTATCGGCTGGTGTCCGTGTTCTTGTGCGCGGAGCGTTCCGGTTACATCTTCGGAAATATTCATGTAACCGCCGCCTTGGTCGTTTAAAACCAGCACATTACCGGGCATATTCGCTTCCAGCGGCGCGGCGCAATCCTCCGTATATTGGATGCTGCCCGTTATGCTTTTGTAGCCGTTGAAACCTGCCGCTCCAATGCCAGCCGCAGAATTTCCGGCAGTTCCTTCCCTCTGGCTTGCGCCCTGCGGAGGATTCCCTCGCAGGCGCGTTTCGTCAAATAGTATTTTTCCGGCACATTCGCCATTAAGATGGACGATAATGTAACAACGGCGGCGGCGTTGGGGTACTCCCCAAAATTGAGCGTCAAGCGTTCGCCAGCCGATGGAGAAACCGTCTCCCAGTGCGGAGGCGCACCCCCGGATTTCCCCGGATGTTGACCATTTGCCGTCTTTAGGCAAAGGTACTGACAGGGCTTCGTTTTTAACTTTGACAAGTTCATTCAGCACCTCCAAGAAATCTAAACCTTTGTTACTGGTGTACATACCCGGCACGTTTTCAAGCGCAATATAGGACGGATAGGCATTTTCTGTCGAAATACGCATTTCTTTGACAATGCGTATTATTTGGAAAAACAGCCCGGAGCGAGAGCCGGACAGCCCAGCCCTTTTCCCGGCAACAGATAAATCTTGACAGCAAAAACCCGCCGTGATGATGTCCACTGGCGGGATTAACGAGCCGTCTATGGTGTTTATATCCCCAAGGTGTATTACGTTTGGAAAATGTTTATTGGTGACGGCGATGGGGAAAGGTTCAATTTCCGATTTCCAGACCGGGGTTATTCCGCAAAGCTGTCCAGCCAGTTCAAAGCCGCCGGAACCGGAGAACAACGAGCCGAGGGTTAGTTTATCCATCGGCGGTCACCTCGCGGTAGGGTATCTTTTTTCCTTCTCGTAATAAAAACACATCTCCGGCGGAGTCCATAAGCTGGTAGCGTTTGACAATCACATCACAATACTTCGGGTCGAGTTCCATTGTCCGGCAAACCCGCCCGGTCTGCTCGGCGGCGATTATTGTTGTGCCGGAACCGCCAAACAAATCCAGTACAATATCCCCTTTGCGAGAGGAATTTTGTAATGCTTTGGCTACCAGCAGAATGGGTTTCATGGTCGGATGTTCCGGTGAAACTTTCGGTCGCGGGATTTGCCATAAATCGGACTGCTTCCGGTCTTTCAGCGGGTACAGCCGTTTGCCCTCTAACCAGCCGTAGTATAAAGGTTCGTACTGCGTGTGATAGTCCTTCCTCGATAAAACCAAACTGTCTTTCGCCCAAATAATGGTGCTTGACCAGTGGTATCCGGCTTCGCTCATGGCGGTCATTACATTACTCCACTCTTGCGCGGACATGGCAATATATGCCATGCACCCCGGCTCGGAAGCGGCCGCCATGCACTTAAATGCCGCCAATAAAAAAGCACCGAATTCCTCGGTACTCATTTTGTCGTTCATTATTTGCCGTGCTTTCCAGCTTGGATGTTTTTTGTCCGCGCCGTAGTCCACGTTCCACGGCGGGTCTGTGAAAACGCACCGTGCCTTGCCGCCGTCCATAAGTGTATTTACATCTTCCAGGGAAGTGGAATCCCCGCACATTAAACGGTTGTTACCCAATAACCATATATCTCCGCGCCGGGACACCGGGTTTTCGATTTCCTCTGCGGCTTTGTCTGCGTCAAAATCGTCCTCTTTGGCTTCAGACTCGAAACCTTCACCCTCGGAAGCGAAAAGCCGCGCCACTTCGTCAGCGTCAAAGCCTGTCAGCCCGGTATCAAAACCAAAATCCCGCAAATCGGCAAACTCCAAGGCCAGCAGTTCTTCATCCCACCCGGCGTTTAAAGCCAGTTTATTATCCGCGAGAATGTACGCCTTTTTCTGCGCTTCGGTTAAATGTTCCACAAATATACAGGGTACTTCGGTTAAGCCTTCTTCCCGCGCCGCCATCACGCGCCCGTGTCCGGCGATTATGTTCATATCTTTGTCCACGATAACCGGGTTCACAAAACCGAATTCACGCAAACTGGCGCGAAGCTGGAGAATCTGCTCCTTGCTATGGGTACGGGCATTTCTGGCATAGGGTACAATTTTATCAATCGGCACAAGTTCGTACCGCTCGGCAGAACGCATGGTCAAAACCTCCTGTTCAAAAATTTATTCAGAAAAGCGTTGTTTTCATCGCTTTGGCTTTCGCTGTGTCGATTTATAAGGTGCATAATGATATTAAAATCGGCTTGCATCGCCTTGTAGTAGCCTTGCCCCGCCGTAACGTAGGGAGACAGCTTTAAGTCTTTGGTCATACGGCCTATCTTCCGGTTCATGGCTTCGCAAGCGAGAAAGCCCTGCCGATTCAAAACATAATCTGTTATGGTTTGCGGCGCGATTAAGCCTTCACAACCCCGCGCCGCGATATATGTTTCAATTTCCGTGCGGAGCGCATCCGCAGACGGCACTTCCGCTTCGCACTCTTTCATGGCCATAGCGAAATATTCAGCCATGATATTTTCATAATCCGCTTTTTTAACGGTTGGCTTCGGCGCGGCTTTCGCCTTTGGCGTTTTGCCTTCGAGACCGCTTTCGATTGGGTTCTTCCGGGGACGGCCTGCACCCGGACGATAGCCGCCGCTGGGCATGAGCAACACCCCTTTGAATTTTGATTTTTTGATTTTTGATTATAAAAAAACTCACGCGAAAGACCGAGCGCGCTGTCCGGCACTATGTTGTAGCGATGTTGACCGCCCTTGCGAAATATAAAACTTTCGCCGCGCTCTTTACTCTTTCAGCCGCCGCCAACGGAACACACCGCACCACGGTTTATAATTATCTCTTCTCAGTTTCACCGCTCTTAAAATAATCTCCCTCTTTGGCGTGAAGCCGGGAATGGCACTCCAAACAGAGAGCCTCCATGTTACTCCAATCGTTTGTGCCGCCCTCCGCTATTTTAATTTTATGGTG
>Ga0082212_10002253_pt1 | contig 28307 bp, 22 predicted proteins | sample TergutNt197P3_FD_71548 | JGI IMG/M metagenome (GOLD analysis project Ga0082212, IMG submission 71548) | Neocapritermes taracua P3 segment gut microbial communities from Petit-Saut dam, French Guiana - Nt197 P3 | ecosystem: Host-associated > Arthropoda: Insects > Digestive system > Gut ...
CCGCCGCGCCGCCGGCTGATTTTGACAGCCCTGAAAGATCAGGCGCCATTTCAATAATCCGAACGTTTTTCCCATCGCGCTTCAAACCGATGGCGCTTTCAATTCCCACGGCGCCCGCGCCGATAATTACAATATTTTCGCCGACGGCGACCGTGCCGAGATCCGCTTCCGGCGCCCAGTGAACGTGGGCTTTTTGTATGCCGGGAACCGCTGGGACGGCTGGTTCGGATCCGACCGCTATTATGATCGCGTCGTAGCCTTCGCGCAGCAGAAGTTCCGGCGTCGCTTCAACGTTGAAAACGATACGAGCGGGCGCTTTCTCAGCCTGCCGCCGCAGATAATCCAAATAATCCCGCATGTCATGCTTAAACGGCAGAGCGGAACCCGCGATGACATGGCCGCCAAGACTGCCGTTTTTTTCATAAAGGGTTGCGTCATGCCCGCGTTCGCAAAGCGTCAGAAGAGCCTGAATCCCCGCGGGGCCTCCGCCGATAACGGCCACGCGTTTGCGGACGCCGGCCTTCGGGACGCGGCCTTCGGGAAACTCTGTTTCATTGCCCAGGAAAGGATTGACGGCGCAGTTGATAACGGCCGGGATAATCAGGCGCAGCCCGCAATACTGGCAGCGCAGACAGGGGCGATGATCGTCTTCTTTGCCCAACGCGTATTTGCGCGGCATTTCAGGGTCGGCCAGAAGCGGGCGGCACATTGCGACAAGATCGGCTTTGCCGTCCGCGATGATTTCCTCAGCCTGCTGAATGTTCATTATGGAACCGACCGTGCAGACGCGCAGCGAAGGAAACGCTTTCTTGATATCGGCGGAGTAGTGGACATTGTACATTCGCGCCATCAGGTAATTCTGCCACCAGTTGCGCATATAACGCAGGTCGCCGTGCAGTCCGGCTGAAACATGCAGAATGTCTATTTTGTCTTGAATCAATTCTATGAATTTCAGCGTCTCTTCAAAACGCATACCGACGGGATGTATCTCGTCCGCTGAAATACGATATTCGATGACAAAATCTTCCCCGCAGAGTTCCCTTATGCGGTCAAGTGTTTCCAGCGCAAACCTCGCGCGGTTTTCAAGCGGACCGCCGTATTCGTCGCCGCGTTTGTTGTACATGGAGCTGGCGAATTGCGAAATCAGGTTCCCGTGCCCGCCGTGAACCATGCACATCTTAAAGCCCGCCCGCTTGCAGCGTTGGGCCGCCAGCGCGTATTTTTCCACAGTCTCCCTGATTTTGGCGCGATCCATCTCGATGGTGGGAACCGGTTCGCGTCCGGCCTGCCGCGCGCGGTCCAATTCGCCGGCTGTAATAAAGGAAGACGCACTGTAAGCCGCCCTGCCGGTTTTTTCAAACTGGGAATCTTTGCCGTTATGATTAATCTCAAGCGAGGCAAGCGCGCCATAGCCGTGGCACATTTCGACGAAGCGCGTCAAAGGCAGAATGCAATCGTCGCCGCCAAGATCAAGCTGGCGTTCCTCGTCGCATGCTTCCCGAATATCGACCACGGAATTGCCTACATGAATTACGGCCGTGCCGCCGCGCGCGAACGACCGGAAAAAATCGACGAATTCCGTAGTAACTCTGCCGTCTTTGCTTGCGAGATTGGGCGACGGCGGGGCCAGTTCCAGGCGGTTTTTGAAAACAACATTCCGAATTTTCAGAGGTTCGAACACATGATTATATCGCGATGCCATAACAACCGTCCTTTCCGGACAATCAAAATAGATGTTGCGGAAACTATAGCACGTATTTAACACGCGCGAAGGAAAACGATATACGGGCCATGATAAAATTCCGCGCGAAAATTGCGGACGATGGTTGCGCAACCGGGCGCATGACTATTCGGTTTACGAAGAAATGCTTGTGCTTATTGAAAAACCGGCCGATATGCATTTATGGCTTTCAGGCAGTGAAAGGAAGAAATTAATGAGGACAATAGGGGTAACCGCGCGCGGGATACGGGCGCCGATGATCAAGCCGGGCGACGATATCACGAAGATAGTAACGGAAGCCGTTCTGACGGCAACAAGCGAAGAAGGTTTCACGCTGAACGACAGGGACGTGATCGGCGTCACCGAGGCGGTTGTTGCCAGAGCGCAGGGCAACTACGCGAACAGCGCGCAGATCGCCGCCGACGTGCGCGGCAAATATCCAGACGGGACGCTTGCCATCACTTTTCCGATTCTTTCGCGAAACAGGTTTTCAAATATTTTAAAGGGAATCGCGCGAGGCTGTGACAAGCTTTACATCATGCTGTCCTACCCGTCCGACGAAGTGGGCAACAGGTTTATATCCCTGGATCTTCTCGATCAGGCGGGGGTAAATCCCTATACTGACGTGCTTACCGAAAAAATGTTCCGCGAAAAATTCGGACACGAAACAAAGCATGTGTTCACGCATATGGATTATATTGATTACTACAAATCCTTTGCTGAAAAAGACGGGCAGATTGAAATAATATTCGCGAACGACGTACGTAACGCGCTCACGTTTACAAAAAACGTGCTTTGCTGTGATATACATACGCGTTTTCGTTCGCAGCGCCTTTTGAAGGAAGCCGGGGCGGAGATCGTATTCGGGCTTGGCGACATCCTTTCACGCTCCGTGGATGGGAGCGGGTATAACGAGGCGTATGGGCTGCTCGGATCAAACAAATCAACCGAAGACTCGGTAAAGCTGTTTCCCAGGGATTGCGAAAACGTTGTGAATGAAATCGCCCGTAAGCTGCATGCCGCCACAGGCAGGGAAATAGAAGTAATGGTCTATGGCGACGGGGCGTTCAAGGATCCTGTCGGAGGCATTTGGGAACTCGCCGACCCCGTCGTTTCCCCTGCTTATACCAAAGGTTTGACGGGCACTCCCGATGAAATCAAGCTGAAGTTTCTGCTTGATACCGAATTCGCGGGCAAAAGCGAAGATGAAATAAAAACCGCGATTAAAAACGCAAAAAAATCAAACGAAGAGAAAACACCAGGCGGGCGGGATGATTTGAATACCGGTACTGAAGATATCAATACTCCAAAAAACGCGGCCATAGGAACAACACCCAGGCGCTATACGGATCTGCTGGGAAGCCTCTGCGATTTGATGAGCGGCTCCGGCGATAAAGGCACTCCAATCGTCCTTATACAGGGCTACTTTGACAATATAGCTTCATAAAATCATAAATAAAAAAGAAGGTATCGCATGATTATAATAATGCTGGGCGCGCCGGGATCAGGCAAAGGGACCGTGGGCAGCCTGTTAAGCGGAATGTTTAACATTACCCACATATCAAGCGGAGAAATATTCAGAAGTTACATAAAAAAACATGATGAGCTGGGAGAGAAGATAAGGTCATATATCAACAAAGGCAGTCTGGTTCCCGATGAGCTGGCAAATACATTGGTGGAAAAGCGTTTGCAGGAAAAAGACGCGGCCGACGGCGTGATTCTGGATGGATATCCCAGAACAAGGGCACAGGCGGCGGAACTGGACAGGCTGCTGGTTTTATCAGGCAAAAAAGTGAACTCGGCGGTAAATCTTACAATTTCAGATGAAGAAATTATAGAGAGAATTATCAACAGAAGAACATGCCCGAACCCCGATTGCAGGGAAATATATAATACAAAATTCAAACCGCCGAAAGTTGAAAGCCTCTGCGATAAATGCGGGTGCGCTTTAATAATAAGAGACGATGATAATCTGGAAATCATCACGGAAAGATTGAGTAATTATCACAACATTTCCAAGGAATTAATTACATATTACGAGCAAAAAGATATATTGTATTCCGTAAAATTGAATACGTACTCAAATAAAACCGCGGCCGACATTGCGGAAGATGTAAAAAAGTATTTAACTGAATCAGCGTTTCACTAAAGAACCTTTATACGCAATTCCCGCATATGCTTTGGAGATAGATCCGACGGCGCGTCGAACATGACGTCTGCCGCGCTGGCTGTTTTCGGGAACGCAATCACTTCGCGGATATTCGGCTCATCGGCCATCAGCATCACCAGCCTGTCAATGCCCGGCGCCATGCCGCCATGCGGCGGCGCTCCGAATTCAAAGGCATCCAGCATGTGCCCGAATTTACGGCGGGTTTCCTCTTCATCATACCCAAGCGCGCGGAAGATGCGCGACTGGAGTTCACGGTTGTGAATACGAATGCTGCCGCTTGAAAGTTCGTATCCGTTACAGACCAGGTCGTAGGCGTCGCTCATAACCCGGCCGGGGTCGTTTTCGAGAAATTCCATATGTTCAGGCCGCGGGCTGGTAAACGGATGGTGCATGAAATTCCACTTCTTTTCGCTTTCGTCCCATTCAAACATTGGAAAATCGACCACCCACGCGAAAGCCAGAAGATCCGCGGGCGCAAGGTTCAGTCGGTCGCGGAAATCAAGGCGGAGCACGCCAAGAGCCTTGCAGGCCGTCGCCGGACGGTCGACAACGATGCAGGCCAGATCGCCCTCTTTAGCTCCAGTGATTTGCTCGATTGCCGCGATTTCATCCGCCGTGAATTTTTTTCCGATGTTTCCTTTTATGCCTTCCGATGTCCACGCGATAGTAGCCAGATCTTTGGCTCCGGCGGCCTTTATGACCGACGTGAGGTTATCCTGATCTTTGCGTGAATATTCGGCGCATCCATGCGCAATGAGGCATTTAACCGCGGCGTCGGCGGCCACGGCTTCTGAAATGAAACGCAGTTCAGAATTGCGCAGAGGCTCCGTAACGTCCATGATTTCCATGCCGAAACGAATGTCGGGTTTATCGCTGCCGTAACGATTCATTGCCTCGGCATAACTCATTCGGGGAAACGGGGAAAGAAACCGCTTGTGAGGCGTCACGGCGGGAATCAGGCCGGAAATAAGCCCTTCCACCACGGCGAGAACATCGTCGCGTTCGGCAAACGACATTTCAAGGTCAAGTTGTGTGAATTCCGGCTGACGGTCGCCGCGCAGGTCTTCGTCTCGCATACAGCGCGCGATCTGGAAATATTTTTCAAATCCGGCCACCATCAGAAGCTGTTTGAGCTGCTGCGGGCTTTGCGGAAGCGCGAAAAATTTCCCCGGATGCACACGGCTGGGAACGACATAATCGCGTGCGCCTTCCGGCGTGGATTTAATAAGAATGGGAGTTTCGATTTCCAGAAAGCCCTGCGCGTCAAGGTAATCGCGCATGAACTTGATCGTCTTGTGCCGCAGAATTATGTTGCGCTGCAGGCGCTCGCGGCGCAGGTCGAGGTAGCGGTATTTCAGCCGCGCGGTTTCGTCTGTTTTGTATCCGTCGTCATCAAGTGGAATTGGCGGCGTTTTCGCGGGATTAAGGATTTCAATAGTCTGCGCCAGAATTTCAACTTCGCCAGTGGCAAGATCGGGGTTGATCGTGTCGTCAGGCCGGGCGCGGACGGCTCCCTCAACGCGCAGAACATATTCTCCCCGGACTTTTTCCGCGATTCCAAAAGCCTCGCCGACTGTAGGGTCGGCTGTTACCTGCACCAGGCCGGAACGGTCGCGCAAATCAAGAAATATCAGCCCTCCGTGGTCACGGCTCTTTTGCAGCCATCCGGCAAGAACGACCGTTGCGCCGACATCCTTTAATCGCAATTCTCCACAATCCCGCGTCTTGAGCATTTCTTATCTCCCGGAAAGTATAAACTTTTAAGATTACATTAAAATCAGCCGGGAAGCGACGTGAAATTTAGTTCGGGGTTCCTCCGATAATAGTTAGTCTTCCTTAATTTTTACTTCGCCTAATTCGCGCTCCGTGGTGTTGTAAACCGCGCCGATTTTCACAAGACGTTTGCCGCTTGCGCGGTACGGCCCAAGGTAGTCTTTTTCGTCAATCTGTTTCAGAGCATCGTCCGCAGATTTTCCGGATTTGCCGTCGGTGATTTTGAACTCAAAGACATATACCGAGTCATCGGTAATTGCCACGGCATCGGCGCGGCCTTTATGACTGTGGACTTCGGCCTGTACATACTGACCCATAAGAACGAAAAGCAGATAGGACACAGTCTGAAACCAGTTCTCTGTTTCCTCGCTTTTTATCCCGTATGGCATGGATGCTATCAATGACCGAAGACGATTCATGAATGCATCAATGTCGCGATTCCAAAGGTCCTCCGCAAAATCTCCAACGTAGAGACCTTGCAGATTCATACATTTGGGAAAATAGGAGTACAGCAATTCGTCAAGAAAAGCGTACTTTACCTCTTCATTTGGAAAACCAAGCGTGTATTTCCCTGACCTCGGCACGTAATCCCTGATCGTAAGGTAGCCGGTCTGATAAAGCAGAGGAATCGGATTGTCGATGTTGGCGCGGTAGTTGCCGATGTTTTGGGCGGGAAATAAAACGCCGTTGGTGAAATCAGGAATATCAAACCTGGCTTTTCTGATCTGCTCGATTAAAAACGTCGGCGTCCCAGTCTGGAACCAGTAGTAGCCCAAAGTCTGATTGGCTAAAGTGTTGAGAACACTGAAAGGATTGTAAACCGCCTCGGCTTCAGGCGCGAAGCGATAGCCGTTGTAGCGCTTGCGCATTTCAACAAGAGCCTCGTCGGGCGTCATTTTCTGTTCTTCGGCCAATAAAAGGATTTCAGGCTCAAAATTTGCCGTCAGCTCGTTTTCCGTAATGCCGCAGATTCCGGAAAACGCCTTGTCCATGCTGATATCCCTGAGTTGATTCATATCGCTGAAAAGACTCACATGGGAAAATTTTGATACGCCGGTGATGAATAAAAAACGGAGCCAGGGATCGGCTGATTTCAGAACTCCATAAAAACTCTTGAGCACGGCGCGGAATTCTTCCTGAATGGACTCGTTCTCAAGATGCTGAACCAGGGGCTTGTCGTATTCATCAATAAGAACGACCACATTCTTTCCGGTTTTCTCAACGGCACGGCGAATAAGATTGTTAAAACGGTTTGGCAAAGGCTCGCCGACAGAGTCGGCGGCGGCGCCCCATTCGCTTTCAAGTACCCTCATTTGGCTTCCGAGACTCGCCTTCAGTTCAGCGACGGAACCATATTCACCAACATTCAGATCAATGAGAAAAACCGGATGCCCTGCCCAGTTTTTTTCCAGTTCCGCAATGGCAAGTCCCTGAAAAAGCTCTTTCTTTCCTTCAAAATACGCCTTGAGGGTGGAAATCATAAGGCTTTTTCCGAAACGGCGCGGGCGGCACAGAAAATAAGGTTTCCCCTGTTTCGCCAATCGGTAGACGTATGCGGTTTTGTCTACGTAGACACAGTCGTTGTCACGTATGTACTTAAAGTCCTGAATGCCGATAGGTAGATTTCGTGTTTCCATATGTGAAACTATCGCGGGAAACAGCCGCTATTGCAAGCAAAATTAGAAGATTCACAACCCGCCGGTCACTGCGCGCTGTTTTTAATGTATTTTTCCATTATCTCAATAAAATCGGCGATGATGGTTTCGCCTCGCAGAGTCGCGGACAGTTTCCCGTTTACATATACGGGAGCTTTGGGAGCTTCGCCGTTTCCCGGAAGTGAAATGCCGATGTCGGCGTGTTTTGATTCTCCGGGGCCGTTCACCACGCATCCCATAACGGCGATTGTCAGATTTTCAACGCCCGGGTATTTCCGGCGCCAGTCAGGCATGCGTTCACGTATATGCGCCTCGACGCGCGCCGCCATTTCCTGGAAAAACGCGGATGAAGTCCGTCCGCAGCCGGGGCATGCGGATACCTGCGGCTCAAATTTTCGGATATCAAGCGCCTGTAAAATCTGCCGCGCCACCAGCACTTCTTCCGCGCGGTCGCCGCCGGGAGGCGGCGTCAGTGAAACGCGAATGGTGTCGCCTATGCCTTCTTCCAAAAGCACCGCAATGGCTGCCGCAGACGCGACGACGCCTTTTGTACCCATGCCGGCCTCGGTCAGCCCCAGATGCAAAGCGTAATCGCAGCGGCCGGCAAGGTTCCGGTAAGCGGCGGCAAGATCACGGACACCTGAAAGTTTGGCGCTGAGAATTATACGGTTTTTCGGTAGTCCGTAATTTTCCGCGGCTTCGGCGGATTCTAACGCGCTCCGGTTCATGGCTTCGATCATCACTTCACGGAGAGGGAGGGGATGCGCCGCGCGGGAATTTTCGTCCATCACGCGCGCCAGCAGTTTCTGATCGAGCGAACCCCAGTTGACGCCGATACGCACAGGCTTGCCGTGTTCGGCGGCAGCCTGAATAATCCGGCGAAAATTACCGTCGTGTTTTTCCCCCGCGCCGACATTGCCCGGATTGATCCGGTATTTATCGAGGACGCGCGCGCATTCAGGATATTCCGCCAGCAGTTTATGGCCGTTGTAGTGAAAATCGCCGATAATCGGAACAGGTTCCCGCCTGTCCGCGACGCGCTTTACGATTTCTGGAACAGCCAGCGCCGCCGCCGGAGTATTTACGGTAACACGCACCAGTTCGGAACCCGCGTCGGCAAGCGCCGCAACCTGCCGCGCCGTCGCTTCAATGTCTTCGGTATTCGTGTTGGTCATCGACTGTACGACGATTGGAGCGTCTCCGCCCACGCGGATCCCCCCTACGCTAACTTCAATCGATTTTCGTCTGACAGGGTTTTCTTTGTTCATTACGCAACTATACGATCAAAAGCGGCATCGATCCGCTTGAACAGAAAAAGCGTGACAGGGAAGCCCTGTGCGTAAGCGGCGTCCCGGTACTGCGAAAATTGATTCTATGCCGGGATTTTGTATAATTGCAACGTTCTTTTTGACTTGGGATATCCCCATTTTTTAAAGTAAATTGGTTGACGTTACATCAGGATAAGTCAAATGAAAAAAAAATCCCTGCTTTCACGACTGATTTCCAGTCTGCCAAATACGCAGCATGAGCTTTCGCCCCCCAAGCTCCCCAGGTCGGATAGACCCGACCTCAGGCTGGTGTTTTTCATCGTTGACTGGCATCAGGACAACATCATTTCCAGGGTTTTTGATGAAGAAAAAGTCCGTTTCTACTTTGTCGCAAAAGGAAGGGGAACGGCAAGTTCGGAGGTGCTCGATCTTTTGGGCATAGGCGCCAGTGACAAGGCCGTGATCGTCTGCCTGGAACAGGCGGTGGGCGTGCCGGTTTTAATGAAAGAGGCGCGAAAAAAGATCAAGTTTTACAGCCCGGGTACCGGAATCGCTTTTACGGTTCCGCTTTCAGCGGTAAATGACCCGATATTGCTGGTTTTCAAGCAAAGCATACATAAAAGTGAAAAAATTGCGGCCGAACTTAACAATGTCCATTCCAAAGGCGAAGAAAAAGTTATGACAAACGAATTTTCTCACGATGTTATCGTGTCCATAGTGAACCACGGCTACAGTGATGAATTGATGGATACCGCCCGGGAAGCGGGAGCCACGGGCGGCACGGTGCTGAACGCCCGCGGTCAGGCGCACTCCGGAGCGGTCAAATTCTTCGGCGTTTCAGTGCAGGATGAAAAAGAAATGATATTGATTTTGACCAGCCGGGAGAAAAAAGTCGCCATTATGCGGGCCATCTGCGAAACGCATGGCCTGAACAGCGAGGCGCAGGCAATTGTGTTTTCCATGCCTGTTGATAACGTAGTGGGTTTGACTTTTGAATAAAGTATTACGTGAAAAAGTGACGGAAGCATTTTCGGCAGTGCTTCCAATTACCGCAATTGTGCTTATTGCCAGCGTCGTGCTGGCGCCCATGCCGCCGGGAACCGTTTTATTGTTTATTTGCGGCGCCGCGCTTATTATTTTCGGAATGGGTTTCTTTTCCCTTGGGGCGGACATGGCTATGATGCCCATGGGGGACGGCATCGGCGTTCAGCTTACCAAAAGCTCAAATCTGGCGCTTATACTCATTATCAGCTTTGTGATAGGGGTAATTGTCACCGTCGCGGAACCGAATCTGATAATACTGGCTCAACAGATAACAGCCATTCCTTTCTGGTATTTCATCGGTACTGTCGCTACGGGAGTGGGCTTCATGCTGGCCGTTGCCGTACTGCGGACCCTGTTTAAAATCCGCCTTTCGATTTTATTGATAATATCCTACGCAATAATCTTCGGTCTGGCCTGGTTTACGCCAGGCACGTTTATTCCCATTGCGTTTGAAGCCGGCGGCATTGCCACCGGCCCCATCGTGGTTCCGTTTATTCTTGCGATAGGTTTCGGCCTGTCGTCTGTCCGAAGCGATAAAGATTCGCAGGACGACAGTTTCGGCCTGATGGCGCTGGTGTTAATCGGGCCTATTATAGCGATGCTTCTAATGGGCATTTTCTATGATCTGCCGGAGATAAAAATGGAGGCCGCGGCTATCCGGGAAGTAACGTCGTCGCGGGAAGTGGTTGTGGCTTTTGCCGCCGAACTGCCCACCTACCTTAAAGACGTGTTCCCGGCGCTGGTGAGCATACTGGTGTGTTTTATTACGCTCCAGGTTGTGTCCCGGCGTTATCACAAACATCAGCTTATTCGTATCGCGATAGGTTTTCTTTACACTCTGACAGGGCTTGTGTTTTTCCTGACCGGCGTGAATGTGGGGTTTATTCCGGTAGGCCGGCTTTTGGGCTTGCAATTAGCGGTATCGTCGTTCAAATGGGTTTTGATCCCCCTGGGGACATTGATAGGATATTACATTGTGGCGGCCGAACCGGCGGTTCACGTGCTTAACAGGCAGGTTGAAGAGGTTTCATCGGGAGCGATCACCGGGAAGATGATGAAACGCGGCCTTGCTATCGGCATGGCGGCGGCGCTGGCGATCACCATGACGCGGATTCTCTTTGGCATCCCGATTGCATGGATTCTGATTCCGGGGTACGCCTTTGCGCTGGCGCTGACTTTTTTTGTGCCAAAGATGTTTACCGGCATCGCCTTTGACGCCGGCACGGTATGTTCGGGGCCGATGAGCGCCACATTTCTCCTGCCTCTGGCAATGGGCGTCGCCGAAGGCACAGGCATGGATTTGATGACATACGCGGTCGGCATTGTGGCAATAGTCGCCATGACGCCGCTTGTCGTCATTCAGATAATGGGTTTGCTTTACAAATTCAAGGCGAGACAGGCGGCTATCCTTACAGAGCGGCAGACCGCGGCCATCGGCATGGCTGCCGCGGGGGATATAATTGATTATGGTAAAATAGTTCTTTTGTACGAAGAGGATTTCAAATAATGTACAAATTCCAGGGGCGCGATAAATCGCGCCCGTTTTATTTATTACCCCGCATGCGGGACGCATGCTGCCCCATGTCACGCCGGCGTGGACGCCCGCGCTCCCATGTCAAGGACGCCGGCGATCCCATGTCAGGAATCTATTTTTTGGCCAGCTTTGTTTTCTCTGTATCGGCATCATGGCCCCGCTTACCCAATATATTCCGGGATGCCTTTACTCCACCGCGCAGCCGAGCGTCTCGCGCAGATACCGGAACAATTCGCACGGGTATGACGTTGCCGCAAAGCTCAAAGTTAGGCCGTCAATATCAATGTTGTCAAGCGCCTTGTAAAGGTGGGCGCGCGCGCTGACATGGGAGCGCGGGCGTCCACGCCGGCGTGACATGGGGCAGCGGACGTCTCGTCCGCGCTTCAATAAAATAATCGCGGGCAAAGCCCGCTTCATCTGTGATTCACTTTTTATTTAACGCCCCGACATCAGGTTTTGCATAGCCAGGCGCGCGGCGGTCTGCTGCGCTTCTTTTTTGGTTCCGCCGGAGGCTTCGGCAAGCACTTCGCCATCGGCCACGACCTGAATGACAAAGGTCTTAAGATGGTCGGGGCCGATTTCATCCACAACCTGATAGACCGGCTCGGAACGGCCGAGATCATGAAGATGTTCCTGAAGCGCGGATTTAAAATCACCGGCAGTCAGTTCACGTATGTCGATATCCTCAAAAATCGCCGTCATCTGGCTGCTTAAATATTCAGAAGCAGCCTCCGCTCCGCCGTCGAGATAGACCGCGCCGAGAACCGCTTCGTAAGCGTCGGCAATAATGGTACGCTTTCGCCGGCCGCCGGTTTTATCCTCGCCGCGGCTCATAAGAATAAAGTCGCCAAGTCCTATGGCTTCCGCGAGTTTCGCAAGATTGTCCGCGCTCACAAGGCGCGCTTTTATTTTGCTGAGCTCGCCTTCCGACAAGTCCGGGCAACGCAGAAAAACCCGCGCGCTGACCAAAAATCCCAAAACCGCGTCGCCCAGAAATTCCAGAGACTCATTATGGCGCAATTCCTGGTCTTCGTATTCAAAAACATACGACCGATGCGTCAGCGCCTGCCGCAGCAACCGCTTATTGTTGAAACTATACCCCAGCCGCTTTTCCAGCTCTTGTACTCCGCCCGGCATGGCGCGATGTTTTTTTTTACGTTCACTCATAATCTTCAACTGAAATGATCGAATCCCCCGGCCGCAAGTCGCCGCCACTTTTTTCCCCCGCCGGCGATCCATACTTTGCCGTTCCCTTCGAGCATGGTTCCTATACGCGCAACCGGCGGGAATCCCGCCGGCATGTTTTTCAGAAACTGCTCTTTCGCGCGAGGCACGGCAAAGAGCAGTTCATAGTCTTCGCCGCCCGAAAGCGCCAGTTCTAGCGGGTCGCATCCCCATAACGCGGATTCCGCGAAAACCGGAATTTTTTCCACTGAAATTTCAGCGTCAACTCCGCAAGCGGCGCACATCCGCGGCAAGTCGGCGGAAAGGCCGTCGCTGATGTCCATCATGCATCGGACATTGCCGCTTTGAGCAAGCCATCGTCCGACGGCGCAGCGCGGTTCCGGCGTCCTGTGCGCGCGGAGCGCCTCCCGCATGGAAGCGGAGCGGGATCGGGTGATTCCCTGCTGAAGGAGCTTCAACCCCGCCGCCGACTTGCCAAGAGTTCCGGTTGCATACAAAAGATCGCCCGGCCGCCCGCCGGAACGGTAAAGGACTTTACGGTTTTCGGATTCGCCTGAAGCGGTTATTGAAATCGTAATTTTATCCGCTCCCGAGAGGTCTCCGCCGGCAAGAACCGCGCCGTGCTCAAAACCGCATGACGTCAGCCCGTCGTAAAATTCCCGAAGCTGGCGGTTCGTTACGTTACCGGGCATGCCGAGCGATACGGTAAAAAAACGCGGCCTTGCGCCCATCGCGCCAAGGTCGCTAAGATTTACGGCGATTGCCTTGCGGCCCAATTCGTGCGGCGTAATCCATTCGCGGCGAAAATCAATTTCTTCCACCAGCATGTCGGTTGTAACCAGTTGGAATTCCTTCGCGCCAGGCGCAAGCCAGACAGCGGCGTCGTCGCCTATTCCTTTTTTCAGCATCGGATGCGAACGCGCGTAATGTTTTATAATACGCTCGATTATCTCGTTTTCACCCGCGAGTCCGGCGGCGGCGCGCGAAGGAAGTTTCTTTTTGCTCCGCATTTCTTACCGTTTTTTTTTAAACAGATCGTTGATTTCCGTCATGAATTCACTGACATCCTCAAACGCGAGATACACCGAGGCAAAACGCAGGTAGGCGACTTTGTCAAGAAGGCGGAGCTCGGAAAGAAGGGTTTTGCCAATCAATGCCGATTCCAGTTCGCGTTCAGGATTTTCCTGAACCATGGTTTCCACCTGATCGACGATCTTTTCGAGTTGCGGCAACCCAACCGGTCTCTTTTCACAGGCCGTCATGAGTCCTTTGAGAATCTTGCCGCGGTCGAACCGTTCACGGCCGCCGTCCTTTTTAACAACCATGTACGGAATGTCATCAGTCCGCTCGTAGCTGGTAAAGCGCCGGGCGCAGTTCAGGCACTGGCGGCGGCGGCGTATGGAATCGCCGTCGCGGCTTTCCCTGGAATCAACCACACGATCTTTCAGAGATCCGCAATATGGACATTTCATGGTTCAAACCGCTTTCCTGTAAATCTTATATGATATCATTTCTTTTCAGGTTTTACGCAAAGATATAGAAAGATATAGATATGGAAGGAGTTTTATTTATGCGAATCGCGCGATTTTTTACCGCCCTGTTTTTTCTGATTTTTTTGCCTGTCATACGCGCGCAGGGCATTCCCGAACCCGGCCCCGAATCGCGTCCCGTCTATAATGATACCTATGAAAGGGAATATAGATTTTATCCGGGAGGAAAAATCGGGATTTCCATGGAAGTTCCCGGCAGTCTGAAAATCATCGGATGGGAGCGCGGTCTGGTTCGCGTTGAAGCGGAAATAAAGGTTCGTTCGCTGGCGGATGAAAAAGCGCGGGGGCTTCTGGAAAAATCGCCTGTTCGTGTCCGCTATAACGATGCGGCTACCACCTCAACAATTCAGGTTGCCGAAACACCTGAACTAAAAGGGCTTCTTGAAGTCAATCTGACCGTCCGTGTGCCCGGGGCGCGCACTGATATTACAACGCAGGTAAAAAAGGGCGATTTTACGATCAGCGCGGTGAACGGATGGGTGGAAGCGACTCTCGCGGAAGGAAATATGGATATGACCGGCATTAACGGCTATTATTCCGTAAAAACCCTGAAAGGAAATATTTCCGCGAATCTTTCCGGAAACCGATGGAACGGACAGGGCTTTACCGCCGTGACGCAGGATGGCAGCGTTGATCTGATTCTGCCGGAAAAGTATTCCGCCACGCTGCAGCTTGATACGCGCAACGGCGAAATCACGGCGGACTATCCGTCACAGGAGGTTGAGGGCGAACTAATCCCCGTCGAAGCCGTTGTAAAGAAAAAAACGCAGCAGTTGCGGGTCCGCGTCGGCGACGGCGGGGCTCCGATACGGCTGGGCACCCAATCGGGCGATGTCTCCCTGCGCAAGCCTTGATTTCGGGGTTTGCAGAGGCCGCCTTTAATAAATAATGAATACTTTCAATCGTTACGCGCCGTTTATCCAGGATTTTATTTATCAGAACAACTGGGGATCTCTGCGGGGCGTCCAGATTGCGGCGGGCGACGCGATATTCAACACGGACGACAACCTGCTGCTTTCGGCGTCTACCGCCTCTGGAAAAACTGAAGCGGCGTTTTTCCCCATCCTGACCCTTTTCATGGAGGATATGCCGAAATCCGTCGGCGCGCTCTATATCGGCCCCCTAAAAGCTCTTATAAACGATCAGTTCATGCGCCTGAACGATCTGTGCCGGGAAGCGGATATTCCCGTCTGGCACTGGCACGGCGACGTGGGGCAATCGCATAAAAACAGGCTTTTGAAAAACCCTTCCGGCATTCTGCAAATTACTCCCGAATCGCTGGAAGCCTTGCTGCTTCATAAACATGCCGATATTGCCCGCCTGTTCGGCGATTTGCGGTTTATCGTAATTGACGAAGTTCACTCCCTGCTGCGCGGCGACCGCGGCGGCCAGGCTCTCTGCCTGATCGAAAGGCTTTCAAAACTCGCCGGCGTAAATCCAAGAAGAATAGGGCTTTCCGCGACAATCGGCGATCCTGAAAGCACGGGAAAGTTCATGTCTTCGGGTACGGGCAGAAAAACGTTAATCCCAAAAATTGAGACTAAAGGCGTCAGGTGGCGGCTTTCCATGGAGCATTTTTTCATCCGGGGCGCACAGACGGCCAAAGACCGGAATGATACCTGCGCCCTGCCCGTTCTGGATGAAAAAACGGATATCGCCCCCGAAAACGCCGATCCCGGCATAGGATATATTTTTGAGCATACGAAAGGGAAAAAATGCCTGGTATTTGTAAATTCGAGGGAAGAATGCGAAGCGGTCACCACGACCCTGCGTCAATACTGCGAAGCGAACGCCGCGCCTGACAGATTTTTAATACACCACGGCAATTTGTCGGCTTCATACAGGGAAACCGCGGAAGCGGTGATGAAAGATGAAGAGCAGTCCCAGACCACGGTAACCACGGCGACTCTTGAACTTGGAATAGATATCGGCAGACTGGAACGCGCTTTTCAGATAGACGCGCCTTGTACCGTTTCTTCGTTTTTGCAAAGGATGGGCCGCACCGGCCGGCGGGAACTGCCGCCCGAAATGTGGTTTGTCATGCGCGAGGATCAGCCCGAAGCCAGGGCCATGCTGCCGGCTACAATCCCGTGGGGATTGCTCCAGGGCATCGCGCTGATTCAACTGTATGTCGAGGAACGCTGGATCGAGCCGCCTAAGCTCGACAGGCTGCCTTTCAGTCTTCTGTATCATCAAACCATGTGCGCGCTGGCTTCCCGCGGAGAAATGTCTCCCGCCGGGCTTGCTTCCCACGTCCTTCCGCTAAGTTATTTCCACAGAATTACGCGGGACGATTATAAACTCATGCTGCGGCATCTCATTGCGGCCGATCATATTCAGAAAATCGAGGGCGGCGGGCTTATAGTCGGCCTTGCGGGCGAAAGGCAGATAAATTCCTATAAATTTTACGCGGTGTTTAAAGAAAACGAAGAATACACCGTCCGCAGCAAATCCCAGGAAATAGGCACTATAGTAATGCCGCCGCCCGTCGGTGAAAAAATCGCGCTGGCGGGGCATGTATGGATAGTGGAAGAGATCGACCACAAACGCCATCTTGTGTACTGCGAGCAGGTTAAAGGCAAGGTTCCGGCGTTTTTCGGACTATGCCCCGGCGACATCAACACCAGGGTTCTTGAGAAAATGAAAGCCGTCCTGCGCGAAGATACAGCCTATCCTTATCTAATGAAAAACGCGGTTGTAAGGCTTTGCGAGGCCAGGCACGCCGCCGGCAATTCAAACCTTACGGAAGATCCCCTTATCTGCCTGGGCGGCGACATGTGGTGTTTGTTTCCGTGGCTTGGTACATACGCGTTCCTCGCGCTTGAACGATTCATAAAAATAAAATGCGCGCCCCTCCTGAACCTGTCCGCGATGGATTCTTCGAGGCCGTATTTTATTCAGTTCAAAATGAAAGCCTCGAAAGAAGATTTTTTCAAAGTTCTCGGCGACATGGAAAAACAGCCGCTTGAACCGATGGAACTGATATATAAGGGAGAAGTTCCGTTGTTTGAGAAATACGATGAATTTCTGCCCGAAGAGCTTGTAAAAAAAGGGTTTGCCTACGGCATATTAGGTATAGATGAAATGAAAAATCGTATCCGCGGCTGGAGCAACCAGGGTTGATATGGGGGGGGGGCGCTGCCATGGGATCGCGGGCGCTGCCATGGGATCGCGGGCGTAGACATGGGAGCGCGGGCGTCCCCGCCGGCGTGACATGGGATAGCATGCGTCACGCATGCGTCTTTAATAAATAAACCGGGCGCGATTTATCGCGCCCTACAATTGAAGCGCGGACGGGACGTCCGCTGCCCCATGTCACGCCGGCGTGGACGCCCGCGCTCCCATGTCTACGCCGGCGCTCCCATGTCTACGCAGCCAAAAGGGTAAATGTGCTGAAAATCAGCGCGGGGGTGTTGGTTTTCAGCACATTTCCGCCCGAAGAAAGCCAATACCGGCTGATTGCCTGAAAAGGAATATTTCCCGAAAAAATCACGTAAGTTATTTATATATCCGGCGATATGAACAATCGGAAAGCCTGACGGCGCCGATTTTGAAAAACTGGCACGCTTTTTGCTACCAACAAAATCGGAATATGTAGTAATAAAACAAAACTTTAACAAAAGGAAAAAGGAGAGAACAAACTTATGAAAAAAGAACAAGGCTTTACCCTTATCGAACTGTTGATCGTTGTGGCGATTATCGCCGTTATCGCCGCCATCGCGGTGCCCAATCTGCTTAACGCCAGAATGGCCGCCAACGAAACTTCCGCCATCGCCTCTTTAAGGGCGATCTCATCCGCACAGATCGCTTACTCGACTGTCAGCGGCGGCGTGTATACCGACCTGGAAGGTCTGATAGACTCGGGGCAGCTTGACACGCGGTTTAGTAGCGGCGGCAACATTAGCGGCTACGAATTTACAGAACTGGCCACCGCGCCAGTAGGCATACCTAGCGCCAACTCAGCTTTTGAGTTTGTAACCGGTGTAAGGGGATGGCAAGCAGACCCTGTTAATTTAGGCTCAACAGGAAGGTATGATTACGCTCTGGGGACGGATTTCGTGATTCGTTACAAAGGGAATTCCCCCGGTAGCTTTCAAGAAGGCGACCCGGTCGGAGGTAAGTCTAACTAAGGCTTCCAGTATAGTTTCAACACGAAAAAACGGCGGGGGGATTTCACACCCCGCCGTTTTTTGTGGGTGAACCGCTTGTCAAATGTAGGGGCGAATAATTATTCGCCCCTACCGGCAAAATGAGGGAAAACTTATGAAGAAAGAACAAGGCTTTACCCTTATTGAATTGTTGATCGTTGTGGTGATTATCGCCGTTATCGCCGCCATCGCGATACCAAATCTGCTTAACGCCAGGATGGCCGCCAACGAAACTTCCGCCATCACATCTTTAAGGTTGATCTCGTCCGCCCAGCTTGCCTACGCGACCGTCCACGGCGGCGTGTTTACCAATCTGAATGGTCTGGCAAACGTGGGAGAGCTTGACGCGCGGTTTAAGAAAGGCGGCAACATTAACGGCTACGAATTTGAGGAAGTCGGCGCCGGCGAGATTACCGGCACACATTCCGCCACCACCTCCCATGTGTTTATATCCGGCGTGGGCGGATGGGTGGCAAAGCCTGTTAATTACGGTTCAACGGGAAGATATAATTACGGCATGGGCACTGATTTTGTGATTCGCTATCAAGACAAGCCCGCCCCTGGTTTTACCGCGGGCGACCCGGTCGGCGGCAAGGCCGGAACCTAAGGCTTCAGGCATTGTTTTTTGCGCGTTCAAAGCTTGAACCTCCGGAAAAAATGCGCATATTGAGGTTTTTAATGATTTGCGGACAGGATGTCCGCGCTCCCAGGGGTTTTGCAAGAATCTCTATCTCCCGTCTATGAATTGTTCCGATTCTTCTTCCCGACCGGCATTGCCCGGGCGCCTGCGGGCTGTATTTGAAATAATAATGGTCTCCGGCATCGTATCCAGCTTTCTGGTTTCGCTGATTTTTGCCGCCATACTCGGGCGGAATCGCATGAAACTGATAGAAATGGACATCGGTTTGCTGGTGACGTATCTGTTATCTGAATCGGTTGTTACTTTCCTTATCCTGTTTATGCTTATGAAGGCGCGGCGGGAATCGCTTTCCGTACTGGGGCTTCATCGGCGAAACTGGAAAAAACATGTTATTTTCGGCATCCTGGCGGCGCCGTGCCTTCTTATTGTCAGCGCCGTCACTGGCCTGGTATTCAAGATTTTTCTGCCTGAATACGCGCTCGAAAAAAACCCGCTTATGGAGATGATTAATTCCCCGCGGCAACTCGCGCTTTTTATCGTAGCGGGAATCGTAGCCGGCGGAGTAAAAGAGGAATTGCAGCGCGCTTTCATTCTTTGCCGCTTCAGCCGCCACCTCGGCGGAGCGGCGACGGGCCTTGTTGCCTGGAGCCTGGTTTTCGGCGCGGGACATTACGCGCAGGGTTTGCAGGGCGTGTGCGCCGCCGCGATTCTGGGCTTTATATTCGGCATTCTTTACCTCATGCGCGGAAACCTGATTCTGCCGATTACGGCGCATGCCGTTTATAACACCCTGGCGCTGACCCTTTACTGGTTTACCATTGGCATAAATAAATAAATCCCATAGACTATTCAAGCTATGAACAACGGAAAATTGACGGCCATTCTTTTAAATCTTCACAAAAACCGGCGCAGTGGAATTCTGCGCGTTGAAAATAAGACTGAAAAAAAACAACTGGCGATTGAACAAGGCAGCCTTGCCTTTGCCGAAAGCAGCCTGCCGGAAGAACACCTGGCTAAAATCATGGTTGAACGAAAGCTTATTCCCGGCGCAAAGCTGCGGGAAATAATTCTTGCCATGAAAAAAGGAAAAACCGGCGAGGACGCGCTTCTTGAAACTCCCGGAGTAAAAACGCAGGATGTAGCAAACGGCCTGGCCGAACAGGCGACCGCGATATTGGCGTCGCTCTGGCGGTGGAGCGATTGCGCCATGAATTTTTACGCCGGTGAAAATCTCATTTCCCGCAAGATAAAAGCCGGGATCTCTTTGCCGGACGCCATTATATCTTCCGCCCGCCACGCGGTCGCGAAACGTTTTATTACCGCGCCAAACGGATTCCTCGAAGGCCGGTTTGAAGCGGTTGGAACGCTTGCGGCCGGCGCGGGAGAAATTCCATTTAACGACGATGAATCAACCGTGCTGGTAAATCTGCGAAAACCGCTGAGCGCCATGGATCTTATAACACAGGTGGCGTCGCGGGCCGGAAATCCTGAAGCGGCGCTACTGTCGCTGACAGCCATCGGCCTTATCAGATTCCAATCGCTAAATGAAATTCTCATGAACGCTTCCGACCCCGACGCGATGATAATGATACTCGAAAACACTCTGCGGCGAATTGAAGGCGCCAATCATTATGAGGTACTTTCGGTTTCCCGTGACGTTTCCGCGGAAGTGCTGCAGGACGCCTATCATCGCGTGGCCAGACAACTGCACCCTGACCGTTTCCAGTCAAATGAATTCTCTGAAGAAACAAAGCTGAAGGCGGAAAAGGCGCTTGCCGCCATAAACGAAGCTTATTTTGTTTTAAAAGATCCCGCTACCCGGAAAATGTATAATGAGTGGCTTGATGACGCCGCGCAAAAATCGGACGGCGCAAATCTCTCCGAAAACGAAAAGATGGCGGACTTATTATCCCAGACCGACCGGCAGTAAAAACAATTGCCTGCCCCGGACCGGATATTTCTTCCTGAAAAAATATCCGGTACAGACATATTATGGACGTATCGCAATACATTAAATATGTTGAGGGAGCCGCCTGTATCGGCGGCGCCGTACTGGGAATACTTATAGCCGCGATGCCCCGTTTCGGTCAAGGGTCGCGGCGGATGCTCCTGCTTATTTTCCCCGCGTGTCTTTCAGCCGGAGTTCAGGCTTTTGATACCGCGTTCACGGGCCTGACTCGCGGAAGCGTATTTATTGCCTCATTTGCTTTCATTATTGCCGCTTCCTGGGGAGGGTATTACGCCTGCCGCGCGTTTCAGCAAAAGCCCGGAAAAAATTTCACTGTTTTAACGGGTATCCTGACCGTAATACTGATCGCGTTCCTTTTTTTTACGGCGGCGGCCTATCAGGGAACATCTTTATCCCCGGAATCAGCGGATAGGCAGGTTGACCTCGGCCCGGCCGGATATATTTCCGCGATCTTTTTACTTATCATTTCCATAGTCGTGATAGCCAATATTGAACAGACGCTGCGCCATTCTTCCGAATCGGCCCTATGGGAGAGAAAATTCCTTTTTCTTGGAACGGGCGCGATTTATGGAACGATTATTTATCTTAGCTCGCGTATGCTGCTGTACCGGGGACGGCTTTATACCGGAGATATACATATTTTCCATGTTTTGTTCCTGATCGCGTGTGTTTTGATCGCTTTTTCATGGAAACGAAGTTCCGGAAAAACGCACACTGTTGTTTCACAGAGCGCCGTATACAGCTTTATTACACTGTTGGGAGTCGGCGCGTACCTCATCATTTCAGGTGTTTTCGCCCGCCTGATTGAGCGCCGGATGGGCGATATCGGTTTGCCGGTTGAGGCGCTGGTTTTTATTGTCGCGATGATAGGTCTCGCGGCACTCCTTTTAACTTCCGGGCTCCGCCGTAAAACGCGCGCGTGGATACGGCACAATATATTCGCGGGTAAATATGATTACCGCCAGGCCTGGATTGAAGCCGCCGGGTATATTCGCTCAATAGATTCACAGGAAGCGGCGGCGCGCGCGCTGGTGGAAATCATCCATAAATCCCTGGGCGCGGTCGATATCAGCGTATGGGTTCGGAGATGGAATCCCAACCGTCTGCAGTTGTTGAGCGTTATGGGCAACATTGCGGCGAAACCGGGACAGGAGGAACTGTTCGGCATTGTGGAACAGCTTATGGACACGGAGGAGCCGTTGTCCAAAAAAGACCTGGAGCGCAAAGAAAATTACGCCGAAACCATGAAATTTATGAAACGCTTCAACGCGTCGCTTATTGTGCCGCTGTTGTCCAGCAACCGGATTATCGGGCTAGTTACAGTTGGCAAGGACCCCGGCAGCAGGAAATACGGACGTGAAGGCCGTGAATTTCTGCGTGTTCTGGCCGGACACACAGCCGGAGAATTCCATAAATCCGACCTTCTGGCGACGCTTGTCGCCGCCCGTGAAGACGAGGCTTTTCGGTCTTTTTCCACTTTTGTACTGCACGATCTGAAAAATTTCGCTTCAACGCTTTCCTATATCGCGCAAAACGCGCCCAGGCATCAGCATAATCCCGAGTTTCAAAAAGACGCTTTTCAGTCCGTATATGAAACCGCGGAAAAAATGAAGCGGATATGCAACAGTCTGCGAACCTTTTCCGGAACCCTGGCCGCCGACAAAAAAATTTGTGATTTGAATCAGGTCATACATTCTGTTGCAGATACATTGGATTCGGGGTTGCGGGAACATTTAAGACTCAATCTCTCCGAAATCCCGCAAGCCTTTGCGGACGAAGCGGAAGTGACGAGGGTTCTGCACAACCTCATCCTGAACGCCCGTGAAGCGATCGCATCGGATGGAGTAATTTTTGTCCGAACCCGTGGCCGCGGGGACAAAATCGACGTTGTTGTCGAAGACGACGGCGCCGGCATGAGCAGGGATTTTCTTGAAAAAGAACTTTTTGTCCCGTTTCACACAACGAAAAGCTCAGGATTGGGAATAGGCCTGTTCCATTCAAAAAAGATCATGGAGGCGCATGGAGGGAATATTTCCGTTGAAAGCGAGGAAGGAAAAGGAACCAGGATCGTCCTGACATTCCCCTGCGGACAAATGAATTGACATGCTATGATTTCTGCTCGTTTATATGGAAAAAGCCGGACAATTATGCTGAACGATAACGAGAATACTGCGGCCGCCGTTTTGCCGAAAATCCTGATCGTCGACGACGACGAACAGATTCGAAAACAGATACAGTGGTTTCTTTCTGGTGAGTTTGAAATATATTCCGCGGGAGACAGGCCGGCCGCTATTGAAATTTTTAAAAAAGAAGAGACACCTGTCGTGCTTCTTGATCTGGGGCTTCCGCCGCATCCCCGTGACGCAGTTGAGGGATTGCGGACTCTGGATGACATGCTCGCGCTGAACCCTCTTGCCAAGATTATTATCGTTTCCGGAAATTCCGACCGAAAAAACGCCCTTGCCGCCGTTGACAAAGGCGCTTACGACATCTTTCCCAAGCCTGTGGACCTGGACGAACTCAAGATTGTTCTCCGGCGCGTCTGCCGCCGGGTTGATCTGGAAAATGAAAATATCAGGGAGCGAAAGCCGCCGGATGAAAATTTATTCGGCGAAATCGTCGGCGCAAGCCCCCAAATGCAGGCAATTTTCAAGGCTATCGGCAAAGTTTCCTCAACCGATGCGCCCGTTCTGATTACCGGGGAAAGCGGTACGGGCAAGGAATTGATTGCCAACGCGATACACAATGCCGGCGGACGGAAAGAAGGGCCGTTTGTCGCGATAAATTGCGGCGCTATTCCCGAATCTTTGCTTGAGAGCGAGCTGTTCGGGCACGAAAAAGGGGCCTTTACCGGCGCGTCGGAGCAGAGGCGCGGCCGTTTGGAGTACGCCAACGGCGGCACGCTGTTTCTGGACGAAATCGGCGATCTGGCACAGGAACTTCAGGTCAAACTGCTGCGGTTTCTTCAGGAAAAAGTTATCGAGCGCGTAGGCGGACGGCAGACTGTTCCCGTAGATGGCCGTGTAATTGCCGCTACAAACCGAAACCTTGAAGAAGCCGTTCAGGCAGGCGCGTTCAGGGAGGATCTTTATTTCCGCCTTGCCGTCATGAAAATACATCTGCCTCCGCTTAGGGAAAGAGGGGGGGATGTTGTTCTTCTGGCGGAACATATGCTGGAAGCGTTCTCAAAAGAACTGAAAATGCCCGGCAAACGGTTTTCCAAAGGTGCTCTGGACATAATTGGCAAATACGCATGGCCCGGCAATATACGGGAAATGCAGAACTGCGTAAAACGCGCTCTCGTATTTGCCGCGGGGAAATCAATAAAAGCGGAAGATCTGGGTTTGGATACGGCCGCCGACACGCAAGCGTACAAAACGGCTTCTTTGAAAGGCGCCCGTGATGCGACGGAACGGGAAATGCTGGCCGACGCTTTGCGCAGAAACAGCGGCAATATATCAAAAACCGCGAAATCCCTCGGCATCAGCCGGCCGACGCTTTATGACCTCATTGCGAGGCACGGATTGCAGCCCGCCGATAAATAAGAGGTTCCCGGCAAAACCTTCAATTTTGCCGGGAACGTGGACATCCTGTCCGCATTTTTTAAGGATTTGCGGACGGGACGTCCGCGCTCCCAGGGGTTTTGCAAAAACCTCATGATAAATAATCTATTAAACAGCCGCTAAACAACCGATAAATATTCTGGAATTATTTTATGGAAAACGTTTCAAAAAAATCAATGTTGGGATTCGCGGCGCCTGCGGCGTGCTTTGTGATTCTGTATTATCGGGTAATCGCGAGCCTGGTTAGCGATTGGTGGAATGACGACAATTATTCGCACGGATTTCTGATAATCCCCATCGCGCTTTATTTTGCGTGGGAACGGCAGGCCGCGCTGCGGGAAGCGGAGAAAAAACCATCCGCGTGTGGACTGGCCGTTATAGCCGGGAGTCTGGCGATGCTGATTGCCGGCATACTCGGATCGGAATTTTTTCTGCCCCGCGTTTCAATGCTTGGAGTTCTGGCGGGCGCGATACTGTTCCTTTTTGGCTGGAATCATCTAAGGATTCTGATTCTGCCTATTGCGTTTATGCTGTTAATGATTCCGATACCTGCGATTATTTTTAATCAAATAGTTTTCCCTCTGCAGCTTCTGGCTTCGCATTTCGGAGAAAACGCTATCATATTTTGCCAGATTCCGGTTTTACGCGAGGGAAATATCCTTCACCTTGCCAACACAAGTCTGGAAGTCGCCGAAGCATGCAGCGGAATCCGTTCCATGATTACATTACTGACTATGGGAATCATATACGGTTATCTTTTTGACCCAAGGCTTTGGGTGCGAATTGTAATGGCTGCCGGAACCGTGCCGATAGCTATTGTCGCCAACGGCATCAGGGTTGCGGGAACCGGCGTCGCTGCGCATTTTTATGGACCGGAGGCGGCGGAAGGCTTTTCTCACACTTTTTCCGGATGGATCATTTTTATAGCCGCGTTAATTATGCTGTTTATTCTGCACCGTGCCATTGTGCTTATTGCCCCGAATAAAAAAAATAAGGAAGCCATATTATGAAAATTCGCATTATCATTTTATGTTTAGTCATGCTTTCCGCGGCTGCGGCGCTATCATACGCATCGCGTCCGGAAATCGTGCCCATTCGCCAGTCGCTGGAAGGATTGCCTATGTGGTTTGCCGGTTGGGAAGGCAGGCGTTTGCCGGACAGCAGCCAGAGAGTCCTGGATATACTGGGCGTGGACGACTATATAAACAGGAGTTATTTTCGCGCGAACTCCCCGACGGTGAGTTTGTATATCGGGTATTTCCAGAGTCAGAGAACCGGAAAAAGCATTCATTCGCCTCTTAATTGTCTGCCCGGTTCAGGCTGGATTCCCGTAAGAAATGAACGTGTTTTCATCCCTGTAAACCCCGCAAACAATGACGACGCTATTCAGGTTAACCGCATAACCATACGGAAAGGCACGGTAAGCCAGGTTGTTCTTTACTGGTATCAGAGTCAGGGCCGTGTGATTCCCGGCGAATACATGGGAAAGATTTATACGGTTCTCGGCGCCATGCGGACCAACCGCACGGACGCCGCTCTCGTAAGAATAATCAGCCCGATACAGAACAACGCGCTGTTAAAAGATCAAGCCGAGGAAGCGTCGGAAAAAGCGGCCATCGAGTTTACACAGGCATTATTTCCGTTGCTTGCCGATTATCTGCCGGATTAGTGGTAAATAATGAAGAATAAATTTAAGCGCAAGGGAAACGATTTCGCCTGGAAAAAATCGGTGCGATTCCGATTAATGGGCGTCCTGGCTATTGTTCCGCTTATTTTGGGAATCATCATGTTTGCCGGGATTTTTTACGTTTATCAAAACCGCATTGTCGAGGAATATACGGAAAGCGCCGTATCCACGGCAAGAATGATCGCGTCGCAGATAAGCGGTGAGGATATCGACCGTTATTACGAAACTCTTGAGGAGGACGAGGAATATGGACGCCTCCTTAATCTCATGCGGTTGACCGCGCGCGCGTCAGGCGCCAAGTACATTTACATCTCGAAATATATAGAGGGGGGCGAAGTTTTCCTTTTCGACGCCGACGAGAACGAGGATGATAAGTTCGGTTTGGGCGAATTTGAGGATTGGAGCGGAGATCAATACAATCTGGAAATCCTGTCGAGGCTTCTTCGCGGAGAGCGTGTAGCGCCCTATACGGTCAGTACAAGATGGGGTTGGCTGCTGACGGTACATGAACCCGTTTTCCGCGCCGATGGAAGCGTGGCAGGCTATGCCAATGTCGATTTTTCCATGGATCTGATCATGCGGGAACGTAAAATCGTGTTTACACTGGTCGGATTGATCGTCCTTTTGGCCTTCTCCGCCTCCATAGTTTTCAATATTTATGTCATTCAAAGGCATGTCATATCCCCTATTGAAGCGCATGTGCAGAGCCGCAACGCCGAATGGGAAGCCGTTATGAGCAACTATAAGGGGATCATCTGGAGCGTTGACATGGAGGGTACGATCACGACGTTCAAAGGACGGTATCTGGATGTGATCGGAGTGACGCCGGCTTTTTTGGAGGGCAAAAAACTCGAATTGGCGCGGCTGAAGAACAGGCATCTGGACATCCTTGAAAGCGTGGAAAAGACGTTTCATGAAGGCCCCCAGGACTGGTTATGCGAAATCGGAGAAGGAGTGTTCCATTCAAACACTGTGCCGGTTTTCGACGACGGCGGCAAGGTTATCGGCGTTGTCGGAAGCACGGACGACATCAGCGAAATGGTCAAGCTGCAGAAGGATCTGGAAGCCGCGCTCAAGATGGCGCAGGCGGCCAGCCGCGCGAAAAGCGAGTTTTTGGCCAATATGAGCCACGAGATACGAACTCCCATGAATGCGATCATCGGGATGACCAATATCGCGCAATCATCGCACAGCTCGGAGAGAAAAGATTACGCGCTGGGACGGATAGGGGAAGCGTCAAACCATCTGCTCGGCGTAATCAACGATATACTGGACATGTCAAAAATCGAAGCGGGCAAGCTGGAGCTGCATTTCGAGCCTTTTGTCTTTGAAGAGCTTATCAGGAATGTCGCTAACATCATCAATTTCCGCGTCGTTGAAAAGCGCCAGAAATTCGCTGTGGACATAGACGAAAGGATTCCGCGCAAGTTGATATGCGATGATCAGCGTTTGGCGCAAGTTATGACCAACCTGCTGTCCAACGCGGTGAAATTCACGCCGGAGGATGGCGCCATAAGCCTGAGCGCGACGCTGCAGAGGGACGACGACAAAAGCTGTGAGATAAAATTCGATGTAATGGACACAGGCGTGGGAATCGACGAGGATCATCAGGCCAGGCTGTTTAAGCCGTTCGAGCAGGCCGAGAGCAGCACAACACGCAAATACGGCGGAACCGGGCTTGGGCTTGCCATATCGAAGCGCATCATAGAGCTTATGGGCGGCGGCCTTTCGGTATCATCCGCGCTGGGTAAAGGCGCGACGTTCACATTTACGGTCAGATGCGAAAAGCCCGATGAAGAAGCGGATGATGATCCGGCTTCCGCCGGCGATGCCGGTGAAGAATCCGAATACGCGGACTGTTTTTCGGGATACCGCGCGCTGCTGACCGAAGATATGGAAATCAACCGCGAGATCGTCATGGCGCTGCTTGAGCCGACGCAGATGGAGTTGGACTGCGCGGTGGACGGCGCAGAGGCGGTCAGAATGTTCAAGGAAGAACCCGAGCGGTACAATATCATTTTCATGGATCTGCAAATGCCGGTAATGGACGGGTTTGAAGCGACGCGCGCTATTCGTGCGCTTGATGACGAATGGGCGAAGGCCATTCCCATAATTGCCATGACTGCGAATGTGTTTAAGGAAGACGTTGATAACTGCCATGCCGCCGGCATGGATGACCACGTAGGGAAGCCGTTGGACTTTGACGCTGTTTTGCAGATTCTGAGACGGCACCTGTACTGGCAGAAATCAATATAATAAATGGGTGCTGACATGGGACCGCGGGCGCTGACATGGGATCGCGGGCGTCCCCGCCGGCGTGACATGGGGTAGCGGACGTCCCGTCCGCGCTTTAATAAATGATCGCGGGCAAAGCCCGCTTCAATCGGCTTTGCCGGAGAGG